>Ga0307376_10002210_pt1 | contig 19472 bp, 21 predicted proteins | sample TR2MG_FD_202536 | JGI IMG/M metagenome (GOLD analysis project Ga0307376, IMG submission 202536) | Soil microbial communities from Risofladan, Vaasa, Finland - TR-2 | ecosystem: Environmental > Terrestrial > Soil > Coastal area > Acid sulfate soil | place: Finland: Risofladan, Vaasa | collected...
AATTGGTGGCGCCTTAGTGGGTAGGGGCGAACGCAATGGCTCAACCGGACGCTCTGCAAGCAACTAAGCGCCTCGATGCGGCCGTCGACGAGCTTGAGCGCCTCTTGCAGCAGGTTTTTGCGGAAGGCGAAGGCGACGTTTCGATCGCGGCTCTCAAAGAACAATTGCGTTTTTTGACCGACGAGCGTGACCAGCTCCTCGTCGATCTGGAGGCCGAGCGCGGCCGTGTCAGGCGCCTCAAGGCCGCAAATGATGAGGTTTCCGGACGGCTCGATGCTGTAACGGGAACGCTCAAGGACATGATGCCGGCGATGCCGGGCTAGGTCGGCCAAGCGGGGGGTTGCCATGGGACAAGTTAGTGTCACTCTGAATGGGCGTACCTATCGGCTGGAATGCAGCGGGGGCGAGGAGACCCACCTCATCGCGCTGGCCGAATATCTCGGGTCTCATGTCGACACGATGCGGCGGAAATTCGGCCAAGTGGGCGACGACCGGCTGATTCTGATGGCGTCCTTGGTGGTGGCTGACGAGCTGTGGGACGCGCGCCGCCAGCTCGAAGACTTGAGGACGGCGCTCGCCGAGGCGCGCCGCGACAAGTCCGCAGCCGACGAGACGGCAAAGACGGTGCAGGCGGACCTTGGCGCCAGGGTGAGCGCGGCCGCCGATCGGCTCGAGCTGCTCAATACGCAATTCATCCAAGGTGGGCCGCCCGGCAATGCGGCCAACCGCCGCTAGTCGTTCTAGTCATCTTCTTTCGGTATAGTCCGTTTCTGGCGGGCTGCGAGGTGCGTTAGGAGCATTTATCCCAGGGCCCTATAAGATCCTACGGGAGCTGACCCTGGCGGGGACCGTGGTCCTCGTCACTCGGCGCCCACCTACTTAATGTAGGGAGACCGGGGTCTACGCTCCGACGGCCATCGCGGCCCTGCCAGGCTCCTTCCGGCGCGGCAGCGGCTACTCCCGGAATTTGCCGTTAAGCTGGCGAGCCGCTCCGCTATTCTGTATTGACCCCAAATGATGACCTTTCGGCAGCGGACCTGCGGCAAACCATGCGCATCCTGTTTCTAGGCGACGTGGTCGGCCGGTCCGGACGCGCCGCCGTGCTCGAGACCTTGCCAAAATTGCGCGAGCGCTACCGCGCCGACTTCGTCGTCGTGAACGGCGAGAACGCGGCCGGCGGCTTTGGCATCTCCGAAGCGATCCTCACCGAGTTGCTCGATGCCGGCGCCGACGTGGTCACCACGGGCAATCACGTCTGGGATCAGCGCGAGACGCTGGTCTATATCGAGCGCCATGACCGCCTGTTGCGGCCCCTCAACTTCCCGCCAGGCACGCCGGGCAAGGGCGCCGGGCTGTTCAAGGCGGCGAACGGCGCCGAGGTGCTGGTGGTCAACGCCATGGGCCGGGTGTTCATGGGCGATCTCGACGACCCGTTTTCCGCGATCGAGCGCGAGCTGGAGCTTTGCGGGCTGAAATCCGGCGCCGATGCCATCCTGATCGACTTCCATGCCGAGGCGACGTCGGAGAAGCAGGCCCTGGCGCATTTCGTCGACGGGCGCGCCACCGCGGTGATCGGCACGCACACTCATGTGCCGACGGCCGACGAGCAGATCCTGAACGGCGGCACCGCCTATGTCAGCGACGCCGGCATGTGCGGCGACTTCGATTCCGTGCTCGGCATGGACAAGGAGGAGCCGATCAGCCGTTTCCTCACCAAGATCAGCTCGCGGCGCTTTGCGCCGTCGCGCGGGGAGGGGACGATCTGCGGCGTCGGCATCGAGGTTGATGACGCCACGGGGCTGGCGCGCGCCATCGCCCCGGTCCGGCTCGGCGGCAGGCTGTCGCAGACGGAGCCGGCGTTCTGGCTTGAGGTAACTTAAAGCCTAGGCTGAGCGCAGGCCGGGGCGGGATCCGTTGCCGTTCATGGCGCGGCCGTTGGTGCCTGAGCCGCGGCCATTGGTGCCCGTGGCGCGGCCGTTGGTACGACCCAGGGCCAAGAGGCGCTTCAGGCAGGCGATCGCCTCGTCGAGGTGAAGCAGGGCCTGATCGGCGTCGTAGCTCTCGTCGTAAAGGGAATGCCGCGCTCTGGCGACATGATCGGCGGCTTCGGAGCAGAGCTGCGGGAGGCTCGATGCGGGCATCGCCCCGTCAGGCGCCATGCCGGTCGCGGCTTTCCGTCGTGGCGTCATGATGGCCCCCTGCCCCCTTACGCGGCACGCCCGGGTTCAGGCGTCCCAAGCCTTTGGTTATCAGGCCATTAGGGTTAAGCCTTCGCTAAGCGAAGCGGGACGTGGAGGCGGCGTACCGGGCGCGGCCTTGATCACAAGGCCGGTAGCGAATAGGGATCAGGCCATGGCAGGCCATTCGAAATTCAAGAATATTCAGTTCCGCAAAGGCGCCCAGGACAAAAAACGCGCCAAGCTGTTCTCCAAGCTGGGGCGGGAGATCACCGCGTCGGCGAAGATGGGGCTGCCCGATCCCACCATGAATGCGCGCCTCAGGACGGCGGTCGCGGCCGCGCGCGTCCAGAACATGCCCAAGGACAATATCGAGCGGGCCATCAAGAAGAGCCAAGAGGTGGGCGGCGCCAATTACGAGGAGGTCCGCTACGAGGGCTTCGGCTTGGGCGGCGTCGGCGTCATCGTCGAGGCGCTGACTGACAACCGCAACCGCACGGCCAGCGAGGTGCGCTCCATCTTCGCCAAATTCGGCGGCAATTTGGGTGAGACCGGCGCCGTGTCGTTCAATTTCGACCGGCTCGGGTCCATCGAGTTCGACGCCGACAAGGCGACCGCCGACGAGATGCTGGAAGCGGCCATCGAAGCCGGCGGCGACGATGTCGAGACTGGCGAGGACGGTCACGCCGTCTACTGCAACCCGGAGGAGCTGCATGAAGTGGCCAAGGCGCTCGAGGAGCGGTTCGGCGAGCCGCGTGGCATCCAGATCATGTGGCGGCCAAAGATCGATGTGCCGGTCGACGAGGAGGCGGGCGAGAAGCTTTTGCGCATGATCGATGCGCTCGAGGAGTCCGACGACGTCCAGCAGGTCTACGCCAATTTCGACATGGACGAGGATGTGTTCCAGAAATTATCCGCCGCGTGAGCCGGGAGCGACCCATCAGCCAAGAGCGCCCCATAGACCCACGACCGTCGCAAAGCACCGAGTACAAACATTTGCGGGAGCAATCGGCGCTGCCGGGCAAAGGCGGCCTTGCGCGGATCAGCGCCGCGTTCTGGAACACGGTCGGCGGGTTTCGCGAGGGACTGAAGACCGAGGCGGCGATCAAGCAAGAGGCCGCGATCGCCGTCATCGCCTTGCCGGTGTCGTTCCTCGTCGCCACCAATGTGTGGATCTGGATCGCGCTGATGGGCAGCTTGATCCTGCTGCTCGCGGTAGAGTTCCTCAACACCGCCATCGAGCGGCTATGCAATCATTTGCACCCCGAGAAGCACGACGCCATCAAGGTCACCAAGGACCTCGCCTCGGCGGGGGTGTTCTGCATCATCGCGCTCGCCGGGCTGGTCTGGATCGCGGCGGTGCTGGCGCGGCTTGGATTCTGACGCGGGAGTCGCGGCGGAAGGAACGAGGCCATCCATGCATGACGCCGAGCATGGCACCTACCCGCCGCTCAACACGCTGAAGCGCGTCTGCGAGAATTTGTGGGTCGTCGATGGGCCGATCATCCGGTTCGGCATGCCGTGGCCGAGAATGCCGTTCCCCACGAGGATGACGGTGATCCGGGTGGGGAGCGAGGATCTGTTCATCCATTCTCCCACGCCATTGGCGCCGGAGCTCAAGGCAGAGATTGAGAAGGCCGGGCGGCCGCGATGGATCATCGGGCCCAACCGCATCCATTATTGGTGGGTGCCCGAGTGGAAGGCGGCATACCCCGACGCCAAGGTCTATCTCGCGCCGCGAATATTGGAGCAAGCCGGCGACCGCATCGACTTTGGGACCCTCCCGCTCGACCGCGACAACGGCTATCCATGGGACGCGGCGATAGCCACGCTTCCCGTGAAGGGAAACTTCATGACCGAGGTCGAGTTCTTCCACTGGCCCAGCCGGACATTGATTCTCACCGACTTCATCGAGAATTTCGAGCCGCGCAAGCTGATCTCGGTCCTCATGCGGTGGCTCACATGGCTCGGCGGCGTGCAGGACCCCGACGGGCAGATGCCGCGCGACATGCGGCTCACCTACTCAAGGCAGAAGCCGCAGTTGAAAGCCGCCATTGAGAAGATGATCGCGTGGAATCCCGAGCGGATCGTCCTGGCCCATGGCCGGTGGTATCGGCGCAACGGGGCGGACGAGTTGCGCCGCGCCTTCCGCTGGATTCTCAAATAGGCCAACTCTGAAAAGAGCCTCTGGGCTAGAATGCCGACGATGACCATTCCCGGCACAAACACTTGGCAGCTCCGCGACCAGGAGCAAATCATCACCGGCAACGCGGCGCTGCTCGGGCAGACGCATCGCCTCGTCGCCATGACGCGCATGCGCAACGAGGCACTGATCCTGCCCGACACGCTCGATTATCTCGCGGGCCAGGTCGACGCGATCGTGGCTTACGACGATGCGAGCACCGACGAGACGGTTGAGATCTTGCGCAGCCATCCCAAGGTCGCGCTGATCGTCGCTAATCAATCGTGGGAGGCGGACGTGGTGGCGCGCAAAGCTGCGGAAGCGCGGCACCGCGGCCTGTTGCTCGACATGGCGCGTCGGCGGCTACCCCATGACTGGATGTTCTGCTTCGACCCCGACGAGCGCGTCACCGGCGATATGCGCGGCTTCGTGGCGGGCTTGGGCGAGGCTGAATGCGACGCGGTGCGGGTCAAGCTGTTCGACGCTTACATGACGCCGGAGGATCACGCGCCCTATAGTTCCGACCGCGCGTTGCTCGGCTTCCGCCGGCTTTATGGGCCGGAGCAGCGGGACATTCTCATGCTGTGGCGCAATCGCCCGGAGATCGGCTTCGCCGAAGGCGATGGGCGCACGCCGCGCGGCATGACCGCGGTCAAGACGGAACTCACTTGCCAGCATTACGGCAAGTCGCTTTCGGTCGCTCATTGGGAGGAGACTTGCGACTACTACATCCGCCACTTTCCGTTCGAGACCTACGGGAAGAAATGGGAGGCGCGGAAGGGTAAGGGCATCCACATGGAGTCCGATTTCGGGCGGCCGCTCCACGAATGGGGCGAGACGCTGTTCGCCAACGCGGTGCCGATGAATCCGGGCAAATGAAAAGAGGCGGGTGCCGGGGGGATGGCACCCGCCTCTCATGCTCTAGCCGTGGAGGAGAGCTCGGCTAGCAATTAGCTAGAGAGAATCGTCGTTATCGTCATTGTCGTCTGGCGTGTCGGGTGCGTCCGGCTTGGCGGCTGGTGCGGCCTCAGGCGCGGGCTTGCCGGCTTCGGACGGGCCGCCATGGGGGCCCTTCCCGTGAGGCCCATGGTGCCGTGCCATCCGCGCCCGGAAGCGCGCCTCGATTGCCTTGACCGTGTCGAGCTGCTCCGGCGTCAACGTGGTGCGCAGCTTGGCGACCGCGGCCTTCAACTCTTCCGCGCTCTTGCCACGGGCGATGGCGCCGTCGGCGAGTTGGTCCGCAAGAGAGAACGGCTCGGCGTCGTCACCAGGCGCCATCATGCCGCCCGGACCCATCATGCCGGCACCCATTGGCCGCTTCATGGTGGCTTGCAGGGCATCGGTGAAATCGCGCCAGTCATCGATCTGGTTGGCGCGAATGCCGATCTCTGTCTCCATGACGCTCAGCTTCTTGGCGAGGTAGTCGGGGCCATGCATGCCAGGCCCGCCACGTCCGTGGCGCTGACAGTGCTTGCCGCCATGGTGCTTGCCGGGCTTGGCCCATTCGCTGCGGTTTCCGCTATCGGCCAGCGCCGCAGTTATCGCGGTGAGGCCAGCGATGCTGAGCACGGCGGCGACGGCGATCGCGGCAAACTTGGGGGGGTATTTCATAGAGCGCATCCTCAGTTGTTGGTGTCTGCTGTGTTCTAAGGACAGTTCGTTGCGTTTGTTGGTCCCGGGGTGTCCGAACGTTACTGGTTAAGAGATTTTTGTGTCGAAACATTGCTGGATCCGGCGCTGCCCGGTTCCGTTACAAAAATGCTCTCGTTGTCGCGGCCAGGCGAGGCTAGAAGGAAGGCGACCTCCATGACTTCGACCGCACCACGCATACTTGTCGTCGACGACGACCCGGAAATCCGCAAGCTCCTGGCGCGCTACGTCGAGAGCCAGGGGTTCCGCGTGCTGCTCGCCGCGAACTGCCGGGAGCTGCGCGATCAACTGGCGACGCATCATGTCGATCTGATCGTGCTCGACGTGATGCTGCCGGACGGCTCGGGTCTTGATATGTGCCGGGATCTCAGGGCCGAACGCTCCAGCGTGCCGATCATCCTGCTCACGGCGTTGAAGGAGGACGTGGACCGGATCATCGGCTTGGAGATCGGCGCCGACGACTATCTCGGCAAGCCATTCAACCCGCGCGAACTCATCGCCAGGGTGCGAGCGGTGCTCCGCCGGCGCGCCGACATGCAGCCTGAGCCGAGCGAGGCGAGGGTTTACCGCTTCGAAGGGTTCGCCGCGGATCCCCAGACAAGGCGCGTGGTCGCGCCCGGTGGCGACGACATCGAGCTAACGGGCGCGGAGTTCGACCTGCTCAAGACGTTTCTCGATCGGCCGGGCCGCGTCTTGTCGCGCGATCAGTTGCTCGATCTGACGCGCGGCCGCGACGGCGACGGCTTCGACCGCTCCATCGACGTGCTGGTCAGCCGGCTGCGCCGTAAGCTCGGCGGGGACGACGTCCCTCAATTGCTCAAGACGGTGCGCAATGGCGGCTACCAGCTTGCCGTGAAGGTCGACACCGAGGACGACCAGGCGTGAATACGCTCCGCGTCAAGATCGTCGTGCTGCTGGTCCTGGCGATCGTCTCGGTCGTCGGGCTGCTGACGGTCGTGCTGTTCTATCTGCTCGGGCCGCCACCGCGGTCGGGGCGGGCGCTCGAGGCGGCGGCGCAGCAGGTGGAGATGGTGGTGGGCCTGACACGCGAGGGCATCGCCGGCGTCTCGTTTGCGCCCGAGCCGCCGTCTGGGCACGTCTATGAACGCATGACCGCGGCGCTACGCGCCAAGCTCGTCAAGCGCGGGCTGGACCTGCCGATCGTCGTCTCGCGCGACGGGCGGCGTGCGCCGCTGACCGTCTCCATCCCGATCGATGGCCGGGGCTGGCTGTCGTTGCCGATTTCCGATTTGCCGCCGCAAGGCGTCCCCTGGAAGGGGCTGGTCAGGTGGCTTCTCGTCATCACCGTGGGCGCGACGGCGGTGGCCGTGTTCACCGCTAATCGCATGGTCCGGCCCCTGGTGTTCTTGGAGAATGCGGTGGCCTCCGTTGGTGCCGACGGGCTGTTGCCGGAATTGCCTGAGCGCGGACCGGCCGAGGTGCGCGCGACGGCCAAGGCGCTCAATTCGCTGTCCAGCCGTCTCAAGCGTGCCATGGAAAGCCGGATGCGGCTCGTGGCCGCCGCCGGCCACGACATGCGAACGCCGATCACGCGCATGCGGCTCAGGGCCGAGTTCGTCGCCGACGAGGAGGAGCGCGCGAAGTGGCTCAGCGACCTCGACGAGCTCGAGCGGATCGCCGACAGCGCGATCATGCTGGTGCGCGAGGAGACGGGGGCGGCCGCGCCCGAACTGGTCCGGCTCGACGAACTGGTCGGTGACATCTGTGCCGACCTCAAGGATCAGAATCTCGACGTGACGATCGAAGGCGCGCAGCCGGTGACCGTGCGGGTGAGCCGCTTCAAGCTGAACCGTGCGCTACGCAACCTCATCATCAACGCGGCGACCCATGGGGTTAGCGCGCGGGTCAGCGTCGACGGCGGGAGTGGCGACATGGTGCGCATCGTCATCGAGGACGAGGGACCCGGCATTCCGCCTTCGATGATCGACCAGGTGTTCGAGCCGTTCTTCCGCGCCGACCCGGCGCGCCGCCAGGACATTCCCGGCGCCGGTCTCGGCCTCACCATCGCGTATGAAATCATCCAGCGCGCCGGCGGCCGCATCAGCATCGCCAACAAGGACAGTGGCGGCTTGACGCAGACCGTCGAGCTGCCAAAGGCCGCCGAAACGACGCTGGCCTAAGGGCGCTTTACGCGCTAGCGGCAAGCGGGTGGGGGCTGACGGAGTCTGAGTCTGGGGTCTCTAGGCCGCTGCTCCTGGGCCAGCGGGCAAGACCCTTGTGGGGCTTGCCGTGGATCAGTCCCATCAGTTCGTCGGCCGGGATCGGGCGGCCGAACAAATAGCCTTGGGCGCTCTCGCAGCCGAACTCGCGAAGCCGTTTCCTCTGCTCCTCCTGCTCGACCCCTTCGGCCGTGACCGCGAGCCCGAAGCTCTCGGCGAGATAGGCAATGGCGCGCACCACGGCCGCGTCCTCTGCATCGGAGCAGAGATTGTGAATGAAGCTTTGGTCGATCTTGAGCCGGCTCAAGGGGAAGCGCTTCAACAGACTTAGCGATGCGAAGCCCGTGCCGTAGCCGTCGAAGGCGACGCCGACGCCCATATCGTGGAGCGTTCGCAACGGGGCGATCACCGCGTCGCCCTGTTGGATGAAGATGTTCTCTGTGATCTCGAGCTCGAGTGCTTCCGGCGGGAGCGCGTTATCCTCAAGCGCCCTGAGAACGGCCGATTGCAGCTGGCCTCTACGAAGCTGTGCGCCAAACAAGTTGATGCTCACCCGAAATGAGGTCAGCCCGACCTCCCGGATCTTCCGCGCCTGCGCCGCAGCCTCGCGAATAATCCAGTCGCCGACGATCGGGGCGAGCGTGCCCCGCTCCAAAACATTGAGAAAGGCGCCGGGGGCGAGGAGCCCGTGTTGCGGGTGTCGCCAGCGCAACAGGGATTCCACGCCAACCACGCGATAGTCGGCGAGGTTTACCTGGGGCTGGTAGTAGAGTTCGAGCTGGCCCGCGGCCACGGCACGGCGCAGTTCCTGGTCGCACAGGCGACGGGCAATTGCCGCCTGCCGGAAGCACGGCTCGAAAGCGCGATAGCTCTTGCGCGGCTCAGCCTTTGCTCGGTAGAGCGCCAGGTCCGCGTTGGCGAGAAGCTCTTCGGCGCAACTGCCATGGCTCGGGCCGATGGCGATGCCGATGCTCAGTCCGAGATAGGACTGGTGACCATCAACGACGAAGGGCACGTGAAAGTCATTGATCAGGCGCTCGCAAATTGCCGCCGCCCCGATCGGATCGGCGAGATCGGGCAAGATCACGGCGAACTCGTCGCCGCCCAGGCGGCCGACGATGCCTTGCGCGCCGATGCAATTCTCGATGCGATTTCCCGCCACCTTAAGGATGGAATCGCCGGCGGCGTGACCCAACGTGTCGTTGACCTCCTTGAACCCGTCCAAGTCGAGCATGAGGACCGTCACCGGCGCCTCGGACTCGATGGCCTCGCTGAGCCGATGGCCCAAAGTGATGCGATTTGGCAGCCCGGTCAGGGAGTCGTAGTGCGCAAGCCGGTGAAGGTGTTCATCGTTCTTGCGGCGCTCACTGATGTCGCGCGTGATCTTGGCGAAACCGAGCAGCCGGCCCTGTTCGTCGCGAATGGCATCGACCACCACGTTCGCCCAGAACCGGGTGCCATCTTTGCGCACCCGCCAGCCGTCGGACTCATACCGGCCATCCTCGGCCGCCGTCGCTAGGATATGCTCCGGCAGCCCGTCGCGGTGATCCTCCTCGGTGAGGAACCGGCTGAAAGACTGGCCGACGATCTCGCCGCGCGTGTAGCCCTTGAGGCGCTGCGCGCCGAGGTTCCAGTTGGTTACGATCCCTTGCGGGTCGAGCATGTAGATGGCGTAGTCGGCAACGTTCTCGACGAGCAGCTGAAACGGGTTGTTGGTCGCGCTGGATCCGCTGCGGCGTTCCGCGCTTCCGCCCGTGCCCCGTCCACGACCCATTCCGGCCGGCTGTGATTTCTGTTTGCCCTTCGTGGCCATCACCGCATATCAGCGCCTACAACCTTTCGGTCAGGTTGACGGGCGGGCAAAAAGTCTCACGAATTCACCATTTTTTGTTGGGAAATTTGGCCGCTGCAGGGGGCCCGCCACACGCTGTGCGCGAGGCCTAGACCGGGGGTTTGCGGTCTGCGGCGGTTTCCGGCGGGCCGGCAAAACCGCCTTCCTTGATATGAATATCACGCTGCGGAAACGGGATGGCGATCCCGGCGTCTCTCAGGGCGGTCAGAATCCCGAAGCGCAGATCGCTGCTCGACCTGATGCGGTCGCGCACGTCGCGCAGATAGATACGCAGCTCGAAGTCCAGCGCGCTGTCGCCGAAGCCGGCGAAGTGCACCACGGGAGGCGGGCTCTTCAGCGTGCCGCGATGGGCCTGGGCGACGCCGAGCAGCGTCGTCCGCAAGAGCTCAACGTCGGTGCCGTAGTCGACGCCGATGCCGATGTCGAGGCGGCAGCTCTTGTCGGCGTGCATCCAGTTGGTCACGGGGTCGGTGATGAGGTTGGAGTTCGGGATGATCACCGACTGCCGGTGAATGGTCTCGATCTCCGTCGAGCGGACGCTGATCTTCTTGACCATGCCCTCCTCGCCGCCGACCGAGATCCAATCGCCGATCTTGATGGGACGTTCGACCAGAAGAATGAGACCAGAGACGAAATTGTTGACGATGCTCTGCAGTCCGAAACCGATGCCGATGGAGAGTGCGCCGGCGACGATGGCCAGGTTCGAGAAGTCGACGCCGAGATAGGAAATGCCGGCTAGGGCGGACAGCACGAAGCCGAGATAGCCGATCCCGATCCTCATGGATTCGTGCAAGCCGGACTCGCTGCGCCGGCCGGTGAACACGCGGCCCGTGAGCCAGCGCTGCACGAACCGCGTCAGCACTAGCCCGAGCGCGAAGACGCCGAGCGCGATGAGTAGCGACTGAAGCGACAGCCGGAAATTGCCAAACTGGAATCCGAAAAAGGCCGCCTGGATCCAGCCTCTGACCTCAACCCAGTCGAAGCGCCACAGAAGCAAAAGGACGACGATGCCGACGGCGAGGATAGTGATGTCGAGCAGCAGGCTGACGATGACCCGAAGGGTGAGCAGGGAAGGGGCGTCCCTCTCCTCATCCTCATCGAGGTCGTCGTCGATCGTTCGTCCGGAGATGACGCTGACGCTGGAAATGGATTCCGCCGCCAGATGCAGCAGGTACATGATCCACAGCATGCCCGCCGTGGACACGGCGTGCATGCCGACAAAACGGGCGAGAGATTCATAGCCGAGCAGCATGGCGAGCAGGATGACACCGGCGATGGCGCCAGCGAACGAGAACAGCCAGCCCTTCCAGCCGCTGAGCGCCGCCTTGCGCATCACCGTCCCGCTACGGATCGCCAGCAGAGTGGCGGCGAGGAGCACGCCGTACAGAGCGGCGAAGACCGCTGATCGCAGCACCGAAACCTGGTAGGGCGTGAACACCGCCGTGTCGGTCAGAATCAAGATCTGATCGAGCCACCACACGATGGTAACGGCCCATAACAGGCCGGCAACACGCCAGGCCACCGCATCGGTGGACGGGATGATCTTCCAGGCGTCATCGTCGGGCACGAGGGAATGGGTGACGAGGAACAGGAGGAAGATCGCCCAGCCGGTGGCAAGAAGGGCTCTGAGCAGAAATCCGTTCAGCGAGGGGTCGGCAAGCCCTGCAGCGGAAACGATGAAATAGAAGACGATGAGGCCGAGCCAGACGGGGAGCGTGCTTCGCACCGTCTTGCGCAATGCCCATACGCCGCATTGCTGCACCGTGGGTTCGGCCGGCTTGTTCGCCCGCTGCTTGGCGTCGACGCGGCCGGCCATGTTGCGGACGAAGCTTTGTCCCGCCATGGCGGCCCCGATTGGGACCAGGAAGAGCAGAACGAACACGACGCTGCCCTTGGCCCAGGCGAGGGCGACCCAGTCGGCGCCGGCGTCGAACACCCGCTTCAACTGCAGCGGAACACGATCGAATGCCGCCGGCAGCACGTTGGAATAGAAATTCGGCACCGGGCCGAACAGCGATTCGGTGAAACGCTCGCGGCGCTTGTCGTTGGCGGCGTCGATCAACTGGTCGGCGCGCACGAAGAGAATATCGGCCTGCTTCAGCTTGCCGTCGATGGCGGCGACGTTCGCCTCGAGACGCTTCCTCTGCGCCGCGACCTCCGCGCTTTCCTGCGGCCCATCCTTCTTCGGCGCGGCGCCGAGCTTGGCCAGTCGGTCGCGCATGTCCTGGAGCTTGGGTTTGAGCACGGATTTTTGCTCGAGGATGGCCTCGCGCAGGGTCTCGAGAAACTCCGGGATCGCCCTCAGCTCCTCGTCCGTCGTCGCCCCGTCGGCGATGGCCTGCTCCAAGGCCTTGATCTGGTCCGCCCAAAGCTTGAGGGCGTCGGAGAATGCCGCGACGACCTTGTCTTTCGCGGCTTCGGCCTCTGGTGCCGGCTCCGCCTCTGGCGTAGGCACTGGCTGCTCAACTTGCGCCGGCTGTTCAACTTGCGCGGGCTGCTCCACAGGCGCGTCTTGCGCGTGGCCTGGTTGCCCAAACACCAGCATGACCGCGAGGCAAGCGGTGAGCGCAAGCAGGTTTCGCCGCAACCAGATCGGCATCGTCAGTCGGTCTCCTTTGCCCGGATTGGGTGGGGTGCCCGGCAAGTCCCTAGAATTTCCAATGATTTACCCAATGGGGGAGACATTGGGCACGACAATGCGGAAGATTGACGGCAGGACGGTGCGGTCGGTTAATCGCCGTCAGACTAGGAGGAGGAGGCGATGGGGTTTCGCAAGGCGGGTTTTGTTTGCGCGGCCTTGGCATGGCTCGCTGTGTCCGGTGGTCCGGGACTGGCCGAGGGGGCCAACCCTTGCGCGGATGCCACCACCACAATTGCGATGCGGGAGTGTCTGGACAAGGCCTACACAAGCGCCGACGCAGCGCTGAACGCCGTCTGGAAGCAGGTCATGGCCCACGTCAGTGACGCCGACCATATGCCCGCGAAGGAACGGAAAGTCTGGAAGGACGAACTGCTCGAATCGCAACGCGCCTGGATTCAGTTCAAGGAGCATGATTGCGATGCCGTGGGCTTCGAATGGTGGGGCGGCTCAGGCGCGGGCGGGGCCATTTCGAGCTGCCTGCTCGGCCACACGCAGGCGCGGACCGCGGACCTCAAAAGCCGCTATCTGGATCTCTAGCACGCCTCCACGACGCCCTGATTTGTGGGGCGCCTGTGCTACGATTCGCCCATGAGGGCTTCGATTCGCATTGTCGGAATCGATCCGGGGCTGAGGCGGACCGGCTGGGGCGTCATCGACACCGATGGGGTCAAGCTCAGCTATGTGGCGTGCGGCTCGGTCACCTCGGATTCCGATGAAGGTCTCGGCCATCGCTTGCGGCAGTTGTTCGACGGCCTGTCGGAAGTTCTGGCCGCGCTTGCCCCTGAGGAAGCGGCTGTCGAGCAGACCTTCGTCAATCGCGATGCGTCGGCTACGCTGAAGCTCGGCCAGGCGCGGGGCATCGCCATGCTGGTGCCGGCGCTTGCCGGGCTCCCAATCGCCGAATATGCGCCGAACGCGGTGAAGAAGACCGTGGTGGGTGCCGGCCACGGTGACAAAAACCAGATCCGAGCCATGGTGAAGTTCTTGCTGCCGCGCGCCGTGCCCGACAGCGCCGATGCGGCGGACGCGCTCGCCATCGCCATCACCCATGCCCATACGCGGGCTTGGACCAAGCTCGAAGCCCGGGTCGCGCTGGCGCAGAGGGCCGCGTCATGATCGGCAAGCTCACGGGCAAGGTCGATACGGTCAGCCTGTCCACGGCGATCATCGATGTCGGCGGCGTTGGCTACGAGGTGACGCTTGGCACGCGTGCGCTGTCGAGCCTGCCGCCGATCGGCGAGGTGGTGACGCTGGCCATCGACACGCATCTGAAAGAGGACGGCGTGCGGCTTTACGGCTTCGCAAGCGAGCATGAGCGCGCCTGGTTCCGGGCGTTGCAGACGGTGCAAGGCGTCGGCGCCAAGGTGGCGCTCGCCGTGGTCGGCACGCTGTCGACCACCGATCTCGCCAATGCCGTGGCGCTTCAGGACAAGAACCATGTCGCCCGCGCGCCGGGCGTCGGGCTGAAGGTCGCCGCGCGCATCGTCGCCGAGCTGAAAGACAAGATGCCGGCGCTGGCGCCCGCGCTCAAGCCGGGAGGCGGCTTCGAGCCGGTCGCGACGCTGCCCGAGGGGCTCGCCGCGCGCGATGCAGTTTCGGCGCTGACCAATCTCGGCTACGCCCATGGCGAGGCGGCGGCGGCGGTCAGCGCGGCCATCGCCAAGGTCGGGCGCGAGGCTCGGGCCGAGGAGCTGATCCGCGTCGGGCTTAAGGAGCTCGCCCATGGCTGAGCGCATGCTGGCGGCAGCGAAACGCGACGAGGATCAGCCTGATGCCGCGCTCCGGCCGCAGACGCTTGCCGAGTTCATCGGCCAGGCCAAGGTCCGCTCCAATCTCAAAGTCTTCATCGACGCCGCAAGCGGGCGCCGCGAGGCGCTCGACCATGTGCTGTTCGCCGGACCGCCGGGGCTCGGCAAGACGACGCTGGCGCAGATCGTGGCGCGCGAGCTTGGCGTCAGCTTCCGTGCGACCTCGGGCCCGGTGATCGCCAAGGCCGGCGATCTTGCGGCCCTCCTCACCAATCTCGAGGACCGCGACGTGTTGTTCATCGACGAGATTCATCGGCTGAGTCCGGCGGTGGAGGAGATCCTCTATCCGGCCATGGAGGACTTCCAGCTCGACCTCATCATCGGCGAGGGACCGGCGGCGCGCTCGGTGCGCATCGATGTCGCCCGCTTCACGCTGATCGGCGCCACGACGCGCACCGGGCTCCTCACCACGCCCTTACGTGAGCGTTTCGGCATTCCCATCCGGCTCGAGTTCTACGCGGTGGAGGAGCTGGAGGAGATCGTCCGGCGCGGGGCGCGGCTGCTCGGGCTGCCGCTCACCAACGAAGGCGCCCATGAGATTGCGCGGCGCGCGCGGGGGACACCACGGGTCGCGGGGCGGCTCTTGCGCCGCGTGCGCGACTTCGCCTCGGTCGAGGGCACGGGCGCGGTCGATGCCAAGCTCGCCGACAGCGCGCTGTCGCAGCTCGAGGTGGACGCCCGCGGGCTCGATGCGCTGGACCATCGTTATCTGCGGCTGATCGCGGTGAACTATGGCGGTGGGCCGGTGGGGATCGAGACCATCGCCGCCGGGCTGTCGGAGCCGCGCGATGCCATCGAGGAAATCATCGAGCCTTATCTGTTGCAGCAGGGCTTCATCGCGCGCACCCCGCGCGGCCGGGTGCTGACGGCGATTGCTTACGGCCATCTCGGGATGGCGCCGCCGGCGCAGCCTGCGCAGTTCCCGCTGTTCAACGGCGGCGAGGAATAGTGGGTGAGTGGCCGGACCTTGCCGGGCGCATCGAGGGCGAGACCCATGTCCTGCCGGTGCGCGTCTATTTCGAGGACACCGATTTCACCGGGCTTGTCTATCACGCCAACTTCTTGAAGTTTTGCGAGCGCGGCCGCTCCGATTTCATACGTATGCTCGGCATCGACCACCGCAGCCTCGCCAATCCGAAAGAGGGGGAGCCGGCCCTCTTCGTCGTGCGCCGTATCGAGATCGACTACCTCAAGCCAGCACGCATCGACGAGGTGCTCGAAGTGGTGACGAGTTGCGGAGAGATTGGCGGCGCCACCCTGGTGTTGACCCAGGACGTGCGGCGCGACGACGTCGTGCTGGTCCGCGCCAAAGTGAGCGTCGTGTTGGTATCGGAAGCGGGCAAGCCGCAGCGCCTGGGGCAATTGGTCCGCGGCGCGCTTCAACGATTCGTTAACCGGCCGCGTGAAACGTAGCTAACACAGGTAAAGCATACGATTGCGCCGGACAGAGCCGGGTTGCGGAACATCAGGCCACGAGCCCAAGTTTAGTCACATTGGCTCGTGAAAGGTCGGGTCCACGAGCGAAATGCGGCTCCCTCCCGCGAAGTCAAATCCCCGCGGGTTTTCGAACCCCCCGCGGGACCAAGCGGCCGTCCCGAAGGCTGATGCCTGAGGTCACGCACTTGGAGCTCATGTCATGAGGCCGTGAATGAATCCGTCGGATGTTGCCGTCGATCTCTCGATCTTCCAGCTGTTCATGAACGCCCACATCGTCGTCAAGCTCGTGATTATCGGGCTGCTTCTGGCGTCGATTTGGAGTTGGGCCATCATCTTCGAGAAGTTCTTCCTGTTCGCCAAGATCAAGAAGGAAGCCGACAAGTTCGAGCAGGTGTTCTGGTCCGGCCAGTCGCTCGACGAGCTCTATCAGGCGCTGGCCCAGCGCCGGAACACCGGCATGGCGGCGCTGTTCGTGGCGGCCATGCGCGAGTGGAAGCGGTCGACCGAGCGGGAGGGAGGCGACCGGCCGGCCAAACCAATGCCCGGTCTTCAGCTCCGAGTCGAGAAGGTCATGGACGTGACCATCTCGCGTGAGGTGGAGCGGCTGGAGCGGCGGCTCACCTTCCTCGCCACGGTCGGTTCGACCGCGCCGTTCGTTGGCTTGTTCGGCACCGTGTGGGGTATCATGACCAGCTTCCAGGCGATCGCGACCAGCAAGAACACGAGCCTCGCGGTGGTGGCGCCCGGCATCGCCGAAGCGTTGTTCGCCACCGCGCTCGGCCTGCTCGCCGCCATTCCCGCGGTCATTTTCTACAATAAATTCAACAGCGAAGTGGCGCGACACGCGGCTCGTCTCGAAGGCTTCGCCGACGAGTTCTCAGCCATCCTGTCGCGGCAAATCGACAAGACCAATTGAGGCCCGATCATGGGAGCAGGACTTCAACCAGGCGGCGCACTCTCCAATCGCCGCGCCAGGCGGCGCTCAGGCCTGCCCATGAGCGAGATCAATGTCACCCCCATGGTGGACGTGATGCTCGTGCTCCTCATCATCTTTATGGTGACGGCGCCGCTGCTGACCGTCGGTGTCGACATTGACGCCAACGCGACATTGCCCGAGGTGGAATTGCCGGCGACGGAGGCGGGGCAGGTGAACCCGGAGCAGGCGCCGCTTAGCATCACCGTCGATGCGGACGGAAAAATCTTCCTGCAAAACACCGAGATCGCCTTTGACGAACTTCTGCCCAAACTTGCTGCTATCCGGGATGCCGGTGGCGGAACGCAAGTGTGGGTCCGCGGCGACAAGGCCACGCCTTACGGCAACGTCGCGAAGGTGCTGGTCCGGATCAGGGAAGCCGGCCTGCCCGTAACCCTCGTCACCGATCAAGTGGATCAACTCTGACGTGGAGCCCTCACGGGTCATGGGCGCAAGCACTTTCATCTCTGCGGCACTGCATGTGGCGATCGTGTTATTGGTCGTCGTCGCCTTCCCGTCTGCCACGATGAGTCCGGCGCCGCTCGTCGCCATCCCCATCGATCTCGCGACGCTGGCGGAGAACACCAAAATCAAAGCGGGCATGAGCGATGCGAAGTCGGAAGCGCCGCTCGCGGCGAAGCCGAAAGAGAACAAGCCGCAAGCGGTGAAGGAGAAGACCGCGAAGACGCCCGAGCAGACTGCGGCCATCAAGAAGCCGGCCGACACGGCGCCGAAGCCGCCCGCGCCGAAACCAGCGCCCAAACCTGAGAAGACGGCCGAAGCGCCGAAGCCCGAGCCGAAGCCCGCGGCACCGTCACGGAAGCCTGAGCCGCCGGTTGAGACGGCCAAGACGCCGGTCAACAAGGCCGAGACGCTGCCTGCACCGAAGACGCAAGAGTTCGACACGGATAGGCTCGCGGCACTCCTCAACAAGATCCCCGACGCCAAGAACGAGCCCGCGCCGATGGCGCCGGCGGAGGACATGGCGCCTGTGCGCGGACAGACCAGCGGCTCGGAAATATCGATGTCCGTCAATGAGTTGGACATGCTCCGTGCGCGCATCTCGGAGTGCTGGACGCCGCCGCCCGGCGGGCTCGGGGCCGACGCGATCGTCGTCAAGATCAGGTTCAAGCTCAATCCGGACGGCACGCTCGAAGGCTACCCGAGCGTCGCTAATTCAGGCTCGTCGCCCTTCTTCCAGGCTGCTGCCGACAGCGCCGTGCGCGCCGTCTTTCAGTGTCAGCCTTATGCGCTGCCGGTCGCGAAATATGCGCTGTGGCGCGACATGATCCTCAATTTCGACCCAAGCCAGATGTATCCCAGCGGCTAGGGGGATTCGACATGCGGCGATCATCCATCTTCGTGCTTGCGACCATGCTTGTGGCGCTGTCGGCGCCGGCGCATGCCGTGGTCGAGCTCGACATCACCCAAGGCACGATCCAGCCGCTGCCGATCGCCATTCCCGATTTCGCGGGCGACGGGTCGATCGATCCGGGCACCGCAATTGAGATCTCGAACGTGGTGGCGAGCGATCTGCGCTCCTCCGGACTGTTCATCCCCATCGACCAGGCGGCGTTCATCGAGCGCGGCGTCGGTACGGACGACGTGCCGCGCTTCGAGGACTGGCGGGTGGTCAACGCCCAGGCGCTCGTGGTCGGGCGCATCGGTAACGCCGGTGGCAGGCTCCAGGCGGAGTTCCGGCTGTGGGACGTGCTCTCCGGCCAGCAGCTGGCAGGCGAGCAGTTCTTCTCGCGGCCCGACGACGCGCGCCGCGTCGGCCATATCATCGCCGATGCAATCTATGAGCGCATTACGGGCGAGACAGGCTATTTCGACACGCGGATCGTGTTCGTGGACGAGTCCGGCCCGAAGAACAGGCGGATGAAGCGCTTGGCCATCATGGACCAGGACGGCCACAACGTTCGGCTGCTGACGACGGGGCAGAGCCTCGTGCTGACGCCGCGGTTCAGCCCCTCGACCCAGGAGATCACCTACATGTCCTACGAGGGGGCGACGCCGAAGGTCTATTTGCTCAATATCGAGACCGGCCAGAAGGAGATCGTGGGCGCGTTCCCGAGCATGACGTTTGCCCCCCGGTTCTCGCCCGACGGCCAGCGCATCGTCATGAGCCTCGAGCAGGGGGGTAATTCCAACCTTTACGCCATGGATTTGCGCAGCCGGCAGACCGTCCAGCTCACCAATACGGATGCCATCGACACGGCGCCTTGCTACGCGCCCGATGGTCGCCAAATCACCTTCGAGACCGACCGGGACGGCTCCAAGCAGCTCTATGTCATGGACGCCAATGGCGCCAATCAGCGCCGGATCAGCCAGGGGGAGGGGAGCTATTCGACCCCGGTGTGGTCGCCCCGGGGCGATCTCATCGCCTTCACCAAGATGCTGGGCGGGCGGTTCCTGATCGGGGTGATGAAGCCTGACGGCTCGGGCGAGCGCATCCTCACCGAGGGCTTCCACAACGAGGGTCCGACGTGGTCGCCCAATGGAAGAGTGCTCATGTTCTTCCGGGAATCGCCGGGGGCTGCGGGGGGCCCGCGGCTCTATACCATCGACC
>Ga0307376_10002211_pt1 | contig 19461 bp, 25 predicted proteins | sample TR2MG_FD_202536 | JGI IMG/M metagenome (GOLD analysis project Ga0307376, IMG submission 202536) | Soil microbial communities from Risofladan, Vaasa, Finland - TR-2 | ecosystem: Environmental > Terrestrial > Soil > Coastal area > Acid sulfate soil | place: Finland: Risofladan, Vaasa | collected...
GCTCCAGAACGTTGAAAAGTGTGTACGGGAAATCCGCTCCGAAGCCTCCTGTAAACAGCGACGCGCACAACGCTCTTTCAGACGCGGTGTGGCAAGCTGAGCATTTGATCCTGATCAACAAAGCCGTAGGAGGAATACTTTAATGGGACGAGACCTGTTAATAACGCCGAGCTTCTTGGACGCAATAGAGTGGTGCAAGAAAGCTCCTGACAGCCCGTGTAAGTGGGACCCTTCCAAGACCTGGAAGGAACAGGCTTATTTCGACCTTAAGAACACTCTCGCACGGATATGGACGGGTGACGCCAATCCTGCCATACAACGAGGAATGAAGTTCGAGGCTACTGTATACTCACTGCTGAAACAGGGAGCGGACGTACAGTGTTCAGAAGAGTTCAGATTCTTCCTTGACAAGTGCCGCGGAGGACAGTTCCAAGGCGTAACGAAGTCGTTCATATCTATCGGTACACAGAGCTACTGTCTGTACGGTAAGATGGACTGCAAGCACGACAAGGTGATACAGGACATCAAGACCACGCAGGACTACAAGGGTCAGCAGAAGTACCTCGGGAACACTCAGCACAAGATATACTGCGTGAACGAGGGCATACCGGACTTCGAGTACCTTGTCGCAGAGTTCAAGGATGAGTCGTCCTTAAAGATCGTCCGTACGCATTGCGTCGAGTACCACGCAACCGACCTCAAGGTCGTAGAGGAAGAGATCAAGGCAAAGATCGTTGATGCCATGGCATTCCTTGACCTGTTCCAGGAACCCGGTGATCTTAAGGAACTGTATCTGACCAAGTACAATAGATTCTAGGAGGGTCCATGGCGAACTTCGTCTATAAAACTGTTCCATACAAGCATCAAGAAGATGCGGTGTACGCGGCGTATGGAAAAGAGTATTTCGCATTCTTCATGCAACAGGGAACAGGGAAAACGAAGGTCACCATTGATGAGGCGTCAAACCTTTTCCTGGAAAAGAAGATAACAGCTGTCCTGCTAATAGCTCCTAACGGGGTCCATGAACAGTGGGCAGACGAACAACTACCTATCCATAGTCCTGTTCCCTACAGTGTTCAGGTTTGGGACGGAAACACGTCTGATCGTAAGATGCGTGAAGTGTTTCAGTTTATAAAGTTTCCGTGCGACGGGTTAAAGTGGTTCTGCGTAAACATAGATGCGTTCAGCCACTCGACCTGGATATCCTTGTTCAGGGACTTCGTTATGCTCAACAAGACCTACGTCGTGGTTGATGAAGCAACGCGCATAAAGAACCCGGAGGCCAAGCGCACACAGAACGTGATACAGGGACTCAATAACGTGTCCAAGGTAGGAAAGCGTATAACAGGTATACAGTATCTAAGTCTGTACCGTAGGCTCTTAACAGGTACGCAGGTAACGAACGGTCCGTACAATCTTTGGTCCATGGGAGAGTTCCTTAAAACCAATCTGTTCGGACGGGACTACTTCTCGTTCAAGGCTCGCTACGGCATGGAAGTGCGTATGGCGGGAGCCCGCGGGGACTACTACCGTAAGATAACGAGGGAGGAAATCGAGTCAGTACGAAAGTACGCCAAGATAGGAAAGGATCCAGAGACTATAGCGACCATAATGAAGGTTACTGAGTCGAGTGTGCGCTTCATCCTGGACAATCCATCTGTGCGTGTTCCGTATAAACACCTTGAAGAGCTTAAGGAGATCGTAAACAAGAACTCCTTTCAGGTCCTTAAAAAAGACTGTTTTGACCTTCCTCCTAAGATCTATGAAAAGATCCCTGTGCAGATGAAGGGAGAACAGTTAAGGGTCTACAAGGAACTAAAGGCCGAACTGCTTGCAGAATACGAGGGCGTAGAAGCCTCCGTTGTAAACAGATTGGTCCTTATAGGAAGACTCCAACAGGTTACAGGAGGATTCTTTCCCGGGGATGGTAAGGACAACGACACTCAGCTTATTCCGTTCGACGTAAACCCAAAGCTTGATGCAATGGTTGAAAAGCTTGAAGAGGCGTCAGACTACCCTGTTATCGTAATGGCGAGGTTTGTGGCTGAGCTACACGCTTGCGTCGACAGGTTTAAGAAAGAGTTTCCTGACCTTGTCGTAGAGCTTGTATGCGGTGAGGTGACGGGCCACAAGCGCATGGACGTACTTAACAGGTTTAAGGCTGGCGAGGTAGATATACTTGTAGCCAATCCTGACACCATTGCGACAGGGTTCAACCTACAGGTGAGCCACACAATCCTTGTTTACTCTAACTCGTTTAACTACGAGCACAGGGAACAGGGAGAAGACCGCATTCACCGTAACGGGCAGACTGAGTCCTGTTTGTACATGGACTTTGTAATGAAGGGAACTGTCGATGAACACGTTCTCAGGGCGCTTAAGGACAAGAGGGACCTCCTTGAGTACATGCGAGACAGGTCCCTTAAACAGTTCATAGGAGGCGAAGATGAGTGAACAGAGTTTCCTCGAGGAAATAACCACAAATCCAACGACAGCGATGGATGAGGTTATGGCATACGTTAATTCTTGGGTCCTACTGAAAGGGCGCATTGACGACCTACAGGAACAGTTGGATACTCTAACTAACCAAGAAAAGGAAATGAGTGAAAAGACCATTCCCAATTTCCTGTTGCAGAATGGACTTGACGGCATGGATCTTGCCGGAGGGCGTAAACTCACTGTAAACGAGGACCTATCGATGCGGCTTCCTGAAAATGAGGAAGGGCGTAAAATTGTCCTCAAGTTCCTTATGGACAAGGGAGCAGGGTCCATCATAAAGGACACGCTAGTTATCGAAGACGCGCCGCTTCTTATTGAAGAGACCCTTCAGGCTCACGGTGTTCCGTACGACCACAAACAGGACGTCAATACCAATTCGCTCAAGGCATGGGCGCGAGGCGTGACTGGACTTAAGAAGGGTTCTGTACAGACCATTGCTCCTACGGAGTTTCCGAAAGAAGCAGGTCTTTATATTTATCGCAAAGCGAAGATTAAGTAGGGAGGAACAAGATGAGCGAAGAAAAGAAAGCCCAAGGGTTCATGGATGCGATTGCTGGACAGGGAATTGAGGACGTAGGCATCAATGACATGTCGATTCCCTTTCTCAAGATTTTGCAGAAAGGCAATCCGGAATGTGAAGACGGAAACCCGGCACGTGTCCCTACTGCGGCCGCGGGAATGTTCATGAATACGCTGACCAAACAGCTTTACGGGAAAGAGATCGGGCTCATTCCCGTTAAGTACGAACCAGTGTGGCTCTGCTGGGCGCCGAACAGAGGCGGGTTCAAGGGTCGCCACAAGCCGGGAAGCATCGAAGTATTCGGTTCGGCCTTCGATGAAGGCGGAATGAAAGATAAGGACGGAAACGAGGTCGTTGAGAACAATGTGTTCTACTGCCTCATTGAAGGCCACTTCGAAGACGGTCCGATCGTACTGAGCCTTTCCAGCACAGGGTCCAAACACGCCAAGAACTGGAACTCCATGATCCTGATGACCAAACTGGACAGCGGAAAGAGAGCTCCGTATTTCTCTTCAGTATGGAAGCTCATCTTAACGTACAACACGAATGCGTCGGGAACGTGGTATCAACTGGGAACAAAGAACACGACAAGCATCGAACGAGAACGGTTCATTACTGAACAGGAGTACATAGACATCGTGGCTCCTGCTCGCTTGATGCTGGACTCTGTTAAGGTGGACTTCGCACAGGTCGGAAACGACAGGGAAGGGCAGAGGCAGATAGCTTCGCCGGCCGACGCTTCGGCGTACTAACGTAGGAACCAAGGAGGGGCTCTTTATAGGGCTCCTCCTAGTCTATTAAGTGGAGCGGGTCGTGGAGTTCTCAATAGCAACAGTAGAAGAATTCAAATCCCTGTTTACAGGAAACACGGCGGCGCATGGAGTCCACATAGATAATCCTGAAGAGGTGCCGGATAAAAACGGCAAGCGACGAGGAACAAACTACACATCACAAGAATCAGTGACAACGGAACATTACATAACCCACTTGGAAGGAACAACAGGGCTAGGAATAGTTCCTGTTAACCAGGATGGAAACGTGCTGTTTTCTGCATTGGACGTAGATGTGTACGAGACGGACCACAAGTTAATTCTTGAGGCTCTGTACAGGTGGGACTTTCCTTGTGTGCCTTTCAGGTCAAAGAGTGGCGGACTCCATTTATACACTTTCTTTAAGACCCCTACGAAGGCGTCCTTAGCAATCGACTTCATGAATGATCTAAAGAGGATGTTGGCGCTCGATAAAAAGACAGAGACCTTTCCTAAGCAGTCCGGAATAAAGGACGGGGGAATAGGGAACTGGATAAACATTCCGTACTACAACGTACAGGATACAAAACAGTATGTTCTTACAAGAGAAGGAGGCGCGGTAGATTTCGCTGAGGCTGTGGACCTGTGCAAGAGAAAGTGCATAGACATGAAAGACGCTAAGGCGTTCATAGAAGGGGCTCCTCTAAGCGACGCTCCTCCGTGTATCCAAAGCATTTACATTCTAGGCGACACTTTCGCTAGGAACAATTACCTGTTCTCTGTGGCTGTTTACTACAAAGCTAAGGTCGGTGATGACTTTGAGTTTGCTGTAGTGGAAGCAAACAACGCACTAGCGAAGCCTATAGAGATCAGTCGATTAAGTTCTACAGTAATAGCCTCTCACAAGAAAAAGAACTACACGTACAATTGCGATGAAGACCCGTGCGCTTCTCTGTGCTCAAAGATGGAGTGTAAAAAGAGAAAGTACGGAATAGGCGGATCCGAAATATCGGACTTGTCTTATGAAGAATTCACCCAATATGCGTCTGAGCCTCCGTACTACGAATGGAGGATTGACGGTCACTCTTTGAAGTTTTACAAAGAAGCCGACATCATAAACCAGACGATGTTCAGAGAACTGTGCTTTAGATACCTGCACAAACTTCCCATGAAGTTGTCAGACGTTGCGTGGACAAAGATCATAAACACAGCGCTGTCAAACGTTATTGTGAAGGCAGTAGATAAAGCGGACGACGTATCAATAGGATCTGTATTCCACGGATACCTTGCGGAGTTCATGACAAAGAGGGCATCGGCGCTTACGAAAGAGCATGTTGCCGCAGATCGAGTGTATAAGGACGAACACCTTGACTGTTACGTGTTTAAGCCAAGAAACCTCTTGGTGTTCTTAATTCAACAGAAACAGTTCAGGGCCTACTCTATCACAGAGATCCAGGACAAGTTAAAGACCCTTGGTGGAGAAGCAACCAAGTATTATGTCAGTCAAAGCATGGGTTCAATACGTGTATGGACCCTTCCCACTAAAGCCATAGAAGACTATGTGGAAGGTACGCTAGAACACGTCACAAACAGTTTTATGGAGGAACTTCCGAATGAGCCGTTCTAAACAAATGACCACAGCAGAAGCCAATCAAAAAGGACTTGCGAGCATGAAGAAGAGTACAGTGGATTTATCGGCGCCGATCGAACGTGGAATAGAGAACGGGCTACTTGAAGCCCTGCTTTCCATGAGCGACGTACAACGCTTGTCGGGCACACCAATCCTACAGTCCTATTCCCTTTCCCATCACTGTTTCAACGTAGGCAACCTGTTCATAGAGGTCTGTAAGGCTGAGTGTGTCGGTATAACTCTCGGAATGGTTACTTGGGTTCTTCGCCACGACCTGTTGGAGACTCTTACGGGAGACCTGTTGTGGCCGGCGAAGAACTTAAACGCCAAGACGAAGAAGGCGTGGGACACCGTTGAAGAAGAAGTCGCTAAGCATGTCGACAACGCCTTTATGACCTCATACACGGACAATGAAGGAGAAGAGATTCTTGGGAAAACGGCGTGGAAAATATTTCAGGCTTGCGACATGCTTGATCTATACTTGTTCTGCGTAAAAGAAACGGATCTCGGAAACGCAACAAGGAAAATGAAGAAGGTTCTGTCTGTGACAAGAACCAAGCTGTGCGAATCAGGCATACAGTCGGTGATGCGCCTCGTCTACTGATGGGTGTACAGGTTATATTCGGACCTCCTGGAACAGGGAAAACGACACGTCTTATGGAGTTATTGGAGGAGGAGCTTAAGACAGTTCCTGCTGACAAGATTGCATACGTGTCGTTCACCAAGGAGGGTGCCGAGCAAGGCATATCCCGTGCTATGGCGAAGTTCAACTTGGCCAAGAAGGATTTCCCTTATTTCAGAACTCTTCACAGCCTAGCTTTCAAAGAGCTGGCGATGAAGAGAACAAGTGTGATGGCCAAGAGCCATTACAGGGACTTCTCCAAAAAGATGGGTATGCACTTCGTCGGGTACTATACGGAAGACTTGATCAACGCAGATGACAAGTATCTCTTCTTTACAGACATGTATAGGAACAATCCTGCGACAGCGGCGGTATACCTTCCAACGATAGACGTCGACAAGTTACGGTATGTGCAGAAAAACTACACGGCGTACAAGAAAACGTTTGCGCTTCATGACTACACGGATATGGTGGAAGAGTTCAACGCTAGAAACCTTCCGGCTCCTGTTACTGTTGCATTCGTTGACGAGGCCCAGGACCTGACCACGTTACAGTGGAGGATGGTGTGGACAGCGTTCAAGGCATGTGATAGAATATACATAGCCGGAGACGACGACCAAGCCATCTATCAGTGGTCTGGTGCGGACGTGGACTACTTCCTCAATGTAGAAGGCAAGCAGGAGATCCTTCGCCACAGTCACCGTCTTCCAGACAAGGTGATGCACTTCTCTAAGCGTATAACGGACCAGATGACTAAGCGCATACAAAAGGAGTACGCAGGAACAGGAACCGAAGGGTCCGTCACTGTAGTCAACTCAATTGATGAGGTACCTATTATTGCTGACGAAACGTATATGTTTCTTAGCCGAAACAACGTGTTTCTTAAACAGGTTGAGGACCTTCTAATGAAGAAGCGCCTCGTGTATACCAGGAAGGGAGTATCCTCCCTGTCGGTTATGGACGTAAAGGCCATAAAGACATACGAAAAGGTGCGCAAGACAAAGATTGCAACACCTGAGGACGAGTTCACCCTTTTGTACCATCTCAAGGACGGGTACAGTTTGAAGGACCCTTGGTACGATTCGTTCAAGTGGCCCTTGGAAAAGATTATATACGTCAGAGAGATGATAGGCACAAAGGCGGACCTTGGAAAGTGCTTGTTCAACGTAGGAACAATTCACTCAGTAAAGGGAGGAGAAGCGGACAACGTCGTTGTGCTTTTGGACATAACGAAAAACGTGTACGAAAATCTGCAAACGAATCCTGATTCAGAACACAGAGTATTCTACGTAGGATGCACAAGGGCAAAGAAGAGGCTGTTCATAGTAAACAGCACAAGTCGATACGCTTATCCGATTTATTAGGAGACCAAATGAAGACTACAAACATGACTGTGTTCATGCTCATGGACGGAACAAGGCTGTACTCTGAGAAAGCCTCGTTCGAGGACACCTTCCTTATCCTGACAACAAAGGATACGTGCATCCTTCAGCTTACTCAAAAAGACAAAGGGTTCAATGTAAACGCAATTCCTGCAGACAAGCTCCTTTTGGCTCCTTCCAAACTCTGCATTCCCATGACGGCAGTAGCCCAAATGAGTGACTGCACAGATCAGAACGTAGTTACCATGTGCAGGGGAATATTGGCGGCAATTACGGAGGAAAAGCCGCTCGTAGACGGGTCCAAACTAAAGATTGTAAGAAGGAAGTAATATGCTGTTAGGAAAGAACGAGAAAGCTCTGTCCGGAGCAATAATCGAACTTGCTTTCATGATCCAACGAGGCGATCTCACAGTCGATCTTGAAGGATGTAAGACCGCGGAACTCATTGGTAATAAGTTCGTATTTGACCCGTACCAAAAGATTCTTGACTTCGGGGTAAAGAAAACCAACGAAGCCTATGTTGAAAAAGAGCTCAACTGGTACATGTCCATGAGCAGGAGCATCCATCCTATGATGGAAGGGGTTAAGATATGGAAAGAAGTCGCTGATAGAGACGGAATAGTCAACAGCAATTATGGATGGTGCATATTCTCAAAAGAGAACGGGGAACAGTTCGATAACTGTTTGTCCAGGATGCGACAGAACCCGTACACAAAGCGTGGAGTAATGATCTACACAAGACCCAGCATGTGGAAGGACTGTGAAGAAAACGGTCGTAGCGATTTTATATGCACTGACGGAGTACAGCTGTCCGTAAAACACAATAAACTCATCTACATCGTAAAGCAACGGTCGTGTGATCTGTTATTCGGTTTATTTAACGACCTTGCATGGCATCAGTACGTATACACAAAATTCTTCATGGCCCTTCACCAGACCTACAGTTGGCTTGAAAAGGGAACGATTATGTACTTTCCGTTCAATCTGCATGTGTACGAGCGCCACTTCAAGAAGGTGCTAGACATGGAACAGGTTATAAGGGACTGCTACAGGGAGTTCGAACAATGAGAGAACTTACAGACAGAGACATCCAGATGTTTTGCATAATGGAGAGCATGAAAGAGCTTTCCAAGTGCATAGACAAACAGGTTGTATGCCTTATCGTAGACAAAGACGGCGCTATCGTGAGCACAGGAATAAACAAAGTCATAGAGTGTGACAAGAACTGCCACGATAAAGAACACAGGAAGTGTGTAGTGAGACATGCGGAGATTGTAGCCTTAGATAATCTTAAGGACAAGGAATTCTTTACGGGTCTTACGGCATACGTGAGTCTGTTTCCTTGTAAGTCTTGTCAAGAAGCTATCGCACCTTATGTCGACGAGATAGTCACGTTCGGTATGGCTCATAAGGACTGGGTCAGCGACAAGATCTTCGTGTACGCTCACCCTTACTACTCTAAGAGAAGTGCCGACACCGTGTACCCAGACGACAACGAAGAGGCGCAAGCTCTTGCCGACTATGAGTCGTACAAGGATAAGCGATTGATACAGGACTACGACAAAGAGTTCTATAGCCGTTTTATACAGAAAAGGGGCAATCTGTACAGAGGCTGTATCCTGAAGTACACAGAACGGGGCGTAAAGCCTTATACTATAAGTAATTATAATAGTAATAAGCCGTAAACATGCGCGCATTAGTGGCCGTGCGTAATTGTATGACCTAGCACGGTCGCGCCTTGTGCGCCGTTACTTAACGGCTTGCAAATGATGGTAAACGCCTTGCGTTTAGGCAAGGCACTATAAAGGCGGCAAGAATGACCAAACCGTGTGCAATCTGCGGTCACTTGTTCTCGGCGTTGACCGCAAGGTGTAAATACTGTATCAAGTGCAGAGACAAGAAGAAGTATTACACCACGAAGAAGCCGAGGACAGTGACCTGTGGAACGTGTGGAAAGAAGTTCGAAACTGTGCAAGACTCTGCGCTCTACTGTTCAGACCCTTGCAGGGAACAGGCCAACTACAAGACCCGTATTCTTAAGAAGGTGTGTCTTGTGTGCCATACCCCGTTCATGACTACAACAGACAAGAGAGACTACTGTACTCCGGTATGCGCGAGAGATGCCAAACTAAGGAGAGACGATGAACGACATAAAGCGGCCAGACTTATCCGGCGCAAAGATGATCTCACTGGACCTGGAAACGTATGATCCTAACCTTAATCTTGGTCCTGGTGTTTATCGCAGAGACGGCAACATTCTTGGGGTGTCTTTGGCTGTGGAAGGGTTTGCCGAGTACTATAGCCTCGCACACAAGGATACGCCTATTGACGAGCGAGAGGCTAATAAACGATACCTTACAGAAACGCTTGGATGCTCTGCTCCTAAGGTTGGGGCAAATATCCGTTACGACATCGACTGGCTCGAAAACTGGGCGGGCATCAAGGTCGGAGGCGAGTGGAACGATATCCAGATCGCAGAACCTCTTCTCGACGAATATGCAGGTTCATACAGTCTTGACACACTCTCCAAAAAATACCTTGGTCGAGGGAAGGCGAAGAACCCTTTGGAGGCGTGGTGCCAAGAAAGGGGTCTGAAGGGAGACTTCCGTGAGCACATGTATCTTATGCCGTACGACCTTGTACGTCCTTACGGTGTAGACGATGCAGTAGAGCCGTTACAGGTGCTTGAGAAGCAGATGATTGCCCTCGAGGAGCAGAACCTTGTCCCGTTATACAGGATGGAGATGAAACTCATAAAGGTCCTCCTGTTGATGCGTAAGAACGGGATACGGGTCGACAGGGAAAAGCGCAACGCAAACATATCCGTAATACATCGTGACATAATGCGTATGGACCAGGAGTTTATGCAATCGTACGGAGGAGTAAACATAAACTCGTCGCGTCAGCTTGCAACACTGTTCGATTCGCAGGGCATTCCATACCTGAACACGGCAAAGGGAAATCCCTCTATGGGAAAAGAATTCCTCGAGAAGCTGGACCATCCACTTGCAAAGCAGATCCTCGCATTGCGTGACGCAAAGAAAACAGTGGATACGTTCCTCAACGGGGCCTTTGTCACGTTCGATGTTAACGGGCGCATCCACTGTGAGTTCATACCCATGAAGCAGGACGATGGTGGAACAGTAACCGGGCGCCTCTCGGCGCGTAATCCTAATCTGCAACAGGTAACGTCACCCGATCGTGACAAGGCTCGTGCTCAGCCGTATGGACTAATGTGCAGGGAAATATTCATACCTGAGCAAGATTGTTGGTACGGTAAGATAGACTACTCTCAAATAGAGTACCGTGTTATCGCTCACTTTGCAAGCGGACCAGGAGCAGAGGACATAAGGCATCAGTACCAACAGGACGCACATACGGACTTCCATTCCATGGCGCAGAAGTGGGCGTTGGACCTTGCCCATACTGCGTTGTCCCGTTCCCGTGCTAAGAACCTTGGATTCGGCTCAGCATACTTCATGGGTATAAAAGCTATGATGGCCCACTTTGGATGGAGCAGGGAAGAGGCGGAATTGTTGACGCGCGTATACTTCACAGCGTTTCCATTTATGGAACCTACCCGCAACAACGTGGTGGAAGTAGGAAAGTTGAGAGGGTACGTGAAGACTCCGCTTGGAAGACGAGCTCGTGTAACGGCTGACATGAGAGAAAACAGAAAAGAGTACATTATATTCAATCATCTCATACAAGGCACGGCGGCCGATATTCTTAAACAAGGCATGGTCAACGCGTTTGATGCTGGTCTGTTCGGAGACGTAGAACGCCTAGGCGATGACCTTCTGTTCCCTCACATCACCGTACACGATGAGTTGGGATTGTCTATACCGAAGACTAAAGGAGGAGTAGAAACCTACAAGGAACTAAAGAATGTAATGGAACAATCCATAAAGCTAAAAGTTCCTATAATAGCCGACGCTGAAATCGGCCCTGACTGGGGCCACACAGAAGAGGCGGACTTTAACAAGATGCTGGAGGAAGTAGGATGATCAACAGAAGTATTATCGAAGAGTTTCAGGTTCGGGAAGGATTGGCCAAAGATGCTACGCAGGTTCCGTTGAGCCTAGTAGCTTCCGCTGATTTTAAGATCAAGCGAACAATGAGTAATCTTACGACACACTGTCAAGGAGCTGTGTCGTCTGTGATGGAAGGCATAGAAAAAGGAAGGAAGCTTCCGGGATGGGTCAAAGATGACAGACCGCCTGTACAAGAATGAGTCGGCGCTAAGAAGCTATTTCGGGAACATCGCTAAGTCGCAGGGCTTTAAGGTCCAGCACATAGAGTCCGGAACCACAGGATGCGGGATACCGGACACGTATCTATCGTGCCCAGACGTTAAAGGATGGATAGAATTCAAACTGTTAGGGTCTATTCTAACCGTTCCCCGTGTCCTTATCGTACCCTACAGAGCAGGACAGTATGCGTGGCTCAAGAACTTTTCAGGAGCGGGGACAGACTGTTGGCTTGTTCTAGGATTCCAAGAAGGAATCGTTGTAGCAAGAAACGGGGAGATTCAGAAGGACTACCTTGGATCGGATCTAACGGATAGATGCGTTCCTCTTGTAGAGGCTACGAACATACGCAATACATTAAAAGGAGAGTAGTGTGGAACAACATAGCCCTGAACTACAGAAAGCAATTGAAGAAGGATTGGCCAACGCGCTTAAACCGAAACCTGTTCCACCGCCTACGGAACGGGTCCTTCCTGCCCGTCTAGACCCTCTCAAGGTGTATAAAGCGAAGACCAGGGACGGTGTCGTGTACAAGATAGAACACGGAACGTTTCGTAGGGACAGCGCCCATCCAAAGGAATCGAAGAAGGAACGAGTAAAGCGCCGTCGCTCACTAAAAGAGGCCATGGAAGACAAGTACACGAAAATCTGACAAAAGAAAAGGCACCCTTTCGGGGTGCCTTTTTCATGGAAAAATACCTGCTAGATGCCCTACTACGTAGACAAGTGCCGTGCCTACTCCGGCCAACCCTATATAGAACCCGTTACGGTAGAACCCTAATAAGGTCTGCAATCGTTGACATTCCGTCGATAATTGATTGTAGATCTCCTGCTGTGTCGTTAAGTCCTGTTGAGACCGAACTAAGAGCTGTCTGGATTCCTCCAAGGATGCTTTGAGTTCGTCTATTATCGTCTGCGAGCTGTTTTTCGAGTCTTCCAACTGTTTCTGTAGATCTGACGTTTTCAGCTCTAAGTCTTTCGTTATCTGCTCGTAGCTCTGTATTGATGTCTTCACCAGAGCTAATGAGCTTTGATAATCGATCAACTTCTCCAGAATAGTATCCTTTGGCGACGAATACACAGACGACAGCGCCAAGAATAAAAACGACAACATAAGACAGAATCTTTTTAACACCTGCATTCATTCATTCTCCTCGACCACAACGAGAACATTCTCTGATGTACCAACCACAGACACCGAGATATCTTCCGTTGTGTCTTCTACAATAACGCCAACAACTTCAAGCGCCATCTGAGATAACCTGTTCCACAGTCCACGTTCCGTGGATAAAGTCTGATCTAACAATTCCATCTGCGAACGTTATTCTAACATCGTACAGATACTCCGCAACAGGAACCGTAATCAGTTGAGGGAGAATCTTAAATTGTCCGTCGACGAGAGTGATCTCAAGACTGTCTAGCTCTGTAAGAGAAAGGACAGGGCTTGACGTAGGAGTAAGTTTAAGTTGAAGAAGAAGATGCGCACCGACAAGGTTTATAGGGACATCGTCCACAGATACTGTAAACGTCGCTCCTTTGTAGGTGTTTCCTTGCTTACATGTTATGTTGTAGACGATGCCCACAAGTTACTCTCCTTTCTTGGCAGGTGTCTTCTTGTCTTTCTTAAACAGCTTGGCGTAGACCATGTATCCGTAGGCGCCTAACGAGGCGTGTACAAGAGACTGCACAATCCATTTGTCGTAAGCGAGTGTTCGATCCATGCGACACACCGCCAGACCTATAATCAAAGGGAACACGACATAGCCCTGTTTGAACCGGTCCTTAGGGTCGAAGGATTTAAGCACCGTTGTAAAGAATACGATGGCCACAACATACAAAGGGTTGACGCCTAATCGCGTGAACAGCTCCAATAAGCCGTTCGCAATCTTTAACAAGTCTTCCATTACGCAGTCCTCCTAAAAACTCTTTTAGACACGAGTTTTCCTAATCGAACACAGTTAGAATCACGTAGACTGTCCCAGTCAGGAAGGCGGAAATGGCCGTAGGTGTGATTGACCTTGGCGTATTCCCAGCGTTCCGCGCACCATTCTCCGGGTTGAAGGACGTAATCCGGTCCCTCCTTTGTCATGGTCCACGAGACACCTGTTAAGGCAGACAACATCTTGTCCGCTTCAAGGACGAAGAAGTTATCCTGGTCATCCGGATTATCGTAATCAAAGTGGATGTACCCTGCTTCTATTGCGGCTTCTACAGAGGCTACAAGATCCAGTTCTGCTTTACGAAACAGGGAAGCTATCTTTACGATATCTATCGCGTAGCACGCGGCTTCCCACATCTCGTAGAGGAAGTCTTGTATTCCTTTTCTCACTGTCTTACTCCCTCCTGCTGTTTATTGAATAGCGCCTCTGCGAACATCTTGCTTTGATTCTCTTTCGCTTTCGCAAGTTTCTTTCTTGCCTGGGTCATTTCTCCGTTTATCTTTTCTTCAGAAAGAGCCATGCAGATCGCTTCCAATGTGTCCGTATGAGCGAGCTGATGTTCGTACATAGACAACAGGATTTCTTTCATTGAGCACGGATACGGGTCGTCTGTACCGGATGATACAGACGTCTGACCAACATTCACACGAAGCTTCTTCATCCTGCTGATTGGACCAAGTATAAGGACTAGTCCTCCGACAAGAGACCACAATAAAACGAACCCTGATGCACCCACTGCGACAATCTGTTGTACGGTCATTTTGGCAAGTTCCACGTGTCATGCTCCTCTTGAAAGAATTAAGGGTCCTAGTATACAATACACGTACTACGAGTCACACTCTTCGTCGATCCAAGGGACATTGTCAAAGTTCTGAAAGTCACGCATCACGGGCTCCTAGTCAAGATCAGTTTACCCTCATAATAAATATAAGAGCAAAATATGCAGGTATATTATTGTGGGCTGACCCTAACCCTTCGCTACCTGTGGATATGCCACCAAACTGAGTTCCCGATGTGCCGTCCGGTACTCGGGTAGCGGCGTACGCACCAACGTCTTTTAGTCCTGTTGTATGCGTATGCGCGGGCATTTCGCCTATTGTGAGGGTGTGCGTGTCTGCTCCTCCTGACCCACCGGATACAGAGGCTCCCCTTATAAACCTGTTAATGAGATTGGGAGTACCATTATTTCCGTCACATATGTACCATCCAGCCTTCGTTACGTTATTAGTAAACGTCCCGGAGAACATCTGTATGGTGCCTATAGGATCTCTGGCATTCAATCGAGCCAGGGCTTCTACATCTATCGCCGCTTTAACAAACGCTGTCGTGGCAAGCCTCGTCGTATTGTTTCCAGCTGTCTGCGTAGGAGCCGTAGGATTTCCAGTCAAGGGAGGGGAAACTAAGGGAGCGTACACCGCGTCTAACGCGGCCTTGACCTGATTCGTAAGGGCGTGGTCAGGAGTTATAGACGCTGTAGTCAGCAGAAGTTTAAGTTCTGCAAGAACACTATTCAAACCACTCTGCTCTTCTAGACCGTTGTTTGTAAGTCTGTTCACAAACCAATTGAAGTGTTCCGCAGGAAGAAGCTGATTGGGAATATAGCCTTCTGAGTACACAATGTCAGACGGCTTGATCCTGTCCGACGCATCGCCAAACAGGGGAACGTCTACGAAAGTCTTTACGTTATCCATTGTGCTTCTCCTTAGCCTTGAATAATCTTTATGAACGGAGACACAATAAAGGTCTCGACCAAACGTTGTAGAATAGTAAGACGCGCCGTAGAAAGCGCGGGAGTGAACGTAACCTCTAGGTCATGGTCCGTGTTCCACGACATCGAATACGGAGGGAGCGACGCTTGTCCTGGTGAGTCATACAAAGAGAGTGTCTCGGATGCAGACAAGGCGCGGTTGTATATGCGAGGCTCATCGATGGTTCCCGCAAGGAAGTGCAATGAACCTTGGTATGAACCGATATACAGATTCGATCCAGACAATGGTTTTGCCGGTGTGGTTAAAGAAACAGCTGAACCAAACAGAACTCCGTTTCGATACGTGGTAACTGTTCCAGCTACCCAGTCGATGGTTATATCGATGTCGATGCGGGTAGAAGAGAATCCGGTGAATATATTAGTAGCGATTCCCGTTTCTAGGCTAATTGATCCATTACTATACCCAAAAAACAGAGAATCTGCCGAAGGATTTCTCACTAACCATAAGTGTCCTGCTGTACCAAGCTGTGGCCTATAATTTATTAAAGTCTGCCTAGCCGTTGCGCTCTGAGCAAATCCGTTCGGAAACACAAAGCGGAAATGCCACACATCCGGAATAGAGGCGAGAACAGCGGTACGCAGTCGGTCATTCACCCCGTCGAAAGCTAAAGCCTTTCCGCTTATGCCAGTTACCGGAGTCGGGCCGTAAATTGTCGCATTGTTGCCGTTTCCCGAATTATCCGCAAGGGGGGTTGTGTAAAGACCAGTGCCGATGTAAATAAAATCAATATCAAATTGGTCTCCAGAGGTAGACCCCGGATCAAGACGTATACCTGTAATCGTATTCGTAATCCAGTCTGTCCCTCCAACTGTAAGGGCAGACATGTCCACATCAATGATGTACCAAGTGTTAATGCTGGGCACTCTTCCTGTTAGATTTAGATAGTAAGATTCAGACCATGAGTGACCCGACGTTATGTAATAAATCGACATTGTAGGATTTACTGTTCCTGCTATTTGCCTGATTTTGAATCGTATAGTTCTATTCGTATCTCCACTAAAACTCATGCTCGTTTTAGTTATATACAAATTCCCTGACGTAGCGGTAAGCGAAAGGTTACCCCCCGACACCGAACCTGTTCCTCCTGCAACACCCCACCCATCTATCGTTGCCCACGCATCTTGCACATACGCCGTCGCTGCTACGTTGTCAGGTATCTCAGGTACGTTGTCCATCGACCAATGCGCAACACATCCTGGTATAGGAGTAAACGGAGAAAAAGAATGCATTAGTCGGTCTATGTTGGCCAAGGATGGCCCAAGATAGCGAAGCTCTGCTACAATAGGAAGAACGAACCTGTACCATGCAGAAGGATACCTTATGCCTATCTTCGGCACGGCGGAACTTAGCAGACCACCAGTGGATAAGCCTACGCCTGAAAAGCCTTGTGTAAGAGATGTAACAGGATATGCGCTTTCAGCTCCGACAATGAACGCTGTGTCGTCAAACGTACCAGCGGACTCTGTCGGCCACGGAAGCCCTGCAAGAAGACCAACGCCTTCAAGTTCTGCGTCGTTTGCAGATTCAATGGATAGGCTATGAAGATAGGATATGTTGGCGGAGCGCTTTCCAAACTCGGCTTCTGCGGAGTCTATAAAAGCCAAGATCTTACGCCCGCTGAGTTGACTAGGAAAGAATACGCTCATGTTATTCCTCTATTACCTCAATGTTGGATGACGAAATAACGCCGATAGCTATAGCCGACACAACACAAGACCTTCCGTATGTTATGCCGTTCGCAGACACTTCTGCTCCTGTTATAGCAGCGAAAGGGAAGTCCTTAAGTATACCAAGAACAAATTCCTGCGTGACCGCCTGTCCAATAATTGTTGACGAACTTGCGGCAACAAGAAGAGCGATAATCTCAAGATCGTAATTCGGTTCGTACCGTTGTGTTGAGTCTATATACACACGAATGTACACAGGTTGATTAACCGCGTTCTCGTAACTAATAGCGAGGGTCTGCCCTGAATTGGTCACGTAGTTCTGGGTCTGTGTGCCGTAAGAAGGGGCGAGAATGTTCTCTGCATAGGTCTTAGCAAGGTACAATGACGTTCCCTTAACCACAAACATAAGGTGCCGTGCGGGTAAGCTAATGCCTCCTGGAAGCGTTATAGCGGTCACTAGGCTGTAGTTATAATACACTGATGCGTATTGTATGCCAACCAAGGAGCGCAACGCAACGGCAAGGCCGTCTATGTTGTGCCGCGTAGTCTGGCCTTTTATAAGGCGGGTACGTACAGCCGCCACGGTCTCTTGGTCTGCGCCAGGGATACTTGACCCGACGTTAGTTACTGAACCAAAGTTAGCAAGAGAACCAACGATAGCCGTTACCGCGCCAGGAAGGACAAGGTTCGGTCCAAGTATATTGCATGTCGAAGGAACTGTTCCTTTTTCATTTGCAAGAAGAGCAAGTGCCGAATCGGTCTCGAACAGATAGTCTTCTCCAGTGACCCGTACCTGGGTTCCAGCAGGAACAGTGAGAGGACCAGTTGACGCCGCGGTGAATGTAACCACGAGAGTGGATGCTGACCCAGGGATACGCGACGTTCCTGCAACAGGCAGAAGATTAAGAATCTGGTCGTCGTCACAAAGAGCTATATTGAAGCTGTTGTAGGCGGCATACAGAAGAACATCGAAGGCCGCGGCAAGTGATCCACAACCAAGACAAAGAAGCCAAACCACGTTGGTTATTCTAGCCTTAAAGACAATTCCGAGAGGAGCAACAGACACATTTATATACGCAAGCATCGCCTGAGCATGCTCCGTTGTTGTGGATGGGACCATTAAGTGCTCCTTTTAATCGTGGTGTAGAGTTGGTCTTCTACTATTTCGTATGACGGCTCGTATCCTGAGCAGTCTGCCTTTGTGAGCATATCCCTAATCTCCATGTCGAGACTTCCAAAGGAAACCTGTCCCATGAAAAAGCCTGTCCAAGGAACCCCTGTGCTAGGAAGCTGAGGAATCGTGCCCTTTTGTATAAAGGCCGCTATAGTAGGCGCCTGTTGGTTCTCTTCTGAATCTGTGAGTATAGGACATTCCCCATCTACTTCGTACATGTCCCATGTAGGATACGCGGAAGGAGACTTAACAGTACTCTGCATTCTAGCGTCGGCCACTTAGTCCTCCATGAACAAGGCTATCCCAGACTTAACCGTAGTCACAGCAGTAGTGAGCGCTCCAGCGGCGGCTACTAGAGTAGGATCTGTCGTAGACGTTGCGCAGGTCGCGGCAAACGTGGTCAGAGCCGTTATCAACGCATCCAGGCTTGTTTTCAACGAACCTGCGCTTGCCGCTACTTTCGCCTTCCCTGTCGTTGCATTAAGCTCCGCTCCTGTGCCTTTAAGCAACATCTTTGCGGTTGTTGCGTCTATCTCTTGTCCTACGCTCTTCCTCACACTCTTGCCGTTAGCGTAGATCAGCTCCGTTGCCTTTGCATCCGCCTTGTACAGACACAGAGGGATGGCCTTCAACGTTTCTTGACTATAGTGGAAGAATGCTCGGTCTAGCCACTTAGGTTCTGTCCCGTCTACAGTGTCCACAAAGTTCTTAAGACCGATCAACAGGACCTTGTCCCCTACGGCAATTGGATAAGACACGGAATACGCCGCGGAAGAAGGAAACAGCACTTCCACCTGTTCTGATACTACAGGAGGTAGCTGTTCCTCAGAGATAGAAACAGGTTTAACGATGTGGGTTACGTCTACTGTTTTATCGGAATTAACTTTCTTCACTATTCCGTAGTCAGCCATAAACATAGCCGCTATAACAGACCACATCAACTCTTTATCGGATACCTGTTCCATCGACAGAATAGTTTCGCTTAGTGTGCTCATGCTAAACTCTTTCCTAGGGCCATAATAGACATCTTGTTCTCCGAAGAGTTGGTTCCAAATACAGCTGAAAGAGTAACGATCTTAAAGTCTGTTCCTAGCACAGTGGAGGCGGAACCTAGATTCTCTACAGAAAAGTGCTTGGACGTTACGCGAATAATATCGTTCATACGTAGCGTAGGAACCCACGGCGCCGTTACGTAGATACCCGCCGCTGTCTTTTTAAGAGACGAGATGTTCGTGAGTTCCGTAATAGCCGAATCCCAA
>Ga0307376_10002212_pt1 | contig 19456 bp, 14 predicted proteins | sample TR2MG_FD_202536 | JGI IMG/M metagenome (GOLD analysis project Ga0307376, IMG submission 202536) | Soil microbial communities from Risofladan, Vaasa, Finland - TR-2 | ecosystem: Environmental > Terrestrial > Soil > Coastal area > Acid sulfate soil | place: Finland: Risofladan, Vaasa | collected...
ATGAGAACAGAGAAATTATATAAACTTTTTAAACGCTATACCGGAATAACAACCGATTCACGTAAGGTGGAATCCGGGCAGATCTTTTTTGCTCTATGGGGGGAAAATTATAATGGGAACCAGTTTGCTGCAGAGGCTCTGAAAAATGGTGCATCTTGGGCAGTTGTAGATGACCCTCTCCTTGGAATTGAAAAGACAATCCTGGTAGATGACTGTTTGCAAGAACTACAAGGTCTTGCTTCATATCATAGAAAAGAGTTGAAGATACCTGTGTTGGCTATAACAGGTAGTAACGGGAAGACGACTACCAAGGAACTGATTGCCACTATAATGGCAAAAAAGTTTAAGGTTCATTTTACCAAGGGAAATCTAAATAATCATATTGGTGTTCCGCTAACAATCCTGTCAACACCAGAAGGGACAGAGATTATTATTCTTGAAATTGGGGCCAATCATATAGGTGAAATAAAAACACTTTGCAGGATTGCAAACCCTGATTTTGGTATAATTACAAATATTGGACGAGCCCATATTGAAGGTTTTGGATCAAATGGTGGGATAAAAAAGGCAAAATCAGAACTTTTTGAACATCTCAAAAAGGTTAATGGAGTGGCTTTCTATAATGATAAAAATCCTTTGATCTCAGAGATGATTTTTAAACTCATTAACAGAGCAGTACCTTTTTCTGATCCTACTGGAACTGAACTCACAGTTGAAATGGCGCCTTCAGATCTTAATCTTTCTTTATCAGTAACTTATAACCATCTGACATATAATATAAATACAAATCTTTTTGGTAAGTATAACCTCGAAAATGTCAAAGCGGCAATAGCTACCAGTTTGTTCTTTGGTGTTGAAATGGACGATATTGTCTCAGCAATTGAAGATTATCATCCTGCAAATAACAGGTCTCAGATTAAGATAACCAAGAAAAATAGACTTATCTGCGATTCTTATAATGCTAACCCGACCAGTATGTCCTTAGCACTGGAATCGTTTAATGGCATCCAGGCTGACAAGAAGCTCGTTATCTTAGGTGATATGTTGGAATTGGGTGAGAATAGTGAGGAGGAACATACGAAGTTATTAGTTGAACTTCAATCATACAATTTTGAAAACATTCTTCTTGTTGGACCTATTTTTCAAAAGGTCTCCTCAAAATATGGATTTAAATCATTTTCTGATATTAACGGACTTCTCAATTTTATTACCAAAAAACCCGTAACTGGAAGTACTATTTTGATAAAGGGATCACGAGGCATTACTCTTGAGATAATTTATGATCTTCTTTAGAACTACTCCTTAGTCCCTGTAAAAGAAACATTTATTAAGAGAACTTCCGATCTGCTGCCTGATCTAACCCGGGGGCCCCATAAACCATAACCCGATGAGACTATAAAATGTGTGGATCCTTTCTTAAGATATCCATAGCTTAATTCATAAATTTTTGATGTAATATAATTCAATGGCCACATCTGTCCATTGTGGGTATGTCCTGATAGTTGCAGATCAGTACCATATTTTACAGATTCAGAGAGATGGAATGGCTGGTGGTCAAGAAGGATAACAGGTTTTGAGGTATCTACCTGTTTCATAAGCTCTTCTAATGGCAACCTTTCTTTTCCATAAAACCTGTATGAGTCCCGGTCAATTCTTCCAACAAGTTGAATCCCCCCGTCTAGAATTACCATTTCATCTTTTAAAACCCTTATCCCTTTGCTTTCAATGTACGGGATAGTACGGTTGCCACCTCCTATGAACTCATGATTACCAGTTATTGCGTAGAGACCATCATTGCATTTTGGACAGGTGAAGTATTGCAGAAGGTCGTCTCTTAACACTGGACCAATCTCACCATCAATTATATCCCCGAGGAGTAAAACAATATCAGGGTTAATCTCTTTCAGCAACCCAGATAATTTTTTTATACTCCTTTTTCTGATTATGCTTCCAAGATGAATATCAGATACAGCTGCTATGCGCAAGGTTTTTATCGAGCCGGCCGATTTATTTATAGTAATATTATACTCTTTAATAACAGGTATTAATGCGTTTATAAAACCTCCAGCGATAAATAAAAAAGAAAGAGTAGCTGTGATAATGAATGACCATTTTCGGAAAAGCAAGATCTTATCACCACTTATTAATCCAGGAATTTTTAAAAATAATAAAATAATATCTGAAAGAATGAAAAATAAAAAACCATATAACATGAATGCAAGCCAGAAGCCTCCCAAAATATTAAGAATGTCCGATATAACTGAAGAATGTCTTGTTTCAAGGATTTTTGCACCAATAAATATTGTCGCTATAAGAAAGAAAATAAGAGAATACAGGAGCTTGTAATTTTTAAGCCGGGGAATAGCATTGTATCCTTTATAAAAGATATAAATATTTATCAGCGAGTAAATTGTAAGTACAATAGCGAAAAAAATAATCATTTGATATTTTCTCATTTCACATCACGGTTTCATTTTCAGGCTATCAAAAGTTTTATTGCCTTTAATATAGAACTCAAAAACAATGCTCTTGTTCATTATGGGCAATGGATAATGATTCACCTCAAGCTCTTTTACTCTTTCCCTTTTAGTTTTAAATTCTTTTTTTGTTTTATAATAGTCAATATGAGCTTTCCAGACGGAATGAGCATGGCGGAAATTACCTTTAACGAAAAATACAATGGCAGCCAGTCCGTCAAGAAGCATTCTTTGGAACATTATTGTTTTTAATTTATTGTCAGGCAGGTTCTTATATAGAAGGAACAGACTGTTTCTGAAGTTAAGATATGTTTTAAAAGGAGATTTATATGAAAGAGATCCTCCCCCAACATGGAATATAACTGACCCTGGAAAATAACTTACACGGAAACCAGCTTTATAAAATCGCCAGCATAAATCAATCTCTTCCATATGGGCAAAGAAACTGGCATCAAAACCTTCGCATAATTTCCAGGCCTCACTTCGAACAATCATACAAGCACCGCTGGACCAGAAAATATCTATTTGAGAATCATATTGTCCGGTATCTTTTTCACTTTTATGAAATATTCGTCCTCGGCAAAAAGGATAACCATATTTGTCTATGAAGCTTCCTGCAGCTCCAGCATGTTCGAAATGATCTCTCTGGTAATATGAAAGTATTTTTGGCTGGCACGATGCGACATCTGCGTTATTCTCCATAAAGTCTATAAGAGGTTGAAGCCAACCCTCTGTGACTTCAATATCTGAGTTTAAGAATACATAGAATTTAGCATCAATCTGATCGAATGCCAGGTTGTAGCCACCTGCAAATCCATGGTTCTTATCGAGTCTGATTATCTTTACATCCTTGAAATTAATTGCAATCCATTCTACAGATCCGTCGCTCGATCCATTATCTGCCACATAAACAATTGTTTCGCGATTAACTGAATATTTAATAACTGTCCCAAGGAACATTTTAAGGTAACTAAGACCATTCCAGTTTAATATTACAATTGCGGTTTTATGCATTCTCAACCGGCCTTTTATGCTTCCAACGACGATGACTCCAGATCCAATACTCTGGTTTTTCTCTGATGATTTCTTCAAGCCTTTTTACATGCGTTTCAGTAATGAGATTCGCAGGAAGATTTGAAGTATGGTCAAAAAGAAGTTCTATATTAAGGTTGTAATAGCCTCGTTTTATCTTTTGAAGATTGAAAAATACTATCGCCATATCATACTTTGATGCAACTTTTTCAGTCCCCTTATATACAGGAGTATCCTGGTTTAAAAATTTTGTCCAGTATTTGATCTCAGTTATTGCCGGAGTCTGATCGGAAATGAAAGCAGATAAAGAATTTATTTTATTTTTCATGTTATTGATTAATTCCCTTATTATGAACGACATAGGAACAAGTGTGGCGCCGTGCTTTGATCTGAGATTATTTATAAATCTATCAAAGAATTTATTTTGCAGTGGTTTATAAATTGAAATAAATTTATAGTTTGTATACTCTGGAATTATTGATAACCACTCCCAGTTATTATAGTGGCCTAGTACAGCAATTGTATCACGTTTCTCCTCAAGGAGTTTTTCCATTATGACTGAATTACTTATCGTGCAACGTTTCAACAGTTGATTTTTAGACATATGAGTAAGTTTCAATGTCTCGACAAACAAATCTGCAAGATGTTTGTAAAATTTTTTCCCAATGGTTTTTAGTTCTTTTTCAGTTTTTTCGGGGAATGCATTTTTGAGATTGGCTGAGACAACCTTTCTACGGTAGGAGGGAAAGTAATAAAGTAGAAAATAGAGGAGATATGAAAACACATACAATATCCTGAGAGGAAGAAGGGTTACAACCCAGTTTATCCCATAAAAAACATAAAATACAATAGCCTTCATTTTCAAGAAAAATCTAATTCTTCATAAATTTACTTACAATTTCAAGAACTTCTGAAAAAACAGAACTGTTTGCTGCTACAATTTCTTCACCAGTTAAGTTTTTCTCAATACCTGAGAAATTGCTTATCTGTCCTCCGGCCTCTCTTACCAGTATAATACCGGCAGCAATATCCCATGGATGTAGCCCATATTCATAGAATGCTTCAAATCTACCACAGGCAACGTAAGCAAGATCAATAGCAGCTGAGCCCAATCTTCTTATTCCATGAGTATTTTTAACCAAGTAGTTTAGCAAATTTAAATATTGAGGAAGACCTTTGAAGTCGTTATAAGGAAATCCAGTGGCCACAAGACTATCAGAAAGCCTGCTGGCCTTTGAAACATGAATTGGTCGGCCATTCAGCCAGGCCCCACCATCTCGCCAAGCCGAAAATATTTCATTTCCACTGACTTCATATACAACACCTGCAATAACTTCATCAAATTCCATAAGTCCAATACTTACACAAAAAGGGTGAAGACCATGCAGAAAATTAGTAGTTCCATCTAGAGGATCAATAACCCAGCAGTATTTCAACCCTTTTTTCACTGATGTCCCTTCTTCTGTATTAAATCCGGCTTCAGGAAGAAGTAGGCTTAATTTTTCAACCAACATTTTTTCAGCACCTTTGTCAACATAACTGACAAAATCATTCAATCCTTTTTTCTCTGTTCGGTTAATATCAAAATCTTCAGATTCCTTAAGTATAAATGAACCTGCTTCACGAGCACTTATTTCAATCTCTTCACAAATATTTTTAAGACTCATCATAGTCGATCAAATTATTTCAATGTTCATTTTTCCAGTTGGTGAGATATTGAGCAACTTCACCTTTATTATCTTACCAACAAGGCTTGATTTCCATGGATGTTCAGCTCTGATATAATTAGAAGTAAATCCGGATATAAATCCTTCGTTATTTGTTCTTTCAAATAATACATTTGTTACATGATTAACATTCAGAGTATAAAATTCCAGGCTTTTCTTTTCTGACAGAGCAATAAGCCTTTTACTTCTTGACTCTTTCTCTTTATACGAAACTTTCTCAGGCAGTTTTTCTGCAACTGTATCAGGTCTTTCTGAAAAAGTAAAAACATGTAGATAGGATAAAGGAGTTTTCTCAAGAAAAGAATATGTATCCTCAAAGTCAGAATATGATTCTCCAGGAAAACCAACAATAACGTCAGCCCCAATATTTGCAAGAGGCATTTTCTCCTTGATAATTTTTACCCTTTCGGCAAAAACATCACGAGTATACCTTCTTCTCATCAGACCAAGAATCTTGTTACTGCCACTTTGTAAAGGAATATGGAAATGTGGAAGAATCTTCTCATTCAAAACTGCTAAATTAATCAATGCATCTGTAAGGAGATTAGGCTCAATTGATGAAATTCTGAATCGTTCAATACCGTTAACATTAACAAGTGCTCTGATAAGAGCTTCAAATGAATCTCCGGTCGACTTCCCAAAATCACCAATGTTTACACCAGTTATAACAATCTCTTTTGCACCTCTTTCTGCAATTTTTTCTGCTTCTCCAATAAGTGATGAGATATCGGGATTTCTGCTGTGTCCACGGGCTAATGGAATTGTACAATAGGAGCATCCATAATCACATCCATCCTGGACTTTAAGGAAGGATCGTGTTCTGTCGCTCATTGAATATGAAGATTTAAAACTATCTGAAGCGGAGAGATCGCAGGAGTGTATTTCTGCTATTTGTCTCTTTTTAGGATGAGCAATGTAATCTGCAATGTTGAACTTTTCATTTGTGCCAAGTACAAGATCAACTCCAGGTATAGAGGATATTTCCTGAGGTTTTAATTGTGCATAGCATCCAACAACGGCAATATAAGCTTCAGGTGAGAGAGTGATAAATTTTTTTATTGACTGTCTGCATTTCTTATCAGCAGCGTCAGTGACAGAGCAAGTATTAATTACATAAATATCAGCTTTTGCATTTGCAGGAACTCTTTCAAATTTCTCCTCAGGAAATGACCTTGAAATAGTTGATGTTTCGGCAAAGTTGAGTTTACAACCAAGTGTATGGAAAGCTACTTTTTTCCTATTTACATTCATATTGATTTCCTACTTAGGTACCTAAATACCAAGTATTTTGAGTAAGACCAAAAAAGAATTCTCTGTTTTAATTTTTGAGTTTGTTCAGGTACACATTTCTGAATTCGATATCCTTGCCTTCGCTTTGCAGGCATATATATCCACTGCTGGCAAATAATTCTGTTCCTTTATTTTGTAAAACTCCGTTAACAGATACTTCGATCGTGTTGGCCTTGCAAACTATTTCCATGGTATTCCATTCACCAACTGGTTTTTCTGAAGATTCAGCCATTTTTTTTGCAACAGGTCTCTGTTTATTTGTAACCTCTGCCATACTTGAACCGCCCATACATACAAAATCCCCGGCATTTCCAGCCTGTAACTGACATTCGATAACTGGAATCCAGATTTTATCAGGCAGCTGACCGTGCACAAATACTCCACTATTTGAAGCTTCACCTGGCCATCTCCATTCCACATGAAGTTTGTAATCAGAGTAGATCTCTTTTGTTCGCATGTAACCGAATGGATCACCTGTTATATGGATAACCCCGTTTTGTACTGTAAAAACTGTGGCAGGATCAACTGCAGGGTCCCTGAGTTGAAATACCCAATTATTTAAATCTTTTCCATTGAAAAGTTGTATGGTTTCACTTTTTGCTTTTTTAGTCCTTTTTTCTTTTTTAGCTTTAGACTGAGCTGTAGCAAACGCCGGAGCAATTAGTAATAAAACTAATAAAATGGCTGTAAAATGACTGGTTCTTGTTTTCATAATTTTGATATTTGTTTATAATAATTTACTTGCTAGTTCTGCCAAAAAGCTCCTTTCTCCTTTGACCAGGTTCACATGGGCGAAAATATCCTGATCTTTCATTTTGTCTGATAGATAACTCAAACCATTTGATGCAATATCAAGATAAGGAGAATCAATCTGCTCTATATCACCCGTAAAAATCATTTTGGTTCCTTCTCCTGCTCTTGTAATAATGGTTTTAATCTCGTGAGGAGTAAGATTTTGTGCTTCATCTACTATGAAAAAAATACTTGATAGACTCCGTCCTCTGATGTAAGCAAGAGGTGTTATCACAAGTTTTTCTTCCTTCATCATATCGTTAATCCTTAGAAATTCAGGACTCTGATGACTAAATTTGTGTTTTATAACAGTAAGGTTATCATATAAGGGTTGCATATATGGATCCATTTTTTCTTTTACATCCCCCGGAAGAAATCCAAGATCGCGGTTGGCGAGAGGAACAATAGGACGCGCCAGAAATATCTGCTTGTACCTTTTGTGTTGCTGAAGAGCAGCAGCCAGTGCAAGAAGTGTTTTCCCTGTTCCGGCTTTACCAGTTAATGATACCAGCTGAATGTCAGGGTTTGATAGAGCTTCTATGGCAAATGTCTGCTCGGCATTTCGTGGATCGATACCATAGGTTGTTTGTTTAATTACCCTGTTAAGCATTTTGTTAACAGGATTATAATGAGCAAGAGCACTTGATCCATTATTCTTCATAATGAAGAACTGGTGACCGCTAAGATCAGCTTCAAGATTGAATTCTTCAGCATTAACACCATCAGGGAGTTCATATAGTTTACTTATCAACTCCTGGTTTACTCCTTCAAGTATCTTAATACCCTTATAAAGGTCGTCAATATTAGCAACTTTGTCGTTTTCATAATCCTGTGCAATGATACCCAGCGATTTAGCCTTCATGCGGAGGTTAATATCCTTGGTTATCAGTACAACTGTTTTATCTTTATTTGTGAGGCAAACGTAATCAGCTATTGCAAGAATCCTATGATCAGCAGTTCTTTCGGGAAATGATTGGTTAACCTTTTCTGAAAAATCCTTCCCTGTCTCAATATGCATATTCCCAAGGTTTTCACCAAGAGGGATATTTGCTGTAAGAAGCATATCTCCGGAAAGCTTATCAAGTTCTCTTGTAAATTCACGGGCATGGTAATTGATCAGATCATTACCTCTCTTGAATTTGTCAAGTTCCTCAAGGACAACAATTGGTATTATAATATCATTTTCTTCAAAATTATATATGCATTTATAATCATGTAGTAACACATTAGTATCAATAATAAAAAGTTTTTTATTGAGCTTTCTTTTCATACTTATCAATGTATAATATAATAATATATATCTGTAATCAACATTTTATAACAGGCAAAAATAACTATTTTAAGATAGATATTGTTATACATTTGATAAGTATGTTAATTTGTATTTTTAAGTGGATAATGACTTGTGTCCATTATGCAAGATGAACAGTATAGCAACTAACTAACCACTAACAACTAGTATTGACCATCAAATAAAATGACCTACAAAGAAACTCTCGAATTCTTATATAGCCAGCTTCCTGCATATCACCGGATTGGGAAAGCTGCTTATAAAAATGATCTTAATAATTCTTTAACACTTGATGATTATTTTGGTCATCCTCATAGAAAGTACAGGACTATTCATGTTGCCGGGACTAATGGGAAAGGTTCTGTTTCGCATATGATTGCTTCCATACTTCAGGAAGCAGGTTATCGAACAGGTCTTTATACATCTCCTCACCTGAAGGATTTCAGGGAAAGAATAAAGGTGAATGGTAAAATGATATCTGAAAAAGATGTTATAGATTTTGTGAAAAATAATACAAGCATTATTGAATCCCTTCATCCTTCTTTTTTTGAAATGACCGTTGCCATGGCGTTTAATCATTTTGCAGAAAGCAATGTTGATATAGCGATTATTGAAGTTGGACTGGGTGGCAGGCTCGATTCAACAAATATTATTAAACCTGTCTTATCAGTTATTACAAATATTGGATTTGATCATATGGATCTGCTTGGAAATACTTTGGAACAGATCGCATCAGAAAAGGCAGGAATAATTAAAAAAAATGTCCCAGTAGTAATTGGTGAAACACATCCGGCAACAGAAGAACTTTTTCTTTCACAAGCTTCAGCGGCTGGATCAGCGATTTCTTTTGCTGATAAGAGATTTTCGTGTGAGTTTGGAGAATATTATTTTGATCAGAAAGCGAGAGGATATATGATCACAGATCTCATTTCTCAATCGAAATCCGAAGGTGAGACGGTGTTAACTGGTGATTATCAATATAGAAACCTGATGACTGTCTTTAATACTATTAATATTCTTAATGATATTTTAATTATCACAAATGTCAATATTAAAGATGGTCTAAGGAATGTTGTGTTAAATACCGGGTTGAAAGGTCGATGGCAAACATTAAACCTTGATCCGTTAACTATATGTGATACAGGCCATAACAGAGAGGCATTGGAATTCAATATGGTTCAGATAAATCGAATAAAAAAATCAGGGTTGCATATGGTTATAGGTTTTGTTAATGATAAGGATATTGAGTCATTTTTACCTCTGTTTCCTACCGATGCAGTTTACTATTTTACAAAAGCTTCAATTCCAAGAGCACTTAATGAAGAAATTCTTAGATCAAAATCAGAAAGATATGGTCTGTATGGACTTGGTTATCCTGATGTTAAAACCGCCCTTTTCCATGCTACAAAAAATGCTGCTCCTTCAGATTTAATATTTATTGGCGGTAGCACTTTCATTGTAGGAGAAATAATCTGAATTTAATCTTTAGTATTTCAGGCTTTTTTAATAAGAGAAATAATTTACTGCTATATATTAATTAGATTTGTGCATAATCAAACCTTTATGAACATGAAGAAGGTACTGTTCTTTTTTCTTTTTATGTTTATAATAATGCCGCTTTTTGGACAAACAGAAAAGAAAATTACAATACTTCATACTAATGATCTGCATTCATTTCTTACTGGTTCTGCGCCAGAAACAGAATATACTCCCCTCACTTTGAATGATGATCATACTGCTGGGGGATTTGCAAGGATAGCTGCAATAATTAAGAATGAAAAAGAAAAAAATGAGGGAATAACACTGGTAGTTGATGCTGGTGATTTTCTTATGGGTACGCTCTTTCATGCTCTTGAAGAAGATACTGGCTTCCAGTTAAGACTTATGAAGACAATGGGTTATGATATTACATGCTTTGGGAACCATGAGTTTGACTTTGGACCTGAAAAGCTGGCATCTATAATAAGTAAATCTGTTGAAGGTGGGGAAATTCCATATTTGTTGATGGGTAACATGAGATTTGATAAAAAAGATGCAAGAGATAATTCCCTTGAAAAGCATTACTCCGATAATAATGTTGTTAGGAAAACTATTCTGACTGTGGATGATATTAAAATAGGGTTTTTTTCAATTTTGGGGAAAAACGCGGAAAATGTTGCTCCTAATGCTAAACCAGTCACTTTTAAAAAACAGGCATCCTTTGCTAAGAAAATGGTTAAGGAACTCCAGGATGAGAAATGCGATATTATTATTTGTGTTTCACATTCAGGCCTTACAAAAGACGATGATGGGAAATGGGGTGGTGAAGATTATAAGCTAGCCATAGCTGTCAAGGGTATTGACATAATCATAAGTGGACATTCCCATTCCAGGCTTGATCAACCATTAATTGTTAATGGAGTAATTATTGTTCAGGCGGAGGCATATGGAAAATTTGTGGGGCGTCTATCATTAACATATTCTGATGGTATCCTGAAGCATGATAATTACAGACTTATTCCTGTGGATGATAAAATTATAGGGGATAAAATAATTAATAAACTCATTGAAGAACAGAAGCAGAAGATAACAGCTAAGATACTCAAACCACTAAAGATGGATTATACAAGTCCGGTTGTTGAATCTTCTTTTCTGCTGGAAGGCAACGAGACGGGTGGGTATTTAGAGAGTAACCTGGGCCCCTTGATTGCAGATGCTATTCAATCGTACGTAAATAACCATAGTACTGCTGGTACAGATGTTAGTATGGTTGCCGCGGGGGTAATCCGTGATAAAATTGTCCCGGGAATCCAGTCGGCACCCGATATTTTCAGGGTGATGTCACTCGGATCAGGCGAAGATAGTGTCCCGGGATATCCACTTTCCAGGTTATATGTTACAGGAAAAGAGTTAAAGAGCATACTTGAAATTTTGCAGGTTGCTTATAAATCGAGCCCGGATAATTACTGTTATTATTCAGGTCTGCATGTTGAATATGATCCTGAGAAAGGATTATTACGGAAGATTAAAAAAATTGATATTGTCCGTCTCGATGGGAGCTTCACTAATGTTGATATCTCGAAAAAGAATAAATCGCTTTATTCTGTAACAGCTAATTCATATATGCTTGAGTTCTTTGGGATTATTAAAAAAATGAGTTTTGGATTGATAAATGTAGTACCTAAAGATATTAGCGGAAATCGGGTAAGTGATATGAGAAGAGCAATTATTGATATGGAAGAAGACTGTGAGGGAGTCCAGGAGGGTAAGGAGTGGCTGGCTCTGATGGAGTATCTTAGTTCAATGAAAGATACTAATGGGAACGGAATACCCGATATTAATATGAAATATGCATATCCGGTAAAATGTTTCTTTCCAGTTAGTGCCAGATGAATCGATGCAATATCTCTTTCGTGCTATCAGCCTTTCAGTAATGAAGAATGTTCTTCAATCTCTTCAAAATTTGCCATAGCGATGGCAGCTGAGCTAATGAATTTGTGTCTAAGAACCCATAAGACAGCCTCTTTAAAGCTAGGTTCAATATCCGCAGATGGAGAGTATTTCCCCCCTGAGCAGGTTTTCATAGCAATAATACCGATTCCTTTATTTACTGCTTCTGTACATACAGTGATTAATTCATTCTGATTCCATTCTGAGTATCTGCCTGTTTGCGAGTGAATAAATGAACCCTTATGGTTGAAAGGTACCATTATAATATTATATGAAAATTCAGAAATGTTTCTTTTTATAAGGTTACTCATATTACTATGTGTTGAGAAACCATGAGCTTTAATAATGCCGGCACTTTTCATATCTGAAAAGAATTTCATAGTTCCGGCATGAAACAGAAGATCCTCATTTTCAGCACCGTGTAATAATAATATATCTATATATTCAGTATTCATAGCTTTAAGACTGGCCTCTAACTTTGATGATAAAACATCTCTTATTTCATCACCTCCTTTCCTCCCTTTCCCGTTTGATGGCAATTCATTTTCACTCAGCTTGAATTTAGATTGAATAACAATATTACTCCTTTTACCTTCTATTGCCCTTCCAACTATTCTCTCATTATTTCCATTTCCGTATGAACGGCCGGTATCAATAAAATTCATTCCTTTACTTAGTGCATATTTTATCAAGGATTCTTCATTTGTTCTGGGTGCTCCAAAACAAAGTGGAGTAACCATTATACCAGTATCTCCAAGGCCTCTTAATTCAGCAGCTGAAGTACTTGTTTCAGTTAACTTTTTTGATACTAAACTTATTCCTGCTATCCCTGATAAGGCTTTAGTAAAGAATTCTTTACGGCTTATTTCTCTTTTCCCCATGAGCTAAATGGATTATCGGTAATTATTCTGTCTTTTCTATTGGCAATGGTTAAACCTAACTCAAACATTGTCCTGGTTACCAACTCCATTTTTTTGAAGTCGATTCTTTCTACAATATCTCCGGGTGTATGATAATCTGTATGCAAACCTGTTGTAAAAAATAGTATAGGTATATCTTTTTCAACGAAGTTATAGTGATCGCTTCTTGCAAAGAGTTGTAAAGGATGGTCTTTCCCACTAAGGCTGTAATCAAAATCAAGAGGGCTTCTGTTGTCAATATCATCGGCTATTGACAATAATTCTTTGCTTTGACCGTCAGTAATAACAAAGACGGTATTTGGACCAGTCATTGGGGTCTGGTCAGTAGAATCAGCAATTCCCTTTATTCTTCCAATCATATCCATATTAAGATCGACAACAGTTTTTTCTATCGGGAACAGTGGGTTATTAACATATGATTTTGAACCAAATAACCCGATCTCTTCACCAGAAACCCACAGGAATAATAATGAGCGCAAAGGTTTTTTCTTAAGATCCTGAAAAGCTTCTGCCAAAGAGAGAAGTGCAGCACATCCGGAAGCATCATCGTCAGCACCGGTATTTACTTTCTCCCCGGAAACACCAATATGGTCGTAGTGAGCTGAAAATACAACCACTTCATTTTTAAGGATCGGATCACTACCCTCTATATATCCTGTAATATTATTAAGTATTTTTTCTTCTGAAAAAGAAACTTCTGTGATTTTGATCTGTTTATCTTCTATTGCGAAAGAATTTGGACTAAGTGTTTCATCTATACTATTCTGAAGTTGTTCAAGCGAATGGCCCGATCCTTTTAATAGTTCATCGGCAACAGATCTGTGGATAAAGATAACTTTTGGCATTGCCGCCATGAATGGATTAACTAAACCTTCCTTCTCTCCCTTCAGTTTGATTGACGATTTAATATAGCCTGCAAAGCCTGGACTTGATTCCTCAATTGATTGAAATCCTGATTTTGGGTCTGATACAATAAGTATAGCTTTTGCCTTAGAATAGATAAGTGTTGTTAGCTTCATTTGAATATTCATACCGGAACTCCAGAGCGGTTCTTCAAATTGACAGGATTTTCCGTCTTTTGACATCGGTGCTCTGTCCATAATCAGAAGCATCTTACCCTCCGTATTAATATTGCTGAAATCATTATAGTTATATTTATCTGCTTTTATGCCATATCCTGCGAAAATAACATCTCCATCGATAATAAAATCTGAAGGTCCTGTTGGTATAAGTTGAAAAATAGATTCCATTATTTTTACTGTATCTCTGGTACCATATATAATCTGGATAGTGGTTTTTTCACGATCCATTGTTTTTTTCATTACAGAATATGGTTGAAAATAGCTTTTACCATTAGCAGGCTTCAATCCAAGTAATTTTGCCTGAGATGCGATATACTGACCTGCAATTTCAAGCCCCTCTTCACCATTCATCCTGCCTTTAAGAAGGGGTGATGCCAGGAATGTAACATAGCTTTCCAGATCTGATGATGAAATCTGGTTAATGGAGTTGGATTTTTTTTGGGAGTAAAGAGAAAAAGGAATCAGTGCTATGAAAAGCATGAGAAACAAGCCAAAAACATTTTTTTTCATCCGTATATACTTTATTTATTAAGATTGGATAACCAGTAAAGTTTGAGAAGGGAAACCACATATGAATAACTTCGTTGAGCTCGTCTTCCTAGGTTGAAAGTGAATTATTTTCATATTTGTTTGTAATTGGAACGATTCATGCGGGTTCCGTATTGGATTTGATTTTAAGGGAATTTGCATCGCAGTAAAGTTAATAAAGATATAAGAAATTATTTTTATATGTTTACACCCTAATAATTTTTTGATGGATGTAAATATCTATTTCTGGATAGGATTTCACGTTTTCGTTTTTTTTATGCTGGCTCTTGATCTTGGTGTTTTTCATAAGAAGACGCATAAAGTTCCTGTAAAAGAGGCGATTGTGTGGAGCATGGTTTGGATAACTCTTGCTTTTCTATTCAATTTTTTTATCTATTTATATTCAGGACATAATAGAGTAATTGCTCTGGAATTTCTTACAGGTTATGTAATTGAATACTCACTTAGCATTGATAATATATTTGTTTTCATTCTTATATTTTCATACTTCGAAGTAAAGGATCAATATCAGCACAAAATATTATTTTGGGGGATCATTGGGGCGCTTGTAATGAGAGGGATATTTATTTTTGCCGGGGTTGCTCTTATTAACCGCTTTCACTGGATTGTATTAATTTTTGGAGGATTTTTAGTTTTTACCGGGATCAGAATGCTATTTCAGAAAGAGACATCGGTTGATCCTGACAAGAATGCAATTGTAAAATTTTTTAGAAAATTTCTTCCTGTCTCAAATACATTGCATGGCGACAGATTATTTATAAGACAAAACAGAAGATTATATGCAACACCTTTATTTCTTGTTCTGCTCATTATAGAATCTTCTGATCTTATTTTTGCTGTTGACAGCATTCCTGCAATTCTTGCAATAAGTAAGGATACATTCATTGTTTACACATCAAATATCTTTGCAATATTGGGTTTACGTTCACTATACTTTGCTATTGCCGGTATTATGGGCTATTTCCGCTATCTTAAAGTCGGTTTAGCTTTTGTTCTGTCATTTGTCGGATTAAAAATGACTTTTTCATTTTTCCATCTTGAGATACCGATTGTCTTATCTCTGTTAATAATACTATCTATACTGCTTATTTCAGTTCTTGCTTCGGTTTTTATTAAAAAGAAGCAATAGTATTCTAAAATAAGCATGAAAAACTCATGTCATAGTTATTAATGGTCTGTCTTTTAATTCCTCCATAATTTTAATAGAGTTATTGTTTAGTATAAGAATGTGATGTTTTAGATTCTTGAGGGTATAGTCAAATTGAATATAGGAAATGAATTAGATAATCAAATAGGAATTAACAGGCAGTACGGTCAGAAAAAAGAAAAAAATATTCCTGTCAGCTTTTCAAATAACCTATCGGTAAAAATCTTATATGCAATGCATATATGAATTTTTCTATTAAGCATAATCTTTTCTTATAATAATGTTAATTTTTCCCACTTGCTTCGAACATTTTTGCTTTGTGGTATGTTAATTACTAAAATAATCAAATAAAAATATTATCGTTATGAAAAAATTATTATTGTTTGTATTAATTGTTTTCTCTGCTTCACAATTGTGGTCGCAGAAAGACCTTAAAGAAAACAGAAACTTTCGTATCCCCTTGATTGGGGAGACTGCTCCATCATTTACTGCCAATACGACAACTGGGGTTCTAAATTTCCCGGCTGATTACGGACGTAAGTGGAAAATCCTTTTTAGCCATCCTCAGGACTTTACTCCTGTTTGTACATCAGAAATTCTTGAATTAGCTAATTTACAGAGTGAATTTGATAAGCTGGGAGTGAAGGTTGTTGTCGTCTCTGCAGACCCTCTAGAGACACATTTACAGTGGGTTAAAGCAATGGAGGGACTTAGTTACAAAGGCAGGGAAATGACAAAAATCAAATTTCCTATTGTTGATGATGAGAATCTTACAGTGTCCAAGGAATATGGAATGATCCATCCTGAAACCAACTCAACAAAGGCAGTACGGGGTGTATTTATTATTAGTCCTAAAAACATTGTTGAGGCAATTTATTTCTATCCAATGAATGTAGGTAGAAATACTGATGAGCTTATGAGAATGGTCACAGCCTTACAGACTACTGCATCTGCATCTGTACAGGTAATGACACCAGCTAACTGGAAATCAGGTAATGATCTGCTTATTGCAGTTCCGCCAAAAGTAGATCCTAAGAATCCAGAGGTTACACCAGAGGGTTATTATAATCTCGCATGGTTTATGTGGTATAAAAAGGCTAACTAAATCCTAGCTGAGAAGGTATTTTATGGTCAGATAGATTGTAAATTATTTTACGATCAGTATAGTGAAAGGTCAGGAATTTCCCTGGCCTTTTTATTTTTTCCTCTTCCTCCCTTTTTATTACTTTTAACTTTAAATCAAATTGGTCCTTAATTAATATTAAAAATCCAGTTAAATGAAAATCAGATTTTATTTTCCAACAATGTTTCTAATCTTTTTTACCATGTTTATTCTTCAGGGGCAGGGTGATGGTCTTCTGATAGAAAATGGAAAGCGTATTTTCCCGATAGGTTGGTATTCAATGCCTAAAGATGATGTTTCATTAAAGGAAATGGTTAATGCTGGCATTAACCTGATTAATTGTAGTTCAAAAGAAGACCTTGATAGATTAAATTCAGAAGGAATTCAGGGATGGATGCCATTGAAGTTACAAGATGGAGTTACGAGTGAGTTTAAGGAAAAGGTCCTTTCTGTTGTAAACCATCCTGCACTTGCTATATGGGAAGGTCCGGACGAAGTAGTCTGGAATTTTACAGCATATAGCGGATTGTTCAACAGTTTAAAAGTCCATGAAAAAGCAGGGGCCTGGTGGGAGCAGACTCCCGGTGCAGTAAGCTATGCAAATGAAAAATCCAAAGTGATTATTCCAAACATTATTGATGCAGTCTCCTATGTACGAAGTGTTGACCCTTATAACAGGCAGATATGGATCAATGAGGCTACCCGAAGCGATGCTGCATATGTACGCCAATATCTTGATTTCATCGATATTACAGGTGCTGATAATTATCCAATTAAGAATAAGCTTACTCCGGGAAGTGATGGAATCCGTAATAGTGTTGATGAAATAAGGACTGTTACTCAAAGATTTTTGGAAATAGGGAAGGGGAAACCAGTATGGATAATTCTTCAGGCATTCTCATGGCCTGAGTTAGGCGGACAATATACAAATCGGCCGCAGGCATATCCCTCTTTTAATGAGTCGCGATACATGGCATATGCAGCTATTGCAACTGGCGCCCGTGGTATACTTTACTGGGGAGCTACATATACAAAATCGAAGGATTTTCTCCAATCAATTTATGCTGTGACCAGTGAACTTTCTGCACTTCAACAGTTTTTAACTGCTCCAGATGAAGAACAGGTTATTGTAAATACAAATATAGATCCGGTTGAAAAGCTCAAACCCTTATCCTGCATAGCCCGAAGGTATGGCCGCGATTGGATGGTAGTTGTTATAAATGAAACTGACAAATATCAGATGTCAGTAGTCGTGGAAGGACTAAAACATTTAAATGGTTTAAAGTTAATGGAATTGTATAGTAACCAGGAAGTGGTTGTTTCAAATGAAGAGATTATATTACGTATGAAACCGCGTGAGGTGAGGGTGTTTGCTACTGGTAGAAAATGGGAAACCTCACAATTTAAGGGAAGAGATTATCCTGGTTTTTGAACTCACGATTGACTTCATTTCTGACATCACCTAAGGATATGTTTCAGAAAAGTTATGTATACATCTAATTATAAGGATCTGGATATGTTTTCCTAAGTAGGTATTTTGTATATCTTAAAGAGGCAAGACTGGTACAATCATAAGAATTTGAAAAGGAACAATAGATTTATTGCATAGAAGGGAATTTTTATTTGACATGAGTTACTGTTTATCATAACTTTGATATGATTAATTTTCAGGTAATAACTTAAAATTCTACAATATGAAGAGATTAGTTATTTCTATTAGTTTTTTATTGTTGTGTCTTATTTCAACTGCACAAGTACCACATGGCTTTAACTATCAGGCCATTGCGCGTGATGGAACTACACCGATCACCATAACGTTACCGGTTATGATCACAATTCAATCAGAATCAACTGGTGGAATAATTTTCTGGAAGGAATTACATTCTTCTGTAAAACCAAATGAATCAGGTCTTTTTTCGTTGGTGATTGGTACCGGAACAAGGCAGGAAGAATCAGAATTCCTCAATTTTAGTGATATTGACTGGTCCATTTCACCAAAATATATAATGACTGAGATAGAGTATGGTGGATGGAAGACAATGGGTGCATCAGAACTATTATCTGTCCCATATTCAATGATAGCAGGCAATTTAAGCGGTGCAGTAAGAAAATTAGCCGTGACAGGAATAACACCTGACATGGAGGAAGCACTGTTCGAAGTAAAGAATAAAAACGACCAGACTGTTTTTGCAGTATATAATGAGGGTGTCAGGATATATGTTGATGATGGTGATGCAAAGGGCGTTAAAGGAGGATTTGCAATAGGCGGATTCAATACTAAAAAAGGTGAATCACAACCGCTGCTTGTTGTTAATCCTGACAGCATCAGAGCATATATAGATCCAAATCCTACCGGAAAAATTGTAAAAGGTGGTTTTGCTATTGGAGGATTTGGTATGTTGAAAGGAGGTGACGAATATTTGCGTGTAACACGTGACAGTACCAGGATTTATATCAACGACCTTCCGGGACCTGAGGTTAAGGGAGGCTTTGCAATAGGAGGCTTTGGACAGTTAGAAGGGAACAGTGCAAGGTTTCTGGATGTAGCAACAGATGCTGACGGAATTATCAATCCTTCTCAAAACAGGATATTATGG
>Ga0307376_10002215_pt1 | contig 19443 bp, 34 predicted proteins | sample TR2MG_FD_202536 | JGI IMG/M metagenome (GOLD analysis project Ga0307376, IMG submission 202536) | Soil microbial communities from Risofladan, Vaasa, Finland - TR-2 | ecosystem: Environmental > Terrestrial > Soil > Coastal area > Acid sulfate soil | place: Finland: Risofladan, Vaasa | collected...
GGGATTAGATACTCTTGGACAGAGAGGAATTAACGTCTGTGGAGATGATAAGGTTCATGCTGTTCTGGCGAAGCCAGAATTGCAGGTGATTGTCGATGAAGCAGAAAAAAGAACTCTAAGATAACTTAGAGGAAGCCACGGGGCTTGCCCCGTGGAGTGTCACATGCCAGGTTATGATGGAGATTATATTTACATCGGATCTTCCTGGGCGAATGTCGGAGACGATGAAACCGGGAGACAATTCAAGGATCGAGTCGAAAAAGAACTCATAGAAAAGCTTCCTGGGATTAAATTGGAATTTGAGACTCATGAAGAAGCGTGGAATTAGTATGAGTTTAGTATTAACAGAAGAGCAGAAATATTCAATAGAAAAGGAGAAGTAAAATGAAGATTCGCACAGGTTTTGTATCAAACAGTTCGAGTAGCAGCTTCTTGATTTATGGGGTTTGTTTAAGTCATTCTGAAGTGGATGACGCTTTGAACGAAGAAGATGCAAGTGTATGGGATCTTGCAGAAAGTCTCCCCAAGGGTTTTGAGTGTAATGAGCCTCCTGATTATGAAAGTATTTATATTGGAGCGTCTTGGGATACAGTCAGAGACGATGAAACGGGAGCTCAATTTAAAGCAAGAGTCGAAAAAGTTTTGGCTGAAAAGTTTGGCAAAGAATTGACGTTTGGGACTTTCTCGGAAGCATGGTATAATGGATAATTAAATGCGGGAGTAACTCAATTGGTAGAGTCCCTGATTTCCAATCAGGCGGTTGTGGGTTCAAGCCCCATCTCCCGCTCCAAGTAGAAAGTTTGCAGGATGCGTCCTGGCGGACAACGGTGGCAACCGTGACGGTTCGATTCCGTCTAATGGCTGTAGAGGAGCATATCCTTAATCCTGCTTAATATTTCAAAAGGAGATTAATATGTCTTATAATATGATATGTTGGCTTTGTGCATCTTTGAGTATAGGTATGGTTCTTATATCTGCTATTGTTTTTTACAGGATGTGCGTCTGGATGACGCCTATGCATGAGGTAGCGGTTCGATTCCGTATGCACTGTAGAGGTTTGAATCCTCGTCCTGTAAAATATGTAGGGGGTTCGCCAAGTCTGATCTAAGGCACTAGGTTTTGATCCTAGTATGCACAGGTTTAAATCCTGTACCCCCTACCAAATTTAATAAGTAGGAATCTTAAATGTATTAAGCCTCCAAAACATAGATAGCGATGTAATCGCCCTGTAAGCGATAAAGGACAGTGCATGTCTGTCTGGAGGCTCCATAAAGTTCGAAAATAAAAAGGTGCTCTATTTGTTTTTCGAGAATCTATAATAAACGATATGTTTATAAGGAGATTTTCGAGATGAGAAAAGGGCTAAGTTTTTCGGAAGCAGGGAAATTAGGAGGAATTAAAAGTGGAAAATTCCAAAAAGATTTGAAAAAGAAAAGGGTTGAAGAATACAATAAGAATCCTAAATTATGCAAATTTTGTAAAAATTCAATAGGATATGATAAAAGGAGAAATTGTTTTTGCAATCATTCATGTGCCGCTGCATTTAACAATAAAGGAATAAGGAGAAATGGACTCAACCCTGGTAATTGTATTCAATGTGGTAAAAGATTGAAAAAAAATGCAAGTAAATATTGTAGTGCAAGATGTATGGGGATTGAACGGAAAAAAGAAACAAAAAATAAAATAGAAAATGGAGAATATGTTTATCATCAATCTATTAAAAAGTATCTTATAGAGAAACGTTTGCATAAATGTGAAATTTGTGGAAACACTGAATGGCGAGGAAGTTTAATTCCTATTGTAATGGATCATATTGATGGGAATTCGGAAAATAACGATTTATTAAATTTAAGATTAGTTTGTGCTAATTGCGATGCTCAATTGCCAACATATAAAAGCAAAAATAAGGGGAATGGAAGACATGCAAGAAGAAAAAGATATGCCGCAGGGAAAAGCTACTGAAGAATTTACTGACGAAGAAGTCTCATTAAATGAGATTTTTGGACATCCCAATAATCGCAAATTGGACAAAAAGTTGGAAGGTCCGAGCGGAGTAGAGTATGAAATATCTTTTTGCGGATTATGTGATTGTTACTCCATCAGATGCCCGGAAGAAAAGTGTCATGGGGCTTCTTGCAATGGATCAGGATGTGATTCATGTTCGGATGATTTTGATGAATTCAATAAGTTAGAAACAAGTGATTGGGATTAAAGGAATTCTGGTTTTGTTTATTGAACTATCGTATTATATGTAAATACATGTAATGCGGAGGTTCAATATGAACAGGAAAGAAGCAGGTAGACTTGGTGGGCTAGAAGCAGCAAAAAGAAAAATCAAAGAAAAGAACATAAAGAATTACAATAAAAATCCTAAAAAATGTCCAAACTGCCAAAGTATTATTTCATATGAAAAAAGAAGGAACAATTGTTGTTCTCAATCATGTGCGTCTTCCGTGAGGAACGTGGGGGTAAGAAGGCATGGCTCTGTCCCTTCTTTTTGTTTAAATTGTGGGAATAAATTGAATAAATCTTCAAAGAAGTATTGTTCTACAAAATGTCAACAGAATAAACAATACAAAGACTACATAGAAAGATGGCTTGCTGGAAAAGAAAAAGGATGGATAAATAAAAAAAACATTGCAGTTTCAACAAGAATAAGAAAATGGCTATTTGAAACAAGAGGTAGAAAATGCGAGATTTGCAAATGGTGTGCAGTGAATCCTAAAACGGGGGAAATACCAATTCAAATAGATCATATTGACGGAAACGCAGAAAATTGTCGTCCTGATAATTTGAAGATATTGTGTCCAAATTGCCATAGCTTAACCCCTACTTTTGGTGGTTTAAATGCAGGTAATGGTCGTACATCGAGGTATTTAAAATAAGCTGACGTAGCTCAGTTGCAGGTTGTCGGGAGTTCGATTCTCCCCGTCAGATCCACTTTAATAACGGCGGTTTTCCTCTTGACTTCATCCCCATAAGTGGTATCATAAAATAAAGGAGAGTCCAATATGAGTGATGCAAATGAAAAAAAGAGACCATTATCGGAAGAAGAAACTGCCAAAATATTAGGATCTGAAATTATCCATCCTGATGATATGACTCCAAGAGATAGGGCGTTATATGGAATGGGTATGGCATTTGGACTTGTTGATGATAAAGAGCAACGAGAAATGGCAGATAAACACAAAAAACAAAGAAGATCTGCCCCTAAAGCATAGATAGCGATGTGATTTTCCCGTAAAGAATAAAGGTCGGCGCAAGTCCGTCTGGGGGCTCCACAATTAGGAGGAAAAAATGGTTGAAAGAATAGATTATTCGTCGGATGAAGAATTCCAACAGGCTTTATGGGCGGAAGAAGAGATGTATTTACAATGGGCTTGGGAAGAAGACGAGAAAAACAGACAAGCGACCGTCGAGGAAATAGAAAGAAGCCATAACGGCGGTTTTCTATTGACATCTGAGAATAAACGTGTATCATAAAAATAATAGATGGCATCTAAGATGTGAGAAAGGCTGTAGTTGATTAGAGAGATCTATCGACACCTCATCAGATCGGTCTTTAACCAGAGCGATGCTGGGTCAATGGTTAAATCGCTGCCTCTCTGCCCGTCCAGTACCGGCGCAGTTTGAAATCTGATCATCTATTATTCATTTTTCGGGAGATTGAGGTAACGGCGGTTTTCTATTGACATCTCATGTTCTGTTATGTATAGTTCAAAAATCGTATAGGAAAGGGAAGATAAATGGAAGAAATCGATATTCAGGTTCAGAAAGACAGTTCGGGAGAAAAAACCATATATTGGTTGAATGTGTATGCTGGCGGAGAAACTGAAGCTATTCAGATTTCAAAAGCTATAGCGGGAAGACTTATTAAATTGGGAGTAAGTCACGGAAGTTAATAATAAATTATGATGCGGAGTATATAGGTAGACAAAGTAGTACGGATACCAAATATTAGAAAGGTATGAAATATGAAATTCTTAAGAGTGGAGAGAGTTAGTAAAGATAGGGCTATTATCGTTACACAAAGCAGATTTCTATGGTGGACGTTTGAGACGAAGTATCTTGCTTCTGAGAAATCGTGCCCAGGTTATTGGGAATGGCTTGAAATGCCAAATTTAACAACAGTCGGTGATGATCAATTTCAGTTGAATGCTTGGCTAAAAGAGTATAGACCGGATTGGTTGTCAGGTTAGAATATTGATGCGGAGTATACAAGTAGACAAAGTAGTCGGCCTCATAAGCCGCCGGTGCAAACCTTCGAGGGTGCAAATCCCTCCTCCGCTCCCAAATAAAAGAGGAGATAATTATGTATATCGAAGATTGGTTCGATGTTAATGATAGAACTCATTTGGAGGCATTTAAGCATCTTCGAGATACTGGATTCTGGCCGAAAGATTTTATTTCGAATGAAATCCAGCTTCATCCGAATTGGCAGATCGCTTTGGTGGCAAAAATGGCAAATGAATGGTTAGAATATAAATTAGAAGGAGTGTAAGATAAATGAATGATGAAAGAAAAATAAAATATGTTTTTATGTGTCTCTCTACTGGAAGGTTTTATTCACCAAGAGACGGAATAATAGATCCTGATTCTTGGTCAGGGGATTCTTTGGATAAAGCTAGTTATTTTCAAAGTAAAGAAGCTGTTTTGGGAAATTCTTTAAGTTTTGAAGATCATTTAGAAAAAGTTCTAGTATGTGCAATTGTATTTTATCCTACGATTATTGATACATTTTTGGGCGACAATCTATCATCCATGAGAGAAGAAGCCGGTATTGTGGAAGATGGATTATGAAAAACCTAATGAAAATTTAAAGATTTCGTTTTATGTTACCATATAATTAAAAGGAGATAATTATGGAAAAGTACGTTATTGTAATCGAGGAAAATGAAGATCCTAAAGATTATATTATGGGAGATCCAATTCCTAGATCAGATTTTTATTTTGTTTCAACGGATAGATCTGCTGATGTTCATTTGGGATGGTCGGAGACCAAGACCCCGGAACAGGCAATTAAATTCGATTCGATAGATGAAGCCCTGGAGTTTATGTCCAAGACAAGTTATGCATCTTTGGGATGTTTACGTTTCATGTCTGAGTGCGAAGACCATTCGATTTTCCCAATGAAGGAATCGGAAGCGGTTGCTGTCGTTGTAATGTTGGGCGAGTTGAGGGACATGAATTAATAAGATTTTCATGGCGGGATAGCTCAGTTGGTTAGAGCGTGCGGCTCATATCCGCAAGGTCGAAGGTTCAAATCCTTCTTCCGCTACCATTAATTAAAAGGAAATTGAAAAATGAAAACTAAGGCACCGTGGTGGCAGTGGCCCAAAAACAAGAAACCACATTATTTCCCAGCCTACATCATGGCGTGGATGATTCTGTGGACATTACCCTTATATGTTGCATTGAGGATTTGTTGGCTTCTTATTCTTATTCGAAATGGACATCAAGACGCAGAGCAGTTTTTTGGTATGATGCGACAACATGATTGATGGAGATAATGGAAAGGGATGAATAATGGATATTAATAAGTTTATGAAAATGGCGGAGAATATTGTCAGGAATCATCACGAATCAAAAGATCATGGCGGACGTAATGGTTGTTATGCTTTTAGAGAGTATCAGGATTCCATAATTTATATTGTTCATTTTTGGGATTATTATTATGCAATTTATAGCAAAAGAGTTTCAGGTCATCTTTTGATCGTAGCTCAAAGTGATTTTGAAGGTGAGAGCTTTTTTAATGTAAAAGAAGCGGGAATAATTCAGGAGTATGTAGAATTCCTTTCAAATTGTGCCGATCAAGGATTGTTGCATTTTGAAAGTCAAGCAGAGGCTATGGCATGGGAAGACGAAGAACGTAGGGTGACACCAAGAAAGGTTGTATCAAAATTAACAAAAGGGACGGATAAATATTATGATTAAATTAGATCTCGATCAAGAACAAAGATTTTACATTTCGGTAATTTTAATTATCTGTATTTCGGCTCTTATTGGGATATTCGGGGCGGTAGGTTGCGTAAGACATCGGTATGATTTGAATTATCAACTATTAAGTGGGCGTCTCGATGTGAATCAATCATATGATGGAGATCGGGTCGAAGCTAGCCCGATTGAAGGTGTTGAACAATGATAGGGAAAGAACTGAAATCTTACCTTATGTTGCTTTCTGGGCAAAGATTTTTTTTGATTTTTTTATTGGGGATGTTCGTTTGTTCATGTTCAACGCAAGTGATGAACCGGGAAGATGGAATAGAAATTCTTCCTCCACTAAATGCTTCTAAGGGAGAAATAGAAAAGCACAATAATACACCTGCCGAAAGTAAAGAAATAGAACCTTTGCCGAAGGATATTTGGTTGTGGCGTCCGATTTTCTAATATAAAATGTTAATTAAAAATATTAAATTGTCAATCAATCGTTTTACTCATAATGTATTGAAGATACATAATGGTAAAAAAGGGCCTGTTGGATTTAATGGTCGCTATATGACTGCTAGATGTTCTTTCTGTGGTAAAAAAGTCTTGAAAAATCATCATGGAAGGTGGATTTTAAGAGTAATTAGATAAATGAACTATTTTGAAAAGGGAAAGGATCATAAGATGAAAACTTGGCAAGAGCAGTGTGAGGAATATGAAAGAATAGCTAAAGAGTGGTTTGGGAATCATGAGGCCATTCTCCGAGCAATTCATACAGGCGACGGAAAGGTAGAAGAAACTCTTATATGGAGAGAGCCTGGAACAAATATTAATTCGCTTGAATACAGAAGAATTAATAATTATTTGTTCGTATTTGGAGATTTGGGAGATGCAATTTATTGGTGGTCTGGTCCTCATTCTCTTGAATGGATTGCTGGTTTGAATTTGGATTATTTTCGAGGAAAATGTCAAGCCTCAGAAGTTGGAAAAGATTTCAAAGAGTGGAATGAAAAACAAGCATTGGAAAAAGCAAGAGAATATCTTGAAGAACATATTAAAGAAGTATTTTATGAAAAATATGATGAAGCAGATGAAAAGTTTAAAGAATTAGTTACAAAAAGAGTTGAGGAAGCGTGGAAAGATTTCTGTGATGATGGGGGAGATCATTCTATCAGCTATCCACAGGAATGGGTTGAATGGTGTAATGACGATTCTGAGCGAACTCAGAAATACTTTGGGGAAGATTATTGGGAATTTATTTACGGTATTGGAGAGACAACCCACATAAGATGTGTCGCTCATTTGTATGGATTAAAAATGGCGATGGAACAAATACAAAAATAAGAAAGGAGCGATTATGTCATTAAAAGATTGGCAAGATCGGGTAGCGAGTGAACTGGATTCTTTGGCTGAAGACGTTAGGGATGGAGAAAGTTTTGAAAAAATTGAAGATATGGATTCTTTGATGGTGGCTTTACGTGAACGTGTATTATCTCATATGCCAGAAGATTTCGAAGATGACGACGAAGAATAATAAAAGGAATTCATAAACCTCTGATTGGAAAATAACCGTATAAGTTATATTCACGACGAATATGGTCATTTGCATATCTATGATGCGACTGAATTAGAAAGTCTTAAAAAAGCATATTTCAAATTGATTTATGATCATGTTGATGTTTTTCATTTCTCTCCCAATGGACGGATTAAGTGTGAGGAGATAGACTATACGTGGGATGATATTCCTAATCTTCCAGTAAGTCTCAGATTTGGGGCAGAAAAAAAATTAAAAAGAAAAGAGGATCAGGATAACTCTCCGAAGGTACTTAAAGAATATCTTGATGGAATATGGGAAAGGATCAATGCGGCAGAGACTGAAGAAGACTTAAAACCGATAGAAAAAGAGATGAAAGAAAAATGGGAGATTCGTCTAGAAATAGAAATAGCAATAGCCGAACAACTTTAATGGCTCCTTAGCTCAGCTGATTAGAGCGACGGTTTTACATGCCGTAGGTCCTCGGTTTGAATCCGAGAGGAGTCACCATTCCTCGATTAAAAAGGATAAAAATGATATTATATGAGGTTCCACATGATTGCCTATTAGAAGGTTATTTAAAATGCACATGTTGGGATGGTGGTAATGGGTTAGAAAGGCTAAGAAATCATGGTATTGATTATAGGGTAACTACTGAGAAGAAGGGCATTCAATTAGCAAAGAACGGGCACACAACGTCCATATCCCCTAAATCTATTTTAGTTGGATGGGAACCCCCATTAATTTCGCCAATTACATATCTTCAATTGCGAAAATCGAAATGGTTAGGAAAAATATTCACATCGATTCAGCCTGATGGTCTTCATTGTACTATAACAAATCCATTAATATGTGATGGAATAGTGGATGTGGATAAGAAGGATAAATTTTGCTGTATGGTTGCAGCTAATAAAAATAGATCAGGAGAAAATAATTTATATCCACTTCGACATGTGATTATCGAAGAAGGGTTGAAATATGATGGTTTCGATCTTTATGGAACGGGATGGGATGGTATAAAATGTTACCGTGGTCAAATACCATGGGATTATACTGGAAAGTCTGATTTTGGAGCTCCGAAGACGAAAAAAATGTCGGAGTATAGATTTGCATTTGTTACAGAGAACAGCACATTAGACGGATACGTTACTGAAAAGATAATTAATGCATTAGTAGCGAGATGTATTCCGATATACGAAGGAGCCCCAGATATAGAGAAATATGTTCCTAAAGAATGTTTTATTGATTTGAAAAAACTTGGAATCGAAAAATCTTTTGAATATATTCGGGATATGACAGATGAAGTATATGATAAATATATAATGAATATAGAAGAATTTATAACGACAGATAAGTGTTACTATTTGTCGTCTTATTATATGGCGGATCAAATTTTGTCAGTTTTAGAAAAAGCATAGGATGGTTTCAATCTCGTATTATATTTTAAGGGGGGGGGGAAGAGATAGTCGGACATGGATGACAGAGACTTATTATCATATCTAGATAAGACTGAATTTTATATAAATGATGTCTCTAAAGATTTCATTTCTGTTTTGTCTCTTTTAAAATCTTTTTTTGAGAAAGCGGGAATAGATCGTCCGATAATTTCAACTAAGTTTGTTTTGAAAGCATTAAACATAGTAAAAAACAGGGAAACAACGCCATCCGATGATAGGCTTTTCTTTGAGAGATTGGATGATATAGATATATGTGTTGAAGAATCCTGTTTTTCTAAAATTAGTGGAGACATCATTGATGAATGGCTAGTGGAAAATGATTTAAAATTATGTTCGTCTGTGGAGATTAAAAAAGACCAAATATTAATAATTATTGGGAAGATACCAACTCCTTTAAAAATAATAATTGATATATTTTATTATCCTATTGATGATTTTTTCTTAGAATGTGATTCTATAAAATATGATCTCATGGGAAATCGTTTTTTAAGAACGGATGATAATATCAAAAAGATTTTTAATGTTCTTCAAAGGAAGATTAGAATTGGGAATTTAAGATATAAATTTAATAATGGTATATTTATTGATTTAATGAATTTAACTACATTAAATATTAAATATGGATTAAAAATCGATGATGAATTTATTTCCGATCTCAAAATTGTAAATAGCAATATTGAACGATCTGAAGTTTTTGATATATTTCGACATGATGTAATTGATAGGCGTTTTTATTTAGACAGCCCCCGAGTTGGTTATGAGAGATCTAAATTTTTTAAAGAAATAGATGTTTATTTTGGCGATAAATTAAAGTCAATTCCAAACATTAATAAATACTTAATGTTGCTTAAAGATTTTTTATCAATAAAAGCACATGATGAACCGTTTGAAATTTCATCAAAAGAAGAAGTTAATTTTATAGTTGTGAAATGTATCTTCATTGATGATTTAGATTTTGTAAATATTTGTCATAATGAAAATTTTAATAAATCGATTTTCTTTTATTCTGTTGTAAGGATGAAGGAAGGAATGTCTTTTTTGGAGGTTGGCTTCCATTCTGGGAAAGAATGGAACAAATATAATATACCATTGTCAATTGAAGATAATTTATCAATATCTGTATCGGTAGATGGAATTAATATTTTCATAAATAAGAATAAGGAGTTTTCTTACTCTTTTGATTTTAAAAAGATATTTGTGTTTGATAGGGATATAAAGAATGATTCAAGATATGGATATAGATTTGAAAAAGTATAATTCTGAACTTATTGCTTTTTTGGAAAAATACGAAGAGCAGGATTGTATTTTATGTCAATGTGTGGTTTCTTCTAATGATATATTGGCTGATGTTTTTAATATTATTGATTTAGATGATAAAGATCGAATAATTAATGTATGTTTATTGTCAACATATATTTCATGCAAATTAAACCTGGATACATTATGTTGCTCCATAGCGAGCATTGTTTATTTATTGATTTATGAATTTGATTTTTCAAAAGATTATGTCTTTAAAATATTTAGAGAAAAACAAATTTTTATAACGGAAGACATGGAAAGCCAGGTTTTATTTTATGTAAGAAAAAGAAATTCTTCTTTTCGGAAAATAAATAATAACATAGATTTGTGCATAATCGACTCTATTTATATTTATGATTTTTTTATCTTTGGAAAATCTGATATATTAATTAATTCAAAAGAATTGGATTTATCTCATGTTCTCTGCACTACCGAAGGAAAATTGATTCTTTTGTATATGGTATTTTATAAAGAGGGGCAAATAACTGACAATAAAAGAGAAATAATATGTTATCATTATTCTAATGCAGATAATTTGGAAAGTATTCTAATTAATGGAATTAAAAAAGTTAATCATAATTTTGTATATTGTACAATATTTCATAATGATATTTTCAATTCAAAAGAGAAGGTTATTTTTGAAAAATTAATTCCAAGAAGGTTTATCAGTTATATATATGGAAATTTAGTTTTAAAATTAAAATTACAAATTGATGATGTTTTGATGTGGATGAAGAGTGAATCTTTGTTTGGATTGCAAATTTTATTAGAAGAAGTTCCTGCATCTTGTATTATTGATTATCGAAAATTCGAATTGCCGAAACTAAAAAAGATTGAGGAAGGATTTGTTTCGATTTATGACAAAGAATATTTTATTGATGATATGGAAAAGATATTTGAAATAGGAAGAATAACTAATGTTGGACATAATAGTCATGATCAGATATTTAAATGCTACCTGGATGGAGGGAGCCCCCTTTTATTGGTTTTAGAAGACATAAAACTTTTCAATGAAATAAGTCTGGATTCATATAATATATTCGAGATATATTCTAATGAAGATTTTTTGTTTTCTTTAGGATTTAATTTTTCAAAGTATTTTGTTGGAAATTTTTTTATTAAAGGTAATGGTAATTCTTTCATAAAAGAAATGCACCAAAGACCGTCAGGGGGGTCTTTACATCTGAAAAGATTTTCAATATTGATAGAGAAAAAGTTTTTTAAAATCCATTCTATATCAAACAATTTTTATGCCCGTAATATATATGAGGAATTTAGTTTTGGGAAAGAAGTGGATAACTTGGAATTTAATATTGGAAGTAGGACGAAAAAAACAGCTTCTTTTTCTATTGGTTCTATAATGATATATAAGGTTAAGGATTAATATAATGTATAAAAATGTAAATTTTATAAAAGTCATTAAGAAAGGATTTTCTTGTGCAATAAAAGTTCCATTTCTTTTAGTAATAGATCTTTCTTTTGGTTTTATACAGAGTTTATTACCGTTATTTTTGGGCATAATTGTAGGACAGGTTTTTATGGACAATGTTCTATTAAGGAAACCTATGGATTTTGTTTTTTTTGATGGCCCAATTCAATCTAGAATCTTTTTTGAATTAACAAAAACGTGGCACGGGTCTCCGCAAGAAATGTTATGGGTTGTAATCGTTAGTGTTTTTTTATTAACAACATTAATGGGCATTATGGGTCTATTAGGGGTTTTTATTGCTTATCTATTAAAAAATAAATTGATTAACAATTTGAGAATAGAATTATATGATAAAATAATGGATATCGGTTTAAATACTAAAAACAAAAAAGATTCTGGTGAAATAATTTTCAGATTACAACAAGATACTGAAGTTATTTATGAATTTTATAATAATTTAATAAAAGGGCCATGGATTCATGGCACTATATTTTTATCAGCATTATATTCAATGTTTGCAATAAATAAAGAGTTGGCTCTTATTGTTGTCTCTTTGCCCATTGTGTGCCTTTTTTTTAATTTTTTAATTGCATCATACATTAGGAAATACTCAAGATTATATCGAGAAAAAAGCAGTGATCTTATTTCTAAAACAGAAGAGTCGATTGTTCATGGAAAATATATTATTTCATACAATAACAAACATGATGAAAAAAAAATATATGGTAAATTGTCATTATCATCTTTAATTGCGTCACTTAAAGAGCGTATATTTTATGTTTTTTTAGTCCAATTAGTTCAGAATATTTGTGAATATTATAAATTCATATTAATGGCAATTGGGGCAGGGTTTATATGGGAAGGAAGTCTTTCAATTGGGCAATGGCTTGCTTTCGTTGTTTTTTTTAATCAGGCAAAGATTCCGCTAATAACATTCACTCGAACTTGGGCAAAAATGCAACCCACATTTGTTGGAATGGATAGAGTTGTTGAGGTTCTTGACATGGATACCGAAATATTAGATAAAGAAGGTGTGAAATTATTAGAAGAGATTTCTAATGATGAGATTGTTATCGAAGGTAAAAATTTAGATTTTAAATACGATTCGGAATTCTCCGTTTTAAAGGATATTTGCTTCTCGGCTAAATCTGGACAATTGGTTGCGATTGTCGGCGATGGAGGAGCTGGGAAAACAACTCTGATTAATCTCTTAGCCAGATTTATTGATCCAGATAATGGCTCTATTAAAATAAACGATAATGATATAGTAAATATTTCATTAGACTATTATAGGTCAATAGTTTCTACTTCGTTTCAAGATGGGACTTTGTTTACTGGGACTATTGAAGACAATATTAAATATGGTTTGCCAGATTTAAGTAAGGAAGATTTAATTAAATATTCAAAAATATCATGTGTTGATGAATTCGTCGGGCGTTTCCCTAAAAAATACGAAACATACGTTGGAGAGATGGGTGAGAATTTAAGTAGAAGTCAGAAAATGAGAATAGTATTGGCTAGGTCTTTGGCTAAAAAATCGAAAATAGTTCTTCTTGATGAAGTTCTAGATTCCGTTACTAAAGAGCAGTCTAAGCAAATAATAAAAGGATTAAGAAAAGAAGAATTTAAAAATAGAGTGTTTTTTATAGTTACTCATAGACAAGATATAATAGACGAGTTAGATAAAATAATTAATATATAAATTTATGATTGGAGGCTTGATAATGGAAAAGACGATATTTAGTTTTAGGAAGTTTCTCAATCTAAAGAACTGCAATTCGAATGCTCATGCTTTAATTAAAATTGTAAAGGCCCAGACTAAAAGAGAAAAAGAAGAAGGTTATGTTTATTGGGAATTTGTTTTTGATTTAGCAGATTGTGATAGAATAATTCATTTGGATTTTGCTGTTGATTCGGCATCTGATAGAAAAAACGGCAGATATAAAATAAAGACTCTTCGTGAGGCTCTTGATAGATTTGAAAAAGCGTATGAAGAAGTGTGTATTGAAGAAGAAAATAGACCAAAAAGGAAAAAACGAATATGAGCGTTATACCGTTTGTAGTAGAAAAAGGGACTGATGGGGAAAGATCTTATGATATTTATTCCCGCCTATTAAAAGATCGAATTGTTTTCCTTGGAACAGAAATTGACGATCAGGTGGCAAATGCCATTGTGGCTCAATTATTATTCCTCGATTGCGAAGATAGCGAGAAGCCTGTTTCCCTATATATAAATAGTCCAGGAGGCAGCGTAACCGCTGGATTGGCGATTGTCGATACTATGGGGTTAATAAAGTCTCCTGTAAAGACGATTTGCCTTGGACAGGCAGCATCGATGGGAGCGGTTATTCTTTCTTGCGGCGATAAGGGAAGTCGTTCCGCATTACCGAATGCAAGGATTATGATTCATCAGCCTTGGGGCGGGTTTAAGGGGCAAGCTTCTGATTTTCGAATCCAGGCCAATGAGATGGATCGTATTAAATTAAGATTGAATACCATATTAGCAGAGAATTGCGAAAAGACTCTCAAGGATATCGAAAAAGATACCGATAGGGATTTTTTCATGGAAGCCGATGAAGCGGTTAAATATGGAATTGTAGATCAGGTTTATCAAAAATCATAAGGAGATTTTTGAATGAAAATAAGAACAGGTTTTGTATCTAATAGTAGTTCTGCCTCTTTTATTGTGAACTGGACAAGCACTTGTTGGGGTCGAAAAGGGTGGAATCCCAATAAAAATTTGAATAAATCTTTATTTGTTTTATTTGATTTATGGAATATGAAATGGATTAAAAAAACGGATGATGAAAAATTTTACAATGATGAAATAAATTTTAATGATCTTGATAATATATATGATGAAGATACAGATGAATTTGTTTTTAAAGATGAAAATTATTATAATATACATTGGACGACTTCTCCAGTCCCAATGTCATATATTAAAGACATTATTAAGAGAACTGAAATAAAATCAGATGGAACATTTGAAACTACATTCCATATATCCATGTTAAACAATTATAACGATTTTGGGGAAATAGCAAAAACATTTATGTTTTTTCTAACTATGGACGATATTGATGACGAAAAAAAATTCAATATATTAAGCTCTAAAATTATAAGCGATTAAAAATAAAAAGGAGATGTAAATATGAATAAAAGTACTGTAGAAATGACGGATAAAGAAATTAATAAGGCAACAATCCATTATGGAGGAATGCCTCAAAAAGAATCAAAATACACACATACGTATATAACCGATTCTGATGATTTTAATGGGCCTTCACAGATAACCGTCGAACAGGAATACCAAATCGAAGTTGATAAATTAGAAGAAGAAGCAAAAGCCGAGGCGGCGTTGCAAGAATTAAAAAAGGAAGAACCGACAATCAAAATTGGGCGTAATGAGATATGTCCCTGTGGAAGTGGTAAAAAATTCAAAAAATGTTGTAATGGGAAAATCAGTAATAGACAGCCGGTCAGTATTATGAGCCAGCATATTCAAAGAGCAAAGTAATATTTTATCCATAACGGCGGTTTTCATTTGACATTATAGAATAGGAGTGTTAAAGATATATCATTATGAAGATTAGAAACGGTTTTATCTCAAATAGTTCTTCTACAAGTTTCGTCGTAGCCTATAAGAAGGCAGAATCGGCTGCTGGATTATGCCGGGATCTTGATTTACATAAAGTTATGGAGTATGCGTCATTTCAAAGTCTTAACGATGAAACCGACGTACATGCCTGGAAGAAGAAGGAAATCATTGATAAATTCATGATGACTTGGCTTGATGATAATTATATCGATAAAAACGAAAGGCCTTCAATAAGGGAGGTTTTGAGCGAAATAGAGGAAATAGACGAATCAGAATGGAATTTATTGATGTTTGATTTATCGTATCACGATGAGGTGACCAGTAAGATTTTGAAGATTATGGAAAGAGATGGCGATATCAAAGTCTTATTCAAAAGGAATGATTAAAAACATGGGGGCGCACCGGTTTTCGACAGGGAGGTTAATTGAATAAAGCTGCAGGCCGAGCATGTATCATCAACTCGTTAATCTGTGATGCAAACGTTCAACTGACGAACCACAGTTACTAGCAGCTTAATTGTTGCCGTCCTCCTTGATCTCGTCCGTGGGTCTTGGAAGGACGCCAATAGCGGAATCGCCCATAATACACTGCTTCTCGAAGGGCATGTGGGTTAAAGATAAATCGAGATAGGGCAACTAAGGGGTTCCGTCTTTTCCTACCATTTTGCCTGATGCTGAGAATTAGGACTAAGCCTGTAGGTGCTTTATTTCGTTCTTCTTTGGACGTGAGTTCAACTCTCACCGCCTCCACCAAAAACTAACCTCAAATGGAATTGGTTGGGGAAAAATAGAGGATGTAAGAAATGATTGGATGCATTGTCGGAGACGTTGTTGGATCTAGGTTTGAGTTCAATAATATAAAAACCGCACAGTTTGAATTCATCACGGAAAAATGTGAATTCACAGATGATACGGTTTTGACAGTCGCTTTGGCCGAGAGTATATTGGATAATATACCCTATGCCGAACTATTAGAGAAATACGCCATGAAGTATCCTCATGCTGGATATGGTGGACGTTTTGTCGATTGGGTTCATGCTTCCAAGAAAGAACCCTATAATAGCTGGGGAAATGGATCGGCAATGCGTGTAAGCCCTGTTGGATGGGCGTATGACGATGAAGTGACACTCCACGGGGCAAGCCCCGTGGCTTCCTCTAAGTTATCTTAGAGTTCTTTTTCTTGCTTCATCGACGACCACCTGATTTTCCGGAGGAAAATCATGAACCTTATCATCTCCACAAGCGTTAATTCGGCACTGCCCATGCCTATTTTTTGTTTCTTTGAAACAAAAATTAGTTGGTGCTTTCACTTGGTTTTTGTGAAAGCTTATAAAAACTTTATAGATTTTATCCAAGACAAGTTCAACGGCTTTGCCGTTGATGCGTCTTGGAACCATATATCTATCTCAAAGAACAGTATGAGATTTTGGAAGTCTCATATCGTATTATACGATAAAGGTACGAAAAAATCCTTTATTTTATATTCAGGGGTCAATTCATCCACGGGGCAAGCCCTTCCTTCGGTCGCTGGGCTCCCTCAGCGTGGTTTTCTTGACCCAACCTTATAACCGTATTAGAGATGGCTCGTAAGAGTGCTGAGGTCACTCACAGTCATCCTGAAGGCATAAAGGGTGCCCAAGCTACGGCTTTGGCTATTTATATGGCTAGAAAGAAGTTTTCTAAAAAAGAGATAAAACATTTAATAGAAGATATTTTTGATTATGATATAAATGAATCATTGGATTCAATTAGGGGATGGTATAAATTCGATGTATCTTGTCAAGGAACCGTTCCTCCCGCAATACGGGCTTTCCTGGAATCAGAGGATTTTGAAGATTCAATTCGTCTAGCTGTCTCCATTGGAGGTGATAGCGATACGCTTGCGGCAATCACTGGATCGATTTCAGAAGCCTATTATGGAGGCGTTCCAAAGGAAATTACGGCAAAAGTTCTGAATATATTAGATGATGAACTATTAGAAGTCACAAAAAGGTTCAGTGAAAAATACATAAGAGGGTAAGTGATATGGAAAAGAAAGGCGTGAATGATGAAATTCGTAAAGCGAAGCAAAAAGCCAATAAAGGAGAGCGTTCCAGCGTTAAATACGCCCCCAAAGACATGAAAAAAGACGGTAAAAAGCCAGAATAACGAATTTCTCAATATAACGGCGGTTTTCCCTTGACATTCAAAATTCAATTTGCTAGATTGTCCTTAGAATGAAAGAACAGACACGAAAGGGACGAAAATGTCAGTTGTAGAGCAGAGGTTTTTCAGTAAATTTGACGGTCGCCAAAAAAACAACAAATTCTGGAATATCACCTTGCATGATGATGATTCCGTTGAAGTTAATTTTGGCCCACAAGGCCAATCCGGCCAACATAAGACATTCCCGCCAGGACACAAAAAGTCTGGACGCTATGGTTTTGATAAGTACATTTCCGAAAAAACAAGTGCAAGAAAAGGCTATACTGAAAACAAAGTCCTTGAGGGCGTTAAATCTACTGGTATTGCTAAAACCGCCAGTTCTCATGAATTGTTCAGAAAAGCTGTCGATGACATGGCGAAGGGTCAACCTGATCTCATGAAGTTGATCCAGTATTTTGCCGACGTAAACGCCCACAACCTTTATCAGGCTTCTGGTGGTAAAATTACTTACGATACATCTACGGGTTTATTCAGGACAACTCAGGGCGTCGTTACATTAGGTCAAATCCAAGAAGCTCGGGATCTTTTAAACGCCATTGCCAAGATATCTCAAAAGAAAGACTTTGACAGTGATTCGTTTTTCGATAACGTGAATCCTTATCTTTCCATTATTCCGCAAGAGGGTTTGGTTCGGAATATAGATTTCGAAGATATGTTTGGCGATAGTGGGCTTCAACGGCAGACCGACATTCTCGATGGTCTCGAAACGTCTTATGTTTCTGTCGTCGCTCAGCCGAAAAATAAAGACACGAAAAATAAATCTGACGACACTCCGATGTTCAAGGTTTCATTGGATCGAGTTGACGATAAGAAAGAGTTTGATCGCCTTCGTCGTCTTTACAATAAAACCAAAGGCGGGCATCGTGATGTTGCTCATTACGATGTCTATACCGTTTATAGTCTTCGAATCGAGACTATGGCTCAGGCTTTTGAGTCTCGGGGTAAGAAGATTGGCAATGTTATGCAGTTGTGGCATGGGACGAAGGCGTCCAACATGCTTTCGATATTGAAAGGTGGGTTTATTATCCCTAAGTCGAGTGGATCGATACATGTGACCGGAAGGATGTTTTCAGATGGTTGCTATTTTTCGGATGATTCTACTAAAGCAATCCGATATGCGACGGGAGCATGGGGCGGTGGAAGAAACAATGACCGTAAATTCATGTTTCTAGCTGATGTCGCAATGGGAAAATCTCATATCCCAAGAAGTGGAGAATCTTGGGGGTATCGTCTACCAAGGGGATATGACTCTTGTTTTGCAAAAGCAAATGTTTCAGGTGTAATGAATAATGAAATGATTGTTTATCAGTTACATCAGATTAACCCTGTTTATATTTTAGAATTCACACCACATGGGAAATAAAAAGAAGGAAACATTCATTAATAAGTAGAATATATTCTTTGTCGTATTATAGATAAGGAGTGTATTTTATGTCTAAAACAATAGAAGAGAAACACGGTTTAGAGTTTATTAAGGGAAAATATTACGATGAAAAATTATCATTCAGGCAAATTGGTGATTTACTAGAATGTAGCGGAGGAACGATAAATTATATATTTTCTAAACACGGTTTATCTACAAGAAACGGATCAGAAAGCAGAAATCTTGTAAAGATAAAATCAAAGTATCATCAATTAAATGATAAAGAATGGCTTTATAATAAATACATTATTGAAGAGTTGAGCACTAATGATATCACTAAAATAGTTGGGGCAAAAACTCAAAATTCAGTTAGGCAACATCTAATAAAACATGGGATCGAAGTTAGATCAATAAGTGAAGGGCTTACGATAGGTCGAAAAGATGATGGATTTATTATAAATTTGCCTGTTATTGAAGGATGTCTTTTGGGGGATGGATATTTAAACTCTTACAATAAAGAAAGCGATTTATCTTATCCATGTTTCTTGAAAAAGAATAAAAACTATGACCACATAAAGTTTGTTTCTCAATTGTTATTTGGGGAAAAATGGGAGATGAGAATAAGCGAAGG
>Ga0307376_10002217_pt1 | contig 19422 bp, 26 predicted proteins | sample TR2MG_FD_202536 | JGI IMG/M metagenome (GOLD analysis project Ga0307376, IMG submission 202536) | Soil microbial communities from Risofladan, Vaasa, Finland - TR-2 | ecosystem: Environmental > Terrestrial > Soil > Coastal area > Acid sulfate soil | place: Finland: Risofladan, Vaasa | collected...
CGCAACAATTCCGCGCGTATATCGATATCTTCGGTCGTTTCTATTTGCGATCGAACATATTCCATTAAACCTATTGGGGGGATTTTATCTTTGAGATTGTGGTCTTTTTTTTCCATTTGATTTGTCTCTACGAAAACTAAATTTGTCAAACCCATGTTGGGATATCTTATATTTGTCTTCTACTTCAACAATTTCTTTTTCTTTTGTTCCTAACACACCACCTATAAACATCTGAATTTCCTGAAGGGTGGTATAACTGTCCATTACTTTATAAAATTCATAATCTTTTAAAAGGGGATTTGTAATGAACACCTCATTACATCGATATGTGTGGATACGTGTTTTTTCATAATCGTGATCATGAATAAATATGGGAACATTCAGATTTCTAAATATTTCCATCGAATTATATGACGAAATGTGATTAATATCATCCAAAGCATTACTTTTCCACCCCACATATTTCAAATTCTTTTTGATGAATTCAATGTCATATGTGATGGTAGTTCTTAAACTTGGTTCGGAGTATTTGTCATTCTTAACTTCTCGATAGAATTTCCACCCAATATATAATTTCCCACAAAATCCAACAATAAAAGGTGAGTTCTCTGTGTATATTGACTCCTTTTTACATGGAAACCCAGTCATGATATTTCTGAAAGGGTTGTCACGCCTATGTGACCAACTTTTGGATGCAGTGAATGGTTTTGGAAACCCGTATTTGTTTTCATCAACCACCATTTCCCTTGTATAAACAATAGTCTTATCAACACCCGTTGAACCAACGACCCCGTCATAATAATCTTTATTTTTTGAAATGATATACATAATTTTAATTAAAGTGAAGCTGGAAGAGAGGGGATGTCTAATCATCCCCATCACATACAGATTTTAGATCGCCAGGATGCTATCTCAACTCAGCTTCACTCTTTGTACCCGGAGGGGGAATCGAACCCCCACGGCCTTTACAGGCCACTGGATTTTAAGTCCAGCGCGTCTACCAATTCCGCCACCCGGGCGTCACTTCAATTTATTAAGAACCTCTTGATTCTTCTTCACCCTCTTTATGTTTTTTAATAAAGAAGATTTGCTTTTTCTTTTTTGTAGTCGTTTTCTTGCTTTTCCCATTATATTACAGTATAAAATTGTTTTAAATCTTTTGGTATCTCACCAAACGGACACCAAGACCCCTTACCTTCATATCCAAAACATTCTTTTGTTATTTCACAAGCAGGGGAACAACATGCCCAACTATTACAACCCGTTTTATATGTACACCTCACACAATCTAAAGGTTCAGTCACTTGTTTAAATACTGTTGATCCCCTTTTTATTTCTTTCGTTTCTGGTGGCTTAGTTTCCATTATCGGTTATTTATTCTTTAAAATAATCAGGATCAACAATGATATTCGATCCTTCTAAATATTCATGAGCGAGTTGATTTGCCACAATAAAGTCTGAATCATAACCTTCATAATGAAAATGTTGAAACGCTTCCATCACCGCATCTTTATCTTCCTCTGTGGGAACGATGATTTTGTAGTTAGTCCACTTAACGTTTTTGAGTTCTTCTGCTGTTAAGTCTCTTTCTTCACCGTCGGAGTAATCACTATATTTTTTCATGTTAAAATCTTTATCACCTACAAAGATAAGAAAAAAATCTTTAAGAAAGAAATGTTTTTGGATTTTTAATATCGAAAATATCTGATATTGAGGACACCATCCTCATACCAAGACATTGTGTACACCCCATGTTGAGGTTGGTTGTAAAATCTAACTTCTGGATAAGGGTTGGAGGTAATCTCCCATTTACTTGACGTTGATTTCGATAGAGGTGTGGATATGGAACATGATGTTCCCATAAAACACAATAGTAAGAATATCCCTATTAATTTTCTCATGGAAGTAGGTATTACTATATATATTTCAAAAAATAAAATTGGTCCTCCCCGTAGGACTCGAACCTACAAACCCGATTATGGGTGCCAGATCCAAAGTCTGGTGCAATTGTCCAATTCTGCCAGAGGAGAATATTGTTGACCCGCCTGGGCTCGAACCAGGACTCTTCAGAACCAAAATCTGACGTGTTGCCAATTACACCACGGGTCAATGGCGGTGGTTTTTGGTCTATATTAGCGACCTTGGGACTACTAAACCTCGATATACAGCAAACCACCATAAACCTTCTATCTTATATCGAACCTCGTTATCTCGGTAGGGTTCGAACCTACGCTCTTCTGATCCAGAATCAGATGTGTTACCAATTACACCACAAGACAATATTGGAAGCGGTATGGGACTCGAACCCATACTACACGGCCCCACGCCATGCGTTCTCGGTAGTACTACCTCGCCAATTATTACTAACCGCTTCGTTTGGGGTGAAAGAGGGGACTTGAACCCCCATGGTCCTTTCGGATTCCAGATCCACAGTCTGGTCGGGCACCAATTACCGGCTACAATCACCATGTTAAAAGAGGGGTTAGTTGGCCATGCTCAATATGGGTATCGGCTACCCCCCATAAAGCTAAGTATTCCCCCTCTTTTGTCGAATAGGAGGGACTCGAACCCCCGACCCCATGCTCCCAAAGCACGTATTCTACCAACTGAACTACTACTCGTTAAAAAAATTGTCGGGGTACAAGGGCTCGAACCTTGGACCTCCTGGTCCCAAACCAGGCACGCTACCAACTGCGCCACACCCCGAATTAGGCTTTAACCTTATAATACACCCTTATTAGGCTATAACCTTATTATCGGTTTATTCAACGATAAACATACATTATCGTTTAATAAGACGATAAATTGTACGCCCGGGAGGACTCGAACCCCACATCTCAAGATCCGTAGTCTAGTGTTCTATCCAATTGAACTACGGGCGCATGTTGAATTTTCTATGGTTCCGTCATATCCGTCCTATGAAAATTCTAAACAGTCTCCGTGCTGTACACCTGAAGGGATTCGAACCCACATTTTCATCCAATTACCCATCTCTGGTTCCGAAGACCAGGGGGATACAGGTGTATCAAAAAAACCAATACGTCAAAGTACTCTTTGTCTGGATGGCTGGATTCGAACCAGCGGACCCGTGCTTCCAGGGCACGGTAGTGTGGCCATCTGCAATACACCCAGGTGCATAAAAAAAGTCCCCACTCAATTTGAATGGGGACCTCTTGTCTAATCTAAAAACTTTTCTCTTCGAAAAACTTAAACATAGTTCACCCATTCAACCACTCGTGGTTGTACTTGGGGGCGCTGATGTAATAAATTTTTCATTTTCCTAAAAATTAATCTGTACAAATGTACGTAATAAAACTATAAATACCAAATAAAACTGAAACTTTCTTCTCAGATTAAATATTTTTTTATTTGGGGTGACATCGTCTTCATTTAAACCCCTCATTTTCTTATAATTATCGAAAGAAAACCCTACGTGTTGGTATGGACTAGATGGAAATTGTGGCACGCCAGGTAGGATTTGAACCCACGAACTCTTACGAGACTAGTTTTGGAGACTAGCGCCTTTAACCACTCGGCAACTGACGTATTTCTTATTGTTTTAATCGTTTATAAATCACAATTGATATATAATCGTTCCCAAATTTTTCGGGTTTTATTTCATAATAATAGATGGCCTCCCATCCATCATTACCATTTTTATTAAGTTCCTCATTGATTTCAATATTTGACTTGAACTTAAATTCAACCCTTCTGTATTCCCACATCATTTTTGTTTATGATAAATAGTAGCCCGGGCGGGACTCGAACCCGCACTGGATCCGGGTTTGAGCCGGTTAACTGTGCCATTTTGTATAATCCACAGGGCCAAAAATAATTATGAATCGACGGGACTCGAACCCGCAATTTCTTTCGTAGAATACCTTACTACTTAAACGCCCGATTCAGCCCACATATAGGTAATCCATTTTTGGGATTCAGTCAGGTGAGTATTCCTATTCCTCCACGAAACATAATTGTAGCCCTGATGGGAGTCGAACCCATACGAGATCGGGGTTTAAGCCCGTTAGCTGTGCCAGTTTACATAATCCACAAGGCCATTCAAACAGTAAAAAACTCTTTTTTTAATGTTTACTCAAATTTTGACATTAAAATTTTGGTGGATACGTCGGGACTCGAACCCAATCCCCGCGGTGCAAGCGCAGTATTCTAGCCAGTTGAACTAACGACCCATTGGTGGAGAAGAAGGGGCTCGAACCCTCGACATCCTGAGTGCAAATCAGGTGCTCTAGCCATCTGAGCTACATCCCCATTGGTACGGAAGGTGGGACTCGAACCCACACGCCCTCACGGGCACCAGATCCTAAGTCTGGCGCGTCTACCAATTCCGCCACATCCGCATAAAAAATTGAACATCGACTACAACACGTTTATCCTACTTTCTTGGCAAGGACTCCATCATGGGTTCCGTTAATTCGTGTGATTTTATAACCCCATACGGAACAAGCGGGGTATTCAATTTAGTCTCGAAGGTGGGACTCGAACCCACACGCCCTTGCGGGCACCAGCTCCTTAGGCTGGCGCGTCTACCAGTTCCGCCACTTCGAGATAAAACTAAAATTGATATGTGAATTCCTCATCACTCCAACCGTCGGACTGCTATCGAAATTAGTTTTTGTACACCCTGACGGATTCGAACCGCCGTTATACTACTCGCCTCCTCCTTGTAAGGGAGGTGCTCTTGACCAACTGAGCTAAGGGTGCAATTTGGATAACATATTAGTCGGAATGACCGATATTCGGAGTTTCTATCCAATATGTTATCTACTTTGTAGTCCCAACGGGAATCGAACCCGTGTTACCAGGATGAAAACCTGGCGTCCTAACCCCTAGACGATGGGACCATTTGTCTGTCCAATTCCAAGTTAGAAATATCCTGATTAGCTATCAGGGACTACCCTCTCTGGTATAGGTATCTGACCGCACTAAGTCAATATTCTTATAACAAACAACATCCTCTTGGAAGGATTGTAAAGTTGCAGTGACTCTCTGATGCGGGCTCAACCCGATTTTTTTAACTTTACTGTTTGCTTTCAGCAGACATTTGTAACCCCGATGGGAATCGAACCCACTCACCTTACGGAACTAGCTTGAAGGGCTAGCGACTCGACCTGTATCGTCCTCAGGGCCAAATTTTAATTCTCTGAGGTCTCTAACCTCGCCCCCGCCCTTCACGGACGGATATGCTCTCACTAAGATCATCATCATTTATAAACCGTATACTGAATATAAACTTTGATTCTCCTCGTATAGTGATCTCCAGGTCATGACTCCTTTCAATCCTAACTCAATTACACCAAAAGAATAGCCGTCCCCGTGGGATTCGAACCCCTCCTCCGCCGTGACAGGGCGGTACTACTAGCCATTATACGACGAGGACGATTGCAGTGCGTACCGGACTCGAACCGGCGACCCTCAGAGTGACAGTCTGATATTCTAACCAACTGAACTAACGCACTAAATTTCCATCATGTCAAAGAACTGTATGAACTGTTTTAAAAATTTTCGAACCAAACATTACCAGTCCATACATTGTAATATTGGTGTTGTCGTGTCGTGTAATTACTTCCGATTCTACTTTTGAAGGAAGACCTTACTACGTGTATAAAATATTTTATTGTTCTCATTTTATTTTTCTTTAAATTGTTAAAAACAAAAAACCCGACTCTGTGAAGATGTCGGGTTCTTTAAGTGGAACGTGGTAGTAAAAATTTTTATGTTCTACACCCGACAAAAGTTTGCGCATCCTCATCAGCCCATAATAGGACTTCTGCGTGTAACGCCACCAGTAATATGTCGAGTAAAGTTCTCATTGTTTCTTTCTTTTAAATATTAGTAAATTTTGTTTTTTCTCAATTATGGTACAAATATAAACTAAATTTTTGGATTTGCCAAATATATTTGTGAAAAATCACATATTAGCCCAAACGACTAGTTCATCTACGGTGACCTAAATTATTTTGAGTTATCATTTTGATAGCCGATTGTAGTAATCCAACCATATCGTCTTGAGGCAAATTATTTCTCCCGAAATCTTGTACTGTTGCTGTGATTTTCTGAAAAAAATTATCTTTTAACTCTTTGGCACGATATTCGTCACTCACCTCATACTCATCGCCTTCCTCCCCCTCATACTCATTATCATTTCTTAAAGATTCTCTTTCGAAGTCTTCGGCGTCACCACGATCATCATCCCAATATTGTTCATTAATCGTTCTCATCATATTGATAATTCTTTTTTGTTCTTCTTGAATTGTTCGTTTCATAATCGTATTTTTTTATATACCAAATGTTTTTTGAAAAAACTTTAATAATTTTTTATTGGAACACCCTCAGCTTCCCCTTCTTCAGTATTTAGGTCGAATGAGAAACCACTTGGTAACCTACTAAGGGATCCTTTCACCATTTCTGTTGCCCGTTGTATTTCATCTTCAGTATAATCTCCAACTGAGTCGACGTTAACAATTTTTAAAGTTCCCATATCAGAATCACCCTTAACTGTTATATCGATTGAGTCTTTTCCAGCATCTTCATCACCGACAGCAAAATGATACCCATCTATTGAAACATAAACGTGGGTATCTAATCTAAGTTTATCGCTTATCTGTTCGTTAACGTTTTTAAATCCTTGGGTCATGTTTTGATCGTACTTTGCGTGATAAGCGTCGTCTTCGTCAAACGCCTTCGGGTTGTCCAATTCCAAATTTGGTTCTTCGTCATCTGATGGTTTGAATCCCCGAATTGCCATTGCATCTGAGTGTGTTGCGGCGTTAAAGAAATGTTCTACCACACTCATGAAATCTGCTTTGAGTTCTTCATCTGATTTTTCGCCAGTGAAATTAGGATCTTCTTTGACATATTTTTCGATCGCAACCTTTAAATCTCCAAGATACCCAGGTAGTAATAAACTTTCATCGAGATCGTCAGTTTTAACTTCATCTTCAAATCCCCAATTTTCATTGACACCTCTCATCATATTGAGAATTCTTTTTTGTTCTTCCTTTAATGTTTTTTTCATAATACCGTGTGTATTAATATAATTATCTTCTATTATTAATAAATTCAATTTTTCTTGCTGAAAGTCACTTTATACGTCTTTCCGTTTAATTCGAAGGTGTCTTTACCTTCTTCTTTTGCTTTCTTAGCTGCCCCGACAAACGCATTCCCTTCAGTCATATCTAACGGTTCGTTCATTTCTCCATCATCAAAGACCTTATATTCTAACATCCCCCTCTCGTTCAATCCAACAAGATCATCATCTTCGTTAGGGTCTTCTTCTGGTTTAATCATAATATAATAGACGATATTTCCCTCTTCATCAACTTTTCTAGCGACACATTCATATTCTCCTTGTGGTAATAATAATCTGATTTCTTGTTGATGTTCGGGTTTGTCTAATTGTGATAAATCCCCATCGATGAAGATTGGTTGGTTTATGACAGCCAGTTCTTCCGCCCGACCATGGAGGTAAGCGTCTTTAAATTCGGCCTCACCAAATGTTTTGCCAGCATTTTCTGGTCGAACTAATGGTTTACCTGTTTCTATATCAGCACCAGTTAATCTCAACGTTTTTTGGGACGTATCAATCGAGTGTTTTTCTGGTGGGTTTACATCTTCATCTCTTGAAAGTTTTCCGAGGGCCATTTTCTCATAGTCACTTAATGATTCCATACCAGACGCACTAACTTTGTCAAGTAATTGATCCATATACTTTACATTTAGTTCTGTTAGGGTGACTCGACCCATAAGATCTAAAATTCTATGTGCTTCATTTATTACGGATTTTTTCATTGAAAGATTTTTTTATACTTATAAATATACCTGTGGCACGATATGTGATATTAACTATATTAAATAAACGCAAATTATGAAAAAACTATTTATCGTACTAATGCTCGTTCTCTTCAGCATAGTGTCGTATTCACAAGAAAGAGAACTTTCCGATTATGAAAAATATCGTATGGAGAAAGAGAGTGAGACATATCAAACCGATGAGGAGGTTTTCTACATTGTGGAAGATATGCCTAAGTTCCAAGGTGAAGATGCTGAAGAGTTCAGAAAGTGGATCACCCAGAATGTAAGATATCCACAAGACGCAATAAAAGATGGTATCAATGGAAAGGTAATTGTCTCTTTTGTTGTAAATAAAGAAGGTAAGGTCGTAAACGCTCAAATTGAAAAAAGTATTGATATTACTCTCGATGCTGAAGCGGTTCGTGTGGTTATGTCATCACCAAAATGGGAACCTGGTAAACAGAGGGGTGAATCAGTTAATGTTCAATTCACATTCCCAATTAATTTCGTTTTGGATAATCAGGAACAAACCGAACCAATGGTAATTAACAATTATTATATTGAGAATGACTATCCGAATTATAGTCGTTTATTAACCTTTGGGTACTCCTACCATTATCCATACTACGATCCTTTCTATTATAGTTACTATCCGTATTATGGTTATTCCACCTATGGGTCATGGTATGGTGGGTATTACAATTATTACGCATATTATGGGATGTATTATCCTTATAGTTATGGATATGGGAGTTATTATCCTTATTATGGTCACAATCGTTACTACGGACACAACAATGGTCAAAGATACGCCACCACAAACGCTTTAGGTTGGAATAGAAATTATTACAGTTCAAAATATAATAGTTACAGTAGTGGTTATGCTACAAGACCTCAAACTCAATCGGTAAGACCACAGATAACCCAAAGGTCAACGCAAGCGGTAAGAACTCAGACCACTCAACGGCCAACAAACGCTGTGAGAACTCAAACAACAAGATCATCTAACACCAGAACCACTCGACCATATAACGCCACATATGCGAGACCAGCGGCTAACCCACGTCCTGAGTATAATAGACAGGTGACAACACAAAGTAGAACGGTTCAGCGACCACAAACTCAAAAGTCAACTACTGTCAGGACTCCCACTCAACAACGTTCTTCAACGTCTTATACAAGGCCAACATCTACAACAAGAAGTTCCACAAGTTATTCGAGGCCAACTTCCACTCCGAGTAGAAGTTACAGTACGCCATCTAGGAGTTACAGCTCCCCATCTAGGAGTTACAGTACACCGTCAAGGAGTTCTGGATCAAGTAGTATGAGTGGATCGAGACCGGCTGGGTCATCAAGTTCTTCAAGGTCGGGAGGGGCTACAAGAAGATAAATATTAATTTAAGATCGGTCTGGATTTAGAGTCGATTGTTGTATTTATTAAGGACAATAATTGACATGAGAGAAACTACAAATATATTAATACTTGACGATTCTAAAGAGGACGCAGATAAAATTATCAAGGTTTTACGTAATGATCAGTTTAATTGCCCCATTGTATATTGTATAAATGAAATTGAATATTTGAAACAGTTGGACGAGTTTCAGCCCGATGTGGTAATATCTGAACACACTATCCCCGATTACAGTTCATTTATAGCGTTTGACGATGCTAGGAAAAGAAATCCAGAAGTTATATTCATCTTGACCTCTGGAGATATTCCTGAAGAATTTGCAATTGAATTACTCAAAGAGGGTATGGATGATTATGTCTTAAAAGACCACCTTCTTCGTTTACCCCACGCAATTGTGGCTGCCATCATTAAACGTAAATACGTTAATGAAACAAAAAAACTGGCAGAAATCAACTCTCAATTGACCATCGCGAATGCCCGGATCGCCGAGAAAAATAAAACGATGACACAAAGTATAATGTTTGCAGAAAGAATTCAAAGCTTAACATTACCAAAACTTGATGTCCTGTTAAAAGATTTCAGAGAGGCGTTTGTGTTATATAAACCCAAAGCCATAGTAAGTGGTGATTTTTATTGGTTTAGTAAGAAGGACAATGTCTTTATGGTGGCAGCTGCCGACTGTACGGGACATGGAGTTTCGGGCGCGTTGTTATCAATGATTGGAACAAATTTCTTAAATGAAATTGGTGAAGATAAAAACAATTTCACTCATCCATCGGATATTTTATCTTTACTGGATTTGAATATAGCATCATTGTTGAAACAGGACGCTTCTGGTGGATATCATGATGGAATAGATATTGCCTTTGTTACCATTGATAAAAATTATAAAAAACTATATTTTTCAGGATGTAAGCGTCCTTTATTGATTTACAAAAGTCGGGACAAAAAAATGGTGGAATATAGGGGTAATCCATATTACATTGGTGGGGTTGATGCGAATGTAAAGAAAACATTCGCAACTCAAGAGATTCCGTATCGATATGGCGATGTGATATATATGTTTAGTGACGGGGTCGTTGACCAATTTGGTGGGCCTGACGATAAAAAATTGAGGAAACAATATTTTATTGAAATGTTGATGACGTTTCAACATCTAAGCTTAACATACCAAGGTGAATTACTTGAACAGAAATTGAAGAGATGGCAGGGGGATCATTCTCAAACGGATGACATGGTGGTCATCGGGATAAAATTATAATTTCAGATATTTATAATAAAGTACAATAGACGATGAAACAAAACTTTTTAAAATTACTAGCGAACATAAAATTATATAGTTCGTATTGGTTTGCAATTTTATCCGTGTTGGGGGTGGTATGGGGGGCATATGCAATGTATTATAATTGGAAAGATAATAATAAGGTATTACAATCCAACGTAAATAAGATAATTCAGGTTCAAACCGTACAAAATCGTACCGATTCTTTATTGTTGAGACAGCAGGCGGATATGAAAGTTCAATTAGACGCCATTCAAGGCACAACAGAGTCTTTAGAATCGTCATATGTCAAACGTCTTAGTAAAGATAAGAGTTTAACAACAGAACAATTTCTAGAATATATGGACGGGTTAAGTTTCGATGTAAAAAAAAACTCTTCCAACGTGAACCCACCTTTGTTATACCAGAAGGAACTGACGGCAACCAAATAGAAATACCACGATGGGATGGGGAAGCTGAAATGTATCCGGTTGATGATAACGGAAATAGAATATTCATCGACTCTACCGGAAATGAAATAGAACCAATTAAAAATAAATAAATAATATGAACTTTTTTAGAAAAATAGGTGATTTTTTTTCATGTCTACTTCAGGAAAATTGTGTGTATTCCATTAAGAAGATCCTTGCATATGCTTTCTCAATATTGATAATTTATATGGCCATCTTCACGGATAAAGAATATTACGACTTATTATTCTTCGTTGGTGGTTTACTTGGCGTACGAGCATATGAAAGGGTACAATTATGGAAATCCAGTCCTAATGAGGCAACTCCTGAACCAGGGTTACAGGACGACGATATGTTAGGGTCAAAAAAACCCGCCAACACAAATAGTAAGAAACAACTTTTAACTGATTAATTTTTTTGTAGGTCTGAAAGAACTTTCATTACTTCAACACAGGTTTCATAATCCTCAATCTTTTCGAAATATGGATTAATGACATCTGTCAAGATATCTAAATTTGCCTTAGTAAATTCCAGTTCAGATTCGAATTCTGTGTCATCGACAGTTGCGGATATATTAACGGCAACTTTTTCTTTTTCTTTCAAAGCATCGAACGCTAGTAAAATTGCCCTGTAAATGGGGTCTCTTGTTTGATTCATAAATGTAGGATAATCCGTAAAGATATCCTTAAAGGATAATACAAATCCCGATTCTTTAATTTCTGGCGTCATTTTATTTATTTTGATATATAATAAATATAAAGAAAATTATTGACATTACAAAAAAAAACCCCGACAATGTATCGGGGTTTAGGTCTAGATGGGTTCAAAACCATCAGTTTTCTTAAACGAGAGGTAATCGACAAAGAGAACCTACAAGAGTATAAATATCAGCGAATATCGAAAAAGTTGGTTTACAGTATCGTTAACTCACCTTTTTTATTACATTTAATCTTGATCGGAACGTTTTGTTTGATGTTACCTTTCAATATTTCGTCACTCAAGAAATCCTCACAAAGATTCTGAATTATCCTTTTGACGGGTCTAGCGCCATAATCTTCTTCGGTGTTTAATTCAAAGACTTTATTGGCCACGGATGCGTGGAAATCGACAATATATTCTTTTTCCTTCAACCTTTTTTTAAGTCCTGAAATTTCAATTGAAATAATTTTCTTCAACTGTGCCTCTCCCAGTGGGTTAAACATGATATGACCGTCAAGACGATTTAAGAATTCGGGATTAAAGTGTTTTTTAAGTTCCTTTAATATGATGGATTTTTTATTTTCCTGTTCTTGAGTTCCATTCGGTAGGACGAATCCCAATCCCCGGCCAAAGTCTACAACCTTCTTTGCTCCAATGTTCGATGTCATAATAATAAGACAGTTGGTGAAATTTACATTCCGACCGAATGAGTCGGTAAGTCTACCTTCATCTAAAATCTGTAATAACATATTGTTAACATCTTTATGGGCTTTCTCAATCTCATCGAACAAAATAACCGAGAATGGGTTGTTCTTGACGGCTTCGGTCAATTGACCTCCTTCATCATATCCCACATAACCCGGGGGCGAACCGATAAGCCTGGAAACGTTATGTTTCTCCATGTACTCACTCATATCGATTCTAATGATATTCTCCGAGGATCCGAATAATAGTTCGGCAATTGTCTTTGCTAGATATGTTTTTCCGACCCCTGTTGAACCCAAAAACATGAATGATCCAATTGGTTTGTTACTACCCTTAATACCCACACGATTTCTCCTGATCGATTTGGCGATAGTTGATATTGCCTCGTCTTGACCAATGATTTTTAATGCAAGTTGTTTTTCAAGGGTAAGAAGGTTTGATGTTTCCTTTGCGTCAAGTTTTGCGATTGGAACTCCCGTGATATTCGTTACAATGCTATATACATCTTCGACCGTTATTGGATCTTTATTGGCGGTCTTATCACTTTCCCAATTACGTTTTTCGTGTTCCAATTTTTTAATCAATTTATTCCCCTCATCCCTCAATTGAGCTGCGAGTTCATATTTTTGATTCTTTACAACATCTCTTTTCTTCTCACTGATTTTGTCAATTTCCTCCCTCAACTTTTCGATTGTTGCAGGGATTTCCACGGTGACATTTTTCTCCGCCCCCAGTTCATCCAATATATCAATGGCCTTATCGGGGAATGCCCGGTCGGTTATGAACTTTCCCGCAAGTAAAACAATCGTTTCCATTACATTCTCAGTATACGTGACTTTATGATAGTCTTCGTATGATGCTCTGAGATTGTGAAGAATCTCTATTGTTTCTTCGGGGGTGGGTTCTTTCAGAATGATCTTTTGGAATCTTCGGGATAATGCTGTGTCCTTCTCGATGTGTTTTTTGTATTCATCGAATGTTGTCGACCCAATACATTGTAATTCACCACGAGCAAGGGCGGGTTTAAAGATGTTCGAAGCGTCCATAGACCCACTAGCGTTACCAGCCCCAACCATCATATGTAATTCATCAATGAATATGATAACATCACGATTTTCCTGGATCTCCACTAATATCCCTTTGATCCTTTCTTCAAACTGTCCTCGATATTTTGTTCCTGCAACTAATGATGTCAAATCAAGCGAGACTATTCGTTTATCTAATAAACTAGTAGGACATTCACCCTTGACAATTAATTGGGCGAGTTTTTCCACCAAGGCGGTTTTACCAACCCCCGCATCTCCGACGATTACGGCATTATTCTTTTTCTTTCGAGAAAGAATTTGTGCGATTCGTCGCACTTCCTTATCTCTCCCAACGACAGGGTCTATTCTACCTTCCTCTGCTAACTTAGTCAAGTCTCTTGAAAAATTATCGAGTATTGGTGTCGCCGACCCCGATTTCTTCGGTTTGGTTGGCTTTTCCGGTTCTTCAAAAAAATCTACACCCATGTATTAAGTTTATTAGTTTGTTGTGTCTTTACTGTCATAACAATAAGTATACCAATAGAGATAACGTCCAAGACGAGTCCTTCAACCACTGATATAATTTCTGTACTTTTACTTAGTGTCCGGGTCTTTAACTTTCGGCTCGGTACCTGGCTTTCTTACAATTGTCATTACAATTAATGCTATAATTGCAAGCACATCTACCCAAATAAGACTTCCAAGGTCATCCACTGATACTCCGCTTGCTCCGAGAATTAATCCAAGTCCAAAAGCTAATCCAAGTGGTAAAAGGGCTAACCATTTCCAACCTCGGCCCCAGGCCGCAATTGTTAAAATAATTTCTACAATTAACATAATTTCTGATTTTTAATTAGATTTATTATTATTTGTTTGTGTGGATTTAATTAGGATTCCACATAACCATGCGAGACACACTGCTGGCCACCACATGAGTTCACTTGATAATACCCCGTTTTCGACTAACCCCGGTAAGGCTGCGGGAACTGCGATAGGCCAAAGCCAATAAACAAGTGTCCCTCCGAACAAAGCTATGAATCCAATCAGTACAATACTGAGTAATCCCATAAGTAGATTTTCAAATAATTTTACCATAATGTTATTTTTAGTTCAGTACAAATATAAAACAAATATTTGAGAAATACAAATGAAGAGTTAAATTGACAATATGACATTTTAGACCGACAAAATGTCTGTATAATTGGATTGGCAAAAAAATTGTATATATATTGTTAAATAATAAAAATTTAAAACTATTAAAGCCATGTACAAACCAAGATTATTTAGTGACCCATTTTTTTCAGATTTCGTTGATCTTCTTTATGAAACTCCAAGATTCGTCGAGAGGACAGTCAAAAGAACTAATATCGTAGAAAACGAAAAGGATTATCAAATTGAGATTGCTGTCCCCGGGTTGATTAAAGATGATATAAACATTAAGGTCGAGGACGATATTCTCACAATCTCCCATGAAAGAGACGAGGATGAAACTTTCCGTTTCACAAGTTCGTTTAAAAAAATCTATACTCTCCCTGATGACGTAAGTATTAAAGGAATAGTTGCCAAGGTGGAGAACGGAGTACTACTTCTAACGCTCCCAAAGGAAAAGAAGAAGAAGAATGAACGAATCATAGAGATAGATTAAATGAGACCCCCGACAATTTCGGGGGTTTTTTTATGGTACACATATATTTATAAGAAATAATCAATCGAAAAGTTATAACTACAAATATGAAAAAAACCGTAAGAATTAGAGAATCGCAACTTAATGACATTATCAAAAAAGTTATTAGGGAACAAGAGGGCCAGGTTATGAATACAGGACCAAGCCCAGAACAAATGGTTGGTACCGCTGATGGAGAAAACGATGCTGCCCCTCATGCAACTGAAGAACCTGATTTCGGGGAATTCATTAATTGTGCAAAACAGTTACTTGACCAAGGGGTTACCATTGGTAATTTGATCGACCAAGTTCTCGATGCTCAGAATGATGAATCATCGGAAGATTCTATGCCAGTTCCTAACCCTGATACTGAAGGTGGGATTGAACCTGAAGTTCCAATGGGATAATGAAACTTTTAGAACAATTAATTGGCGGGTTTGTTGCTCCAGGTGGTGAAGATAATTTCACAACAGAAATTGATAGTCCCGATTTTGGCAATTTCATAATGTGTTCTAAGAAATTACTTGATTCTGGTGTGACGATTGGTGGATTACTTGATAAGCTCATGGAATTACCGAAGCCAGATCTTCCAGGCCGGGAAGAAAACAACGATTATGAGTATCCACAAGATGCTCTTCAAACATTACCATCATTCCCCGGATAATTCACATTTTTTAACAACCCTTGGCTTAATGTCAAGGGTTTATTTTTTTGCCCGATTTTCGTACATTATACTAAAAATTAAGAATATGGGAATCATTTCAGAACAAATTTCGGGAGCAACGATTAATGTCATCATTAATTCGTCCAATTTAAAATCTGCGTCTTATCAAACAGAAGTTAAGACATTATTGGTCACTTTCAAAAACGGAACTATTTATGAGTATTATGGGGTGCCTTGGGACGTGTTTACAAAGTTAAGAATGTCCGAGTCACAAGGAAAATTCCTCAATACGAGTATAAATAAAGTGTACAAATATAAGAAAGTCAAATGACCACAAAGTCGCTAGTCGATGAATTATCGGAGTATAGAGATGAGGATGAGAAGATAATTAAGTCTTTTTATTCAAAAAAATCGTTATCCTTAGATATTTTCGAAAAATCTGATGGAACATACAAAATGCGTGATGATGTCCGAGACAGGTTATTATTAATCACGGAAAAATTTATTGACTTCTTGGGGGTCGATTTTTTTGTATACGATGCCGTATTAACAGGTTCACTAGCGAATTACAATTGGTCTGAATATTCAGATGTTGATTTACACGTCCTAATCGATTATGACGAAAGTGAACACAACAATACTCTCCTTAATGAATTTTTCAACGCAAAGAAAAATGTTTGGAACTCATTACATGATATTAAGATTAAACAATTTGAAGTTGAGATGTATGTTCAGGACGTAAAAGAGCCTCATATATCTAGTGGTGTATATTCGATCTTAAATAATAAATGGTTAGTTGAACCCCAAAAAGAAAAGAAATATGTTGATAGTAGGGGAATTCTTGAAAAGGGCGAGGAGTACGCCAATTTAATTGATTGTTTAGTTGAAAAAAACTCATCTGGTGAGGACGTTACAAAGGAAGTTGAAAGCACGAAAAGTAAACTGAAGCGGTTTAGACAAAGCGGTTTAGATGAGGGTGGCGAATATTCATACGAAAATCTCACATTCAAATTACTCAGGAGAAATGGGTATATAAAGAAATTAATTGATTTGAAAAAAGAGGTGATAGACAATAAATTATCAGTAGATTAGGTGTGCGCCATAATTTTTTATGGATATACTTGTATTTATTGATAAGAATAAAACACATTTAACATTACACAAATGGGAGAGTTAAAACCAATAGGTAGTGAGAAACTAAAAGGGGATGCGAAGATACAACGAATCCTTGATCTCACATATTATCAATCAAATGACGTTCTAAAGGAATCTAAAAATTCCGTGGAGGTCGTTAAAGAAGGTAGAACCGGAATTTACGGCATCGAAAAGGAAAAAGATGGTTATTACGTAAAAAAAGGTCTCAACGAAAATTCCTTAGATTATATAGGGGGTATGTTCATGAAAAACAAGAACAGATTTTCTTCATATAACGAAGCCCTAAAGAAAATGGAATTCCTTGTCGAACAAGAAAATATAGGGAAACCTGTTTTGACGGAAGCAACTAAGTATGTCCTAAAACAAAACAAACCTGTACCTATTGAAGCTGCTCCGTTAGCGTCGGAAGCCCCAATTGCTGCTGAACCACTTGAACCAGCCGTTCCAGGAGGAGATGTTGCTCCATTGCCTGGTGATGAAATGGGTGATGAAGGTGTTGAGGATCCTAATGATTATATGAAGGTTCTTCAGAAAATGGCTGGAAAACTCCAAGAAAAAATAAACAAATACGAAGACAGGCTTGAAAGTGCAGATTATAAAGCTGTTATTAAACAAATTTTAAGTGCTGTTGATTTGAACAAATTGGAAGAGGTTGATAAAGATGACATTCTTTCGATGTTTGAAGATGAAGTTGACCCCAATATGGCCGAACCAACAGGTGATTTCCCAACCGATAATCAGGGTGAAGTTCCCGCTCCACAAGAAACTGCGGAGATGGACGGTATGTCGTTAGATGGTGTTGCTTCCTTAGATGAATTAATTAACACACCTTTGGATGGATTTGATGATGAATATTTGGATGATGAACTTAATATTGAAGATGATTTTTTAAACGACCCTGAAATCAGGAAAGCTGAAAAATTCGCAAAAAAGGATTCGAATGATGAATTCGAACTTGACCATGAAAAAGAACAGGATGATTTCCTAAGAGATTCAGAAGATGAAGAGGAAGTTGATGAGGAAGGATTATATGAACCCAGAGGGAAAAAATATGGAAAGGAAATATCTCGAAGCATCCCCAATCACCCCAGAGGTGGTAAATGGGCTGGAGCGATTGATAGTGATGTAAATAATGTTCCTGGCGAGGCATCTGATGACGGGGAAGTAAGGGAACTTGATTTGGACGAATTAACTAATATGGTTAATAGTACTGTTAAAGAAACTTTAGGTAAATACTTTGAATAAAATGTACTTGGTTTATGTTAACGAACTTGGCCGTGACTATAAGGGTCAAAGGCAATACGAGTTTATTTTCAGTAAACAAGACGACGTTATGGAAGATGACTGGTACACTATACCTTCATCAGGAAGTGCAGTACCACCAGAACTCAAACATATTGATTTAGTGGGATTATTAAAGAATTCAGAATTAGTTCTTGAAACAGTTCAAAATTCCGATTTTTTTGGGGTCGTAGATGCCGCTGACGGAATAATAGCGTTAGCATGGGAACCATTTGACGTGGAATCGGAGGAGAGACCGATTAGAATATCTTTCCATTATGGGAACACCTTAGAAAGTGTAACCGAGAAATTGATGACAAAGGGGCTTAGGTTAATAAATGACGAAATACAATACAAACTACGCAAATGAAAAGGAAAGATATAGTAGCGAGCTTAATGATAGAAGGGTTCACCGAGAAAACGTTGCTCACTCTGAGTGATAAAGAACTTAGTATTTTGGCAAAAAGAGTTCTTAGTGAACAGGCGCCAACACCACCAATGGCAGGAGGAAAAGTCGCACCTGTCACTAACGTTTCACGTACAGATATTGCTACACAAAACGCATTGAAACAACAGAAAAAACCATTTGCAACGTATGAAGGTGAAATGACCGAAGATAAAGACAAAGACGACGAGAAGAAAATTGAAACGATTAAAAAAATCAAATACAAAATCAAGCACGAAAAAGATGAGAAAAAAATTAAAGCTCTCAAATCCTTATTAAAAAGAATGGAAGAAAAGGAAAAAGAGGGAATTAGTTTAAATGAATGGGTAAACCAAGTGGTTGGTAAAAATGTCCATCCTTTCACATCTAAAATCGAAATCATGAGTATGATCAAATCAAAATTACAGGAACAGGAGGTTGCTGAACCGGAAGTTGATGTTGACTCATTACCTGAATGGTTAACTTATGATGCGATTATGGGGGCGGGGGCTCCCGCACCCGCTGAACCAAGAACTATACCAACAACAAAACCGGGTAAGAGAGAGAGAGATGATCCATATAAACCAGGACCAGGGCCAAATACACGACCAAAGGCAGAAAAAAAGTAAACATATGAAACTTACCAATAAAAGTATAAGTAAGTCGGTTCGAAAAAATCTCAGAGAAATGGCAATGGATTTACCACCTGAGAATCAACCAGACCGTGGCGTTCAGGATAAGTTGTCACGAGGAGAGACTCCATTTGATAAGGCTGAATTCCCAGACGCACCCGAAGAACGTCCTGAAAACAATTTTCAAGAACTAATGGCTTCCGAGAGATATCGTGAAGT
>Ga0307376_10002218_pt1 | contig 19416 bp, 66 predicted proteins | sample TR2MG_FD_202536 | JGI IMG/M metagenome (GOLD analysis project Ga0307376, IMG submission 202536) | Soil microbial communities from Risofladan, Vaasa, Finland - TR-2 | ecosystem: Environmental > Terrestrial > Soil > Coastal area > Acid sulfate soil | place: Finland: Risofladan, Vaasa | collected...
CACGAGCACCGATAGATAGTTTAAGTTGCAGGGAGGTATGTATAAAGGAAATAATAGAGTGAAAGAAATTAGCGGACATATGTTAGAGAAGGAGAAGGGGGGAACCGGGATCCCGGCGCACCTCCATAACACAGGCACTGATTATTATCAGTGCACAATCTGTGGGGTAATAGCATATATGGAAATAGATGGAGAGTGGAGGGTATCAGCACGGAGCGCGCAGCAGCAACCGCTTGAGGATATGAGTTGCGAAGATTTCATAATCCGGGAAATAATAGAATGAGCCACAAATTCAAAGAATATCCAGTACTAAGAGAGGTTAAATATTACCAATGCGAAGAGTGTGAATTAATAGTAATGCAAGATTGGGAGGATAGATTAGTAATATCGGTAAGGAACAAGAACATTCAGGAAACCCTACACTACGTCGAAGAAATAACATGTACTGAGGTAACCATACAGGAAATAATAGAGTGAAAGAAGTGAACGGACATATATTAGAAATAGAGCCACCCGGATCTTCTTCTTATTATAGGTGCAAGATCTGTGGGTTGATAGCTTTTAAAGCACAGACGTATGCGTCATTGAGCGCAAACGATAATCCATACAAATCTGGGTGGATAGTATCTGAGCGAAGCATGATACAACAACCACTGGAGGACATGAGCTGCGCAGACTTTATGATAAAGGAAATAATAGAATGAAGGAAATTAGCGGACATAAATTAGTGAAGGAAGTACATAGTCATAAATTAGAGGAGGAAAAACCAGAAAGTGGCGCCGTTCATTATTACAAATGCACGATTTGTGGGTTGACAACATATATGGAAATAGATGGGGAGTGGAGGGTATCAGCACGGAGCGCGCAGCAGCAACCGCTTGAGGATATGAGTTGCGAAGATTTCATAATATTTGGAATAATAGAATGACTCACAATTTTGTAAAGATTGAACATATTTCTATGAGTATGCAAATTTCGCTTCCGGCGGGCGGCGATTACTATCATTGTTCACGTTGTGAAATGATAGTCTACCGGAAGAGCGAGGACTACGTCATATCCGGGTGGAATAATATATTCAACATGCGGTACCACCGCATGTTAGCACTCGAAATTAGTTGTAATGAGTGGGTAATACGGGAGATAATCGAATGAGGAGTATCGTATCAGCTTTAGCTTTAGAGATGAAGGAGTTAGGGCACGAAGTAGTGGATGTTCAGGGTAGTTTTCCACAATGTATCAAATGCGATGCTATTTTCATATCCCCAGTTCGGATGGCTATCCCAATACAACCTTTTAATAATCCTGGGTGGATAACGCCGATCAGGTGTGAAGACGTGATAATAAAAGGGATAATCGAATGAAATGGCAGGAAGAAGTAATACAAATCGCATCAGAACGGGGTCACAAAGTAGACTCAAAGAATTTACGATGTATTAATTGTGGAGCGTATTTCAGTTATATAGAGGACTATAGTATAGTAGAGCAGGCACGTCGTCGCTCTGGGTGGCAGCAGAGCCGGCAACGTTTTAGCAGGGAGAAGGGATATAATTGGGGGTGGCTAATGAGCTGTAAAGACACGATAATACAGGATATAATAAAGTGAGTAATCATAGATGGGAGCAATTTGGCACAGGATACCGTTGCAAGAAGTGCAAATATCCTAAGCATTGGAGTTACCTGGGAGGCGACGAAAAGTGCAATTTTAATCACAGCAACAATTACCGACATTGTTGGAAAAAGAGTTTTTCGCCTCAGTACGATACCTGTATAAAATGCAGTAAACGCAGAATGGATATACAAATATCAGTAAAAGGGGTGAGGTGGGTTTTACCTTGTGTGGTAAATGATCGTGATTATGTAATACAGGGGATAATAAAGTGAGTGAATTTACGAGGCGTTACATCTACCAGGGGACGCACAAGATTGATGTCACGAACTCGTTTCAGTACTGTACTCACTGCGGAATGTTTATATACGAGGTATGGCACGGGATATGGGGATCAAACACAGAGATAAGAATATCGAGCACAAACAGGATTCCTTCAAAACATTATGGGAGTTTGGTAGAGACTATAACCTGCAAAGAGTTTATGATATTAGACGTGTTAACATAGGTAAGTACAGGGAAGCGTTGAGGAATTAGTTAAGTGCATAAAAATTTAGAGAACGATACAGACAGCCCCATCGGTAGGTGCATAGAGAAGATAAGGGAGGAGGACGAGGAGTTGGGGATATATTTAGAGTCACACAAATTCAAGACCTCTCCATCTCCACAGGAGAGGGAGAGGGAGAGGGAGAGTTTTTATTTATGCAGTTGTACAGAGTGCGGGTTCGAGGTATATTTATATCCTAACCTTCCATACACGGCGGAAGATATAGAGGAGCGTTTCTACAGAGGACATGAAAACAGTCCTACGATGAGTTGTAAAGACGTAATAATACGGGGGATAATATGAATGTACAGCTGGAGGTACAGGAATGCATAGAGAGAATAATGTGTCGGGACGCGAGGTTAGGAGGAATATTAGAGTCGCACAAATTCAAAACTGGGAAGATAGAGCTTATACTAGATGAAGAGTTATGTTTATGCCGGTGCTCGGAGTGTGGGTTCAGAGTATATTTCTATCTTAATTCTCCATACACGGCGCGAGATATAGAGGCGCGTTTTTACAGGCCGCCCGGCTCGATACTTGCAAGCTGTGAAGAAACAATAATACGGGAGATAATATGAAGGTACGAACCTCAACGATGAAGCTTGTGCTAGGGCATAAGCTAGAGCCGTATGGGAAGAAGTTTGGCCAACGGGTGGACGTGTATCGTTACTATTGTTGCGAGGTATGTGGAATAGTAGTATACACACGGGAATCTATGGACTCTATTAAGATTGGAGATTGCAAATGGATTATGTCAAGAGGAAGTCCTACTAACCATAACGATAACAGTGAATTAACAACAAGTTGCAGTAATGTATGTATACAGGAAATAATAGAATGAAGGTACTAGAACATGAGCTGGAGCCATACGATGAGGCTTTTCCAGAGCGGTACAGTGGGAGAGGGGAGTTACGCTACTATCGTTGCAAAGTATGTGGATTAATAGTATACTCGGACTACACGGTTGAAATTGGGGATCACGAGTGGTTTATATCAAAAGGGAGTGTTCGGCACTGGCGTTTTAATACTGAGTTAGTAAATTGTAGTGAGGTATGTATACGGGAGATAATAGAGTAATGGCAGAGTTTCAATACAAAATAGTAAAGAAGAATCGGATTAGTATTGGGGACGAAAGTCTACTCAACAAATTAGGTGAAGAGGGATGGCAACTAGTTACAGCGGCGACGCAAGCCCACGCGGATGATGTATACATATTCATGAGAGTGTTAAGTGAAGAAGAGGTGGTAGTAAAGGATATAATAGAATGAAAGCCTCTAGAAGGGAGAGGAAAGAAAACCGAGCCAAGAGGGAGAAGGATATTGAAGAGATTAGGAATCGTTTATACGTACTAGGGCACATAACAAACCTAGACAGACATTGGATGGAATTCAAATGTTCAGAGTGCAAAGGAAAGTTTTTTATATATGAAATGCAGGGAAAAGTTCAATTACTCAAACCAGCGATATCATGCAGTTTAGCGATAATACGGGAAATAATAGAATGAGGCACATTCAAATGGAAGATGGAAAGGTAGAGAGGATTAAGAAGAGGAACAAATATCGTGAGCGAATCAAAGGGTTAGGGCACGTCCTCAAGGATCCATTTAGTTGGAGTTCCGGAATACCATACTGCGAGTTATGCGGGGCAAAATTTGGGGAGACACATGGTGGTATGTTAGTAATGCTGCATCCATCGTCGTCTCCAGCGATATGGGAGCAGGTAATGTCATGTAGCGAGGTATGTATAAAGGATATAATATAGTGATTATCCAATCGTTAGATGTCGAAAAGGTATTAAAAAGGCTAGGGCACAAGCTTGATATGGATAGTAAACATCCAGTACAAACGTATTACTGCACCGAGTGCGCATCAGCGATAAGTTTGTCTATATTCTTAGAAACAGATGGGAGAGCATTTATAAATGTAGAAACATACCAATACGGAAGAAGAAGCGCACAGACGTGTGAGCAGGTACAAAACGACAAAACGGTACGGGAGATAATTGAATGAAGGAGCACAAACTAGAAAGATTCGTCCTTAAAGAGGTTCCAGCCGCAAGATATAATTTTACTCGGATTTACTACAAGTGCACAGATTGTGGGATGATAGCATATCAAGATAGACAACACGGAGAGGAGTATATCATATCTACGTACAACAGATTAGATTTTAAATCACCAAAAGCTGAGTCAATAAGTTGCGATGATTTTGTAATAAAGAGTATAATATGAAAACAGAACAAGGAAGAACGTCGGCAGGAGCGGCGCGGTCTTGTGCAGCCATTCTCCCCACACTAGGACAAACACTAGGGCACAAATTAATACCATTCGAGGAGCCTTTTATAGAACGGGACGTTAGGCTAAACTATTACAGATGCAAAATATGTGAATTAGTAATGTACATAAGCGGTAACGAATGGTTTATATCAAGAGTAAAGCTTTTGCCGAATACTCCCTGGTGGGGATCACGGGAAGTAAATCGCAAATTAATAAGTTGTAACGACGTGTGTATCCGGGAGATAATAGAATGAAGATTGAAGAAATAACACTAGAAAACGGTGACGGGATACAGTTAGTACCAATCTGCAAGGATGGAACCAATCGAGTAAGTCACATATTCCCTGATGCGAAAACCTCGACAGCTTGTCAGCGGTGCGGGGTAAGGGTATCTGGGATAGAGATGGTAGCAGAGTTAAAGGGCAATAACAAGCGCATGATTGAGGAAATGCAGAAAACGTGCAAAACCAAAGAGGAAAGGTTATTGGTACTATGCAGGTACGTGGAGAAGTTTGTTCCGTGTTTGACTGAGGCGGAGAGAGAAATTAAGGACATAATCGAATGAAGATAAAAGACTGGTTATCCAAGCTGGGGCATGGAGACTTCAAAGATTTAGAGGATGACCGAGTAGAGGATGAAGCAATAATTTGTACTCGTTGCGGGGGTATATTTTCCGAACTATTTAGGGGAATTTTTTACAATTTAGTTTACGTAGATGGCGATCTGTGCTGGAAATTTGCGCCGACTTTTAGTTGTCGGGAGCGGTGTATACGGGAAATAATAGAGTGAGATATCATATTTTAGTTTTGAAGCATGTTTCCCTTTTCTCGGACAGTTAGAGACATTCCGAATACTACGAGTGCCAGATCTGTAGTTTGATATGTTGCAAGAGAACGGAAGGCAATAAAAAATATCCTCTTTCTTATTGGGAACCAATGTTATCTTGCAGGGAAGTGATAATCAAGGAGATAATCCAATGAGGTACCGGCACAAATGGGACGGGGACATCTGCATCAAATGTTTAAGATCGAAGGGGTTTGTATTAGGAGGTTGTAGGTTTAGATCGGAGAAGAAATACAATCACAGGTGGGACAGTAAAGAGGGCAAGCTGGTTGTGTGTATCAAATGTGGGGAACAGAGGTTATTGTTGCGCCGTTTTTTCTGTTCCTCCGACCGTGGTTTATACCCATGTCCAATAAGCGGGAAGGAACATGATATCAAGGAGATAATAGAGTGAAGTTTAAAACACTAGAGGAACGCCTCCATGCTCTTTTTATAAAGAGTTTAACTGATATGGGGCACAAGGTGGTAGAGAGTGCGTGGGATATAAATGGAATAGAATATCAACAAACACCTGTTTGCCAAAAATGTGGAACCAAATTTAGTTATGATGTACTTGATAAACTTGAAGAGCAACCGCTTCTATGTAGCGAAATAGTGATAAGGGAAATAATAGAGTGAGTCACAAATTTAAACAGATTGATATGGGGAAATATCGTTATAAATGTAACATCTGTGGTTTAATTGTGTACGCGGTGGGTAATAACCTTCGGGTTTCCGGCTACAATTCCAATCAAATTTGCCACAAATACGAAGTCCAGATGACGTAAGTTGTGAAGAGATAATAATTGAAAGTATAATAACATGAAGCACAAATTTAATACACGAGTAGAAAGGCTTGATACCAATGAATCGACTTACTACAGGTGTAATATTTGCGGATTTTTGATATTACAAAACCGCAAAGGTGAACGTTTCGTATCAGCTTTAAACAATTTGTCGGGGGGGCTGCTCCCCTGGATAAGTTGTGAAGAAATGATAATACGGGAGATAATAGAATGAGTCCGGAGTTGGACAAGCAGAGGAGGTTAATGTTAGAAAACCTACGTTATGCGGCAGAAAATATAGCAGGGCACAAGTTAGAGTGTGTGAACGAAACTGAGTATACGCAATCTTATATTTGTTCAACGTGCGGGGCGGACATACATCTGCACGGGGGTAGTGGGGTTATAACGATGTTAGGAAAAGAGTTAATGAACTGCAACGATGTAATAATTAAGAGTGTGATAGAATGATGGTACATGGACACAATTTGGAGAGTTTTTATGTTTATAAAAGTATTTCTCCAATGTACTGGAAATGTACTGAATGTGGGGTAGTAGTATTCGAAGGTAAAATAAGCGGGAAATGGTTAATATCTATCGGTAATAATAGAGAAATATCAGGAAAAACAATAATGCTTAGCAGTGTAACTTGCGAGGACTTAATAATAAAAGAGATAATAGAATGAGTCTATTAGCTGTACTAAACAGATTTGGGCACAATGAACTGGAGCCACACACTGTTAAAAACTGGCGTCCGGAAATCTATGTGAAGGGTTTAAAATGTAATTGTTGTGGTTTGGTGTTTATTTTAGAAGAAGGAATTGTATTCGCTTTTGATGGCGATGTGCGAGGCTTCTATCACTACACTCCTAGTTTTACGACCAAAAGCTGTAAAGAGATATGCATACAAGAAATAATAGAATGATCAATACGTACGGTCACGATTTATTTAAATCACACGGGGGTTTCTCGATGTCGGGGACGCGGAAGATAGGTGAATATTTGTTATTGAGAAACTACCAGTGCAAAAAGTGTGGCATTCAGGTGTACCGATCTCGTGGTGACTATTTAGTCTCCAATATTAGCATATGTCAGGTGGAACCTGTGCTGCTGGAGTCAATAAGTTGTGAAGAATTTATAGTAAAAGAGATAATAGAATGAGAGATATCAAAAAAGAGCTAGAAGATGCAGGTCACGTTTTATTAGTATGTCCTTTACCTGCAATACGGTGGTCTCCGCACTACTGGTGTAAAATATGTAACAGGGTATTTTTCCCAATTATTCCAAAACATAAATATCAAATATCATATTGGGATTATTATTTCACTGGAGTTGATGATTTTGTGAACAAACGACTAATAGAAGATCTACCCCTCACGATGATAAAGAGAATGAATGCAAAAAGGCCGGCGCTAAATTGTGAAGAAATAAATATAAGGGAAGTAATAGAATGAGAGAAATATGGATATGTCTCTAGCTTCCAAGTTAATAAAACTAGGGCACGGCACGTTTATCACTCACCGGTGGGAGACGGAAGAATCCCCAATATGGATGCGCTCGGCGTACAGATCCCGAGCAGCAGTATGCGAACGTTGTGGTAAGACATTTTCTAGCCTTGACAGTGGGGGTGTAATTGTTTTCGTGGGGTCTCCCAATCCCTGGGGTGAATATTGGGAGATGTATCCTGAAATAAACGGAAAACCACTTAGTTGTTTGGAGGTACAGGTGCGGGAGATAATAGAATGAGTAATAGAATGAGTAAAAAGAAAGATATTACGAATACATGGTGAACATAAAAAATTGCATATCTGACGAAGATGCGGTAATCAAAGGGATAATAGAATAGTGGCTTTCTACGAAGGATTCGCTAATTACCAGGACGGTCTGCTGATAGAGAAGTTAGCAGACGGTCTGCTGATAGAGAAGTTAGCAAAGAAGGGGCATAAGGTAATTTGTAAAAAAAATGGTTTGCGAGTTATTCCACAGTGTGAGATATGTGGGGCAGCATTTTATTCTGACGGTCAAATAATTAACAACCTAAACAACCCATTAGGCATGCGACATCTTACGTGCAACGAGGTAATAATTAGAGGAATAGTAGTATGAAAGAGAAAAACATATTAATTAAACTGGGGCACAAACCAAAAGCGGGCAGTTTTACAAGAGATATGGAGAACAAAACGTTTGTGGGGAGATATTTTCATTGCCTAGAATGTGATAATTCTTTTGCCATCTTAGGTGAACGAATGTGGATATTTAATACCACGATTGAAACAATAACGGGGGGATCATATCCGTGGGAATTATTACCGGACCTGGACGTTCGGGCGAGAGGCCGATTCGAGGCGTTCACACAGCGGCGCGAGGCAGCGCACGAGTTCACATGTAAAAACTTATGCATAAAAGGTGTAATAAAATGAACTACCGAGTCTCAGATAAGGAGAGAAACCTCGCCCGGATGTTTATAGAGCAGTCTGGGCATGAGTTAAACGAGTGGGAAAAATGTGATTTTCTATGGGAGTACACCACGACATGTAAGTGTTGTGGGCGTGAATATGCGGTAAATATACATCTATTTAGCGATTTTACACACGAACCTGGCGTAAGTGATTTAGGAGTACCACGCCAGTTGTGGATTAGCCGAGTGCGTGATGTTACTAAAGGTCGAAAAAACAGTTCTATAGCTAAGTTTCACTTACCGAATGAGGAAGATTTAAACTGTCAGGAACTCCTAGTACGGGATGTAATAGAGTAATGGAATACAACGGGCACAATTTAATCTATTTAAAGACCGACGAGGTTGGTGGTCAGTTTGAATATGGTCAGTTTGAATACTACCATTGCGAATATTGCGGGATAAAGTTTTACAAGAAGCCTGGTGCATCAAAGAGAAAATTACGAGTTTCCATGCGTGATAATCAAGGTGACCTTTTAATAGGTTACATTTTCGAACTTATGAATTGCAGAGATATGATGATTAGGGATATAATAAAATGAGCGAGCGGCGCAAAGTGGACAGTCATAATTTAGTGCGAGCGGAAGAATTGGACCTCGCTGATTTGAAGTATTACCGATGCGAAGACAGTAGAGGAATAATTTATGATGTTCCCAGCTCAAACGGAGAGGGTGAAGAGTGGGCGAGGATAGCCGAATCTTTTGGGCACGAAATGATATGGGAAAGATACTTACTTTGTATACACTGTGGTTGCCAATTTGGATATAGTCGTTTTAAAAACTCTTTAGAGATAAGAGCGAACGAGGGGCGGTGGGAAAAGATAATTTCTTGTAAAGATGTGATAGTGCGGGGGATAATAGAATGACAGGAAAAGATAGGTTAATTGGGATGGCAAATGTGTGGATTTGTGCATAAAGGATATAATAGAGTGAGCCACAAAATAGAACCTTGGACCCCGTATGGAAAAACTGTTAACGAATATTATCGTTGTTCCGACTGCGGGATAGTAGCTTTTTTTGACGAGGGTGCTAAAAAATACATAATATCGGCATGGAGCTTAGGCATTCATAAACAACGTCCGCTGGAAGATATAAACTGCAGCGATTTTGTGGTCAAGGAAATAATAGAATGAAGTATGAAAGTCATAATTTAGTAAGGGACAAAAGAATAGATAGTGACGTAAACAATCTTAAATATTACCGGTGCGAACTGTGCGGTGTAATATATTACGAAAGCTTAAACGGAGTGATGGCTACAAGTGCCAGAAGCGAAAAGATACGTGGATTAAGTTGCAAAGATATATGTGTAAAGGATATAATAGAGTGAAAAAGGTAGACGGTCACAACTTAGTAAGGTATAAAGAGAAAGATACGGGTAACAATCTTAAATATTACCGGTGCGAGGTGTGCGGTATAATATATTTTAAAAGCAATTTTGTTAATAGAGAAATGACTATAAGTGCGCACAGCAGATTCGTACGTGAATTAAGCTGCAAAGAGGTATGTATAAAAGAAATAATCAAATGAATAAAATATTAACAGAATTGGGGCACGAAGTTGAGGCAATAGAATCTGATTTTGATTGTCACGTATGTTCTTTGTGCGAGCATTTGTTTTTAAAATATGAAACGCCAGAGGGTGATTATTTAATTAGCAAAGAAGAATATGATGGCAACGTATCCCATTTAAAGGTAAGTTATAACATTTTTAATAAGGACAGCATACCTACGTGTAGCACCTTGTGTATTAGAGATATAATCGAATGAGCCACGAATTTGAAAAGTACTACGGGATAACTCACCGGGCCGAGACTCGATACTATCGATGCTGTCTTTGTGGAATGAAAGCTCATTCTATTCGCACTATTTCCGCCAGGCGATTAGCTATATCCGATTTAAATGGTGAGAGTTTGCGGAAATATTGGCAATCAAATGTAGACAAACTGAGTTGTGAAGATTTTATAATAATGGATGTGATAACATGAATAACCTAAATCACCAAGGGCACGATTTAATATACACCGGTACGGAGTGGACTCAAGGATTCGAATTTGATTACTGGCAGTGCAAAGTGTGTAAGTTGATATTTTGTAGATTAGTTGCTGATGGCGGGCGGATGGCTTTATCCGCCCGAAACCCACGCCACTGCTTTTCCCGGCCAAATTCGAGCCACTTAGAACTAACGTGCAACGAAGTTGTAATAAAAGGGATAATAGAATGAACCAGCTGGAGGAGTTAGGACATAAACTAACGGATAGAAAGACGGCACAGGGCACATACTTTAAATGCACCCGATGCAACAACTGGTTTGCGATAGATCGCGAAGATCTACCTCAGCCTAAAATATGGTTATTACATACAGAACTAAACATAGAGATTTGGGACCACTACGGAGCTAAACTAAGCTGCCGAGAATTATGTATAAAGGATGTGATAATGTGATTAACAAATATGAAATAACAGAACGCGTCCGGGGAGTTTTATTTCGCGAAATGGATAAGACTAAGCTGGGTAATAAACACAAAGAGGGATTTATGAAAGCTATCCGCGAGGTAGAAAAAGCAGGACATGAAGTGGATTTCAAAAGTTTAACTGGGGGACGACAAAGCTGGTACACGCTCCGATCTTTTGTGACCGGTTGTAATCGGTGTGGGGCACGCTTACGCCTTGAAAACACCGGAGAAATTTTCATCGTCATTGGGGGAATAAAAACAGAACCAATCAAATGCGTTGAGGTAGATATTAAATGGATCATCGAGTAAGAATAAGCCCTTCGGAAGATTACTGGATGTACTACCTGGCGGATCATGGACACGCGGTAGAGAAGCACATCGACATTAGACCTAAGTGTAGCTGTTACGAATACTATAAGTGCCCGGTGTGTGGTGCTATGTTTGACTGTGACGGACAAGGTATATTATATCTAAAACGGCAGCACAAAGGCGGGGCGGGGTACGGAGATCCAAATCATACTGACATACTATGCAAAGATATGTTGATAAAGGACATAATAGAATGAGCCAGATGAGACACGAATTTAAAAAATTAAAACGCGACGATATGAGATTTTTTGAATTTAACTACTGCTGCGTCAATTGTGGTCTTATAACATATGTGATGACCGAATCTGGTGAACACGCAATTTCATCCCACAACAAAAATATAACTAAGAATCTTTTTCATAAACCCTCTGACTTAATTTCTTGTATCGAAAACATTATCAAGGACATAATAGAGTGAGCCACGATTTTGAAAGGTTTGATGGGTATCTAAAAAATACCGAAAAATTTATGTACTTCCGTTGCTCACATTGTGGTTTAGTTACGTACAAGTGGAGTGATGAAACAACATACATAATTTCTGTTGATGGTAATCCACGAAGCTCGAATAATGTGCTTCCTAATTACTACCGACAACCAGCAGAAGCATTAAGTTGTAAAGATTTCATAATAAAAGATATAATAGAGTAAACGATGGACTTTAAAGGTCACAAGCTGATTCAACTCAACAGCAGTATGGAACTAAAATACTATCGCTGCGAAATGTGTGGGATTATATTTTACCAAAGAGCGGAAGACATAGATACTTTTTCCTTTTCTATCAAGAACTTTACTAGAAATAAACTTGCAAAATCCGAAACTTTGGTAGGTTTAAGTTGTAAAGAAATAATAATTAAAGAATTAATAGAATGAATGCTTGGAAGACACACGATTGGGTTGATGAGAAAGACGGTGTAATTCACATACGTAGGTACATGCGTTGCCGAGTATGTGGAGTGTACGGAATAGAAGGGCTGCATATGTGGAGTTTCGATGGATCTGCTATAATAGTCTACGGATATGATTGCTCAGGGTTAATGCCGGGGCTGGACACGAACGCGGAAAAGTATTCGAAATTGGTAACCTGTGAAGAAATGTGCATCAGAGAAATAATTAAGTGACTGTCGAAGTGCTACAAGTTAAAGGTCACATTTTTAACAGATGTGAGAGCCCTCACGGACAGGGAGGCTTAGGTATTACTCACTACCGTTGTCAAAATTGTGAACTGATAGTGTATGAACGGGATGGCAGAAACCCTCTTACCACTTCGTGCGCCAACACTTTTAGTCCTCAGGATTTGGCGGGAGTGGTAACTTTAAGCTGCAATGAATTTATCATAAAACGAGTGATGACATGAGAAAGCGCGGTGGGAGGAGAGTTCCCATATTTAGGGGGGACCATAGTTTTGTGAAGACGGACCAAAGTTTCGTGAAGGGTTCCTATTATCGCTGCACAAAATGTGGAGTTTATATATGGACTAACAAAGGTATGTTTATTTCTAGGATTAGGACAAGACGTAGAAGCTTTGGAAGGTTTAAGTTGTAAAGAAATAATGATTCTGGATATAATTAAATGACCAGAGATTTTATAAAAGAACTAGAAGATGCCGGACATATTATACCTAATTGGGAGACGGCTGATAGGGCTAGATTTCCACCGCAGGATGTAGTAGAAGATATAGAACATGTGATTAGTGCTATAGGATTTTGCAACAAATGCGGGTGTTGGTTTGAAATAGGCGGACTTAACCTATTCTGTACGAACAGAGAGTGCTGGATAGAGTACGACGGCACAACTTGCGACGATGCTATGATTAGGGAAATAATATGAATATAATCAAAAATCCAAAACACCGCTGGTTAGACGATCCTTTGGTAAACAAAGTCTGGCTGGTAAAAGAAAAACAAATCGCACACATTATTGTACCGCTGAACGACCAGCTGCACGGTATGGGACGGGTAACGTTGATGCGTGACAACGAGAAACGATCCGAAAAGTGGTACATAGATGCTAATGGAAAGGGATTTGACGGACTTACATTGATGGTTCCGTACGATACTCCATATTTCTACAATCCATTAGGACAGAAGGCAATGTTGGAGTGTGAAATACAAAACTTGGAAGACGCACAGCGTCAGATATGTGAAATACAAAACTTGGAAGACGCACAGCGTCAGATAGACACTGAAATTAAGCGCATTAACCAAAGAATAGATCGGCTTGGCGAACTAACAGTGATACAGGATATAATAGAATGAGTGCTTTAATCCTAATTCCTATTTACATTGTCGGGGCTCTTGTTACGGCTATCGTCATGAGGATTGTGGAAAGGTTTAATCCCCCACCGCCGAAAAAGGAATCTTCAGAGTATCCGGGGCTTTCCCAAGACTGGGATGATGAAGATGATAGCTTTTTAGGCATGATTGCAATGTGGCCATTGGTGTTATCTATTGGAATAATTATGGGAGGAGGATATGGTTTTATAAAAGGATGCGAGTACTTGGCTAAAAAGATAATCCCAGACAAGATAAGGGTTGAAGAAGAAGAGAAAATATGCTATACTCCCGAGGATTTAGAGGAGGTGGATAAGTTTCTTGAAGATAATGCACAACCCTAAAATAACAGAAATACTAGCTGCAGGGCGAAACCTTAGTATAAGATTTGATCCTTTCGAAGCGATGTGGGCAACCCACCGTTGGGCTGATATACGTCCGCAAGATAGGCGCCCACTAAATCTGGTGTGGCGTAGTTATGGAAGCACAAAACATTGTAGAAAGTGTGGTGCGATATATCAATTTATCCACGCGGGCGGGACATCCTGCTGGTCACGCTCGACTTCCGTAGCGGCTTTTTATCTACCTGGAGAGGATGTGCACACAGAGCCGATAAGTTGTAATGATTCAATGATTCATGGAATAATAGTATGACTCTAGACAAAATGAACGCGATAAAATGTGGGTAAAATGATACGGAGTAGAATTTGGGAATACCTAGAAGGTAGGGGACACAGTTTAATAAAAGATTCCCGTGAGCGGAACAATCCATATGAAAAATACTGGATATGCGAACACTGCGACACTCAATTTCAAATAATGCGAATAAAATGGAGAGAGACTTTGTGCATGCTTAATAATCCGGGACGAGGGTATAGTAAATACTGGGCAGAACCAGAGCCAGTCAAGGATCTGCCACTTTGCAGCGAGATTATAGTAAAAGAAGTAATTAAATGAAATTACTGTATGAGCGAAGCATTGCGTAATATAGCCAAAGATATACTAGAACGCCGGGGTCATGACACAGAATTTAAAAAATTAACGGGACATTACTGTACTACCGAACCGACGTTTTGCTGGCTAAAATGTAAAAAATGTGCTCGGGTTTTTGAATCAAGTGTAAACGGAATTTGGTTAATCAAACCTATGCTAAATGGATTCGCTTACGAAAGTGTATACGACGAAGATTCTAAAAGTTGTGAAGAAATGATTATCCAGGATATTATTAAATAGACTGCCGGTCTTGTGTTAAATACAAGAGTGTGGTACAATGTGACCAATGAATGAATTGAGACAAGCTGCTTCTTTGTTGCGCCGTTATATGTTAGACCGCAACCATGAAATAAAACAGGTCACTGCACATAAATTGCTCTGTCCAGTCTGTTACTACCTATACACCATCGACACATCTGGCATCATAAGATACTGCAAAAAGGGAAGTAATTCTCGCGAAATTTCAGACATCGCTGTATATCCGGTAAAGAATGATACGTGCATGGATATGCAAATTAAGGAAATAATAGAGTGAATAAATTTAATGTAACTAGAATGAAAAAGTATTTTATCAATCTGGCAATCAGAGAGTTGAAACGCAAAGGGCATACTGTAAACGAAAAACTAGAGTGTGAAAGTTGCGGATTCAAATTTGAAGTCAACAGTGGGACGGTAAATGTTTTGCCGGGCGGAGATTTTTATTTTAACATGTTAGATTATAACAACGGCGTAGTGCGGTACAAATTTGCAGGCATGCAGTGTAAAGAGATGATCGTCATGGGTGTAATAGAGTGAGCTACAGCACTAGGAAGCGGGCAATCAATGCTCTCCAAAAGTTGGGACATGACTTACAACCAATATCTCACAAAGATCTATATTACGAACACTGTTATACGTGCTCTGGTTGTTTACAACAGTTTGGGGTAAATTGGGAAGGCACGATATGGTTGGTAGACATCCGACGAGGTGTAGATAAGAGACAACTATACTGGAAACACGAAATTGCCCAGGGACCAGATTGCCCCAACCTTATGATAAGAGAAATAATTCAATGACCGAGCTAGTGGTTCCCGGCATAGACGCGCTTACATTTTTGTTTGAATGTAAAGGACATAGGCTGAAACCGACGGAAGAAGATTATAACTGGACATTAAATCAAGGTGGTAAACCACAGTTTTTAATGATTCACTACAAAGTGTGGTCTTGCGAGGGGTGTTGTGCAAAGTTTAAAATTACAGAGTTTTTCAAACCCACGGGAGAACATGTTAAGGATAGCGAGTTGCACTACTGGTCTGAAAAATATAACAATTATAAATTGTGGGAAAGTGAGAAGTTTTCTTGCAACGAGTACGCAGTGAGGTCGGTACTGGAATGAAAATAGGAACAAGTCTACGCAAACACCCAGATCCAGATTACTGGGAAAAGAGGAGCCAGAAAGGTTTGTTTCGTCAACTGGGACACATGCGGCTGGTTTGGGACAAAACAGCCGAATATTACCGTTGCAAAAATTGCGAAACTCTGCTAACTGTACACCGTTCGAGCAAGTTTGAAACGGACCGGGGATGCGCAGAAATGATGGTACGATACTATAAAGACGGAAGGTGGGTTGACGGAAAGTTACGTTGCCGTGACATTGTAATAGAAGAGTTGATATGATGGAAATGGAAAGGTCTGGACAACCGCAAAGTATTACAAACGTCAAAGCACACGGGCACGAAATAAAATATGTAGATAAAGATCACGGATATAATTATTATAGGTGCAAATTTTGCACAACTACATTTGCAGAAGCTTCTTATGATAATTCATACTATCGGGGACGACGGGTGGTGCTCTGGTACAGTGAAACAAAAGACGACTATGTTAAGTACGATGGATTTACCTGCAAAGACAAAATAGTCAGAGACATTTTAGAATGAATATTCCTCCACTCAGCCAACAAACCATAGATAGGTTTGAAATCAATAAAATGCGTTCGTTGTCTGAGTTAAATAATAATGGGCACGAAGTTTCCTTATTTCACACAAACTCCCCAGCAGGTAGTAAAGCTAGCGTTAGGTATTACTGCTGCGACCACTGTGAAACAGTTTTCGCTTTTAGGACTTATGCCTACTCCAAATGGAGACATCTATTTCTCTGGGTAAATGGTGGGTATGCCAACTACGATGGAACAACTTGCAATGATGCAATTGTTAGAAATGTCATAGAGTGAAAAACCTACTGTTATTTGGAGGAAGTTTTAATCCTCCCCATATAGGGCATATGTTTGCCTTGTGCTATGCTATGTCTACAGGCAAATTTAAAGAAGCGGATGTAATCCCCGTATACAAACACGCTTACGATAAAGAGCTTATAGACTTTAATCACCGAATGGAAATGTGCAGTCTGGCATTTGAATGGCTTCGGAAGGTATATGTTGGTAACGCCGAAGAGGCTCTCACTAAAAAACGAGGAGGACAAATCTATACTTATGATTTGGTAATGCAGTTTAGAAACATGGGCGTGACAAAAGATATATACCTACTATTAGGGACTGATGCTTATCAGGATATGTCAAACTGGCACGAATCAGAAAAGTTGCTTAAAGAGATTACACCCTTTGTGGTGCCTCGCAATCTAATGGCGGAGGGAGTTTCCTCTAGTACTATTCGTAAAGACGTTTCGAAGAACCGGTTTATGCTTCCGCCCACGGTTTGGGATTACATACAAAAACACAAATTATATGACTTATAATGATTTAACTGCCGAACTAATGAAGCGGCTGAGAAAACTGGGACACAACCTTTACCAAGAAAAGCATCCTTATCCGGAAACTATGCACACCTGTAATTGGTGCGGGCTGAGCTTTATGGTTTCAAACCTGAAGGAAAATATGTATTTTCAAGACGGTAAATGGGCTGTGATTGCGGAGGATATTAAATGTATTGACAAAGTTATAGAAAGTGTAATAAAATGAAACACACTTGGGAGAGAATTATTAATACATATTTTGAGGAGAAAATTGATAACTCCACAAATACTGTTATGGCTGTGCTATCGCGGTGCCGCCGGTGCGGACGGTGGCGAAACGAAAGAACAATTAAAAGGGGTAAAGATAAATCCTTCGCGGTTAAAACCTTCGGAAATTCCCCTGGCCTCTCCCATCCCTCCTTATCCGGAAACCCAGCTGGAGAATGCCGCGATATAAAATTAGACCTGGATGAAGTGTTATCCAAACATTGGTATCGGAAGAGAGGTGGACGATACAGAAAAATAAAGCTGGGAAGGTTGAACGAAGCATATATTCTAGATCAGTGGGGAGAGTGGATTAATGTAGTTGAAAAATACCCCGCTCTAATTGTTTTCGATGAATATTTTGGATATAAAACCTTCACCATAGATGCTGCACGTATCATTTGGCACTCCTTATCTCCAGGTGGAGACTACCTTACCGAAGAGCAATTAAACATTAAGGATGTAATAAAGTGAATCCACGATTTCCTCCTGAATTGGCTTGGGTTAGTTTGCTTTACAGAGGACACAAACCCTGTGGTCCGTGGGGTAGACAAGCCTATGGATTTGATGAATATACCTGTAAATTGTGTGGGTGTAAGTTTATTATAGATCAATTAGGCGGAGTATATATTCGTCAGCCAGACGGGCTTCAACTGTATCCCAAAAACGAAGAACGATACCTCACCTGTGGGGAATTCACATGATATTAAAATTGTTAATCTGTTTACCCATGGTGTTAGCTTGCTCTTCTCCTAGGTTGGAAAAGATGGAGGAGTTTTCTGCACCAGCTCCGGTAAGATTTGACGCCGGAACGAATGATAAATTACCGGAGCTTTCTTCCTATGAAACTGAATATAAATTCAAAGGGAAGTGGAAGAACCGAGCCAAAAACATAAAGCTAGCAGCTGAGCGCTTAAATGGTTTCACTATCGAACCAGGGGAAACCCTTTCTTTCAACGAAATAGTCGGGGAACGAACAGTAAAAAGAGGATTTGTTGAGGCTCCCATATATTTTCAAGGAATTAAAACTTTAGGAATGGGTGGCGGAGTGTGTCAAGTGAGTTCAACCTTATATGCAGCCGCCATGCATGGTAGAATAAAGGTAATTCAGCGCATCACCCACTCTCGCCCTAGCGGCTATATTCCAAAAGGAATGGATGCTACCGTTTCCTACCCAGACCTTGACCTGAAGTTAGAAAATAACTACAAATCTAAACTAATAATTAAAACGAAAACAGGAGAGGGTAAAATAAGAATAGCAATATTGGGTATTAATAAAAACTTTAAAGTTAAGCATAAATTCTCTGGTTTTAAAGGGGTGGAGCAGAGTGGTCGTTTTATAGAAGAGGAGGGGTACAAGGGGGAGCCCAAATTGAAACAAAAAGGAAAACCAGGATTGCCGGGCATAGCGATCTGGACTTACACAGATACTCAGGGTGAAACGAAAATAACTGTACCATCGCCATATCGTCCGGTAGATGATGTGTGGCACATTGAGCCTGCAAATGGGCGAGTAGAATGAGTGTACGACGTAGGCTCATCGACTTAGGGCATCACATATTTAGAGACGACGAAGAGTTTTACAGCTGCCACAAGTGTGGAGGAACATTTCGCAGCGCAAGCCCCTATAACTCCTATGGGAGCATCGTTTACAGAAAAGGTAATTGGGTGTGGTCTATTTACGAAGATATGGAATGCAAAGATTTTCTAATTAAAGAAGTGATAGAATGAAAAAGGTTTTCCAACGTATTTTAGATGATATCCTAATAAAGGACATTAAGAAAAAAGATCGCAAGAAGCTAAGAGCTTCAGTGTGTGAGCACAAATGGGAATATTTTGGTAGACCAGCCTG
>Ga0307376_10002220_pt1 | contig 19403 bp, 14 predicted proteins | sample TR2MG_FD_202536 | JGI IMG/M metagenome (GOLD analysis project Ga0307376, IMG submission 202536) | Soil microbial communities from Risofladan, Vaasa, Finland - TR-2 | ecosystem: Environmental > Terrestrial > Soil > Coastal area > Acid sulfate soil | place: Finland: Risofladan, Vaasa | collected...
TGTCAGAGGCGTCGCGCTCGAACACGGGAACATTGTCGGGGACCGTGTAGCCGCCTTTGAAGCGAGCAATGAACAGCCCCATGCCAGCATCTGCGGTCCAATCAACTGTTGGCTGCCAGGTCGCAACTTCGACCTTGATCGTATGTGTGCCTGCTGCGAGGTACACCCAGAACGCACCGGTAAAAGTACCCTGTGCGTTTGGAGCCACTGCATTTGGCACGTCTTGGACGTTCAGCATGTACCCCGTGCCATCAATGTCAACGCGGGCCGAACTTTCGTGGGCAGTGGTCGCGTGAAACGCCTTGACGTTGGCAACGACATTTATCCATTGAGGCGACGATAGGTAAATATCCTTTGATAGTATCTTATCGCCCCCCACAACGGTCTGGTAGGTGGCGCTTCCAGTGGTCTGAGAAAATGCGGCACCAATGTCAGTGACCAAGTCTACTTCCACGCCAGCCGCCGCGAAGTCCCCACTGACAACACTTCGCCCACCCGCGTTGACGACGCGCAGCCCCTCACCGTACTGGTGCGAGTTGGGCTTATCGTTGATCAGGTTGCCGAGCTTGTCGTAGTCGGGGACGAGGCCGCCTCTGAAGATCGTGTAGGAGACAATACCTGCGTTGAGATTCCAATTCGACATCCCAACGCCATACTTCCCCGCTGCTATTTTGAAAGTGCGGCTGCCTCCGGTCAGTGGTCCCACTCTAGTAGAGAATGCTAACTGAACTCTATCGGCAGTGGATGCTGCTCTGTAGAGGGTGTTGAACTCTACTGCTTCACCAGCTCTGATGTTGGCATCATCTACAAGGATGGTCATCACCAGGAGCGTATCGATGGAAGAAACCAGATTCTGGTGCCCTGTAAAATGTATATCTACGTAGTCCCCTTCAGCCACGTCCATGGTGTGCTGCAACGAAGCTGGAGTCGTCCAGGTTGGACCAGGGCTGTACACGCCAGTGATCAACTCGGCTGCAACAGGTCCCTTGATCGTTGTTAGCTCGCCGCCCGCGCCAGAGCCGGTGACGAGCGTACCTACAATCGAGAAGGGTCCATTCGTGCGCGCGTTGTCTGCGCCATAATCATGAAGGGCCTGCCACTTTACCTTATGCGTCCCAGCCTGGAGTTCCACGGCTTTCCCGATGAAGTTAGGATACTGCGTATTGTTAGCTCCAGCAGCCTGTCGAATTATAGAGGTCTTGCCAGCGATAATTGCTTGTTCTGTGAAACCGTTAAACCCAGCCGCATCAAAAACAACCCGCCAGCTTTGGCCAGTTTCTACGTCAGGAGAGTTCCCGGAAACAACATGCGCAGTCATATCGAGTGCGTAGATTCCGGCAAACGGTACTTCAAACTCTTGCTCGGCGAGATTAGTGATGTCTGCGAACGTGGGAGAAGTGATCGTGAATTGAGGTGTGGTGCTCCCATCGAACATCGAGATGCGCGTACCAGGCGCCGCCACCGCCGCCGGCTGCGTCAGCTTCAACCCACCATCGCTCTGTAGCTGCGAGACAACACCTTCGAGCTGCCAGTAGCGCGGCGTGCTGGTGATGACGTTGCCATCGGCGTCGCGGATTTCGTGCTGGCCGCCTCGGTGTATGAACGTCTGCATCTTCCATTCGAGAATGGTAAACGCCTGTGTCGTGGCAGCGTCGAGTGCGGTGAGCTTGACTGTCTTTGCCCCGCCCGTTACGAACGGTATGGACAGGTAGGCAACCTTCACCGTATCAAAGTCGATGTTGGTATCTAACGTCACGGCGGAGAAGTCTTCGTTGACCCCATCGATGTTGATATTTATCTGAGGGACGCAGCGTGCGCCACCGTCCGGGCTCACGTAGACGCTCGCCATGACGACGAGCATGTCGCCCTCGCTGACGTTCACGACGTGCGACGAGTTTGTGACATCGACCTCCGTCGTGATCCCCACTTGGTCAGCGGTCTCAGAGAGCCGTGTAGCCACGATACCGCCGAGCCCGGAGCCGCTCAGGCTGATGGCCGAGACGTGGTTACCGATGCCTATCGACTGCTCGATGCTAGCGCCGCTAACGTCTTGGTCCGCAACCCACCATTGAAGCTCGAACGTGTGCGTACCTGCGGTGAGTTCGATGCTGTCCTCGAACGCAAACGAACCCCACTCGTTGACCCTATCGATAACGGCGTCCCACCCTGGACCGCCGCCAGATACCCCACCAACGACATCAACGCCATCTATCAAGATACGAAAGCGTGCGATGACGTAAAACGAGCTAGCTCCAAAGGAGGTTGATTTAAGCAGCGAGTCGTAGCGAAATACGTACTTCGCCGCAACAGGAGCAACGAAAGACCCTGTTAGGTTGGCGTTGTCCATCTCCACAGGACTGGTGCTAGTAGTGTTGATACCAGCAGAAGGCGGACCGTTGACAATATCTATGTGCAGACCCGGTACAGTAATAAAGGCGTCGGCCAGGTCTTTAGCTTGTGGTGAGCGTCCCATGATTAAACTCCAAACAGGAACTCGACTTCATCGGGCGCCTGCACGTTGGCGACTTCGATGGTGGTCGAGGCAGTGACGCGACACTCACGCCCAGCGGGAACCGTGGTGACGATTTTGTAAGTGAGGCCGTTGACCACGCAGTAGTGCAGGTCAAAGCCACCTGGGATGTTCGCGTTCGCAACCATCGTCGCTACGGTGAACGTCTCGGTGCCCAGCGCGCCGATGGACGCGATCTGCGCGTCGTAGTCGACCGACGAGCCGCCTCCGCCGCCGGCCTCTGCTTGCCAGGTTGCTGTGGTTGCACCGGTCGCCTTGAGTACCTGCCCCGTGGTCGGTGGGGCTGCTGCATCTACGTTGACATCGGCTCCGGTCGTTCCAAGGGCGCTCGCTGTCCGCTTGTCCGTCATCCGGCTGTCGGAGTCGTTGACGTAAACGTCACCCGCGGCCGGCGTGCCTGTGCCGGCCAGGGCGGCCTTCTGGTCGGCCGTGGGCGCGCGTGCTTCCAGGCAGCCGGCGGGAAGGCTGCTGTCGTCGCCAACCTTGAGTGCCATCGCGTGCAGCTTGTCGCGCAAGGCTTCGGGGTGCGACGTCCGTGTGCGGTGACCATCCTCGGCCGACGGCGTGGTGTCGTCCGTCAGGTCGGGCTGTTGGTCGACCGCGTTGACGCCAGTGTCCTGGCTGGTCGGGTAGTTAGTGGTCCAGTCGCTATCGGGAAGCGGGGGCATGCTACAGCTCCTCAGCCAGCAGCTCGGCATCTAGCCAAGCCTTGATAGTCTTCGGGTCTTCGCACTTGATCAATCGGTCGTGCGCTTCAGTCAGCCGCGACCTGACGAGGGCGAGCTGCTCGCCGACGCGCTGGATCTCGGCCTCCAGCTCCATCGCCCGAGCTGCGTTGTTGGCGGCCGCCATCTTGGCCGCGTGCTCGGCAAGCTGAGCCTTGGCGGCTTCCCGCTCTGCTGCGTGCCGGGCGTTCTTCTGTGCCAGCCCCCAAATGAGCAGCACGATCCCGAGAACCAGGCCACCACCGGCCGTTGCTAGATAGGCCATTACTCGGTTCCTTTGCTGAGTTGTTCTAGCTTGCTTGGCTGCGTCGTTTTGACCTGCGGCGGAGCCGGCGCGCTGATCAAGGGCTCCAAGCCCTTGGCCTTGTCGCCGAGCTGCTTGACCACCGTGGTCAAAGCCTCGCCGAGCTGCCGGTCCGGGGAAGCCCCAGACTTACGCTGGCCCAGCAGCCACCCCAGGAGCATCGTCCTGACGCTATCGGCCTCGGCCCGCGCCTGGGATACCCCCCGGCGGACCGCGCGCTCACAGGCTCGCTCAGAGACCTTGTGCGCGGCCCGGAGCTTATCTATCTCGGCTGCCGCCGCTCCGGCCGTCTCACGGGCCACCGTCTCGGGACGAAACAGAGCCGCCAGGGCCACCACGATAGTCGCAGTGCCCCCGGCGGCGATGGACCAGGCCTTGGCCCTACGGACCCAGACCCCGTCAGCGGGCGGGACCGCGACCTCTAGCGTCTCGACGCGCTGGATAGGCATCGAGCTTGGCGTGGGGTCCTTGTCGCGCATCAGGCAGGGTCGGCTGCAACGGGGTCAGGCGCCACGGGGTCGGGCTTTGCGGATTCGCCAAAGACCTTCGGCAAGATCTTCTGACCGACCGTCTTCCAAACGAGCATGGCTTGCGCGCTCGTGAGTAAGCCGCTCCAAACGAAGGTCTTCCAGTCGAAGGTAGTGGCCGCGAGGGCTTCGGGGATCGTGGCGATGAGGCCGACGACCACGGTCAAGAGGCCCACTTGCCAGGTGGACAGCTTGCCGATAATGAACTTGGCACCGAAACGCCGCCAGAAGAACACGACCAGCACGAGAACCCCTGCGATGGCCTCGCGGTACTTCCCGCCCTTGAACGCATCCCAGACGCCCTTGGCCTGGTCAACCGGGCTCGTTTCCGCCGGCTTCACCTCCGGGGCCTTCGCTTCCCCAGTCGACGGGGCGGGTTGGGCTGAGTCGCTGATCTGTGCGTCGCTCGCCGCCCCATCCGGGGCCGCTGAGGCAGACGGGTTCATCATCGCCGACCATAGGAGGGTCACACCCACGACCATTGCCAACACTGGCCAATACTGCTTGATCATCGCTCTCATCGTCTTTCTCCTCTGAGCGGCTGATTACATGCCGCTTGCCACTCTCTCGTATGAGCGCCACACCGAGCTGGCAGGCGCGCTCCGGGGTCAGGCCAACAGCTACAGAGCCCACCTCGGTTTTGACCACGATCAGGATGTCTCGACTTGTTTCCTCAAGAAGCAACTCGATAGGGCCAATCGTGTCCAGATATTGCGTCAACGCCGACCCCCTTACCCGTTCTGGCCGTAGTCCAGCGACAGGGCTTCGTCGTCCCAAATCTCCCAATAATCCAGGTAGCTTTCGATGGCCGTTGCCGTTCCATTGTTCTCGGTCCGCATGATCGGGAGCGTGCGCTGCCCGAGTCCCGAAAGGCTGCTCGGGCTGAGGCTGAGCGTTAGCGGCGCGGCCATGCCGGTGATCCAATAGTCGAGCGTGTCCTCTCCGGTGATGCAAAAATAGAAGTTCTTGAACACATTGGCCGTTGACGCGATCCCGCTGTCCGACCGGAAGAACGTCGCCCCGTCCCAAACTTCCATCCACCAGTTGGCATTGCCCAGCGTCGCCTGGTCGCGGAGAAACCGAAGCCACCAACTACTCGCCGTGGTGTTGAACAGACCGAAGCTATCTCGGCGCGTCGTGGGGGCAACCAAGTCCAGGGCCACCCGAGCCATAAAGCTGTGAGACGCGACGTCGCTGTCCAGAACCCAGCCGGGGGGGCCTAGGAGCTGGCCGTTGTCGTTGACTCCGGCCGACGTCTCGATGGCCATGACGCCGCCCTGAGTCTCTTTGGCTCCAAGCTGGCCAACCCGAAACTCGGTCGTGCCGACGCGCAACGTCGTATAGGGCTCAGGCGGAAGTCCGGCGAGGTTGGTCCAGTTGGAATACATGAAGTCGTCATAGAACCGATGCGGCCGCGCGATACGGCCGATGGCCTCGAAGTTGACGATGCGACGCGAAGGGGTCTGCTGATGAGGCGCGCGTATCGAGCCCAACACCCCGTTGGCCGCCATGATCGGGAACCCGGCACCGTCCAGGCTCAGGCCGATGCCGGCGCCCGGCGACTCTGGCAGCCGGACCGAATTCGCGACCACGGCGCCGTGATTGCCGCCGGCCAGATGCTGCACAGCCAGGTCGGTCAGGTGCCGCGGAATGGCCGTGGCCCAGCTCCCCAGCACGCCGCCAATGATATCGGTGAGCTGGCGTCGCAGAAGCTGCACCAGCCGGTGCAGGTCGGTCACTGGGGACAGCGTCCGGTCACTGTCGCGGTCGTTGGCGCCAGCGCCCCATTCTTGCGTGTAGGTCGCCGAAGCGTCGCCCTCGAAGTAGAAATGGCGGTAGTCGTTGATGGACGCGATCTTGGTCGCTCCGTCCATCACCACCTCCCAGATCTTGACCCACTCCCCGCTGCCCGGCGGCGAAGCTGAGACGTCCTGAAAGGTCACTTCCCAGGTCGCCACGCGGCGCGTGGCCACGTTGTCGATGAACTCCGCAGGCCCCGTGTCGGGGTTCCAGAAGACGCGGTTCTGGAAGGTGGCCAGCGTGTTGGTCGCGCGGAGATAGACCGCCTGCGTCGAGCTGGGGGCCGCTGTGCTGAAGTCAATGATGCGCTGTGCCGGCCCTTCATCGGCCTGGATAAGACCGAACAGAAGCTCGGAGTCGTCGGTCAGCAGCGGAAGGATCGCCGTGCCGCGGTTGAGCGTGGCCGAGTCATCGGTTGAGAATACGATGGCCTCGAAACCGAAGCCGGCGAGGATGCGCGCCGACGTAGCAGCTCCGCCCACTGTGCGCCCGCTCGGTAGCGCGAGCGATCTGCCCTCTCGGATTTGGTCCTCTTGCACGAGCTTGCCGCCCGCGCCGTCCTCGTAGTCCGTGAGACCGACACGCTGATTCGGAAGGATGTTGACGCGATCCATGATTAGAACTCCCGCTCGTAGGCCGGGATGATCCCCGCGGCCGTGATTTCGTCGAGTAGCTGCCTGGTCGCCCGGTCCACGTCGAAGACGTAAAACGGGTAGTAGATGTTGGGGATAGCCCCCGTCGAGCCGTCGTTGCGGATGAATTCGTTGCGGACAATCTGAGCGGACAGAACCGACGTGTACCAAACCTCGACCGGCGAGGCCGCCAGAGGCAGCGGGTCGCGCAGCGTGAGCGCCGCAGCGACGTTGGTGCCGGCGTTGACCAGCTCCCAGGTCATCGCCGAGCTGGCCGCAAGCAAGTTGGGGTTGAACCTGTAGCTCAGGCTTACCTCGGAGACGTAAGCCGCGCCGTCCACGCGCACGCGCCGCGGGGTGACGTACTCCAACACGTTGCGCGTGCCGTTGTTGCCCAGCGTCGAGTCGAAGATTTCGATTTGCTTGACGTCGTCTTCGGGGATAAACAGCGGGTCGAGCAGGTCAACGAAGTTGTCGCCGCCGATGGTCTGCACCGTCACAATCGAGGCCGACTGAATCCCGACCAGCGTTAGCGTGCTGGCGCTGACGAATGCCGACGCCCTCCACAGGCCGATGTTACGTCGAGCAGCGATGCCGCCGGTCGTGCCGCGCGTCAGGATTCTCAAATCCTTGCCAACGTCGCCCGCGACAAACGGCGTCGTGGCGAACGCGACGAAGTCGTTGTCCCCGCCGGCCGTCGCGCCGTTGTTGTTGGTGATGTTGTAATAGTTGCGCGTCGAACGCTCCAGCGTCTTGACGCGATCCCACTGCACAACCCAATCCTGAGCGCCGGCATGTGTGACGTAGCCGAAAGCGGCCTCAGAGACTCCAGTCGATGGAAATACCGTCGCGTCGATTTCGGAGAACAGAACCTGATCTCCGATGCTCGCCGAGATCAGTTGCTGGTCACCCACGCTCTCCCGGCGCAACTTGATCAGCCGCCAGCTCCCATCGTCAATGGCGATGTTGTGTGTGATCGGGCCAACCGTACCAAGCGTTGGCGACGCGCTCAGCTCGGCTTGGGTCTGGTTGAACCAGAACCCGTATTGCTTATCGATGGCCGAGTCGCTGATGTAAAAGCCCCACGGCTGGCCGTTGATCGTCGAGATAGAGTCGACGCGGAACCAGCCCTGGATCTCGAAGACGGATCCGACAACGAAGTCCGGCGCAATGGTCTTCTTGTAGTAGCCGCCGTCGGCCGCCGCTCCCGGCTGCGTCTGCTCTAGCGCGTTCTCCACGGCCCCCGTCGCCGCGACCGAGAACACGGCCCCTTCGGCCGGCGCGCCGCCGCCCTGCGTGACGTAGGTCCAGGCCGGCGAGTCCGCGCTCGGGAGCACGTCCATCTCCAGCGTTTGCGCGACGTCCTCTAGCAGCACGTCGAGCACGGTGATCGGCGTGCGGGCGATGGTGACCGCGGTCGTGCTGCTCGACGTCTGCCGCTCTCGGTCCCCACGGCCGAGCGCCGTCCCGTCCACTGGCGGCGTGACGTCCGCGCCGCTCGGCGCCAGAAAGGCCTTGCCCTCGAATTCGGTGCTTTCGCCGGACATCACAGGCAGCAAGATGAAGACCCGACCGGGGAAGCCGATCAGGTCTTCATAGACCGACCAACCGCCCCCCGGCAGTAGGCAGTCGAGAACCAGCTCGATGCCGTAGACCGTGGCCTTGGGCAGATAGGTGAGCGTCTGAAGCAGGCAGCGGTAGATCTCATCGCCCATGCCGCGCAGACGCTTGACCGCCGAGTTGCGGCCGATGCGGTCCAGCTCCTCGGCTTCGGCGAAGTCGGTGAGCATGGCGCGGCGAAGCTGATCCATCGCGCTGTATGACTGGCTGCCGTCAATCACCTCGCTCTGTACGCGGCTCGACAAGCTCGGATAGCCGTCCGGGGTCAGGTAGTCCTTGATGGCGATGCGAACGTCGCTCTGGTCGGCCGTCAGGCCCCCAGGCGAGACCGTGGCCGTGCGGGTCGCCGGGGTCCAGCCGGTGATGAGCTGCGGCCCCTCGTTGCCGTTGGCCGTGGCGAGCGGCAGCACCCAAAGGGCCTTGCCAATGTCGGCCGTGACCAGCGCATCCCGGTCAAACACGATGTCAGTAGGCGAAGCCCCAGTGATGGTCGCGCCGAGTAGATAGCGCTGGGGACCGAGGCCTCGAAACTCCTGAGCGCCCGGCGTCTGATCCAGCTCAGCGTAGGGGATCGGGAAGTCTTCCTCGCCGACCCAGAGCTGGAGCTGTCGGTCGTCGACCGGGAAGTCGAGCGTGGTCTCGACCTTGGCCGTCGTGAAGCGGAAGCGGACCGGATCGGTGTCGGTGAAGCTCGGCGCCGACCCGTCAATCGCGGTCAGCGTGACGTTCTTCTCATCGATGTAGGTGTCGATCAGGTAGCTGCCCTCGAAGCCGTGAGCGGCCCCCCCAGAGGGCACGATGATATCGAGGCCCTCACCCACCATCCCGACTAGAAACACGTCTACAAGGGTCGTGAGGCGCGTGGGGTTGGCCGTGGCGAGCTGTGCGTCGTTGCGGCCCGGCAGCAGCACTTCGCGCAGCCTGGTGATGAGCTGCCCACCAATCTCGTTGTCGCTCTCGGCGATTGCGTCGACAGTGGCTTTCAGGACGTTGTCAGCCATCACTACTCCTGCGGCTCCAGCTCCAGCGACCGCGGGCCTACGCCCTGCCAGCGCGGGAACAGCCGCCGCATCTCAAAGCTCGCGCTGCCAAAGTTTCGTTCGAGGATAGTCAAGCTGATGTTGGCTGACGAGCCCCCGACCTCGGTTACCACAATCGTCTTGGACCCGGTCCCCAGCGGGGGCAGCACGAAGCTCAGCTCGGTGTCGCTGGTCGGCGAGATGGTGTTGCCCTGCCCCGCCACGCCGCTGTAAGCAGCCACGCCGCCCACAGTCACCGTGTAGCTCTCGGCGGTATCAAAGGAGCCCGTCACCGTGATCAGCTCGCCACCGAGACGTGAGGCCCTCTCAGGCGCCACAGCGTCGAGAGACAGCACACCGGCGTCGCCGCCGTAGGTCTGAGTGCCGTATGTGCCGGTGCCGTAGCTCACGAGACGTCGTCCTCGCCGTCGAGCGAGCGATTACCCACACCCTGCCAACGCGGAAAGCTCTTGCGCGACTCAAAGAGCTTGGATGGCCAGTTGCGCTCCAGCACCGTCACGCCGCCGGTCAGGGAAAATTCCTCGCTGGTACTGACGACCGTCACGCTAACGTCGGCCAGCCCCTTCGGCAGCGGCGGTGCAAATACCGTGATGGCGTTCGCAGCGCCGACTTGCGGAACGTAACCAAAGCCCTGGCCGCCGAAGGCGAGCACCCCGCCGAGCCGCACGACGACGTCGGTTCCCTCGGCCAGCCCGAGCCCCCCCATGAGAATCGTCACCTCATCGCCGCCGGCCGTAGATATTGCACCGCTGGCATTGGCAGTAGACACGCCATCGACCGTGACCAGGACAGGATTCAAAAATAGATGGTTGTGCCCAAATTTCGAGAGTTGACCGGTCGTGACAAGATGGCCTGCGAACACCCCAGCACTGCCAGTGTCTTCGGTAGACCAGGCGCCGCCAGCTTGACGGATCGAGACGTTAGACGAGGCGACGTGACCGACTACCAGCGTCCCCAACTCAGCGCCGTGCTGATCGCCGTAAACCGAAGTGCATCCCAGGCCAGGGTTTAGGGTGGAGCCCAGAAACCCGCTGCCATGTGGCCACGTCAGGACATCGGGAAACGATAGATTGTTTTCTATCGATACGGCCAAGCATCCTACCTCACCAGCGTGGGGGTACTTGCCGTAGATACCGCTGACCCCCGCACCACCGTTGTTGTCACCAGGCCATCCGAGGCCGCCGATCTGCCAATGGAAAAAGGTGATGCTTTGATTGACGCCAGTCGGGTTGGTGTAGGTGACGTTGCCGTTGTTGTTGTAAACCGTTATTGGGAACGTGCCGTTGTTGGCCGGATTTGGCGATCCAAAAATTATGATGTCTTTGCCGGCGTCGCTCGCCCGGAACCTTCCTGCATTGTCTTGAATTGACCAAACACTGCCGCCAGGAGTCCCTGTGATCGTCAACTGCGTGCTGATGTTTCTGACGCCCGAGAGGTTGGTCCACCCGCCAACGCCCCTCGCCCCGTTGTGGTAGAGCTTCAGGGACGATTCGGAGGCCCCAATACCGCCGCCTGTTCCTATGAACACGTCATTCCCGTCTACGTGCATTGCGGAGAGGGTGTCGCCGTTACCTTCTTTGGTGAACTGACCGAGCAGAGTCCATGTCGCCCCGTCCCAGTGCGCGACCTTAATGAGCGTGAAGCTATTAGTCGCGACCACGAGCACGTCGTTAGAGGCAAACGCATGGACCTGGATGTCGTAGAAGGAGTTGACGCCGCCCACCTGAGCCTGAAGGTTCCAAGAGGAGTAGCCCCCTCCTGAAGTCCAGCGCCCAACAACGTGGTTGCCCTGGCTGAGCCAAACCTCGTCTGCTGACAGGACCGACAGGTTGCTGATATCGACCGTGCCTGTGTCGAGTACCTCAGTCCACACACCCCCTGGCAGTTTGCGCCAGAGATCGTCGCCGGAGAACGTGTCGTCGACTGCCGCAAACAGCGTACCGTCGGGAGCAGCTCGGACAGAGCGCGCCCTGTATCGCTCGGGGGTAGTCGGATGCTCCCATTCCTGCGCCCAAGACCCCCCATCTTTTATAAGGATCTCGGAGCCCGCCCCCCCTGGAGGGAATCCGATAGTCGAAGAAAGTGCCCCGTAAATGGCCATTAGACGATGGTAAGGTTACCCGAGACGAGTCTCGCGATGGCGTTCTCAGCCACAACGAAATTCTCCGTCGGCGCCGTGAATTCGATATCGTACATCCCCGCGATTGACATCGAGCGCTCGCGCAGCTCGTTGAGAATGACGTCCTCGCCGATACCGAGCGCGTTGACGTAAGCGCTGATGGCCGCAGCCACCGACGTCGCCACGTCCGTCTGACTGAACTCCTGAAGCACGGTGATGTTGGCCGTGACAATCTGCTGATTGGTTGACGGAGCTAGGACGCGCACAAGCACACCGGCCGCGCGATAGCCGGGGAAGTTTGACCGGTCGCCCGCGTCCCCGTCGATGACCTTTTGCACGAGCTGAATGAGCCCGGTGAAGTTGGAGTAGTCGGCCGTTACCGCGTCTGCGGCCGTCAGGCCCGTCGGATAGTTGGCCGGCAGGAAGTTGATCTGACCTGAAGCCGGGTTGAGCGTGTAGTCGACGCCCTCGACCTGCAAGCCCGCGTTGACGTAGAGCGCAAACGCCGCCTCGATCTTGATCGGCTTGTCGGGCAGAAAGAGGAAAGTCTCTCCGCCGACCGCCGACGCGAGCACCGTGATGCCTACCTCGACGTTGGGGGTGTCTTCAGCCGTGCCCGAGCCGTCGTCGATGTACACCGTAACCGTGGCAGGGTTGAGCGGGTTCTCGACCACGTTGGCGAACAGAACGATCTTGCTTGTGGCCGTGTCCTCGGTCCCCAGCGCAGCGCTCTCCAGCCCGGCCGGATGCGAGCGGGCCAGGCCTTTGATCTGATTCTTGAGCCGCTGACGGTAGGCGTCGTCGCTCTCAAGGTCGGTTCCGTTGGTCAGTGCCGCCGGGTTGTTGACCGAGTCAACGCCGCTGGGCTTGACCACGAAGCCGGTGATGGTCGACACGTCCACGTTGCCGGCCGTGCCCGAGACTGACGCGGCCACGTCGACATTGTTGGACGTGCTGAACGTGTCCAGAATCGTGCCTTCCTCGGTCGTGACGAACGTGATGGCCGCCGCAGCTCCGTCGGCCAGAACCTGGATCTGTGTGCCGATTGGAATCGTGATCGTGCCGGCCGTGCCAACGCGACTGAAGATAACTTCGCCCGTCGCCTTGGCCGCCGAGCTGCGTGAGATGAGCGCCGGGTTGAATTCCTTTGCTCGCTCGTCAAGGTCGTTGCCGATGGCCTTGTTGATGTCAAACAAGTCGAGCAGGTTGAGCATCTGGAAGTAGGCGTCATCGTCCTCGCGCGCCGCCGCGGCGAGAACCTGTTTGACGTCGGAGCCGTCTGCCAGGTCGTTTAGGTCCGTCCTCGCGACCACGCGATTGACCATCCGTTCCAGAATCTGCTCTTGGGTTTTGATGACGAGCTGGCCCATCGGGTTCTCCTAAGTCAACTGCCTGGAAATGGTGCGTGCGCTGGTGAAGCCGATTGGCTGCACTGAGGCCTCAAGCTCTATCCGGTCTTCTACGGCTACAAAGCGCATCGCCATAAGCCGACTGATCCGCTTGTCGGCCAGGAGCTGGCGCCGCGCCTCGAATCTCGCGTTTGTGAAGTCGTCGCCGGACGTCCTGCCACCGACCAGCCGCGGCAAGCCGTACTGCGGGTAGAGGATGTTGTGCCCCTTCTCGGTCCGCAGCCGAGCGCCGATGGCCTGGCTCAAGTTGTCCACGCCTCGAATGTTGCGGACGTCTACCGAGCCGCCGGCCGTGTCAATGGCCCATCCGTAGGTGTTCTTGTCGATCCTCACCGACTCGAAATCGACGCCGAGCAAGCTCGCGGCCTGGCTGTCCTTCAGGCTCGCCGCGCCCGTGGTCAGCGTGTCCGGGTTGGTCAGCGTCTCACTCACCGGAATGATGATCGTGTCGCCGGGCTGGATCGTTCCTGGCAGCCGGGGACCGGTCGTAATGTACGGGGCCTTGAGCTGGTTGGCGATGACCAGTGCGCCCCAGTCGCGCGCATCGCCCATGTACTTCGCCGCCAACGATTGCAGCGTGTCCCCCTGGCCAATCACACGCTCCTCAAAGCCGCGGAAGCGTCCGGGCTGTAGTCTGGCCTTCGACTTGATCGGGTCGCGCCTGCCGCGCCTCACGTCGCCTGCGCGGAGCGCGCCGAACGCTTTGACAACGCTCATACGCCCGAGCCCGGCTTCGGCCTCTTGGGAGAGCTGGAAAGCGCTCGTGTCGCGGAGCACGTCTTGGCCTTCCTGATGGCCGTCGGTCAAACGCTCGTACTTGCGGCCGACCTCATCGAACTTCTCGCGGAAGTGATCACGCGAGGCCACGACCAGGCGGTCGAGCCCGTCGGCGATTTCCTTGAGGCTCTGCCCAACGTCGGCCGGGAAGCTAGCCACTGTCGCCGCCAAGTTGGCCGCGCTCTCGACCAGCTCGGCCGTCGCGTTGATGAAGGCCTTCGGGATATCGAGAAACTTCTTGGCCCCGTTGACCAAATCAGTCGCTGCATTGAGGATGCCGCTGACGTCGTCGATTATGCCCGCGATGCCCGTGACGAAGCGCCGCACGTCGTCGATGGCCGCTGTGATGTCATCGACCGCGGCCTGCACGCCCTGGATAGCGTTGCGGACCTTGGCGATGGTGTTCTTCATGCCCTGGAGCAGCCCCTCATCGGGACTGGGAACGGTGATGTCCGTCTCGGTGGCCGGGCCGACCACGGCGAGCCGGATGTTGTAGCGGTAGGTCACGCGCTCGCTGGAGCCGGAGCGTGTCAAGGCGAACTCGCGCGGAACGACCTTCAGGTGCAGCTCGTCTTTGGTCGAATGAAATTCCATCCAAGACTTCGATGCGGTCTTCGGGTTCTTCTTGAGAGCCGAGTAGCCGTCGAAGCACCGACCGAACAGCCGCCAGAAGTGCATCTGTCCCGAGACGCCTTGTAGGTTGGCCGCTTTGTTGAGGGACGAAATGCCGGCGTCTAACAGGCTAGTGAAGTCGCCGTCTCCGGCCGCGAAGCTCGTGTCGATTGTGTCGCGGATCTTGAAACCCGTCGTGCCTGACAACGTGATCTCGCCGATGACGATGCCGTCTTCTTCGGCGACAATGCCCCCCTCTTGCAGCGGAGTCAGCTCGGCAGCAAACGGCAGCGTGTAGTCGAAGCGATCCGGGTTAATGACCAGCGGGAACTGCGCCCGGCTCTCCAGCGGAGAAATCGGCCCTTCGCCTGGGGGACCATGCACCACGAACACATAGCTTCCCTTCTTGGCGTAGTTGGTGTCGCCCGTGGTTTGCTTGCGTGTCTCCTCTCGGATGACGTCGATGATCGATGCGGCCATCAGCCCACCTTGACCTTGCTGCTAAGCCAGGCCGACTTGAGATTATTGAAGCCCTTCACAAGTGCCGTGGCTAGGATTGGCGACGTTGAGAAACCTGCCAGCCCATTGAGAACAGCAATCAGGGCCGAAGCGAACAAGTCGCCTTTGACCACCGCTTCGCCCGCCCCGTTGCCCAGCTCGACGTCATCGCTCAGCAGCTTGACCGCGACGCCGCTGACCGAGACGGTACCGCCGCTCGCAACCTCGGTACCGCTGGAGCCGAGCACCTCAGCCGCTCCGCCGGTCGCGTCGATGGTGAAGTTTCCTTCTTTGTCCCAGGCCATCAGCACGCCGTTGTGGCGGATGCGCCGAACGTGGCCGTCAGCCGCCACTGGGCGGTAGTTGGTGTTGGGGTGAGCCACCGTGAACGGCAGGATGACGGCCTGATTAGGGTCGTTGTCGAGGAAGCCGATCAGCACATGGTCGCCGTCGAGCTTCTCCGCGCTGGTCGGCTGCGCCGTCCCTGGACCGTGAAGCGCACCGCCGGTGATGTCCTGACGAGCTGCTCGCGGCGTGTAAATGTCGTAGTCCCACAGGCCCAGCGTGCGCTGGAGCACGGGTACGCGGGGGATTTCTCGGCTCATCCGGCCGTAGGTCCGCACGTCGCAGACCACAGACTTCTGCTCCAATTTAATCCGGCCGCCGGCTGTGTCTTCGTCGGCGTAGTAGGTCGCCAGCACGACCGCTCGGGTGATCAGCCCCGACATACTCGCCAAGTCGTGATGCTGGGCCATCGGCTTGGTTTTGACGCCAGCCTGGAGCACGTTGCCCTCGGCCGTGTGCATCGTCTCGTAGCCGGTAGCGCGCGACATCAGAAGGTCTCCGAGTACAGGCCTGAGAGCTTGTTTGTGGCGTTGAACAGCTCCTCATCCGAGCCGCGGAAGCCCCGCGTCACGATGAGCGATGTCCGCCCCTGCGCGCCGGACGTCTGTGTCGGGGCCTGGTACTGAAGATCAACGCCCTCGACGTATAGCTGCATGTCTTCTTTCGGGTCGGAGCCGGCCAGGATGACCCGATGCCCGATGCGGATCTCAGGCAGCAGCGTCTTGATTCCAATCGAGCCCTGGTAGAGATGAGGGTTGGGCGCGTACCAGTCGACCAAAAGCTGAAGCCAGGCGGAGCGCTCGGCGAACCACGCCTGGAGCCCTGCTTCTGAGTCAGAAAAGAATCGTGTCGTCTGCGAGAAAGCCCGCAGACCGTGGGTAAAAATACCAGCCTTGTGCCACTGGGGACGCGAGAAAGCCCCTTGTTCCTCACCGGTGGCGATGCCGAAGTCGGCGAGCAGCTCGAACAAGTTGAACCTCTGGTCGCCGCTGCGCCCCAGGTCGATGGTGTCGCAAAGCCAAGTCGGAATCGTCCAGGTCGGCAAGCTGAACCACATAGCGTCTTTTTTGGCGGCCACCGTTGGGAACGGGCGCTCACGGATAATGGCCCCCATCGTGCCGAACTGCTCATTGCCCGACTCTATCAACCGCTGCACGCCGATGCCCTGACTGTCGACTTTCAGCTCGGCGCCTGTCGGGATCCGGCCTTCTTCGACCACGTTGGTCCCCAGGAACCGATTGAGGCCGTGCTTGGGCAAGAAAGCAGCCGGAGGTAACAGGTCGTACCAATACTCGTTGAGCAGCGGGTTGGTCCACTGGCTGAGTGTCTGGTGAAGGGTTTGCTCACCTACGGCCCAGAGCTGAGGCTCGTTGTAGTAGGCCCCCCGCAGCCCCTCGCGGCCCGGCTCAGCGTTGAAGGTCACAACCTTGAGCAGATCGAACAGCTTCTTGCCTTCGCCCAAAACGTCTTCGAGCGCCTGGGGGAGAATCCACTGCCCGCTCGGGACACCCGCCCCTTCGGACCCCTGAAAGGTCCCCTTGATCAGCGCCGCAAACAGCTCGTCAGGCCGACCGCCAATCTTGCCGCCAACGCGCTTGGTGAACAGGCCGCTCACAATCTCCTTGAGCGTTTGCATCCAGACACTGGACCAAGTGATTGGGTACTCGAAGAAAGCCCCGTGGTCGCGGCCTGAGAGCGTGTAGCGAGTTGTTGTGGCCCCGCCGGCCGACACCGTGTTCTTGCGGACCGTATCGACCACGCCCCGGCACAGCGGGATGCGGATCCCGTTGCGGAGAATCGAGACGTCGGCCCAGTCGCCGTCCAGCACGTCTTGCTGGTCGAAGTCGAGCCCCAGGCTGCCCCCCACCTGCTTGACCTGAGCCGTCCACTGGCCCGAGGGCTGGCCCATCCGCTTGGACCAAGTCAAGGCGACTAGCCCTGCCCCGGTATCGGCGGCCGGCGTCGTCCAGTCGATAGCGTGAGCCGTCATCGCCCGGTCGGGAATGAACGGGTTGTCTTCGAGCTGTGGGATCGGGTAGAGCGTCAACCCGGCTCGCAGGTGCGGCGAGATGAAGGCCTGCCCCTGATTGCTGAGGCCGGGAAACTGGAGCGGAGGAATCGGGACCGGGGGCATTACTGGTACCCCAGCAGCTTAGATGTATTAGTTATTTGGGCGAAATTCTTCATGAGTCCGCCCGAGCCCCCGGCCAGCTTGTCGATGAACCCGATGAACGCCTTGACCGCCCCAGACAGTAACTTCAAATCGTCAGCGAAATGGCGAGTCGTGGCGGCCATCCGCATCGTGTTCTTCTCGTATTCAACGATCCAGCCAGCGGTACGGCCCACGCTGATCCGTTGAGACTCCAGCCCGGCCGCCTCGCGCTGCGTTCCAGGCACATTAGCCAGGCCCGCCCGGATAAGACCCGCCGCTCCTCCCTGAGCGTCCCGCTTGCCAAGCAGACCCGCGATGTCAGGCGCGCCGCCGGCAAAGCCTCCAGTGAGTTGCCCGGCTTGCCTCTGGCCGACATTGACCCCGATCTTCTGCAACGCCATCTTCGACAAGTAGCGGCCCATGCCAGAACCCATGCCCTTAGAGCCCTGGCCGATCATCTGGAAGGACTTGGCCATCAGAGCCGCGTCAGGGGACTCTAGGCGCTCTTTTGCCGCAGCGAAGCCCTCCGGCCCCTGCTCTGGCTTAAATCCAGCAGCGCGCATCATGAGCACGTCCATCGGCGACTGAACGCCCCGGCCGGAAAGCCCTTGCGCGGCCTGGGTGAAGCCTCCAGCAATCCGCTGCCCCTGGAGCCCCTGCATGCCGCTCTGACGGAGCTGCATCGTCATCTTGCTGAATTCGGTGACGTTGAGCTTGATCCCCTGCTTCTCGGCAGCCTGGCCCAGTCCAACCAGCGTCCCGAGCAGCTCGGGAACCTGAGCCCCCGACAGCCCGACAGCGACCGCGGTCTGGAGCACCTGAGCTATGCCGCCGCCCATGCCGGCCCCACCGCCACCTTCGAGCCCCATCCGGCCGAACTGGCCGGACTGCTGCATGCTCACACCGAAGCCGACCTGAGCGGCCATCGCCTGGTTGAACTCTCCCCGGTTGAACATCCCACCGCGAGCCCCGAACATTTGCCCCTTCAGGCCCTCGGTCTGCGTCGGACCAAAGCCAAACCGGTTGCCCAAGTCCATCGAACCGAGGCCCGTCAAGTCTCCAGCCTTGGCCCGCTTATCAGCGGCTTCTGCCCTGTTAGCCCGAGCACTCAGGCCCTTCATGCGCGCCGCCGCACCAACGGACCGGTCTAGTCCAGCTTGGGTCTTAGGTGCGCTGGCTTTGAGCGCGTTCCCTGAGAACGGATCGACGTAGGGAGCGACCCCCTCGCCCGGCGCGTAGGACTGCGGTGCCCCTGATGCCGCAGTCCTGGGGGCCTCCCCAGAAACCACCGTCTGAAGCGTCGCGTGTATGTCCCCGCGCGCCGCCCGCGCCTTGAGCGATGCAGCGGAGGCCGCTCGTCTGTTTGCCCGCGCCTGGGGGGCGTTGGCAAAGTACATATTCTGCATCCGGGCTTTGTCGAACTGAACCGTCGACTGGTAGGCCGCAGCCGCTTGCTGGATCGCCCCCGCGGCCATGCCGCCAACCAGCGGAATGCCCGAGAGCCCTTGGGACAGCCCACCGATCCCCGGCATCGTAAACGGTGCCGCTGCCATGCTGGCCGCTCGACGAATGCCCCCCGCCAGCGTGGCCCCCGCGATCTGCGCTCCCATGCCAGGCCTGGTCGGGATGTACTGCGCGACCCCGGCGCCCTGTGCGAGTCCCTGACCAAAGCGACGACCGCTGCTAGTCTCCGCCTGGCGAATGCCCCGCTGCTGCATCCGGTCCAGGTTGGACAGCGCGGACATGGCGACCTTGGTCTGGTCTGCCACGCCCTTGATCTGCTCCTTCATATCCTTGAAGGCTTTGGTCCCCTTTTCTATCCCTTCGAGCTGTTTGGTGAGCTTGACCTGCTCACGGGTCAGCGTGACGAGCTGGCGCTCGACGTCGCGAGTAGCGTCCCTAAATCCGCGCATCGTGCGCGGGTCAAAGGTATCCTTGACCGACGCCTTGAGCTTCTTGATGTCCCGGTCGTCGGTGCGGATCTTGAGGTTGGTTGTTGTGTCAGCCATCAGGGCCTATTCCATTCGCTGCGAGGCGGTACGTCGGTCACCCGCATGTCCAGGTCGACCGGTAGGTCCCGAGCAATTCGATACTCCCAGTAGTCGCCCAGCGGATCGCCCGTTCTGAATTCCTTGTGCCACCCGTCGCCCTCTGACTCGTCTTCTGGCGCAGCCAGCACGTCCTGAAGCGAGCTGAGCCGCTCCAGGTCTTCGGTCGACAGGTCGGCTCTCCGCCCCGTCATGCCGTCGATTTCGGATGCCACACACAGATAGAACTCCTCTAGCAAGTCACCCACCGTTCGATCTTCGAACG
>Ga0307376_10002224_pt1 | contig 19364 bp, 16 predicted proteins | sample TR2MG_FD_202536 | JGI IMG/M metagenome (GOLD analysis project Ga0307376, IMG submission 202536) | Soil microbial communities from Risofladan, Vaasa, Finland - TR-2 | ecosystem: Environmental > Terrestrial > Soil > Coastal area > Acid sulfate soil | place: Finland: Risofladan, Vaasa | collected...
TCACAAACGGGATTCTCGTTGACGGTGCCTTCACTACGGGTATCGCAGTCACTGGGACGATGGATAAGGGCATTGACTTTTCGGGAGTGACTCCTGACTTTGGTAGTCAAGAAGACGCCTTTATTGCGATTGGTACATACACGTCTGCCATAACGATCTTGGACACGGGTGCTACCTTCATCCCGATTCAGGTGAACCTTTCCAGTACGGGTAGTACCGCAGTTGCTGGAAGTCAGGTAGCCGCGGCTCGATTGCGAGTTGATTCGGATACCAACGATCAGGGGAATACTGCACTTAGTTGTTTGCAGCTTCGGATGGATCTAGCCAAGGATGTGTACGCTGCTACAGGGATTAACGGCAGCATGAACATTTCTGACGATATCGCACTACCGACTGCGTCATTGCAGGGTATTTACTTCCAGATCACAGGTGCAGGTGCTGTCACATGTCCGAACAATCCGAACGTCATGGAGATTGGATACCATCAGTCGGTCGGCGGTAGCGGATTCAGCAGTGTTGCGCAGTTCGATGTCAACGCTACTGGGTGCTCGATTGACAACATCGTGTATGTCAAGAACTTCGGCGGAACCGTAACGAACGGGATTCTCGTTGACGGTGCCTTCACTACGGGCATCAATATCGGCGCTGGATCGACAACGGCTATCGCCATCGTGAACGACTCTCCGATTGTCCTCGGAACAACGGTCGCGACAGCCGCAACCTGCATGACGATGGAATTTGATGCGACTACCACAGGTGTCGGATCGTTCCAAATGGGCACCTCTGGTGTTGCCCAGGTACTTATAGCAGATCCTGGATCAGCGGTTATACCGTTCTCGGTCAACATTTTGCACTCTGCAGGAGAAGGCAACTGTGACGACCTAATCGCCGGGTACCAAAAGGTGGCAATCTCTGGAGACGGGGATGCCGGGACTACAATTGTTGGCGGTGCGTATAGAGCATACATTGGCACGGCGCTTGGCACTACGGTTGCATCGGCTGCATACGGCATTCAGCCTTGGGCAAAGCATGACGGAACTGGTGCTGTTACTGCGATGTCTGCGGTGTCTGCTCTTGTTGACGTAAATACTGACGCCTTCACGGCCTCGACAGTCAATGCTGGACATTTCCATATCGAAGGTGCCGCAACAGTTACGGGTCAATTCGATGGTGTAATGATCGAGGTCTACCCAGACGTTACCTGCCTGGATTCTGGCCTTGCGATTGCATCTGATAGCGGAGCCGTTGTCGCATCTGGAATCCGGCTGTCTGGAACGTTTGGCAGAGAACTTATGCTGTCGAGCGGCGCGTACATCATGACTGGATCAGCAGATCCGAATGGTGCAGTTACTGGCGTTGATGGTGCGATCTATCTACGAACAGGGACGGGGAGTGTGGATACCGTTCTTTACACTTGTTCTGGCGGGACAACCTGGAATGCGTTGACTACGACGTAGCAATTGACGGGAGGGGCTTAACGGCCCCTTCCACTAATCACCGCGGCATAGGGCCGCAGAAGCAAGAGAGAGCAGCAAAGGAGTAGAGATGAAAGTGACGTTGATGGAAGCCCAGGGAATCCAGGCAGCGGCGGCGAAGTTCACGGGGCTCAATCTCCCCGTGACGACTTCGTGGGCGATTGCACAAACGGTGATGGAGATCACTCCGCACCTGGAACTGTTCCAAACCGAGCGGCTGAAACTGGCGAAGCAGTGTTGCGATCTCGATGAGAAGGGCAACCCGCGGACGATACAGATGAGCCCAACGATGGGCCAATTCGTCTTCAAAGACGACGCGGCCCGCGACAAGTACGTTGCTGGTGTGAAGACAATCGGGGATCAGAAGATAACGATCAGCCTCAAGAAGAAGTTGGATCTCGAGGCATTCAAGGATCCGAACTCGGGGGACGAGGTGGTTATCCCTTGGGATGCGCTGGCCGGACTCTTGCCGATCATCGAGGAGCCGAAGGAGTAGACGTGAAACGAATGTGCCCGACCTGCGGAGCAGTGCGTGCCAGCATCTCACAGACGACATGCCCACGGTGCGGTAGACAAACGCTGTCCGTGGGTCGGGGCATCGTTAAGAAAGGGGCGGCGCGATCGGCGCCATGCCAGAAGGAGGAGCGTAGCAATGGCTAGGAAGGCTCTGACAGCAACCGAAGTTTCGGTAAAGGGAGAGGACGGCGGTCACGTTGTTCTTGATCGAGGCGAGATTCGGGATCTGTTGAAGGAAGGGAACCTCACGGGAATGTACAAGTACGCCCTGCACGAGCGTTCTCTGCCGGCAGATATCGGAGAGCCAGTGCGGGTGTTCGAAGTAGGCGCACAGGGTGGAGTACTGCTCGAAGGGCGGCCGAAAGCAGAATCCATCATCTCGTCGTCCATGCCTGACCGTGATGGGGACATCATGTGGCAAGACGGCATGATCATCACGGAGAACTACGAGAAGAATCCGACGGTGTTCCCGTTGCACAAGCACGCGATTCCAGTTGGCTTCAGTGAAGTGCTCGAGCAGTACAAAGCAATGAGTTGGGCGCGGTGGCAGTGGACTGTGGAGAACGCATACACCGAAGGGAAGGCGTACTACGAGATGTGGGAAGGCCACATCCTGAACTGCGTCTCCGTCGGATTCCTGATTAACGATTGGGAGCCGCGGGATAAAGACAACTTCTGGGGTGGATGGGACATCAAGGAGTGGGAGTTGCTCGAGCACAGCCCTGTGTCCTTGCCATCGAATCGCGAGGCAATGCGAACGGACGGCTTGAAGGCCATGTTCCGTGCCTACGCGGAGCAGGTCTATGCTGGCGCATCTCCGATTCTGCGAAAGTGGTTTGAGGAGTTCGAACACAAGGGAGCACCGCTTCACGTGCCAGTCAACATTCATCTGCAAGGCGAGAAGGAACTACGTCAGGCAGTGCGAGATGGCGTGAAAGCGGCCTTGGCAGAGGGCGGCGGGGCGGAAGTAGCAATGACGTGTACGGCGGCGGTAGAAGGCACTACGGGTGGATCTGAATGTGCAGATGAAAAGAAGACCTTCGCAGAGATCCGGTTGGCAGCTGCCGCCGGCGCACTGCCGGTCGCTGAAGCGTTTGAACTGATTGGAGAGATCATCGAGCAAAACGAGGGCGCCATGGCCGAGAAGGAACTCGCTCTGGCGACGGCAGAGGAACGAATCCGCGAACTGGAGCTGGAGTACATAGAACTCGGCGCCGATGTCGTGGAAGCACTCGGATAAAGAGGGTGGTAACGATGGCACTAGACCTGGCAACAATGAAGGCGGCGGAGCGAGAACTCCTGATCGCGGGAGCGAAGCAACTTCTCGCGAAAGCCAAGGAGGGCGGCGGGCAGGACGAGCCCAAGATCCCCGCAGACGTTCAGAAGTTTCTGGACGACAACGGGATGACGATGGAGTTGAAGAAACCTGCGGTGATGAGCGCGGTCGACCCGACGTTGACGACACTCGATCCGAAGGATCTGGAACTGACAGGCGTCGGGCCACAGGCGAAACTGACTGCCCCGGCGATCATCCATGACAGCACGAAGCGCGACAGGAAGGACCTGTCACTCGCGCACATGGTCGGGATCCTGGCGTTGGGCAGGGACTATCCGTTCTTGGCTGATGCAGGACTCGAACTCGAAGAACTCAAGGCGCAGAAGTCGCGTGGTCGTGGACCGATGTCTGAAGAGAAGGCATTGCAGCTCGCAGAGCGACAGCAGCAGCTCAAGGACCTGAACCTCAGTTCCGAAGTTGCCGGTTCGTTCTTCATCCCGACAGAGATCCATTCCGACATGATCATGAAGCTCCGCGGTCAGGAGATCTTCATGAACATGGGCGTGGACTACTTCCCCGACTCGCCGAAGTTCCAGGAATGGGACAAGGAAGGACGCGATCCTCTGATCTACTGGCCTGGGGATACACCCACGACCAACATCTCAACGTCTGACATCGATTACGGCAACGCTACGCTGACGCTGCATGCGATGGCGTGTGTTGTTCCGATCTACCTCAACCTGATCAAGCATGCGCGGCGGAATGTCGAAGAGGACGTCCGTCGAAAGATCGTCACAGCAATGGCGATCGAGCAGACGAAGGTCGGTCTGAGGGGAACAGGGTCGAAGCAGCCTCTCGGGCTCTTCAATCACCCATCGATGGCGCCCTACACGACTGGGTCGATCGGTGTGCCAGATTTCGACAACCTGCTGGACGCGATCAATTCAATCCGACGGCGCGACGGCATCGTGGCCGCAACGCAGAGTGCGTGGGTCATGCACACGGACTATCTGAGCCATTTCCAGAAGTCGAAGACGGGAACGGCTGAGTATTCGTACATCATGGATCTGACGAACATGCCGGCGGACCGCATCCTTGGCCTGCCCGTCTACACGTCCTCGCAAATTCGCACCGATCTCGGTGCTGGTGCCGCGTCTCGAGCGATGCTCGTTGGCGACGTGAAGGCGATCATGCTTGCGGATGGTGGAGAGACCGAGATCACGATCCTGAAGGAACTGTACGCGCTGACGTTTAGGATTGGCGTGTTGGCATCGCGGGAGATCGATTTCGGTATCCGGCGCGAGGAGGACATTCAGTTCCTCACGGGGCTTACGCTTACGTAAGCAAGGAAGGTGAAGCAACATGGCAGAAATGACACGCGATTTCAATAGTGTGTTCTACATCACTCCGTTGCTGGCGACGGCTGCACGAAATGGATCTGCGTCCGAGACGGACGGAACAGCCAAACTCGTGCATGGATGCCGCGGCGGGGCGTTCCTCGTGGAGATCGGGACCATCGAAGCGGCAGGTACGATCTATCTGACGTTCCAGAAGTCCCCCGACAACTCCTCGTGGACGGACTTGGTGCCGGTCGGATACTCGTCGGCAGACATCGAGATCACGGATGCGGCCGGGCTTGGCGAAGACAACATCATCGCCTTCTCGTGTGACGAACTGAACGAGGGTGGGTATGTGCGTGTTCAGCATCGCAACACGAACACTCATACGACAACTTGCTTCGGCGTCAACTTCATCGGCTTCCGTGCGATGGAACGGCCGGTCTTCAAGAAGTGGGCACTTGGCGAGGTCTACGCTGTCGACGACATCGTTCAGAATGACTGCTTCTACTTCAAGTGCATAGCGGCGTTTGGCCGAGCTTTGGCAGAGGCCGAAGTGACGGCTGGTACGTCGGTATCCGAGCCTGGAGTCGGCGCATCGACGGCAACGTACTGGGAGATCTACAAGGGCGTCTAGGAGGACGGCATGGGCTGGCCGACTGCATCTGAGATAGGGATTGCGACGCGAGTCACAGTAGACGAGGACACGGGCCTTACCGACTACTCGTACAACGTGACCGCGATGATTGCGAACGTGGTAGCTGATTTGGCCGCACGATGCCTCAGACCTCTTGGATTCGACGAAGCAACAGTGACGCAGATCTTTGATGGGGGGAACCACATTCTATGTGTGAATCATCCCCCCATCATCTCCGTCACTTCGGTAACGGACAACAGCGAAGAGGAAGTGCTGGATCCGGACGAAGATGAGTACTGGGTCTACACAAAGCACATCCGTCTTCCAAAGCCTGAGCAGACGTCGCGCGTAGCACTGCGTGACAGAACTCCACAACGTTACACCGTCGTCTACGTTGGCGGGTACAGCGATGCCGGAACGGCTTTGCCGGCAGTGCTCACGGACATCTGCGCTGAAATCGCAAGCCGGACGCTCTTGCGCGTAGACCAGCAGTACCGTGTCTACGACAACGTTGAGAAGTTCCAGGATGGAGAGATTCAATCTGTCTTCCCGGACAAGGAAAAAGCGTTCGAGGATCAGTACAGAAAGCTGGCGAGCAGTGGGATGATACTGAGGGTGGTCCGATGATCGGTGGGAACAAGCTCTTCACCTTCTTTCGGGCCACAGAGTCCCCGGACAGCATCAATGCGGTGAAGAAGACCTACTCGGAGGAGTCGCCGCTGTACGAGAACAAGTGGTGCAGGAAGGTGCGCCGGAATCCGAATGACAGAGTGTCGGTCAAGACGAACGATTCGTCGAGGCCGCTGGTAGAAGACTTCCTGTTGATCGTGCCGATCGAAGTGGAGATCGCGGAAGACGACATCGCTCGCGAAGTCGATACAGGATACGACTACCTAGTTCTCGGGGCGGAGGACGTGTCGAGGATGGGGCAAACGCTTCAATGCCCGATCGTGAGAATCAAAGGGATGACGAAGGTGGTAGCGTAATGGGATTGCCCAGCAAAGGTTACTTCGGTGGCAGCAAGTACAACTACGGTGGATCGGTCGTCGAGTTCAACGCGACGCCGTTCATCAATGTTGTGATGCAGAACGTCGAGGAGCGGCTCGATCAATGCGGCGAGTTGTTCGTCGAGAGAGCCCGCGCCAACTTCGTCTTCATGGCTCCGCCGCCTTCTATGCCGTGGGACTTCCCGCACATCGATCCGCGAGAAATATTCGAGATGCGCGATTACATCAAGCATACCGTGTTCAATCGTGGCGGTGCCGCTGTGATGCAAGCCGGGATCATCGATGAGAACTTGCCAGGCAGATTGGGCATCTACCCGGGAATGCTGGAAACAGGCACGTCGATCATGGCACCTCGTCCTTGGATGACGATCACGATGGATGAAGTCTGGTTCGACTGGCAAAAGATCTTGACGGGGATGGGACCGCTATGAACGAACCATTCATAATCCCGTTTCTTGAGGCGTTCATGGCCGCTGTACAGGATGAGGAAGTAGAGCGGAATGAGAATCTCTTGGCGTTGATTGGCAATGCGATCTATCCCGCCCGACCGGATGACCCGACGGCGAAATTCGTAGTCATCGACTACCCGTTCGGGGGGAGAGGTCCAGCATACGTGCACGGAGAGGATGGGGATGCAGTTGCCCACTGGATGAGATTGCAGGCATCGACGTGGGCCCCGGACAAGAGAGATTCATTACTGGTAGCAGATGCACTGATTCAAGCAATTGATGGTCGGGACATTGTTGTCTCTGAAGCCTGGGGAAGCGTTCGTTTGTTCATGCGCGGGAGTCCGTGGACACGGGAGGAAGTGGTCTCCGAGGTCACGATGTACGGAGCCGGCGCACGGTATGAGATCTTGCTTCTAAGCTAAGGAGGGAACAACCAATGGCACTTACGCATGGCTATACGGGGATTCTCACGTGGGATACTGACCACGTTCTACAGACGCGGGCCGACATCACGCTGAACACGTCCCGAGGACGGATCGATGTGACTTGTCACGGTGATGCTGGCCTACCGTTCCGAACGTATGAGGTGGGCTTGTTCGACCCAATCGAGATCACGATTCCGATTCTCTGGGACATCACACGTGCGGAGATAGGCGAGATTGTGGCGAAGTACCTCTGTGGGACGAACACGCAACTGGAATTCGAAGACTCGACAGACAGCGCCAATCCACATATCACGGGGAACGCGAAGGTGGTCGGGATCAACGCGACCGCGCAAATGGAGAACGAGATGCAGATCATGGCCGTGACCTTCCTCTTCTCTGGCGCACCGGATTATCTGTTCGGCGTAGACCCGACTGCATAGGGTGGTGACTCGCAATGGCGCTGAAGCAAGGGTATCTAGCCGGACTCTTCAAATCTGAGAAGGTGTTACTGGATGGCGGGTCAGCGGAGGAAGTACATCTGTTGGCCGGCACGGAAGGTGTCAGCGGCCAATTCTCCAACATCCTGTCTCTGGACAGTTGGGATCTGACGGAAGGCTTGGGGACAATCACATGGGGTGCTACCTACGGCCTAAACGGGTTGTCAGGTGGATGCAAGATCATTGACACGGCTGACGACACCTCGATGGGGCAGACGATCACGTTGTCTGCTGCCCTCGCCGAGACGAAGAAACTCTCTGTCTCGTTGTGGGCAAAGCTGGCGACGACGAAAGAAGCGACGTTGACGGTGACGTTCAAGAATGCAGCGGGTGCAGCTATCCAGACTGCCAACACCTTGACGATCACTGCGAACAACGTCTTCTACGGAGACGCGCAGTGGGCATACTGGTCGCTCTTCCTGACGGCGCCGGTGCTGACGAAGTCTATCGTCATTGACATCGATCCTACGGGGGCGCAAACGCTCTACATCGACAACGTCCGCGTTACATGCCTCTTGCAGGTGATTGGCGCTCACGACACGCTCTCAATCGATATGAACCGAGAGCGCGAAGACGTGAGTACGTTCAAGAATCTGCAGGACGAGCACGGATTCCGGACGCTCGAAACGCATCTGATCAACGCCGGGGAACTTCCTATCCGGAACTACTGGGGCGTCCAGAAGGTGTGGGACTCGGCGGTGACGTATTCTCCGACTGGCAGTTGTACAAGTCACGGTGCAGATATCGTTCAGCATGAAGGACGAAGCTATACCTGCATCCTGGAGAGCACCGACAACGAGCCGCCGAATGCTACGTACTGGACGATTCTCGGCTCGGAATCGCATCACACGGAACTGTTCTCTGGCGAGAAGCTGTTCGTGATTGTCTTCACGGATGTAGCGTCGGCCGACGAGCGGTTCGAATTCTGGGCGAAAGTGCCTGGCGCCGGGATTATCGCGCCACTGACGGCGATGACTCAGAATCCATTCACACTGTTGGTCGACGGACTCGTTGGGTTCGTTGATCGGGCCAAGACGACCTAAAGGAGGAACGCAATGGCCAAGAAGAAAGCGACGAAGGTATTGACCGGTGACGCTACGCGGGCTCAGATCCAGAAGTCCATGGACGATTCGCGGAGTTCCGTCATCAAGACATCGGCCGCGGCGTACGAGAAGAGCAAAGGGAAGTAACTGAGAACGAGACAAAGGAGAATGAAATGAGCATGGGCAATCTGCAAGCAGCAATTGAACAGGCAACGAGCAAGACACACGTCCGGGAATTCGAAGTCGGGGGACAGCTACTTACGTTCCCCCGACTTTCGATTGGCGATCAGGGTGCGTTCGAGACATACGTTCGGGAGACAAGCGACAAGGATGCAACACCGTTCTCGTTGGCGGCGACACGCAACAAGGCATCGATGGTTATGGGATCAGTGATTACGCGGGCGAAGCGCCAGTTGGAGGAGGAAATCCTGAAACGAGGCGAGTCTCTTGTGGCGCAGACCGAGGGGCAGGCCCGGGCGTGGGCGGACAAGCTACAGGACGATGTGATGAATCGTTTCTCGCCCTACGTTGACAGGATCTTCGGGGGAATCAATCGAGGACAAATGCTCTCCGGAGTGGCTCGATCCATGGTCGCCGCCAACGGGAAGACGGTCACGTACAACGTCAAGAACGACGAGACAGGGGAACTTGAACCTGTCACCATGCCGATTGACGCTGCATTCGTGGACAAACTCTTCAGCGGTGAGCCAGGACGAGTTCTCGAGGACGTCTTCCTCTGGGTCGTCGGGCTGAACGAACAGATACCAGGATCCAAGGCTTCTCTCAAGCCCGGAATGACACTCGACGACATCGTGAAGAAGAGCGTGGGCGATGCGGAAAACTCAGAAAGGGAGCAGGATATAGCATAGATTATGAACTGGCGATCCCAGTCCTCATGATCCTCTACAACAAGACAGAGGATGATGTCGTGGCCTGGGATGACATCCAGTTCAGATACTTTGTGCGCCACGCAACACTATTCGGCAGATGGCTGTGGAACTTCTTCCCGCCGGAGACTGGTGGAAAGAATGAGGCCGAGCAGAGGAAGAACGCAATGGACTTGGCAGCAGCTACACCGGATCTCCTGTTCCCTAGTGAAGAGAAGTTCGATGACATACGTGAAGCAAGTGAGTTTCATGGATTGGTAGGCCCTCAATAGCAGGGAGGGTACATGGCGGGCGAGAGTGCGGCCGAAGGGCTAGGCAGAGCATTTGTAGAGATCATGGTGCCGCGGGCTCAGTTTGAGTCCCAGATGGCGGGGGTAGGCACCTCGTTCGCGTCGCACACGTCGCGGATGATCAGCGAGGGGCAGGCTGCCTCCGCCGCCATTGCCGCGGCGAACATGGGGCTGATCAACAGCTACAACATGGTCACGGTATCGGTCATGGGCCTGCTCTCCGCGCAGCAAATGGCTACCCTCTCTGCAAACCAGCTTGCACTTGCTCTACACCAAGGGCAACTGGCAGCCAAGCTCGCCGCGGCTGGCGCGGTTGACCTATCGGTCGGACTCACTGCGGTTGGCGGAGCGGCAAAAAGGGCGACGCTATCCATCGGATCCTTGATGGTGATGGCGAAGGCCGTACTGCCGTACATGGCCGCATTCGCAGGTATCACAAAAACCCTCAGCATGGCAAGCGGGGCCACGGAGTCTCAGCGGGAGTTCAACAAGGAACTCTACCAGCTGTGGACGCTGACCGATCTCGACCAACAAGGAATTGCGGCTCTTGGCGAGGAGGTCCGCGATCTCGCGTACGACTATGATGTCATGGCCGCTCATGGCACCAAGGCCATGTATCAGATTTACAGCGCGACGTTTTTTGGCTCCCAGGCGACGGAGATCTTCGAATCCGGGATGAAGGCGGCAGCGGCTGGCGTGACGGACGTGCTGACAGCCGTCGATATGGTTACCACAGTCCTGAATGCCTACGGCATGGCTGCATCAGAAGCCACTAGAGTCAATGATTTGTTGTTCACTGCTGTGAGATATGGCAAGACAACATACGAGGAACTGGCAGGCCAATTCGGTAGATTGGCCGGCGTTGCGGCTCCTGCAGGTGCACGTCTTGAAGAGATGACCGCCGCGATTGCCACCTTGACAAGACAGGGAATCATGACGGATTGGGCAGTCACCTCGCTTCGTCAAACGATCATGTCCATGTTCAGACCTACTGGAGCATTGGCTGAAGCAATCACAGATCTTGGATATGAATCTGGCAGATCGCTGATTCAGACCAATGGGTTTGCGGGCGCGTTGAAGATGATCGCGGAACAAGCGGAGAAGACCGGCACCCCATTGGAGAATCTGTTCACGAATGTTCGTGCGATCACCGCTGTCCTGCCGCTGGTTACTACTGCTGCTGCGGGCTTCGCGCTTGACATGGAGAGGACGGAGTATGCAGCTGGCACGATGGGTATCGCCTTCGAGAAGGTCTCGCAATCGTGGGAGTACCAAATCACGGTCCTGAAGTCGCAACTCAATGACGTAGGTATCGCGGTTGGAGAAAAGCTCCTTCCGGCGAGCTTGGCATTTCTCGAAGCGTGGACTGCACTGGCGGACGGGTTCGGAGCAGTTGCAGAGATCCTCGGACCAGTCATTGAGAGCCTTGCCGCCATGGCGGGATACATGGCGGGCGGAGCTGCGGCAGCGGGAGCTTTGGCCGCCGGCGTGTGGTTGGCCTATGCCGCACTCAACGTTCTTGCATCACATCCAATCGTGGCGGGGATAATGGGTTTGGCGACAGCATTTGGCTTCGTGATTTCCAAACTGGACGACATGCGTGATGCCACGCGAAACAATGTAGATGAGGTGGAAATCTATCTGAGACGGATAGGTGAACTACGGAAGGAAATGCTGCCGGCGGAAATTGTAGATATGCCACTGCCACTGCCCGGCATCTTCCCGTCCTCGGTGCCTTTTGAGAGTCAGACCATGTGGGATGCGGAACGCGCATTTGAAGACTTCCAAGACGTCTTCACTCGGGCACGTGTCGCCGAGATCATCGAAGGGATTACAGGCGCGATGCTCACAGCTGTTGAGGAAGAAGTTGCGAAAGTCAGAGTGAGCGAGGAGTTCAAAGCGACTGGCGATATGCTAGGTCGCCCGGTCAGCGAACTAGAGGGAAGTCTCTTCACGTTCGCACAATCGGCAGCAGAACTCAGGGTGCTCCAGCAAGCATTGGCGAATGAAACGGACATGGTGGCAAAGACGATCGCGGAGGGATTCGGCTACACGCTGGAGCAAATCAGGGTCTACGGTGCAGACGTAGAAGCTGCATTAGAAGAGGCGGTGCCACTTACGATTGCTGGTCCGTGGGATTGGTTCTCTGGGATGATTCAAAAGGTAGCCGACTCCGTAGCCAAGATGGACCCAGCGGATGTAGAAGGAACGCTCGAGGGGTACGGCGAACTGAGGGATTATCTCGAAGAGGCGGAGTCTGCTCTCGCGCTCTACACCAAGGAGGGATGGTCCGGGGTAGAGATGCTGGAAGATCTTCGCGACAGGATCCGCGCTCTCGTCGGGGAAGCCTCGACCTTCGCAGAGGAAACATCCGCGCTCATCGCGGCATTCAAATTGGCCGAAGACGGATCGATCGCTCAGGCGGAGATCCTCGATGATCTGGCGGGACGGTACAAGACGCTCACTGGATGGGTGGAGCAATACATCGACGTGGAGAGCGAGGCAGGCCAAGAGATCCTCTCCCTGATCACCGCATTGGAAGCACTTGGACTCTCAGCGGAAAAGGCAAAAGATCGACTCATCGATGTAGCTGCCACACTGATCACAGGCATTGGCGGCCTGCTGACCAAGTATGGTGGCGAGGGGATGCAAGGGCTGGGTAGTGTCGTCACATCGGGCGGCGGTGCAATCAGTGCCATATCTGCAGCAACGGCAATCGGTGCTGGTCCGATTGCCGGTGTCGCGGCCATGTTGGCGATCGTGGACACGCTGTTCACGGCGTGGAATGAGTTGGTTGTGAAGCCAGCTGCCGAGAAGGCGGTGGAGGAAGCCGCTGCGATTGACAAGGTAATCGACGCATCGCTGGCACTCGCTGAGTCCTTCTGGGGCCTTGTGGAGTCGGCGGAGTCTGTGGCTGCGATCCAGGAAGCCGCTGCGCAGATCCAGGTTGACTTGCTGTCAGCGCTCTTCGGATTCCTGTGGCCGCTTGCTGACATTCTTACGTCGATCACCGGACTGTTCATCCTGCAAGAGGAGACGATCAAGAAGGAAGTCGAGGCGAGACAGAAACTCTTGTCGAACCTGAACGTTCCGATTGGTTGGCCGATCAACCGGATCCGGTTTGCTGCTGGCACGCCCGGGGAGCCGACGAACTTCGATTGGGAAACCATGGGCGCCGAGGAAAAGGAAGATCCCTCGGAAGTGCTGTTGTGGTGGCAAGAGGCAATGGAGCCCTTCCGAAACGAGATTCTTGGAGCGATCCAACCGATCGCGGACTTCAGAGATACCGTCAGGGCGGCGTACGAGGCGATCTTCCCGTCGATCATCGAGGGAATCTTGCCTGCTCTCGAAACGTTCGGCTGGACGTTGGATCAGATCTCTGGTTGGATCACGGATGTGTTCGTGGACGACTTGAGCACCTTCGCGGAGGGATTCGGTACGTTCTGGACGGAGAAGGTCGATCCATTCTGGAAAGAGGACTTGTTCCCGCAGATTACAGACTGGCTTGATCGGATCTACGGTTGGCTGGATGCCATCATCTTGTTCTTCTCAGACGAGGGATGGTCGTTCCTGACGACTGACGTCTGGGGTGCCATCAAGCCATTCGTGGATACTGTGCTGGGCATGTTCGAGGATTTCGGAAATTGGGTAGGGGAGCACTGGGACGACATCAAGGTCAATCTGTTGGACATGCTCGAAACCTATCTCGGTGGGATCATCGACAACATCCAGCTCTTCCTCACTGATACGGAAGGGTGGCTATCCGGCACGGACGGCCTGACGGATAAAATGTCAGACTGGGAATGGATGATTGACATCATCGGCGAAGCGCTGAATCTGCTTCGGCGTGTGACCGGGGGTGCGGCAGCTGCTTTTGTGTTCTTCGGGAATCTGCTTGGCCAGGTGATGAACGGGATCATCTGGCCGTTCAATGCGCTGATCAAGTTCATCAACCTCCTCCCGGGCGTGAACATCCCGCTGATTCCGACGTTCGAATGGATCGAGCCACAACTGCCGCATATGGGCGAAGGTGGAATCGCATTCAAGCCGACACCAGCGATCATTGGAGAGAAGGGGCCAGAGGCAGTAGTTCCACTGTCCCAACTTGGGGGAATGGGCGGCGGTGCGACAATCAACATCAACCTCGCCCAGCAGCGGCTAGTGACTCTCATGATGAAGGACCTGACAAGCAAGAACGTCAACGATGCCGGCGTAGGCTACGCGCCGATGAGGTTCTGATATGGCTAGAGCGGAAATCGAAAACGCGCACATCCTCTCGCATGTGTCGGGAGAAGTAGTCAGGGTCTACGACGGATCGGACTGGATCGATTTGATCAATCCAGCAGGGTCGGCCTTCCCAGGCAAGTCCCGCGTGAAGTCGTTGCAGTGGAACGGAGATCGTTCGACAGGTCGGTGGACTGCGACGATCACGTTGCTCAACACGCAGGAGTACCGATCTGCAAGCGAGAGCTTGGATCCCGAGGATACATCGATCTTCAATCCGGCAGGAGTCCCACTGATCGGCTGCTATCATAAGCTGCAGATCTGGATCGGGAAGTACGACGGAGATGGAGTAGCCGGAGCGAATGCGATGGTCTTCAGCGGTCGTGTCGGTCCTGACTCCGTCGAACCAGAGGAAGGGATTGAGAACAACGACTATGTCGTGGTGCGTGTCGTCGGGGTGATGCAGAAGTACTTCGCGCACTACATCGACAAGATCGACCAGGGGCGTGTCTACACAGACTGCTACCTGTCGGGCATCTGGAACGCGACGACGACGTTTGAGGTTGGGGAAGTGTGCACGCTGGACGGTGTGGCCTATGAGTGCATCCTCGAGAGTACAAACAACGAACCTCCGAACGCGACCTACTGGACAGTGTTCTCAGGAACGAACAACGTACTCAACCAGATCCTTCTCGACTACGGCCACAGCGCAGACATCGTGATCGCTCCGTCACCGACAGGACAAGACACGCTGACGTTTTTCTGCACGCGATACGAGATCGGTGACATCTCAATCGGAGACGCCATCAGCCGGCCTGTGAACGCGATCGGATTCGTGCTCGAGGAGCGGTACAACGCGACGCAGGAAGATTTCGTCCCTACGGTAGTCGATCCAAATCGCGACAACACGACACCGGATATTGATCTCGAAGGGGACATCAACGTTCTGCGATTGAATCGATCTGAAGCGAATGTCCGCACGTTCGTCCGTGTGGTGTTCTACAACGAGGACGGATCTCCTGGATACGTAGAGGCAGAGAATCTGGAAGCTCTGGAACTCTACGGGATCCCCGGGGCGGACGAGGTGCGGCTCCACAAGATCATGCGGATCGTCGAAAACGATCTATCGTGGATCAACACCGAGGCCGAAGCGCAGAAGGAAGCGAATCTTGCAGCATCCGACGTTGGCACCCCATCGGTTGCGGTCTCAGCGGTCGTCCCCTGGCTGGCTCTCGACATCGAAATTGGCGACATCGTCAGGGTTGAGAGTCCATCGAAGACGGTTGACATCGGAGTCACGGCACTTCAGTTCATACTTGGAGAGAATGACACACTCGGAACAACCGTGATCTTCGGGACCATGGGCCGACGTGTTGGGAACTTCGGTTACTGGTTCAGGCGATCACGGACGGACAACGAGTGGCGCCAAGAACGCTACAACGAGCTCCTGCATGGCCCTCTACCGAGAGTACCGACCAACGTAGTCGCCAAGGGCGTGTGGAGCAAGGATGTTGCGGGATCGCCGGCACCGGCCATCGATGTGTCGTGGTTTGGCGCACAGGATTGGCGGACCCGTTCACACATCCTGCGGTACAGGCTACTGAGTCCGCGGGATTCGGGGGTCGCGACATCCGGTTCCACGACGACGCTCGAGGACTGCTACAAGGACTGGACTGTGGACGCTTACCGGAATGGTGGATACTGCCACATCTCCGGCAAGTCTGGTCCGACGGTGGATGGAGAGGTTTGGAATGGCGGTGTGTGTGAAATCGTGTCGAGGAAGGGAACAGACAATCTGCGGAGGATCAAGAGCAACACGGCGAACACGCTCACGTTCGAAGACGCGCTGACAGTGGCGCCGGAGAACATGGAAGCGTACGAGATCTACTGGGCGACCGGGGAATGGCACGAAGTGGTGATCGGGAATCAGCAATTCGTTCAACTGACGGGACTCCCTGAAGGCAACAAGTACATGATCGAGGTGGCGGCTGTGCCAGTCGTCACCGGGACGTAAGGAGGCGGGAATGGCTGATTGGAGAAAAGTAGCCGGCAGGGTCGTGACTGATTCTGAATTGTCAGTCGGCGGCGTTTCCGTCACCGTCAACAAAGCTGGGACAGACACAGCCGTTACCCTGAAAGCGAACAAGGCTGGAACGGAAGCGCAGGATAACCCGTTCGAGACGAACGCCAAGGGTATCTGGTCATTCTTCGTTGACACAGAAACGCTGGTCAGTTGCGATTTCGAACTGGATATCGTGTTCTCGAAGAGTGGACTGGACTTCTCTGCGATCAACGAGCAGCACGAGAACGTCGCGGTGATTGGAGGGACCACCGGAACAGGCGAAGGGCTGACTGTGCATGCTGCAGTTGCTTGCGCGACTACCGCGAACATCACGCTTTCCGGAGAGCAGACCCTAGACGGGATCTTGACGTCAACCGATCGCGTGTTGGTCAAGGATCAGACAGATGCGACGGAGAATGGTATCTACGTGAGTGCTGCGGGGGCGTGGGCGCGAGCGACAGACTTCGACGAAGACGATGAAGCGGCCAATTCGTTCGTGTTCGTAGAGGGCGGAACGACGCTCGGGAGTACGGGATGGGTCTGTACCAACGAACCTGATGCACAAGAGATCGATGTCGATGACATCACGTTCGCGCAGTACTCGTCGGTTGGCTACATCACCGCTGGAACGGGCCTGGCGAAGACAGGGAACGAACTCGCGGTGGATGGTGTGCTCGAAGATCTCGACACGCTTGGCGCAGCTGCATCGGATGGTCAGTTCATCGTCGCAACGGGTGTAGGTGCGTTTGCCTACGAATCGGGTGCGACGGCTCGAGCGAGTTTGGTTGCCGCGAAGAGCGGGGTCAATGCCGACATTACCAGCTTGACTGCCCTCGCTGCTCAGATAGCGGTTCAGGTCAACCCCTTCGGAGTGGGGGCAGGGGAGACGGGCGAGATTCGATTCCTGGAGCTCGCAGCGGGAGGAACTGCCTACGTTGGGTTCAAGGCGCCTGATGCGTTGGATGGGAATGTCATCTGGACTCTACCGGAGACTGATTCAACTGGGACGCAGGCTCTCGTATCGAATGGCTCCCTGGCGCTGTCATGGGCTTCCATCACGGGAGTCACTGCGGTTGGGACGCCTGTCGACAATCAGCTGGCGGTATGGAAGACGGCTGGCACCATTGAGGGTGATCCGAACCTTTATTGGAATGCGACCAAGCTCGACATTACAGGAGACCTCTACTCGGATGGTGCGAATGTCCTGCTAGACGGTAGCACATCCGTACGACTAGTCAGCGCGAACTTCATCGCGTTGCGATCTCCTGAGAACAGGATTGGATTCGACACCGACGACTACATGCAGATTGCTCTAGCTGAAACTACCGGCATCACGGTCATCACTCACACGGGGACGACGCCTACGGTTACGTGGACAGCCGATTCATTCAGCTTCGTGGGGGATTTCGGCGCAGATGGAGCGACCGTGCTGCTCGACGGGAGTGCATCCGTCCGCGGGGTGAGCGCTGGCTTTGTCAGTCTCGAAGCTACTGACATCCGATTCGGATTCAGTGCTGCAATCTACACGAAGTTTGCTGTGGCTGATACGACTGGAAACCTGACGATCACGCACGTTGGCGGTTCAACGGATCTCGTAACATGGACTGCAGCCGGCGGATTCGCATTCTCCGGGGCATTCGGTGTGACTGGTGCCACAACACTGACTGGAGCCTTGACGGTGGGCGTGAGCGACACAGGCCATGATGTCAAGTTCTGGGGGGCCACTGCCGGGGCCTACTTCCTCTTCGATCAGGCGAACGATTGTGTTGTCCTGCAGGGCGGAGCTACGAAGCAGATGGAGCTCCGGTTCATGGAGGACACCGACAACGGGACAGACTATGTTGCGTTGAAGGCGCCCGCTACGCTGGCTGCTCCGATCACATTTACGCTTCCTGTTGATATTGATGCTGGCAAAGTGCTTCAAACTGATGCCGCTGGCGTGCTTTCATGGGTGGCCCTGGCCGGTGGTGGCGATGTCCTGGCGGATGGTAGTGTTCCTTTCGATGGCGCAGTCAGCTTCGGCATAGACGGTACTGGAATCGATGCTACCTTCTTCGGGGCGACCGCAAGCTACAAGACATGGTGGGATGCTGATGGTGACACGAACGGAGCGTGGTACTTCGGCGCTGACACAAAAGGCGTCATGGTCTCTCTGTTCGGAGACGTAACTGGCTGCGGCGTGTTCTGGGATCCATCGACGGACACGAACGGCACTCTCTCAATCGGCGCGTCCGGCGGGAGCAAGGGCGTGGATCTCACATGCTACGGGATAACGAACCTGTCGCTGATGCAGTGGGACCAAAGCCTGAACTGCTTGAAGCTGGACGGTGCGACACTGTTCATCAAGGAGCAGGCAGAGGCGCAGGCATCTGTGGAGGCGTACGGGCAAATCTGGGTTGACACGGCAGCACCGAATCTGCTGATGTTCACGGATGACGCCGATACCGATTTCTGGCTCAACAGAACGGCGGGGATTGCGAACACGAACATGGTGGTCGTTGACGATGCCGATGCGGCGGACAACGACTACATGAAGTTCACGGCCAGCGGAGTAGAGGGCCGAGAGTATGCAGAGGTGCTGGCCGACATCTTCTCCGTGGCCCTGCCTGAGAACACGTCAATCAAGCTCGATCCTGTACTGAGCGCGGACACGAAGTGGTCCGGGGTCACTGAAGACGGCACGGCAGGAACGACCAATCTGGTCTACGGGTATTGCTACTACTTGGCGGCAACCGGCAAGTGGGAACTGGCGAAGGCCGATGTCGCCGCAACGTCGATCAACAAGCTCGGCATGTGCGTGGTGGCAGCGGCAGCTGATGCTACTGGAACGCTGTTGCTGTACGGAAAAATCCGGGCTGACGACGAGTTCCCCGCATTCGGCGTTGGTGCGCCTGTCTTCCTCAGTGCGGCTACGGCAGGCATCCTCACATCGACAGCGCCAACAGGGACCACTGACTTTGTGGTGCGAATCGTTGGAGAGGCGACAACGGCTGACTGCCTGCTGTTCTGCCCTGATAACGCGTATCTGACATTGTTGGTGTAAGGGGGTGGCCAATGGCATGGCTGTCTAAGGCGTGGGAAATCCGAAGGCCTATCGATGAAGGGGAGATAGTCAGATTTCCTCTTCTTGTTGACATCTTTATCGAACCCGATACAAAGGAATAGACATGGCGTGGCTATCAGGATGGGATAAGCGGATCAAGATCACGGTCGATGAGAGCGTTCTGACGGACGCCAAC
>Ga0307376_10002226_pt1 | contig 19349 bp, 20 predicted proteins | sample TR2MG_FD_202536 | JGI IMG/M metagenome (GOLD analysis project Ga0307376, IMG submission 202536) | Soil microbial communities from Risofladan, Vaasa, Finland - TR-2 | ecosystem: Environmental > Terrestrial > Soil > Coastal area > Acid sulfate soil | place: Finland: Risofladan, Vaasa | collected...
CGATCAGACCCCCACGACCCTGACCCTGCGCAAGCATTTCAAGAAGGGCGGCCACATCCTCAACGACGTAGCGGGCGTCCTGCCCTTCAAGCGCATCGCCTTCAAGGGCGCCGACTGGAAGCAGTTTGCGTGATGCCCCAAGTGTTGTGCGGCGGCTAACATTGATTAGACCCTGTTAAAAGGGTGCTGTTCCAGCGTCCTCGCCGTTACCTTCAGACCATTGTCGTCCATCCACGGAGTCAAGGGCGCATGCAGATCGGGACGTATCCCTTGCCCTTGACGAAGTGGCTGGAAGAAAAGCGAAAAGGACCAAACAGAATCAGCGGTTACAGTGTGCGCGGAAGGGCATGGGCCAGATAACTATAGAAGGTAGGTAGTAGCGTGGAAGAAAACAAGGTCTACGAGGTCAGGGAGGCTATAGCCGATCCGTCGACGGTGGGGTTGGCGAGTTTTGGTATAGCTTTGTTTACCCTGAGCTTCTTAAACGCCGGTATCCTTGGCGCCAGCTCCGTGAGCGTTATTATTCCCCTGGCATTGATTACCGGTCTGATACACTTTTTTGCATGCTGGTATGGCTTCAGGAAGAACGAACTCTTCACAGCTATCGTATTTGGCATCTACGGCATGTTCTGGATCGTGTTTGGTTTGATAGTCCTCGGCGAAGGACTCAAATGGTATCCGCCCGATGCACACGCTCTTCAGATCTTCCTGATTGCTTACACGATCTTCACGTTTTATATTTGGATCGCCACCTGGGTCACCAACTGGGCCGTAATCATAACGGTGACCGTGTTGCTCATAGTGTTCCTGCTACTGGATTTCGGCATGGCGACATGGGCGGGTTACGCGGGAATGCTCGATGGTCTCCTGGCTCTGTATGTTTCGGCAGCCGGGCTTCTGGGCACCATGTACGGCCGTTCGGTTCTGCCGGTTGGTCCGGTTAAGAGATAGCGGCTCCACTCATTCCTGCGGCGGTACCCTGGTTTGAGACCTGATCGCCTCCAGGTTCAGGTTAAGCCGGTAAGGCCCTGTTTGCGCCATCAGGCGTCATCCAGGGCCTTATTCCCGCAGCGGGCCCTGGCCAATGGCTGCACACCGCTCCGGCGGTCTGCTCGAACGCCAGCGGTGTGTGTTTTTGCAACAGGTGCTCCAAAATGGCCTGCCCCTTTGTGCTCAATGCAAACAATGGTCGCCGGTGGCACAGAGCCGCCCCCGTCCGGCACGATGGAGGCGTGGGGGTAATTCCTGTCTAAACAAGCCCGGCGACAAAAGCATAGCCGCGTCTGTCCGCGCCAATTTCCCACAGGTCCACTTTGCTGGCATCGATCTTGCTGCTAATTATCTTGCCTGAATTCAATCAGTTTTCAGTCAGCCGCGGCGTTCTCCGAACCCGTGGCGCGCTTTTAAAATCGGCTCTTTTGGAACGGGTTGCCGAAACAGGGCAGACGCGGTAAGTACTGGCAATCAATTAACAAAATAGTCAATTAAAACAACATTGCCTGGGAGCGCCCTCAGGTTACCAAAGGGCGTTTATGTCCCACAGAACATAACTTGCGTGGAGGTGAAGGTTAAAAGAACGATTGAAGGGATCATAGCGAGGCGGGAAATATCCAAATGTTAACGGGTTTCATCTAACGGCGTTTCAGAAAATTTCCAAAGTACTGTGGAGGTGCAAAATGAGCAAGGTTTTTCTGGCTCCGTCCGGTGCGACGAACTGGGCCGAGAGCATCATCGCCAAGGCCAAGGATCTCTTTTACGTAGCGGAACTGGACAAGTGCATCAGCCCCGGCGATACGGTGGCCGTCAAGATCCACGTCGGTGAATGGAACCGCACGTCCTGCCTGCGGCCGGAATATGTGGCAGCCATCGTGGAGGAAGTCAAGAAGTGCGGCGGCAAGCCGTTCGTCACCGACTCCACCACTCTGACCTACCATCTATTCAGCTCGCGTTTTGACGAAGTGGCCATCCTGAAAACCGCCTACCGGCACGGCTTCAACCCCAACTCCCTGGGCTGCCCGGTAATTCCGGCCGACGGCTATATCGGCCACGACGACGTTCGGGTCGACATTCCCAACGGCAATATCCTGAAGGAGACCTATGTCGGCCGGGCCATCGCCTGCGCGGACGCGGTGATCAACCTGGCCCACGCCAAGGGCCATCCGATCACTTCCTTCGGCAATTGCATCAAGAACTTCGGTATCGGCGGTCAGAGCAAGCGCGGCAAATACTGCACCCACCTGGCCATGTGGGGCGATCCGGCCGATGCCATCGGCTATCCCCTGGTCAACGCGGATAACTGCGGTGGAACAAGCTGCAAGTGGCACAAGCTGTGCGAGGACGGCTGCCCCGAGAACGCCATCACCATCACCGACAAGGGCATCAAGTTCAACTATGCCAAGTGCCGCCTGTGCTATAGCTGCCAGGTTACCTGCCTCTTCACCGGTGAAAGCACCATCGGTTTCCGGGACGACTACTTCCCCTATGCTCAGATCGCCATGTCCGACGCCGCCAAGGGCGTGCAGAACCTGCATGATCCGGCCAAGATCGGCTACATGTCCTATGTGCTGGATGTTTCGCCCGAGTGCGATTGCTTCCCGTGGTCCGGGACATCCATCGTGCCCGATATCGGCATCCTGGCTTCCAAGGACATCGTGGCCATCGATACCGCCGCCTGCGACCTGATCGATGCCGCGCCGAACTATCCTGGCTCGCGTTCCGACAGCCTCGGTCTGAAACCGGGCGACGATAAGTTCAAGGCGATCAACCTGGTTACCCCGCGGATCCAGCTGAAAGCCGCCGAGAAGATCGGCATGGGCAGCATGAAGTACGAACTGGAAACCTACGAGCCGGTGCTCAGCCCGGAAAATATCGGCAAGCACCAGTACGATCAGACCCCCACGACCCTGACCCTGCGCAAGCATTTCAAGAAGGGCGGCCACATCCTCAACGACGTAGCGGGCGTCCTGCCCTTCAAGCGCATTGCCTTCAAGGACGCCGACTGGAAGAAATTCGAGTAAGACCCGGGCATCATAACAAAGCCGTTAGTCCAAGGTCTCTTGGACTAACGGCGAATCCTACAATCACAGGGCGGGGGGATATGAAATGCCGGAAGTCTACATGGTGGGAGCCCGGGCCGCCGCTGGCAACTTCGTCGATAAGATCGGCGTGCTCTTGAGTCCGTTTGCCGAACTGATTCCGCAAAACAAGAAAGTAATCACGTTCGTCAAGACAAACTATAGTCAGGTCGGCAATACCAGGCACCTGCGGCCCATCCTGGTCCGGGCGGTGGTGGAAACGGTGAAGAGCCTGGGCGGCAATCCTGCGGTGACGGACACCTCCGGCTATTCTCCCAAGGGGCGTATTACCGGGCAGGAGTGGTTTTCGGGGGCCGAGGTCATGGGCTATTCCGAACTGGCCCTGGGTTGCGAGCGAATCCTGGCTAACGGCTACGAGGGCGACGACGGCGAATTCATTTCCACCGGCGGCGCGGAACTGGGGGGCGTGGAAATTGCCCGGGCGATCAGGGAGGCCGAGTGCATAGTCATGCTTTCGCACATCACGGCCCATCCGATGGCGGGATTGTCCGGCGCCCTGGTCAACCTGGGGGTGGAATGCCTGAACAATTCGGGCAAGACCAGGGTCCACCAGGGCTTGAAGCCAGCGTGGCTGGAAGGCGACTGTGACCACTGCGGCGCCTGCGTGGAGCACTGTCCGGCCGAGGCCTTGGATTTTGACGGCCGGCTGCAATACCAGCCGGAGCTGTGCCTGGGCTGTGGCAACTGCGTGGCGGTCTGCCCGCGCCGGGCCAGAAAACACGATCCGGAAGAGATCAGGACCTTTCAGCGGCGGGTGGCCGAAGCGGCCGCCGCCATAACGAAAACCCTGCAGAAAAAGATAATTTACGTTAACCTTTTGACCGATATTGTTCCCCAGCCGGACCGGCTGGCGTGGACCGACGTCCCGTTTGTGCCCGACCTGGGCTTCGTCGCGTCCGAAGACCCGGTGGCCCTGGACGCGGTTACGGTTGAGCTGGTGCGGCGCGCGCCGGGGCTGCCCAATTCGGCGGCGGAGGACGTCGGTGCGGAGGCCTGCGGCAACGAGAAATTCGGGGCGATCACTGGTGCCGATCCCTTATACCTGTTGGAGCAGGCCGAGAAAATGGGTGTGGGTTGCCGGGAAAGTGAAGTCTTCTTCTCAGAAGGGGTGCGCGGTAGTTAAATACGAGGTGGCTTAAAATGGAAACATTTGAGATCATCAGCATGCGGGAAGAGGCCAAAAGCCAGCTGGCCGGCCAGCACGGGCCGATTTACGAGGCACTGAAGAATATACCGTACAAGATCGCTATCCTGAGCGGTAAGGGTGGAGTCGGCAAAACCAGCACCACCGTCAATATGGCCTCCATTCTGAGAGCCAAGGGCAATAACGTCGGCATCTTCGATGCGGATGTCCACGGACCCAGCGTTCCCAAGATGACCGGCCTCTCCGGCCGGACCGACCTGCACGGGGCCTGGCAGATGAACGCCGTGGAAACGGCCGATGGCGTAAAGGTGATGTCGGTGAGCCTGTTTTGGCCGGGCGAAGCCACCCCGGTAATGTGGAAGGGTCACTACAAGGCACGGGTAATCCGCCAGCTTCTGTCCTCGGTCCGCTGGGGCAGCATGCTGGACTACCTGTTGATCGACCTGCCGCCGGGTACCGGGGATGAGCCGACCACGATCATGAAATCGATTCCCGGACTGAACGGGGTAGTGGTGGTGACGAGTCCCCAGGAAGTCTCCGTGGCGGTATGCTCCAAGGCCATTTCCAGCGCCAACGAACTGGGGGCGCCGGTTCTCGGTTTGATCGAAAACATGAGCGCGTTCGAATGCCCGCACTGCGGGGGCAGGATTTCGGTGCTCGGTGAGGGCAGGGGCGAAGATCTGGCCAGAACTTACCAGATACCTTTCCTCGGCCGGGTTCCTTTGAGCGAGTTGGCCGGCCAGGCCGCCGACGAAGGACTGCCGGTCGTGGTCCGCTACCCGGAGTCTCCGGTGGCCAAAGCCTTTCAAGCCTGCACCGAGGGCCTGCTGGCAGTATTGAAGACAAGGGAGGGGAAGTAGTTTTGCGCATCCTGATTACCGGCGGAGCCGGCAACATCGGGCGTCAACTAGTTAAGAAGTCGCTCGCTGCCGGCAACGAGGTCACCGTTTTTGATATTCCTCCGGCCAATTACGAGGGGCTGGAGGGAGAAAAAGGCATCACCGTGGTCAAGGGGTTTGTCAGTGACCAGGAAGCACTGGCCCAAGGGGTTAAGGGCGTCGATGCCGTCATCCACCTGGCCGCCCTGATGACCCATCTCTCCACTGACCGGGAAAAAACGTTTGCCGTGAACGTGGAGGGAACCCGGAACGTGCTGGGCGCTGTAGCCCGGGAAGGCCGCGACGTACAGTTCGTCTTTTCCTCTTCTGTTTCCACGTACGGGTACACCGTCGACGACAAGCCGCCGATTACGACCGGCCACGCGCAGGTGGGGACCGACCTGTATGCCGAAAGCAAGATCGAAGCGGAGAAGATAGTGCTGGCGTCAGGTGTTCCCTACACCATCCTGCGGATTTCCGGTGTCGTCATACCGTTGTTCTACGATCCCAACCCCTGGCAGTTCCTGGCCGAACAGCGGGTGGAGTTCGTCCACCGGGATGACGTGGCCGCGGCGCTTTTCAACTCGGCGGTGACCCCGCAGGCCCGCAACAAGGTATTCAATGTCGCGGGCGGCGACACCTGGCGGATGATCGGAAGGGAGTGGGCCGAGCGGCACCTGGCCGTGCTCGACTTCCCTCTGGAAGAGACCGTCTACTCCGATCATCCCGGTTGGTTCGACTGGTATGAGACCAAGGAAAGCCAGCAAGTGCTGGATTACCAGAACACCACCCCGGATCAGTTTTTCGAACAACTGGCCGTCGCGGTGGAGGAATTCTATAACCAGGAATAGGTTTCGGGACACTACAAATCACAACAATAACTGTCGCAGGAGGAGATTATAATGGCTGGTTACCCCGCGCATGAAAACGCTGCCAAGATTCTCGACAACTTGAGGGAGGCCGTGGCGAAAGCCTCCGGAGAAAGCAAAACCCGTATCGAAAGCATCATTGCCGACCTGGATCCGATCAAGGACAACCGTACCTTTATGCGCACCCAGAAAGCGGAAAGGGTTACGGAGGAAATTCTTCCCGCCAGCGCCGGGCTGATTGAGAACCCGGCCGACGACGGGAAACTGTCGGAAATGGAAACCCAAGTTGCCTTCCTGGTGGAAAAAGTAAAGACCATGGTCATCCGGATGACCTGATTCCGGCTCAAGCGTCTCACACCGAGAATAGATTGGTGGTGGTCATCCAGTGGCCTTGGCGGCGCAACAAAAGCAGGATCTGGACTCCCTGTTAATATCAGAGGGCAATAAAGCGTTGCAGTTGATGCAAAAGTTCCTGTCCGGCCGTGCCACCCGGCAAGAATTTCTGGCCGGTCTGGCCAAAATCGACTCCAACATCGAGAGTATTGTGCCGGACTGGTGGGAGAGCCTGGTCAGCGACCCGGCACTGGTTCCCCACTGGCAGGTCCTGCAGACCCTGAAGGGCATGCTGGAGGAGTTGGAGTACCAGTTTGGTGAATACGGGGAGTCCACCCTATTCGAGGACATGAAGGAGATCGCTTTGAGTTTGAAGCGTATTGCCGGCGGGTAAATTGCCCCTTCCCTGTGGTGGGACTTCCGCAGTAAACGGGTGTCGGCGGGCAAAGGAGCAGATGAACAATGGTGAAAGAAGAACTGCGCCGGTTGCTGGAAGACGTCAAGGGAGGGCAGGTCGAGGTAGGGGATGCACTGGACAGGCTGGGCACCCTGCCTTACGAAGACCTGGGCTTTGCCGTCCTGGACCACCACCGGGCCCTGCGCAAGGGGTTTCCGGAGGTAATATTCTGCCAGGGGAAAACCATCGGGCAGATCGCCGAGATTTTTGGCCGGTTGTGCGGCGGTTGCCGGAATATCCTGGGTACCCGGGCTACACCCGAGGCATACGAGGGCGTACGGAAGGTCTACCCGGATGCCGAATACCACGAACTGGCCCGGACCATCGTGGTCAGGCGCGGGAAGGAAGAACGCAAAAAAGGCTGTATCCTGGTGATGAGCGCCGGGACCGCCGATATGCCGGTGGCTGAGGAGGCGGCCGTCACCGCCGAGATAATGGGCAACGAAGTACGCACGTGCTACGATGTCGGCGTGGCGGGCATTCATCGACTTTTGGACAAGCTGGACCTGATCCGCTGGGCCCACGTCATCATCGTGGTGGCCGGCATGGAAGGGGCCCTGGCCAGCGTGGTCGGCGGCCTGGCCGATCAGCCGGTCATCGCGGTGCCGACCAGTGTGGGCTACGGGGCGAGCTTTAACGGTCTTTCCGCCCTTCTTTGCATGTTGAACAGCTGTGCCTCGGGTGTCAGCGTGGTCAATATTGACAACGGCTTTGGTGCCGGAGCGATGGCCAACGCCATAACCCTGGTGAGAGAGAAGGCGAACGGATGAAGATAGCGTACTTTGACTGCTTTGCCGGCATCAGCGGCGATATGTGTCTGGGAGCCCTGGTCGACGCCGGGGTGGATTTTGCCGTCCTGCGCGAAGAGCTGGCCAAACTGCCCGTCGACGGTTACGAAATCAGGCAGGAGAAAACCAGGCCAAACGGCATCACCGCTGAAAACATCTTTGTCGAGGTCAGGGAAAAAGACCAACCGGAGCGTCACCTGGCGGACATCGAGCAGATTATCGGGCAGAGTTCGCTGCCGGAAGACGTCAAGAAAAAAAGCATGGCTGTTTTTCAGCGTCTCGCCGTCGCCGAGGCCCATGTGCACGATACCCTACCGGAGCGGATTCATTTCCACGAGGTTGGCGCGGTCGACGCCATCGTCGACGTGGTAGGGACGGTTCTCGGGCTCTCCCTGCTCGGCGTCGAAAAGGTGTACGCCTCGCCGCTGCCGCTGGGCAAAGGCTTTATTGAGTGCCGGCACGGTATTATACCCTCGCCCGCCCCGGCCACCCTGGAAGTGTTGAAAAACGTGCCGGTCTACGGAACCGGCATCGAGGGAGAATTGGTTACCCCCACGGGAGCCGCCCTGGCTTTTACGCTGGCCAGCGAGTTTATACCCTTTCCGCCGATGGTCATCGAGACCGTCGGCTACGGATCGGGCAAGAAGAAAATGAGACACCCCAACCTGCTGAGGCTGGTGCTGGGTCAATCATACGAAGGTACGACCGCGGGCCTTCCCACCTGCCACCGGACCGCGGAGCACGCGCATACGCACGGACACGTCCATACCCATGCCCATGCCCATGGACATGACGGTGAGCATGAACACCGCCACGGGCCTGCCCCGGAGCATGATCACCCCGTGGGGCACGAGCGGGGAGAGGGGCATGATCAACCCTTGAAAGCGAGACCGCTCATCCGTTGACCGGATGTTCTCCGGGAATCCGGCAGTCAGTTGATCAGGGAGGGGTCGGTTGTGTCCACGCCCCAGAGTTTGAGGGAGGATGTCCGGTTTCTGCTCCGTAAAATCGCTTTTCTGGACGGCCGGGATATGCGGACGCTCTGTCGCAGTCTCGACCTGCCCGTGCTGAACCTCGGCAGCGGGGAAATGGTCGAACAGGTGCGGGATAAGGTGCAGGCGGCGCTGGAGTCTTATACGGCCATGCCGTCCAGGGAAACCGAGTCGGTCTTACGCAGTTTCCGCGCCAGCATCCTGCTCCAGAGCGGCTTTCTGGACCGCTACCTGGAAAGTGTCAGGCGGGCCGGCCAGGAATAGAAGTCGCTTTCCAGGGCGTATTACCGTTTTGCATTGAAAAGAAGGTGGGACGATGCAGGATATCTATAAGCGGGAGATAAACTACCTGCGGGTTTCCGTCACCGACCGCTGCAATCTTCGTTGTGTTTACTGCATGCCGGCGCAGGGCGTAAAGCCGATTGCCCACCGGGAAATACTGCGTCTGGAGGAGATCGAGACCGTGGCCCGGGCCGCCGCGGGCGTTGGGATCAGGAGAATACGGCTGACCGGCGGCGACCCGCTGGTACGCAAGGGTCTGGAGGAGTTGGTACGGCGCCTGGCCGGCATTCCCGGCTTAGACGACCTCAGCCTCACCACCAACGGTCTGCTCCTGTCCTCCCGGGCGCGGGTCCTGCGGGAAGCCGGGCTGCAAAGAGTGAACATCAGCCTGGACACTCTGGATGCCGGGCGCTTCCGGATCATTACCCGGGGAGGGGATCTGTCCGCGGTCCGGGCAGGGATCCAGGCCGCTCTGGAGGCCGGGCTCTCTCCCGTCAAGCTGAATACGGTGCTAATCCGCGGCTTCAACGATGACGAGGCGGTCGCCATGGCCCGCCTGACCATGACAAAACGACTGCATGTTCGTTTCATCGAACTGATGCCCATCGGCTCCTCCAGCGAATGGACAAAGGACCGTCTGGTTCCGGCCTGGGAAACGATGCGCCGGATCGAGAACAAGCTGGGTCAGTTGCTTCCGGTCAGGGACTATCAGGGCGGCGGGCCGGCGAGATATTACCGTATAAAAGACGCCGCCGGCACGGTGGGATTCATCAGCGCCATGAGCGAGCATTTCTGCCATACGTGCAACCGGCTACGCCTCACCCCCGCCGGGGGATTGCGGCCTTGCCTTTTCGACGGGCGGGAGGTCGACCTCCGGAGTCCACTGCGGGACGGAGCGGGCCTTACGGAGATAGCCGCCCTGATCAGGGGCGCCGTGGCCTTGAAACCCGGCCGGCACGGCGAAGGAGGGGGCTGGCAGGAGGGGTGGCGGGAGATGTCACAGATCGGGGGGTAAGACCAGTATGCCTGGTGACCGGACAGGACCGCGTCCCGCTGTTCCCGGTACCGCTTTCATCGAGACCGCCTTCTCCCAGAGGTTACACCGGTATCCAGGAACCACTGTACCGCTTGTGCCGCGGGGGACTCCGGCGGCTTATGAGTCCTATTGTTTTTCGGGCCGGCCGTCCGGCAGGCCCCGGTGAGAGGCCGTAGACGCATATCATTTATATCCGGGAGGGTGACAGATGGATCAGGTGATGAAAGACAAGTTGGCCAAGCTAAAAGGGATGCTCAAAGACATGGACAGTGTCGTAATCGCTTATTCCGGAGGCGTAGACAGTACTTTCCTGCTTGGAACAGCGGTGGATGTACTGGGGGACAGAGCCTTGGCAGTTACGGCCACTTCCTCGACCTATCCGGCCGAGGAGCTGGCGGAAGCCCAAAAACTGGCCGCCGGTTTGGGGGCCAGACAGAAATTGATCGTTTCAGAAGAACTGGATATCGAAGGTTTTGCGGATAACCCTCCCAACCGCTGCTATTACTGCAAGCGGGAACTATTCTCCAAACTATTGGCGGTCGCCGGGAGCGAGGGACTCAATTACGTCCTGGACGGCACGAATTATGACGATGTTGGCGACCACCGGCCCGGCATGACGGCAGCGAAGGAACTGGGTGTGCGCAGTCCTCTAAAAGAAGCCGGGTTGACCAAGGAGGACATTCGCCAGCTTTCCCGGGGAATGGGTCTGTCAACCTGGGATAAGCCTTCTTTTGCCTGTCTGAGTACCCGTTTTCCTTACGGGACTAAAATAACTAAAGAAAAGTTGAGCCAGGTGGACAAAGGGGAAATCTTTTTACGCTCCTTAGGTTTCCAACAATTCCGGATCCGTCACCATGGGGAAATGGCCCGGATTGAAATCAGCCGCGATCAGTTTCCCCTCCTGCTGGAAAATGCAGAGCAAATTGTGAATGAACTTAAAGCCCGGGGATTTACATATGTTGCCATGGACTTGCAGGGCTACCGTACGGGGAGTATGAACGAGGGTTTGCCGGCGAGTAGACCCACATTGTCATGAACCGGAATAGCATGTCAGATTAAAGAGGCACGTTTAGCTAAGTTTTTATTGGTGCCAAATGTTCCAAAGGAGGCATTATCGTTGCAACCCATAGTGTATGACAAGGAAGGTTCCGAGATAGCGCTTCCCCCCCACGCCCTGGAGATATTGAATATCATCAGGCAAAGTGGTGCCATGGTTTGCACCGGCAGCTGTCACCAGCAGAAAAAGGAACACCTGCACTGCCGTCAAATAGGGAAAACCCTGAATATCGGTTTCTCTGCGGTTTGGAGCCGGGTAAACGACCTTTTGAAAGAAGGTCTGGTCCAGACGACCAGAACCGGTGAAGGACCGGCAAACTTTGTAATTACCCCCAAAGGTCAATCTGTCCTTGATGCGGTCCGCGTAATACCGCCCGGTCACGAAGTGAGTTAAGAGAAAAATGCTTTTTGGAGGGATAACACGGATGGTCGGACAATGCCGGGTATTTTACCTGGGCCGGTATGATTACAAAAAGGCCACCGCCCTCCAGGAGAGGCTGGTCAGGCAGAGGACGGCTGCCGTCATACCCGATACCCTTCTTCTCCTGAGTCATCCGCCTGTATTCACCATCGGCCGGAAGGGGACAAGGGCGAACATCCTGGTTAACGAAGAAGTCCTGTTGCGGGAGGGTATTGCGGTCCATGAAACCGACCGGGGCGGTGACATCACCTACCATGGTCCCGGCCAATTGGTGGGCTATGCGATCCTTGACCTGCGCCGGCACGGTCAGGACTTGCACCGCCTAATTCACAATTACGAAGAAGTGATTATCCGCGTTCTTAACCACTACGGCATCGAGGGCCGGCGCTTCGAAGAATATCCGGGCGTCTGGGTGAGAGCGGCGAAAATTTGCGCCCTGGGCATCGCAGTTAGTAACTGGGTTTGCTATCATGGGTTCGCTTTGAATATTGAGCCGAACATGGAGCATTTTTCTTACATTTTACCGTGCGGCATAAGGGAGTTGGGGGTCACATCCCTGAGCCGGGTTCTGGGCCGTCCGGTGCCGGAAAGGGAAGTAGCGGCCAAAGTGGCGAGCAGTTTCGGCGATGTCTTTTCAATGCGCATGCTAACTGAAACTTCGCTTGAAAAACTATGCCAGGCCGGAAGTGAAGCGGTTTGAAGAACGGTCGAATCATGACGGCCAAACCCCCGTGGTTGGTTACGGCGGCTCCCCGGCCGGCAGTGATCGACCGCATGTCCCGCCTGCTGGAACAAGGCGGGCTGAGCACGGTATGCGAATGGGCGGATTGTCCCAATATCGGTGAATGTTACGGCAGGGGAACGGCCACTTTCTTGATCCTGGGCCGCATCTGCACGCGAGGATGTGCCTTCTGTCCGTTAGCCACGGGTGTGCCGGCCGGGCCGGATCATACCGAGCCCGGAAACGTGGCCGAAATGATCCATTCCTTGCAACTGGGCCATGTCGTGATTACTTCCGTAAGCAGGGACGACCTGCCTGACGGAGGCGCGAGCCATTTCGCCAAGACCGTAGAGGCCATAAAAAAGCTCTGTCCCGGTACTTCTGTCGAGGTGCTGGTTCCCGACTTTCAAGGTTCGCGCCAAGCCCTGGAAATTGTGTGCAGGGCCGGCCCGGATGTAATCGGTCATAACCTGGAGACGGTGCCCAGACTTTATCCGGCGGTCCGCATGGGCGCGGGTTACGCCCGGTCATTGGAAGTCCTGGCGCTGGTTAAAGAAATCGAGGGAACCATCCGTACCAAGTCCGGACTCATGCTTGGACTCGGTGAAACCCAAGGCGAGCTGATTCAAACGATGCGTGACCTGCGCAGCCGCGGGTGTGATTTTCTCACTCTCGGCCAGTACCTGCAACCGGGCGCAGAACACTACCCGGTAGCCGAGTGGATCGACCCGGAACGATTTGATCATTACCGTGACGTGGCCCTGGATCTGGGCTTTGTGCGGGTATTATCCTCCCCGCTGGGCCGAAGCTCGTACCGGGCCGGGGAGATGCTGACAGGACTCGAGTAAGTAAACCGGCTAAAGCGGGAGGGAAGGAAAGTGGCTCAAAGGCTGTGTATGCCCAAACTGGGGGCAACGATGGAGCAAGCCTTGATCGTCGAATGGTATAGAAAAGAAGGCGAAAACACCCTGGAAGGCGAGTTCTTGGTAGAGGTTCTGACGAAAAAGGCCAGCTTTAAAATCCAGTCGCCTGTAACCGGAGTGGTATACACGATCCTGGCAGATGCCGGCTCGATCGTGAAGGTCGGGCTGCCGCTGGCCGTCTTGGCCGAAGAGGGCGATGAGGCCGCCGCTTTGCAAAGAGCGGCCCTTGAGGCCGAAAAGGCCTTGGCGGGGCAGGAAGTTTCCCGCGAGGTTTATGCCTGTCCCATAGACGGGCCGCACCGTTAACCCACTGCGGATTTAGTTTTAATGACCTTCCGCCGGCGCCGGACACAAGGCGGCAGGTATACTTGCTAGAAGGTCGGTGACTGTTGATGAGTAAACCCCTGCAGGGGGACCCCGACGTTAGGCGGGGGCTGGACAACGGAGAATTCGAACCGGTAGGTGCGGCCCTGGTGGTAGGCGGCGGGATTGTGGGGATGCAGTCCGCCCTCGACCTGGCCGGCTCCGGCTTCAAGGTTTACCTGGTTGAGAGATCGCCGGCCATAGGCGGCAACATGGCCCGGCTGGACAAGACCTTTCCCACCAATGACTGTTCCATGTGTACCATGTCACCGCGTCTGGTGGAATGCGGTCGCCACGATAACATCGAAATCCTCACCGGCGCGGAACTGGTCGGGCTCACCGGGGAAGCGGGCCGTTTCGAGGCTAGCGTGGAGAGACGGGCCCGTTTGGTCGATCCCGCCAAATGCATGAATTGTGGGTCCTGCGTCCAATCCTGCCCGCAGGAAGTGCCCAATGAATTCGATGCTGGACTTTCCAGCCGGGCGGCCATTTACAAGCCCTATCCCCAGGCTTTCCCCAATTCGTACGCCATCGACGGCGAACAGTGCCTGGGTTGCGGTTCCTGCCGGGACTCCTGCCCGGCCGATGCCATCGACCTGGAGATGGAGGACGAGGAGTTGAAGCTACCGGTGGGAGCGGTCATCCTGACCACCGGCTATGAGCCTTTCGATGCCTCCCGCCTGGGCGAGTTCGGTTGGGGGCGCTACCCCGACGTGGTAACGGGGCTGCAGTTGGAGCGGATGCTCAGCGCTTCCGGCCCGGGCGGCGGTCATTTCCAGCGGCCCTCGAACGGTGTGCTGCCCGGCCGGGTGGCCTGGCTGCAGTGCGTGGGCTCGCGGGACCGCTCCCGCGGTCAGGGCTGGTGCTCTTCGGTGTGCTGTATGTATGCCACCAAGCAGACCCTGCTGGTCAAGGAGCACCATCCGGAAATGGAGGCCACTGTCTTCTACATCGACCTGCGGGCCTTCGGCAAGGATTTCGAGAAATACTGGGAGCGGGCCAAAACGAACGGGGTCCGCTACGAGCGCAGTATGGTCTCCGGGGTCAGGGAAAAGCCGGATACCAAACAGCTGAAGCTGAAATACCGTACCCCTCAGGGTGAATTGAAGGAAGATCTCTTCGACCTGGTGGTGCTCTCCGTGGGTCTGGCGCCCGCCAAAGGTACCCGGGAACTGGCGCAAGCGGCCGGGGTGGACCTGGACGAAAAAGGCTTCATCCTGACGAAGCCTACTCATCCTACCGGCACCAGCCGGCCCGGGGTTTTCGCCGCCGGGGCGGTGGTTGAGCCCAAGGATATACCCCAGGCGGTGGCCGAGGCCAGCGCGGCGGCTGCCGAAGCGGCCCGGCTGCTGGCGCCGGCCCGGGGTAGCCTGGCCCGGACCAGGGAGTACCCGGCCGAACACGACGTTTATGGTACCGGGGTCCGCACCGGGGTGTTCGTCTGCCATTGCGGCATCAACATCGCCAGCGTGGTTGATATACCCGGGGTGGTCGGGTTTGCCCGCGCTCTGCCGGGGGTGGTGTACGCTGCGGAAACTCTGTACGCCTGTTCGCAGGACAACCAGGCCACCATCCGGGATGCCATCGTCAAGCAGAACCTGAACCGGGTGGTGGTGGCCTCGTGCTCTCCGCGCACCCACGAGCCGCTCTTTCAGGAAACCATGCGCGAGGCGGGCTTAAACGCCAACCTGTTCGAAATGGCCAACATCCGGGACCAGTGTTCCTGGGTCCACCAGGGTGAACCCAGGGCGGCCACCGACAAAGCCAAAGACCTGGTACACATGGCGGTGGCCAAGGTGGGCCTGGCCACACCCGTTTACGGCGCCCTAGCACCCGTGACCCGGGAGGCGCTGGTGGTGGGCGGCGGCGTCGCCGGGCTGACCGCGGCGCAGGCCCTGGCCGGCCAGGGCTACCCCGTGCATCTGGTGGAAAAGACGGCCCGTCTGGGCGGTACAGCCGCCCGGATAGGTCACTCCCTGCAGGGACAGGAAGTAGGTCCGTACCTGGCCAACCTGGTCGAAGCGGTTCAAACCAACCCGTTGATAAAGGTATACAGCGGCGTTACGGTGAGTGATGTGTCAGGTTTCGTGGGCAACTTCACCAGCACGCTGTCCGGCGGGCAGGTCATCCGGCACGGTGTGGCGGTGGTGGCGACGGGCGGCCGGGAATACAAACCGTCCGGGTATATGTATGGGCAGGACCGGCGGGTCTTGACCCATTTGGAGCTGGATGCCGCCATGGCAGCCGGCGACCCGCGGGTGCTGGAGGCCAAGTCGGTTGTCCTCATCCAGTGCGTGGGCTCGCGTGAACCGGAGCGGCCCTACTGCAGCCGGGTCTGCTGTTCCAAGTCGGTGCGCCTGGCCCTGTCCGTCAAGGAGAAGAACCCGGGGGCCAAGGTGTACATTCTCTACCGGGATATCCGCACCTACGGGTTCTATGAAGACCTTTACGCCGAGGCCAGGGAAAAAGGCGTGATCTTCCTGCGCTTCGAAGCGGAAGACCAACCGCGCGTCGGTACAAAGGACGGCGTTTTGCAGGTTACCGCCAAGGAACTGGTTCTGGGCGTGGATGTGGTCATCGATGCCGACCTGGTCGGTCTGGCGGCGGCTATATTGCCGGGAGACAACGCCGACCTGGCCCGGTTCTTCAAGTTGCCCTTGAACCAGGAGGGTTTTTTCCTGGAAGCGCACATGAAGCTCCGGCCGGTGGACTTTTCCACGGACGGCGTGTTCATGTGCGGACTGGCCCACGGACCCAAGAACCTGGCCGAAAGCATCGCCCAGGCCCAGGCTGCGGCCGGCCGGGCCGGCACCGTGCTGGCCCGGCCGGCCGTGGTGGTAGAGGGCAAGTGTTCGGTGGTCAACCAACAAAAGTGTGTGGCCTGCGGGGTATGCGAACTGGTCTGTCCGGTCGGGGCGGTCACCGTGGACCTGGTCCAGCGGGTGTCGGTGGTCAACGAGGCTATCTGCAAGGGCTGCGGCGCCTGCGTGGCCTCCTGCCGCTCCGGGGCCCTGAACCTGAAAGGATGCACCGACGAGCAGCTTATGGCCATGCTGGAGGCTGTTTGCGGTGATGCCCTGAGCGTGGAAATAGCCGCGGACGAGCAGGAAGACGACATGCAGGAAGCTATGTAAGGATGTGATCTTCATGAATGCCAAGCAAAACAGCGATCCCAAGATCGTGGCCTTTTTGTGCAACTGGTGCAGTTACGCTGGCGCGGACCTGGCGGGCGTCAGCCGCATCCAGTACCCGCCGAGCGTGCGCGTGGTGCGGGTGCCCTGTTCCGGCCGCATCAACCCGCTGTTCATCTTCTCCGCCCTGAAAAAGGGCGCTGATGCCGTGCTCACCTCCGGGTGACACCCCGGCGACTGCCACTATGTTAGTGGCAATCTGGTAGCGAGGCGCAAGTTCGGCCTGGTCAAGAACCTGATGTCCTTCATCGGGGTGGAGGAACCCAGGGTTGGCTTTGCCTGGATTTCCGCTTCCGAAGGCGCGCAGTTTGCCGATACGATCCGCAGCGTTACCGAAGAGGTCAAAGCTTTGGGTCCGAAAAAGGGCCTGCTCGGGAAGAGAGGCGAAGCTTCTTGACAGCAGTGGAGGAAAAAATCAGGGACACGGCGAATGCGCTCCTGGCGGACGGCACCGTCGAACTGGTCCTGGGCTACGGCCCCGGCACCGTGCCGCTGAAGACCACACCCTTGTTTGCCAGGACGGCGCCGGAGGCGGATCAACTGGTATGGAACGCCTCGTGCGAAAACAACCTGGCCAAGTTCCTGATCAAGCGGCCCGGCAAGATAGCCGTGGTGGCCAAGGGATGCGACAGCCGGGCCCTGGTAGCCCTGATGCGGGAAAACCAGTTTAAGCGCGACCAGATATTCATCATCGGGGTGCCCTGTTCCGGCATGGTTGACCGGCGTAAAGTGGAGAAGGTTCTCCAGGGCCGGGGACTCCTGCTGGCCACCGGGGACGCAGGCCAACTCGTTCTCGAGGGCCGTGGTTTCAAGGAAAGCGTGCCTCTGGCCGATTGTCTGCATGACACGTGCGCCAGCTGCCGCTATCCCAATCCGGTGCTCTACGACGTCCTGGTTGGTGACGAGGTGCCGGCTAAGGACGCTCCCAAGTACGGGGCGGTGGAGGCCCTGGAATGGATGTCGGCCGGCGAGCGCGACGCCTACTTCGCCGGTGAGATGCAAAAATGCATCCGCTGCTACGCTTGCCGCCAGGCCTGCCCGATGTGTTATTGCACGGAGTGCTTCGCCGACTCCACACGTCCGGCCTGGATCGGCAAGACCAACGACCCGGGCGACACGCTTCTCTTCCACGCGGGGCGGGCCTACCATCTGGCCGGACGCTGCGTGGAGTGCGGCGCCTGCGACCGGGCCTGCCCGATGGGCGTGAACCAGCTGCTGCTGATCCGCAAGATAAAAAAGGATGTCGAGGATATGTACGGCTACGAGGCCGGAATCAGGGTTGAGGATACACCGGCTCTTTCCACCTTCAAACCGGACGACCCCCAGGCGTTCCTAAAAGAGTAGTGAGGTGAGAGGTATGATGAAGATCAAGGGGGATGACTTGGCCGCCTTTATCGAGCGGCTGGCCTCCACCTGCAGCGTTTACGCACCCGTCCGGGAGGAGGGGGAGGCCTACTACAGTTACAAGCCGGTCACATCCGGTAAGGAAGTCGCACTCGATTTCACCAATACGCGGGTCAGTGCCAAGCAACTGTTCCTGCCGCAAACCGAGAAGCTCTTTTCCTACCGGACCGAGGACGGCGGCAAGGTTTTCGAAGTTCCCGCGGACCGCGGTAAAACCGTGGTCATGGGCATCCGGCCCTGCGATGCTAAAAGCCTTCCCATGCTGGACAGCGTGTTCCAAAACGATCAGTACGCCGACCCCTATTACCTGGGTCGGCGCACGAATACCGTTCTGGTTGGCCTGGGCTGCAACGATCCGTGCGGTACATGCTTCTGCACCAGTATGGGAGGGGGGCCTTTTGACCCGGCCGGGCTGGATGTTTTGCTGACGGCCGTACCCGGGGGCTATCTGGTGGAGGCCCTGACCGACGCCGGCAAGGCACTCCTGGCGGACACTCCCCTGTTTCCGCCTGAGGCCGGCGAGGAAGCCGCGGCCGCCAAGGTTAAGATTGACGCGACCAGGAGGGCTGACACCCTGCCGCTTGGCGGGTTGAAAGAGCGTCTCGACGGCGCCTTCGACGATCCCATCTGGGCCGGGATTCCCGAGAAATGTCTGGGCTGTGGCATATGCACCTTTTTGTGTCCGACCTGCCACTGCTTCGACGTCTGCGATTCGGGTTCGGCCGCTGCGGGCAGCCGCGAGCGTATCTGGGATTCCTGCCTGTTCCCCCTGTACACCCTGCACGCGTCCGGCCACAATCCCCGCCCCTCTGGCCGCGAACGGTACCGCCAGCGGGTGATGCACAAGTTCAAATACTTTGTGGACCGTCTGGGTTGCACGGCCTGCGTGGGCTGCGGCCGTTGCGTGGTCAACTGTCCGGTCAATCTGGATATCCGCGAAGTGACCCGGCAGATCCGGGATCATGTGGAAGCGGGGGTTGGTGCGCGATGAACAAGAACAATCCGTTCCTGCCGATAACCATGCGCATGACCAAGAACTTCGTGGAGACGACCGACCGCAACATCCGCACGTTTACCCTGGCTTTCCAGGACCAGGCGGACGAGAAGGCGTTCAACCACCTGCCCGGGCAGTTCGCCGAGGTTTTCGTCTTCGGCAAGGGTGAGTCGCCCTTCGGCATGGCCTCGTCGCCCACGGAACCCGGTATCCTGAAGTTCTCGGTGAACAAGGCGGGCGTGGTCACCACCGCTCTGCACAACCTGCCGATTGGCACGACGGTGGGGGTCCGGGGCCCGCTGGGCCACCCCTACCCGGTGGAATCCTTCAAAGGCAAGAACCTCGTCATCATCGGCGGCGGTTTCGCCTTTTCCACCCTGCGCGCCCTTACGGTATACCTTC
>Ga0307376_10002227_pt1 | contig 19344 bp, 40 predicted proteins | sample TR2MG_FD_202536 | JGI IMG/M metagenome (GOLD analysis project Ga0307376, IMG submission 202536) | Soil microbial communities from Risofladan, Vaasa, Finland - TR-2 | ecosystem: Environmental > Terrestrial > Soil > Coastal area > Acid sulfate soil | place: Finland: Risofladan, Vaasa | collected...
AACAGAAGTTGATAATCCTGTGAATAGACCTGTGATATCTTCGTCAGCTTTCTTCGCTACTGCTTCACCTAAGATTCTTCCAACATCTTGAGCAACATTTCTACCTGCTGATTCTCTCATTAGGTCACTGATTGAAGCCATAACACCCTGCTCACTTGCAGTGATTGTTACTTCTGATGGATTAATTGCAGTGTTAGCAAGGTCTGAACCTTCAGCTACCGCTGATGCTGATACTGTTGGATAAATCGGAACTTGAACAGTTTTACCTGCTTGTCCTGAAATATCGTAAACAGTTACGAGAGGAAGCATGATTGACTTCTCTTGTGCAGTGAAGATAGCTTCCTGTAGTATATTAGTATATAGTTCTGAACCGACAGAACTTGTTATTTCGTTTGCCATTTATTTTCTCCTTTTGTGATTATTTGACAAAAGCATTAGCATTTTTGACTCTCATCTTTCTATAGATTTCTCTATGTTCAGGATTCGACATATCTAAATCTGCTATGCTCATTTCTTTTTGTTGTTGTCCACCAATCGCTGACCTTGTTCCTGACCCACTAGGAGTAGGAGAAACAAAGTGTGGATTTGTGTCTAGAAATTCTTTCACCAGCTCATCTATGGTTAGAGGTTCTCCATTGTCGCTGTATCTTTTAACACCATCATCACTATAGACAACTGCCTTCCCTTCTTCGAACTTCACATTACTCTTGAGTAAGTTAGTTACCTGTTGGGGTTTAATTGCCTTGTGATTAGAAGCAGAATTTAAAAGAGAATCATCAACTCTAAGCTTATATAATTCAGCTTTAATGTTGGCAATTTCTTCATCCTTCTTACTTACTGTTTTCTTTAATACCTCATCAAACTCCCCTCGCCTTTTTTGAAGTTCAAGCTCTTTATCTTCTCTTTCTTTGATAATTGCTTTAGCTTCATCAAGAGAAACTCCCAAAGACCCCATGATTGATTCTTCTTTTTCCTTCAATCTTTTATGAAGTAGTTTTTCTACATCAGATTGACGAAGCATCTTTTCTTGAGATTCTTGTCTTGTTTCTTTTTGCTCGGTTTGCTGTTCCACTGTACTAGGCTCATCAGCACTATTGTTCACCATATTTTCAGTCTTGTCAGACATTTGTCACCTCTTTCTGAGTGTTTATTCGTTTAACCAGTCAGGGTCGGTTGCTACCCAGTGATGCCTACAATTGTAGCCACCTCTCACAATGAATGGGTCTCCACTGGATTTACCTGCCCAGCTATTGTTTGCCCATTCTTCTCGGATTTCATCCTCTGTCATTATTCTACCGACATGAGAGATGCACCAATCACGAGAATCTCGTATAATATTTCCAGAGTATTCAAAGTGAGTCAATCCCACTTCTCTAGCCTTTTCCATATTAAAATTTGCGTCAAACTGCATTAAAGAATCATGTGCCATTTGTCTAGTATAGCGAGAGAAATTATCTCCTGTTCTTTGATTCAAATATATCTTTTGCAGTTCACTTATTGCTTCATCTACTTTGCTATTCATTGAAGCTTTAAACTTGTTTTCTTTAATGAAGTTAGTTAGTTCTTCTGCTTTTTCATTATCTGTAGAAGCATAGATTCCATTTATCTTTTGTTTTAGGTCTCTAACTATTTCATTAAAAGGTTTCCCAACTATTGTGCTTTGATACACTTCATTCGCTAAATCATCTAGATATTCATTAGCTAGTGACTGGAATCCTTGAAATGTTTGTTTCTTCAGATTAGCAATAACTTCTTTATTGATATCCGTTAAAAACTTAAACTTCTTAGGGATAGGAAGCTCACCATAAATACCTAAGATGGTGGAAACTGCTCTATCGTATTCTCTAACATTCGTATCAATTGTTTTAGAGAATGTTTCTTCTATAAACTGTTTTAACTTAGGTCTAATCTCAATAGCGAGTCTAGTATCAAATAATTTACCTTGTCTCTTAGGCAATTCATTAACAGCATTAACTACTTTTTGTTCTAGCTGTTCTAGAGTTTCAAATAACCTGCGTTCATGATTGTCTGCAAGGTCATTGAGAATCCTGTCTCTAGTTCTAGTAAACCTATCATTAAATTTTGCCATTAAACCTCAGGAATGGTTGCTGGTTCTGGTTCAGTTAAACCAAAGTCTCCTACAGTTGCATTTTGTTCAATCTCTTGATGAATTGTATTAATAACTTCATCATCATCAATAACTTGAGATACAATCTGTTTGTCAATCTCTTGTTGGAATGTTGAGCTTCTAATACCTGATGCTTTAGCAGTCATGAGATATTGTAAGTCAGAAGTCCAATCTCTCAAGTTGAATGAGTCTGGATATTTTATTTCTCCGTCAAATTCTCTATCTTGCCACATAGCCCAGAATGTCCAAAGTTGTTCTTCAGCTAATTCTAGTAAGTCACCCTTCTCAGAAAGTCTCGCATTTAAGAGCTGAAATTCAGTTTCTAAAGCCACTCCTGACTGAACACCAGTTGCTGTAGCTCGGACTGAACCCATGTGAGTCATTCTATCAATGGACTCAATCTTCGTGTTGATTGACTTCATGATAGCTTCTAAGTTAGCTCCACTCGGTTGTAACTGATAAGGCTTGAGAGCTGGGTTTAAATCTTCAGGTATCTGAACAACAGAACCTGCTCCTGCACTAGCTTGAACATTAGGTGTTTTTACTAAAGAAGGATGGTTAGAGATTCTAATTAATTGTTCAATCTCGGATAACTCATTGTAAATAGCCTTTTGCATTTCTGCAACATCTGACAAATCAGAGATACCCACACCCCTCTCAGGACTTCTTTGATTGTAAAGAACTACTGCTGGAATCTTACCTAAAGGATTAGGCATTTCTTCTACTAAAGTTCCTTTATCATCATCAATCGGAAGTTTATAAGTTTTAATAGATTCTCTAGTCCAAATCTTAAAATAAGCAAACTCATCATCATAAGATTCTCTAATCTTGAGATAAGAAAGCTCGTATCTGCCATTCATCATTCTGTCAAACTTCCAGTCATAGATATTCTCAGGAGTAAAAATAGAAAGATAAGGTCTAATCTCCATTCCTAATTCTTCTGCTCGTGTTCTTGCTTCCACAGAAGGCTTGTCTAAAAGCATCCAACAATGTCCATAAACAGACGAATAAACTTGTGCTTCTTTCATGATAGAGTCAAAGCTTCTACCATCTAAATCAGCATCTCTTAAAAAACTATCTAAAGCTTGGTCATTAACCAATGAACCAAATTCTCTTGTTGGTGGGATTCTAAAGAGGAAAGAAGAATACACCTGCACAATGTTTCGGCAGTGGTTATCTATAGCAGTGTTAGCTAATCTATCCTCGTATTCATCATCTCTCTCAAGAACATACTTGGTTAGATACCCACCCATTTTATAATCAAAACCACCATAGTAGCTCCTGATAAAGAAATCCCATTTTTTATCATTAAGCTTATATTGCTTATGCGTTTTGACTAAATCATCTCTTTCCATTTAAATTAACTCCATCTCATTGGTTGCGAATAATCTTGTTCTTTCCTAATGGGGAACAGCATTTCTACTGCGTACCCTAAGGCATCTGTTATATGGTCATACCCATCTTTATCAGGAACAGAAGTTCCTTTTTTGTATTGGTGCTTTTCTAAAGCTGTTATTAAGTTCTTACACTTAGGGTCAATAAAAATATTTCTTTTCCCTTGTGAGTTCTTCAGTCTAGAATTAACTGCATTAATCCTGTCTCTGACTGCTGGATGTGCGTGTCTCACTTTAATCTTGAATCCAGCGTTTTGTAAAATACTAATATCTGTTCTACCCCCTGCTGAAGTCTTTCTCTGATTACCTGCTGGGTCAGGGAAAACAACAATAGGATATTTATATCTGTTTTTAATTTCTTGAACCATTTCATCTGTATTTGATGAATATAAAATAATCTCATCAAAGATGTGTATTTGTTCTCCAATTAGCTGAAAACAAACAGCACAAAAAGGTTCTATGTTGAAGTCCATACCAATTCCTATTGGCATTTCTTTCAATTCTATTTTCTTGACTGATTCTTCTCTATCAAAGTTGTAATAGATAGCTCCAGCAAAGGTTTCAAAACTGGCTTCGTATTCTTGTCTAAAAGTTCTTTCATCTAAATCTTCTTTAGCTTGAGTGATTTCAGATTCAGGAACTTGCCCACCTTGTAAGGTGGTAAACCTAAAGGATGCCCAATTATCTTCGTTCAATCCCCTAACATACATATCTCTAGACCAGTTCCCGAACCCTTGTGGGGTAGAGCAGAATAAAACTTTTCCTAGAGTGTCCGAGATGACAGGTCTTAGCACTTCTGTCCAAGCTCTTTCATCAATAAAGGCAAATTCATCCATCACAAGAAAATGGACTTTTCTACCTCTTAGGTTGTCAAACTTCTCAGCACCTTTAAACTCTATGATTGAGTCATTCTTGAGAACTATCTTGAGTTCTGTTTCGTTAATGTATTTAACCCAATTTAATTCTATTAATCTTTTCTTGGTTGGCTCAAAACCAATGGTCTTACTCATCTTGTAAGTAGGACTGACAAACCAACATATTTGCTCAATGGGAGAGGAATGTTTAATTAACTCTCTAATAGACAAGTAGGATTTCCCACTACGTCTCCCAGCGATTACTATTCTGAATCTTGCTTGGGAATCTACAACTTTTTTTTGAATGTTAGTTAGTGGCACTCTTACAACTTAAAGCCTTTTTTCCAACTTTCAATAGCCCAGTAAACTGGTGTTAAATTCTTTTGTCCTCTGACTTTGGATAGGATTGGTTTAAATCTAGCCATGAAACTTCTTTGTCTTTCAGGAATATTTTTTTTAATGGAGAGGTTGGGGTCACCGAATCTGACCTTCTTGACATTACCAGTCTTTCTGTCTTTGACATAGACTGCAAACTTTTTTGATTGGCTAGGCGTTCTAAAGGGTTTGTTGAGTTTAACTTCTTTACCTTGATATTTTGCCATTATCTTCCTTGACCTATATATTTTTTAAAACCTCTTCTTTTGTGTTTGTTCATTGAGGAAGTAGATATTCTTCCATCACCAATGGTAGTTTTTTTATCTACATGAACTAAAGAAACAGGACTATTCTGCTGTTTTTTAGCCATTAATCATAATCTTCAAGGAATAAAGCAAGTGAACCAGATATAGCAGTTGTTGCATCTGCCCTCGCTCTTAATTCAATATCTGTTTTTTCTTCTACAACAAAAGGGATAATAAATGTTTCAAATAACGGAACACCAAAGGTTGATTGAAAACCTATCGTATTCCAGACATTACCATTCGTAATCTTTTTAGTCATAATCTTTGCTTCTATTTCTTTTTGCTTAGATGAACCGATAGATGCTTGAACAATATACCCTCGCTTATTAGCAGGGATTGTATAAATAGCAGATAAACTAGAACCATATTCTGGAACGACTGTAGCCACTGTTTGACTATCTACTGTAGCAGTTAATGTTCCTACATTCGCATTACCTGTATTTGCTTGTAACATTCTAATGGTAAATACTCTAATAAATGTCTGAGCAGTAGCACCGCCACCGATAGTAGCTGTTGCTGTGACTTCATTATAATCTGCATCTAATCCTGTCACTAATACTGTTCCTGTATTGTCTGATGCTGTGTTTGATGAAGTGATTGCACACCCTGTAGCTGTTGAAGGATAAACAGGTAATCCACCTACACCCCAAACTGCCTCAAATGTACTTCCGATTGCAGTGTTATATCCAAACTGTCCGACTGCAGTGAAATCTTCTACTAGTCCTTTAGTGACTGATATACCTAAGTCAAAACTAGGTGCGTTGTTCTGGAATTGGAATCCCATTAAATCTCCTTAATCATTAAATGGTAGAGGTTCTTTCTCCTCTGAAGTTTCTATTTTATCTTTATAGCCGAGAATGTTTTTAGAAAGCCAAATTATCATTGTTGGGTTTCCTGTGTTTGCTTTTTCAAACATCATTCTTCGGACTGACATTTTCATATCCGTTCTCCCTTTTTTAAGGAGATACGCAAAATTCCTTGTAAGTGTGTCATGAGAGCAGTTCATCTTCTCTGCTATTTCCTCATTAGTAGCTCCAATACTTGCTAAATCTACTATTTCTTTTTGTTCTTGTTCGCTGAACTCAATACGAGGTCTGCCAACAGATTTCTTCTCATCATCCATGTTATCACCATATTCTAAAACCTTGTCAGGTAGTCACCTCTCTAATGGAGAGTTTCTGTATAATTTTCAGCTTGAATTTGAAAAAAATGTTCTAGGAATTGATTAGCTTCTTCCTTAGTGGGAAAAGTGCCAATCTTACAAAGTATCTGAAAAGTGCCATCTTTTTCTTCCATGATGACAAAATGACATTTGCTTCCATCTATTTCAGACACAATTATCCATTCTAAAATTAATATGGACTATAAGTGTTGTTAAGTCAATAGTTTTTAAAAAAGAAATCTAATTTTGATAACTGTGTTCGCAGTTTAGGCAATCCATATCTTCCAACTGGTATATCAAAAACTAATAACCATAATTCTTTAGGATTGTCACAGAATGTAATTGCCTTATTAAATCTCTTTCTACAATACTCTTGGTGATTATTTAAACCTTCATTATCACCCATAAACTTCGCTGAACTATAACTAGCAGTCACTCTTTGACCAATGCAAGATTGTTCATACAAACTTATAAGAGTATTTCCAGCATCATATCTCTCTTTAGAAAGTTCTTCATTCCCCAAAAGTTCTCTATCAAAGTACCAATCTAGGATAGTTTTATATCTTCTCTCAAAGTGTTCAGGTAAATCTTTAGACTTCGGAACAAGGACAAATTGGACTCCATCATTCCTTTGTAAAATATAACCCTTCTTATCAAGAACACGAATACAATTAATGGGTGGCTCGGCTTCAATATCAATTGATATTTTTTCCTTAACCTTCGGCAAGTTGTTTCAATTCCTCAATATACTGGCTAGACCAGCTTGGAAGGACAACTCCCTTTTTAAACATTTCCAAATGATTTTGTTTTTTGTATTCATTTTCATCAAACTCTATCACATTATTTTTCTCTAGGGAAATCTCAAGATAAATCTTCTTAGAAATAAATCTCTCTAGTGCCTTATAGAAATTACCTTTACTCTGTTTGTAAACTAAAAACTTTTTCCCTAAGGTACTCTGTTCTTCATCTGAAAGCTTTTGCCATCCCTTAAAAGAATCCATTTTTGTACTTCTGGTATCATTTTTATCAAGAACAAACTCCTTCCAAAAATCTTCAAATTTTTGGGAGTATATATTTTTAGTTTTTGTATTAGTAGTAGTATTAGTAATAGTATTAGTAGGCATCAATTCGCTATTAGGGGGGTTAATAGGGTCGCTATAGCCACCCCATCTTTTCATAGCACCTAATTTACCACTCTCAGATAGTTTATCTTGAAAATCAACAGCTTTATTAAATTCAGATAATTGTTTCTTGTTTTGATACTTGTCTTTCTCTAGATAGAAGTATTCTTTCAAAATAACATTGATAGTTTCTTCAGAGGAATGAGTTATTCTTTGGAGTCTCTTAATATCTTTCGGAAGTCCTTCGCAGTTCTTACCCCAATTAAACATTAACAATCTACAATAACATCCAAACTCAGCATCTGATAAATCCTGAGTATCTGCTAGGAAGGTATCTGAATAAATAAACATTTTTGGTAATTTACTCATAATATCACACCTCTACTCTTGGTAAATATCCTTTTTTCTTATGAGGAACTCTCTCCACATACCCAGCTTTAATCAAAGCCTCAATGTGATAAAGAATGTTAGTATGAGTCATTTCATACTTATCCCCAAGTTCTTGAAGGGATGGCGAGTAGCCAAATTTCTTAAAAAATTTATCAATATCTTTGTATAAATCTTTCTGAAATTCTGATATCCTCGTAATTTCAATGCTTTTAGAGCAAAATTGACATTTTAATTTCATAATAATTCTCCTTAAAAAAAATTAATATCATATTAAATATTATTTGACAACATGTATAAAAATATTAAATTTACCTCATGTTAAAAATAAACGGAGAAACAAAAATGCAAATCAGAGTAAGAGAACAAGGTCACTGGGCAGGTACTGGTTACCAAGTAAATATCAATGGTACTAAATTTCCTAAAGAAAGAGGATTATGGTATCAACCAGTTGGTGAAACTGACGAAGAAAAAAAAGCTAAAGCTATTGAATATGCTAAAGCTGAATACGAAGGTAAATTTATCTCAAGAGCAGGAAACATTTACCAATCAAAAGAAGAATACGAAAAAATTCTAGAAAACGAGGAGTGGGCATAAGCCCACTTCTCAGGAGTAGTTATGAGGATAATACTTTTATTTTTACTTATTACAAATTGTTCCTATCATCCTGTCATTGACACAAAGGGAAGAACTGGAACTTTTGATAATAGCAGAGCTGAAGAATTAACAGACGATATTCAGCATTGTAAAACTCTTGCTAAAGAAAATAGCAACTCAGTAGAAAATGTTTTGTCGGTGTTCTTTACTAATCAATCTCGCTACAAAACAATTTATAAAAACTGCTTGACTGGTCGTAATCACTCAGTAGTTTTATAGAAGGAAGGAATAAGATGATAAAAATAAATATCAAATACTTAGAAGAACTAAAAACAACTTTTGAAAAAAGTCCTAGAGATGAATTTTCAAAAAAAGAAATCATCAACACACTTAATGAATTAATTAAATTAGCTCAATTACAATTTGAGTTTGAATTAAGTGAGATGGAAAAAGATTTAAAGCAAATTACTTCAAGTAGAGAAAGTGTTGCTTTAAAGAACAAAGCACTTCATATCATTAAGAATGGAGACAAATAATGGATAGTGTGTGTCAAATCTGTAAGGGGAATGATTATGTTTATTTTGATGAAACATATCAACCCTGTCCTGAATGTGTTCAGACAGAACCTGAATGGGAGATTCCAAATGAAACCAAATGAGTTTCTTAGAATCTTTAATAAAAAACTCTACATACTTCTTGTAGAAGAACAAAGAATGGAGTTTCCATTTGCAAAAACTCTCACAAATAGTCGGAAGGAGACTAAAAATGACGTCAGTAAAACAACAACTAGAATCAGTTAATCAATCAGAGTGTAGTGATTGGGAATTAGGTTTTATAGAATCTAATCTTAACAATGATAGAGACCCTACCCCTGCTATGCAAAAAATCATAGACAAGATGCCTAAGAAATTAGGTGGGGTCAAAGCTTATGTTTCTAAAAACGCAACTGCATCTATTGAAGATATGGTTCAAAGCATAAGTGACATTCATCATGCTTTATCAACTCAAGACTGGTTTAACGAATTTCCACCTGAACAAAGACAAGCTATTTTAGTTTCTTTATTTATTCAGGTTAGTCGTGCCAAGTAGAGGAGTTAAAGACATACAATTGGTTCAGTTTATTCGCAATCTACCTTGTTGTGTTAGACAGCGAGAAACTGAGCCACAATGGTTGGAGATGTGTTGTGCGAGTGGTCGTAAATCCCATGCACATCATCTCCAGCTAGAAGAATTTAGACAGGGAGCTTGGATTAGGAATGACCGAAATCCTGAGACAGGTAAAAATCAATTATTACCATTATGTCATGCTCATCATACTCGGCTTCATCAAATTGGAGAAAAAACTTTTTGGAGAAGATACATGATAGAGCCAAGATGCTTAGTGGATTATTATGAGGAAAAATATGAGACTAGATGAAATCTTAGAACAATCAGAAACTGTTACAGCTTATGGAAAGATAAATGAAATTATTAATTCAAAACAAAAAGGCAAAATCTATCTATACTACATTGGATTTATAATGAAAGATAGAGCCAAAAAAGAAAATAAAAAATTAAGAGATATTCAAGGACTACTGAATTATGCTTCTTCGAAAAACCATTGTGGGATGTTTCAAATCAAGAAGTATGAAGAATTATATTATTATTTTTTTAGGAGATAAAATGAAACCAGCATACTTAGACGAATATGATTTAGATTTAGGCAAAGTTCATGAGGAGCTAAATAAACTCGGAGAAGAATTAGCAGAAGCAGAAGCTAGTCTCAAACTTCATGAAGAATTTAGAAAATCAGAAAAAGCTAAATTGACTAATCAAAATTTAGCCAATGCCAAATCCATTTCTCAAGCAGAGTCTATGACTCTAGCAAGTGAAGAATATAAACAATTAATCAATGATGAAGGGAAGCTAATTAAAGATTATCGTATCTCTAAGATTAGATATGATTCTTACATCACTGGATTAGACCTGTGGAGAACTAAACAATCTACACAGAGACAGGCTATGAAATTATGAAAAAAGATGATACAAATAATCTGGGTGCTGAAAATCTTATTCCTCGTAATCCTCCAAACAGCACCCTACAAAAATGGAAACTAGGAAAACTTTCACCCAATAAAATAAATCTCTGGAAAAGAAACAAAGCTCTTTTTTATCTCAACTACATAGAGGAATATAGAGGTAACACCAATGATAAAATGGTCAGAGGTCAAGCAGTAGAAGCTGGTATTCATTCTGCCTTCTTAGGTCATAGTATGGAGATGTCTATTAACAATGCACTTCAATATTATGATGAAGCTCTCAAAGACTTCAAAGGAGACAAAGAAAAAACAAGAGATAAAATTCCTTTAATGATTGAATATGGATTTGAGGAGTTAAGTGAATTTAAATTAATTTCTTTTCAGCAAAAGGTAGAGTGTGAGATAGCTGGTGCAGAATTTATGGGATATACCGACTTCATTATGGATGTAAATGGAGAAACTCATATCATTGATTTAAAAACAACAGGGAAGAAACCTTATCAATTTTATACTCATGAACTTCAGCAATCTATCTATAGTCATGCTCTTGGTTATCCAGCAACTTTATTTTATATCATAGCGACTCAGAGAATTAATCAGTTCATCCACATTGTGACTGAGGACATGGTTAAAAATTGTTTGAAGGATATTGAGCTTACTGTCCAATCTTTAACTAGAGTCTTAGACATGTGTTCCAATGAAGATGATTTCAAATCTGTTTGTATGCCGAATCTTGAGGACTTTGAATGGAATGATGAAGAACTCATTAATAAGAGAAAAAAAGTATTCGGTGTTTAATCAGGACAATCAATTTGATATTGACCTAGCCTATGGACAGGTTAAGGAAAAACAATTAGCTGACATTCTCTTAAATCAAAAGATTGAGGTCAAAACAGATAAGATTTGGCACAAAACAGGGAATGTCGCTATCGAATATATGTGCAGTGGGAAACCCAGTGGAATAGCTGTAAGCAAAGCTCCATTTTATGCCATTATTTTAGCCATAGAAGAAGAAATTCATAATATTGTGATAATTCATACCACGAAACTAAAAGATATAGCTAGAAAGCTAAAAAATGAGGGAAAAACCACTTTTGGGGGTGATAATAATGCTTCCAAGATGGTTTTAGTACCTATTTCAGAATTATTTAAAATATCTTAAAATATTATTTGACATTTTTTTGACAATTATGGTAAGATTAATCATGTTAAAAAATAACGAGGTAAAAAAGATGATTAAATATAAAAAAATAGAAGCAGGTATTTACCATGCTTTAATTAATGGCAAAGAAGCCTATGAGGTTTGGTATGACTACCAAGAAAAACATTGGGTCATTGGAACTTTAAATTTAGGAGAGGATTCTATTGCTATAGTTCCATATTTAAGAACTGCAAAAGAAATAATAGAAATGGAGATACAATAATGATTAACATAGTTTTAACTACATTAGTCCATATAGGAATGATTGGGTTTATCCTTTATTTCATTAAAGAGATATTTGATTAACCCTCAGGGTCTTTAAATAAACTTTCAGGCATCTCGACATAGAATCTCACATCAGATTTGAGTATGAGATGCCCACTACCTACTGAAGCATCAGGATTAGGATTTTTATAATCTCTCATAGTCGTAATCTTTAAAGTATCGGAAGTTTCTTCTTCTAGAAATCCAATAGCTTCCATCATGGGGGTTTCTTGGCTTAAAAATTCTTCTCTGGTTTCCCAAGCATTACTAGTAGAACAATGGTCTTTAAACCTGATATATATTTTAGTCATTTTTTAGCCTTTGACTTTTTTTTCCTTTTAAGTTTGAGAAATACTTTTTTAGCATTTCTGACTTTTTGTTTTTTAATACTTCTCTTTCCACCGATTAACTCCTTACCTACTGTTGTTGTTAAGATATCCATTTGACTATTCCTTGTTGATGATATTCTTCTATTATTTTCTTTTCTCTTTCAGGGTTATGTCGTGAACCATGATTCTTCCCACCAAATCTTCTTTTGTGATGCCTATTTAAAGTTTTAAAAAAATCATATCTGTCTAAATAGATAGGCAATTTACAAACCTCATAAGTATAAAACCAATAAACGGAACTCATGCCAGTAGTTGGCATTTCTAAATCAAGGTCTCCTCTCATTTTGTGATAAGGAGTAAATCTCCATTTATAAGTATAAGGTTTTAGATAATCAGGAAAATGATGAAGTCTTGTTTCATTATCTTCGGCATTAAGTCTAACAATTAACTCAGGATAGATGTTTGGTAAGTTTTTAATCTCATTAAAAGCATTAGCACTAAGATTATTAACCCAAATATCACAAGGCTCATAAATACCTAGATTCATTCTAACTTTAATGAAATCAGTATAGTCTTTTTCTGTTCCTGATTCGGAGTTTCCTATTAAGACAACTTTTTTATTTCCTATGAAATCTTTAATGTTGTCTATTGTAATCATTTAGTGAACTTTAAAGTATAATCTTTGTAATCGGAAAAGATTTCTTGCCACCATTCTCTTGGCTTAATTGTAGCATGAGCATTTTTACCATTCGGCAATAACTTAATGGCTTTACCAGTATGAACAGAAATAAAATGATGCTTAGCCTTAAAACTAAAAATATCATCTATAACATCTTTGAGTCCAATCTGAGGAATATGTTCTAAGACATCAATACAAATAACTAAATCAAATGAACCTGTTGGCTTAGAAGAATATCTTAAAACTGCTGGGTCAAAGTTTGTGACATTCCAGTCTTGTGGTTGATGTTTAGCCTGACCACATCCATAGTCTAGAATAGTCTCATAGTTATTGTCTTTAATAAGTTTGTTAATTTCAGGGATATAATTTAGGAGAGTTCTGCCTTCCCAATAATTATCTTTTTGATGAACTAACTTAGCTTGTTCTAAGTATTCTTCATATTCATTCATTATTTTTTCTTCTTTTTCTTTTTGGCTTTTCTAGCAGTAGCCAGAGCAATAGCGACAGCTTGTTTTCTAGGCTTACCAGCTCTCATTTCTGTTCTAATGTTCTTGCTGACAGACTTAGCCGAATAACCTTTAATTAGTGGCATTACTTCTTACCCCCATGTCTTGAACCCTTCATAAGAGTTCCATTTGGCATGTAGTGGTAGCCTTTGGGTGCTTTTTTTGTTTTTGTTCTTTTTGTACTCTTTCTTTTAGTTGTGTATGCCATTTGCTTTCCTTCCAATGTTTAAAACAATAAAACTGAATACTAAATCCATTATTAACTGGAACACCGAAAGAGCCATACTCACCACAAAAGCAAATTTGATTTTCAACTCTCTCATAAGGTGTCCAGCTATAAAATTCTTTTAAGGAATACACTTAGTGCATTAAGCTATGACCAAACCAAATAACTACAATCAAAGCAATTAGTTTGACTAAATTATCTTTAGTCCAATAAGGGTCTAGTGAATCTAATACCCAATTAACTTTATCCATTATCCAATCTTTCATTATTTCTCCTTCTTTAAAGTTTCAGCTACCTTTTCTGCTGACCTACCCATGACATACCCACCCATTCCCACTAAAACAATATTAAGCAAAGAGTTTTGAACACTCTCAGGGATATTGGGAGCAGTAAAGCCAAACCAATGAGCTACAACTAATCCTGCAAAGACAAGCATTAATATTGGTCTCCAGTTTCTTTGTAGCCATCCACCTTTAGCTTCGGCAGTTATAATTTGTGCTTGAGCTTCCAGTTCTTTTAATTGACCTGATAATAATTGTTGCTGAATAGATTGTTTAATCTTCTCAGCTTCAGATTTGTTGTCGATAGTTTTGTCAATTGTGTTAAATAAAGTTTTTACCATTGGTGCAACTGCACCTAATAATCCTAGCATCTTTAAAACCTATAAAATAAATGATTACCAATAGTGGCAATCGGTTGCTTGAATGAATCATCATCATTTCTAATCCAGCTCGGTAAAATACCAGTCGTATGATAATGATTTGCTCCATCTGTGGGGTCGGAGACTTTTTCATCTAAGACAGACTGACAGATTTCTATTTGGTCTTTTAAATCTTCTTCAGTGAGTTTATCCATCTTTGCTTTATTAGGGTCAGACTCTAACCAACAAGAAAACTGATATTTCTTTAGACAGACTTCTTCAATGGTTTTACCCCACCATCTAGGGTTATCGGCTCTGTTTTTAATGACCCAAGCTACTGCTATTTGTCCTTTAACAGATTCTCCTCTTGCTTCACCCCAAACAGTTTTAGCCATTGTTATTAGTTCACTCATTTTTTCTTCTTTCTGATACTAGGTAACATCTCGACAATGATTTTACTGGCATCATCAAACAATATTCTTAAATGACCAATGTGCATATCAATACTATTTGTTTCTGTAATTTCTGCTTTTTCTTCATTAGTCATAGTCAATCGTATTTTGTTACCAATTCTAACTATTCTCATAGATATATATTATTATCCCATGAACCATTCTTCTTCAAGACCATAGGAACAATATAAGGAATACCATTGGTGATAACCCCACAAGATAAAATAGGCTTGGCAAGATTGACTTTCATATAAGCCATAGCGAGAGACTTCTTATCAACTAGACACCCAACAGTCATTCCAAAGTTTAAATGGAAATCATTCCCTGAGTATTTAATTTCACTAACAGTATGATAATGACCTTGAACACAGCTCATAGCACTGGCTTGAACTGATTTAGATATATCTCTAGTCATTTGATGACCAAAAACAACTTTTCCTTTATCGGTCTCTAAAACTAATCTTTCAATCCATTTCCACTTGTTAGAAACATCTAGAATCTCATTGTAGTCTTTTAAAAACCATTTAGACATTCCTTTAGCCATAGCTCTGCGTAATATCATAGAACCATGATTAGATTCTAGTAGCCACATAGAAGGAAATATTTTCTCTAACTGACCACATAAAGATTGTCCTGCTAATAATTCATCTGCTGGACTCGGCAAGTCAGGATTAATGACATGACTCACATTAATAGAGTGCCAGTCCATCTCATCCCCAATATGAACCACACAATCAGGTTGATAGTGTTTATTAAGTCTTTCTAAAAACCGAAAAGTGTCTTTGTGATGATAGGGGAAGTGAGTATCGGATATAACTAATATTTTTTTATAAACTGTCATACTCGGTTGCATCTACACAAGCAAATCTATATTTATTAATTTTATATTCTTTCAATAATAAATGTATTTGAGTTCCTTGTTTTTCGCAATTCTTTAAAGATGTATGTTTTTCATTAACTGAAACACAAACTGAATTGTAGCAAAAATATCCCACAAGGAATATTGCTTTCAAAGTCACTTGATGACACCAATCAGTTTTACAAATCCTACCAAGATAGCTACAACTGTTCCAATAATAACTAATACCTTTAATCCACCTTTAGCCATATTGATTGATTTGTCTAAGTCCTCGATTTTTTTATTGGCATTTTCTAAACCTTCTTGGAGATGGTCAATCTTTTCTTCCATAACTGTTAGTTTGGTAATCAGCACTTCTACCTTTTCTCCTATTTCTAGTTTAGTCATGTTAGCCATTTTATTTACCTAATTCTCCTAGTTTCACTTGTTGCTGTTTTTCAAAAGTATCAAATAATTCTTTTTCTTTTTTCTGTTTTTCATCATATTCTGCTTTAGCTTTACGCATAGCTAAGACATCATCTACAGTTACCTCTAGATATTTCTTTTCCCATTCATATTTTTCATTGGTTCTAGTATCTAGTCTTTTAGTCACCCATAAGATTTCTTTTTTTAAATCTTCAATGGTTTGAGCCTGTTCTTTTATTATTTTATCTTTTTGTCTATTTTTTTGCTTAGATTCTTTTAATTGATTTTCTAACTCTGTAGCTGTTGCCATGATATCCCCCTTAATTTTTTCTCGCATCTTCATCTAATAGCCAAGATATTCGGTCTATTTGTTTCTGCATTTTATCATAATCTTTGTGCATTTCCATAATGCGTTGCATATCTCTTTCATTGTTGGCTATTCTACTATCCATTTTAGATATAAACCAAACTAGAGATACGGATTGAATGACTATTGCCATAATAATACTGATTGTTTTACTATCTATATTCATTTTTACTCCCACCTATATAACCACCAATAATTCCAATTAATCCTGTGACAGACATCTTCATTAAAGTTATTACACTTTCATCTACTGGTCTGTTTTCTTCTAGTGCTACAATGTAATCTCCAATAATAATTGTGCCTAACAAAAGTAAAACACCAGTTGTGATTAATAATATTACTATGTCTTTAAAGTTTTTTATCATCTTGTATATCTACCTCGCTGTGACTGGAATACCTGTTGATGTAACAAAGGGGTTTTCTGCAAATGCCATGTAGATGTATGTGCCACCAGATGCGTTTTGACCTGCCCAAGAAGTTCTAAATTTAAATCCATTGCTTGTGAAATCAATATGAGGGTTGGCATCAGTTATTTCCAAACCTGTTACATTTGGTTGAAGCATATGGAACATTTCATTAAATGTATCTCTTTTACCATCCCAAGTTGCCCAATTAGTCACCCCATCACTTCTTTTAATCAAAAGAAAAGAAGGTCTAAACCCTGTATAAACGAATGTTCCGTCTGTACTTCCATTCCCTGTATAGCTACCGAACTTGCTATATCCTTCTATTTCTGCGAAAACATAAGACACAAAGTTATCGCCACTAGAATTAAATCCTTTGTTATTAGAAAGATTTGGTAATGTAATAGTTGATGAACTAAAAGTACAAGGAAAATTGGCATCTTCAGCACCTGTATCAAATTGCATTCTATCAAAAAGTGTACTTCCAAATATCTGCCAACCCTCTGTTTGGTTTCTATTTTTTTGAATCATAATCTTTGGAGTTATTCCTAGACCATGACCTATTGATTGACTTGCTGTTCCATTACCAGTCCAAGTTAAAATTGAGAAACCACTGGTAGTATTCGCTTGAACTGTTGAGGTGATACTTCCATCTGTGTTAGATGATGTACTCCCTGCGTTTGCTTTCCAGTTCCATGCAACATGAGATTGTAAATCATAGTTTACATCACCAACATTTGAGTCTGTTCCTAAACTAAATCCATCACTATCAAAAGAAGTTAATGTGTTACTGTAAGCAGTTAGTTCAGCACCCGTTGTATCTGACCTCAGTTGTTTATTGACACCTCTATTGGAATCAAACAAAGCATGATTTTGTGCTCCACCTCTATCTTTAATCCAAACCCAATCTGGTTGAAATCCAACACCAGTTAAACTTCTAGCAGTTCTATTAGCAGTATAGGTAATAGTATTAAAATATTGACTCCCATCATCAATCGTAGGGGATAATTCAGTTGCTAGGTTTTGAGTACACAGTGCTAGATAGCCACTAGGGGGTGCGTAGTAAAAATCACCATAGCCATTTCCGTCTGTGTTTCCTTGTGCAGTTTTATTCCCTGCAAAACTTCCTTCTTGACCAAAGTTAAACATATTCCAAGTACCCGAGTTAGCATATAGGTGACCATAAGGAACTAAAGGCTCTGTTTCAGATAAAGTCATTGTAGGATTTGTACCAGTTGCTGGATTTGCGGAGGCATCTATTCCACCATTGATGTTAAACCAATTTGTATTTTTTCCCAACCATAACTTCCCACTATCTGCATCATAAGCACATTTTAAAATATCACCAACAGCAACTGAAACTAAAGTAGCTCCAGTGGTTGAACCATTATTGTATATGTAATGGTATGAATTAGCACCTGTAAAACCCCAAACCGAAGCAAATACATTAGTAGTAAATAATGGAGGACAAGTTACATTTTGTTTAGCCAAACCAAATGATTGTTGTTGATTAGTACCAACACTAGAAATAGAACATTCGAAATACCACTTCCCTAATGACATTCCAAAATTTCCTCTAGCACTTTGATGAGCACCTGTGTTGTTAAAAATTTTAAGATTGCCTTCTGAGAGAGTTATACCAGATTTATCAAGCGAATTCATAGTAGCAAAGTTATTAGTCGGTGTATCTGTTGTTTGGTCAGTAGATGCTAAATTAGTAGGAGTAAAGTTATTACCATTACCCGATTGGTCAGCACCTAAACTACCACTGTTTTCAAAATCTAAATAAAAACCATTCGTGCCATAGCTACCAGAGTATTGTTTGGGTTTCCATATACCACTATCTTCATCAAATTCACCAAAGTCTGTAGGGGATAGTTGTTGTCCGTCAATGAAATAAGTTTCTGCCATGTAGCCATCAAAATTTGTAGTACCATTTGATGCACCAATTTCTAAAACATCTTCAGTTGAATTTATTGTTGTATCATAATTTTGTGAGGGATAGGTTTCAGTGCTAAAAGAAGTGACTTGATTTCCATTAATATATAATTTTACTCTATCACTTGAAGTGGCTTGAGTTGTATCTACAGATAATACAATATGATAAAATGCACTAACATCACGAAAAACTTGTGATGTAATCAAATCAATAACTGTTGTACTAGAAGCATTAACATCAAAAAATCTTATTGTGTCAGCAGTAGAATTAAATCTTAAAGTACTATTTGGATTGCCTACTTTATTATGTGCTAAAATTACTTTTGATGCACCAAGTGTACTTCTTTTAACCCAAGAACTATAAGTCCAAATTTTTCTATTTGTTGGTGTAGATAATGTTTGACTTAAATAAGGACTATCACCACTATTAAATCTGAGAGAATTATCTATTGCATATCCACCTGCGACTGCACTGTTCCCACCTAGAATAGGGAATACCATTTATAGTTCCTCTGGAAATTCAGCTAAAGGTCTAGTGATATTACCTTCGCTATCTTCAGTATATTCGTATAATGCTTTGAGTTTATCAACCGTGGTACACGCATCGATCTGAGATTCCATCTCGTTAGACTTTGCACGGACATCGGCTCGATAAGCGCTGATCGTGGCTGGTACAGAATAGTCTGCGACTTCTGAAGCTTTGACCACGTGCCAATCTGTAGGAGCTAATAGA
>Ga0307376_10002229_pt1 | contig 19334 bp, 29 predicted proteins | sample TR2MG_FD_202536 | JGI IMG/M metagenome (GOLD analysis project Ga0307376, IMG submission 202536) | Soil microbial communities from Risofladan, Vaasa, Finland - TR-2 | ecosystem: Environmental > Terrestrial > Soil > Coastal area > Acid sulfate soil | place: Finland: Risofladan, Vaasa | collected...
TGGCAGAAGATATTATGAAAATTCTCACCTGTTATTCTGCCCGTTTTTATGGAAGAAGAGGCGGTAGAAAGAAGAAAAATAAGGCTGAAAATGAGGATAACGAATCTAATGGAATTTAAAAAGGAGGTATACCACTATAGGTTTGAGTACTCATTTTCATGAGGATGCGATTGGCACTCCTGAGAACTTTGATAAGCTTGTTGACTTTTGTAAAGAGTTAGGGATTGAGCAGTTGACATGGCGTCCTGTATCTCAGACTTCAGATAGTGAAGATTTGGATATAAACGAATGGGTTGACACTTATGGGATATCTTTTGAAGCAGAGAAGAAGGTTGTGGATTATGTTGGCTCTCATTCGCAGGCTGAGGCTCTTTATGGACTGGCTCATGGTGCGATGGTGTATGACTACAAAGGTCAGAATGTATGTATGAGTAGTTGCCTTACTCGTGATGCTAACGAAGAGATGATTAGGCAATTGATTTTCTTCCCCAATGGCGAGTTGTATACAGATTGGGAATTTAAAGGGTCAAGATTGTTATGACAGATTTCGAAAACATGGATACAAAGCCTGCTACTCCGAAGGTTGGGGTTGGAGTGCTTTTAAGGCGTAGGGATGGAGCGGTGTTGTTGGGTAAGCGCAAGGGTTCTCATGGTGCCGGTCAATGGTCTCTACCTGGTGGTCATTTGGAAATTGGAGAAAGATTTGAGGACTGCTGTAAACGTGAGGTCTTTGAAGAGACTGGGTTGCATATTGACAAGATTATGAACATTGATTTTGCCAATAACATCATTGCATCTGAGGGGTTACATTATGTGACTTTGTATTTTATAGCAGATTGGAATGGGTCTCAGAATCCAGAGCTTCGAGAGCCAGATAAATGTGAAGGTTGGGAGTGGTGTCAAGATATTCCAGTTCCTACCTTTGGTAGTACCAGAAGGATAATTGAGCTTGTAAGAATGGCAGGTCAAAAATGATTAGCCTTGCAGAAGCTGTAATTATTGCATGGGATAATATTGATGATGTTGATAAATGGGATTCGCTGATTGTGAATCGAAGAGAGCCTCATACGTATAGAGCTTTCATGTATGTTGGTGAAGACCGAATATGTCTTCATCGTTTTGCTTCATGCAATGGGTCTGATGTGTTCCGTCATCCTCATCCGTGGCCATCTCGGATTTGGGTTCTGGATGGTATCTATAGAATGTGGATGGGGTCTTCCCCTTCATTGGCTGAGGAGCCTCAGGATGTGTGAGATGTATCTATCTAAGGGGTCTAATTATGAGATATTGGAGCCGACTACTTGGCATAGTGTTCATCCGATAACCGATTGCTTTAGTATTATGGTAAATGGCAAGCCTTGGACTGTTGAGGAGAGGCATCAACGTGCCCCTACGACTGTTGGTAAGGATTTGGACAAATTTACAAGTGAGGGGTTGGAAGCTCATTTAGCTCAAATGAGGGAACATCTATATGGGGTTTATCAGGATATTTGGTTAAAATGATGTTTTTTCAAAAAAGTTGAAATTATTTCCGTAATTCTCATCAGAAAATGCTATAGATTAATGTAATTGTTAATCTAACCTAGTAAGGAGTTGTTATGAGTGAGTTAAATGAATCTGATACGTTCGGAGTGAATGTATGGTGGCACGTCCCCCAGGATATTAAAATTGCCGGTGAGGTGGTTAAGAATGTCCTGATTGATAATGGTTTTGAAGAGAAGGATATGCCTATGCCTTCAACTCGTGCGGAAGTAAGCAGGGCTGCTTACAGTTTTCAGAATCGCAGGGGGAAATCTGACCGAAGGGTTACTGAAAAGGCTAAGAGTACTGAGAATTATGTGGTTTATGGTATCCTTGACCAACGAGTTGTTTCTGATGAAGAGGTTGCTTTTGGTCAGAACACTACGATTCGCTATGACAAGGAATCCAATTCGGTTCTTGCTCAGGGTGACCTTGCTGATGAGTTTCACATCGCTTATCAGGAATATAAAGATACCATCATTGATGATGATATTCGTCATTTCCTGACTCGTGTAATTGGAATGTGCCGTGGAATTCCCAAGCGTCCTTCAGGTGGTATTTATTTCATCCCTTCAGCTTATATGGGAATTATTGAAAGTGCTCAGGCGGTTCTTAAGGAGCTTAATACAAGTGCTGAGATTTACATTGAGCGAGTTGTCAATGGAGAGCAGGAGCGTATTAACATTGCTCGGTCTGTTGATGGCAACATTGAGAAAGAGATTGAGAGCATTCTCGGTATGGCTTCTCGTGTTGAGAAACGTGCTTCTTCCGTTAAGAGCCATCAGGCAAAGATGAGTGAGCTTGAAGAGCTTATCGGTCTTTACAGTGAGGTTCTTGGTAAGGAAGCTAAGTTTGAATCTTTGATGGAGAAGATTCAGGAAGCAGGTCAAATTCTGAGCGACAAAGTTGTTGCTCTTCAGAAACAGGCTGGGGGTTCTTCAACAAGTGGTCGAGGCAATAGTGAGAAAATGCTTAAGGCTGCTAAGAAAATTCTTGAAGATGAGGGTTTTCCGATGCACTATGCCGAGATTACCAAACGGGCTCTTTCTCAAGGGTTGATAAAGTCCAAGGGTGCGACTCCTGAGCGTACAATGTGTGGCTGTCTTTCCACTGCCTTGAAAGATGGCGATGCTCGATTCAAACGTGTTAAGAAGGGCACTTATGGTCTTACGAGCATACCACAAAATAGCTAGTAGAAATACTGGCTAACTCCTGAGGGAGTCTCGACCACCTCTCCGAGGCTCCCTCTTTTTTTGTACATAGGTAATAAAAGAAAGGATATCAAAGATGAGTAAGATAATGAAAGTGGCGATTCCTCCAGATGGAAATGAGATTGCTCGTGAATGGATTTGGTGTGAGTTCCTAGATTATAAGGTATATAATCCGAAGGAGATAGTGGGAATATTTCGTGCAGAGAATTCTCCCTTTTTCATATCAGGGTTATGTGTGGATGATATAATTGAAGCAAGAGAAGTTTCCGATGGTGGTTATTCTTATTATGAGTTCGTAGAAGTATCGGAACATGTAAGAGAGCCTCTTTATATGATATATGAAGTTCCAGAAGACCATAAAAAAGAGGCGTTGAGACAAAAGTTCAGAGTATTTTGCCAAGCGTGTAAAGAGCATGATTTGAAACCTGAGGGTGCTGTTGCAGGTTATGTAGTTGTTGCAGTTCCCAAGGGGACTTATGAGAGGTCTCTCAAGGTTATACTGGAGAATGCAGAGACCGCAGGTTTGAAAATGCACGAGTGCTTGGAAGAGGAAGATGATAGCTAAAAACGGTTTTACAAAAGATTGTCCAGTGCATGGAGTGACTCAGGTTTTTTATGGAGAAGTTGAGTCTTCTGGTAGTTTTAGTAGTTCGGATGAGTGTACTTGTGGTTATAGGGTTGAGTCTTCTGGTCTTAGTGGTTCAGATAGGCATCTAGAAGAGTCAAAAGATGACGAAGTTTGGGCTCCTTTGAATCGCAAAGATAGGCGTAGTAAAAGGGGAAAAGAATATCTAAAAAATAAAGGATTGTTTGGATTATGAATGAGGTGATAGTATGGCTGATGAAAACTCTGGAGAGTAATCAAATAGCCTCTGGTGGTATTGTTGTTGTGGTGGCAAGTAGCTTAATGTATTTGCTGAGGTATATCCCTTCTCTTATTTGGAAAGTGGTGAAGAGAAGATTTGTATTTTTAGTTGACTTGACGAATAATGATTCACTTTATAATTATGTAAGTATTCGCTTGGAGGAGTACGTGAGTAAGACCAATCTAACTTCTGCGATTACTACTTATAATCGTAAAGATGAGAGGCATCGTGTGCATTTATCTGTTGGACCTGGTACCCATGTCTTTCGCATTGATGGATTTTGGGTTATGGTTATAAAGCATCGTGATGAAGATGCCTCAATGTTTGGAGCGGAGAGGAGGGAGACTTATTTTATAAGTACGATGATTTGGAACAGGTCTAGGGTTGAGAAGTTTTTACGAACTGCGGATGAGATGTGGCAGAGCGATGATTCATTCCTCTATTTGAATTACAATGGTGAATGGCGTGAGATGAAGAAAATCAAAAATCGTGAACTTAATACTGTCATTTTACAGGATGGTCTGGGGACTAAGATAGTTGAGGTTATAAAGAGTTTTCAAGATTCTGAGGATTGGTACAAACATCGCTCGGTGCCTTATCGTTTAGGTATGCTTTTGTATGGACCTCCGGGAAATGGTAAGAGCAGTTTGATTCAAGCAACGGCTGCCTATTTTAGTTTAAATGTGTATATTCTGAATGTTTCTGACCCAAGTCTGGATGATGGGATATTGGCTCATCTGGTTAATCAGTTGCCTGAGAGAAGTCTTTTGGTTTTAGAGGATGTTGATAGTGTCTTTGCGGAGCGTAAGGCTAAAAGTAGGTCTGTTAAGCCACCTCCTCCTGGTGATTCTTCTAAAAAGTCCATAAGTTTGAGTGGGTTGTTGAATGCTTTATGTGGACTGACGGCATCTGAGGGGCGCATTGTATTTATGACTACAAATCATCGTGACATGTTAGAGCCTGCCCTGATACGTCCAGGGCGTGTAGACCATCAATTCTATATTGGCAATGCTGATTTCGAGCAGTTGAGGAATTTGTATGCTAAGTTTTTCTCCAATGATTCAGAACTGGCTGTGGAATTCGCTAAGAGGGTTACGGCGATTGGTGGGGAGTTCTCTATGGCAATGGTTCAGGCATATCTTATTTGTTATAAGAATAGCCCACAGGGGGCTCTCGATAATATCAATGATAGTTCATTTAAAGAGGAATATGCTTTCAAGGCGACAACTATTATTTCAAATTATAATGATAAGAATAGGGCACCCGAAACGAAGCCGGGGATTTAGTATGTGGGATTGCAGTGATATAAAAGAAGGATATTTGACCGGAAACTTTAAGGAGCTTTTTATAAAGCTTTCGAGAAGGCTATTTGGTAAGATTGCTGAATTTGATGATTACTCTACAAGTAATCCCTATTTTGATTCGATGGAGAAGCGAGAAAAGCTTTTTGCGATTCAGTATGTGGCTTCTAGATTGGTTTCTCCTGACGTGGAGGCTCCTGATAATCGTGCATGGAGTGATGCTACTATTTTTTCTATTTTAGCAGATGGGAGAGAAGAGGAACTAGAATTGATAATGAAGTCTTGCCATGATTTTGATTTAGAGGTTGAGATGGGTGACAATGATTGCTTCAATTTGGCTTTTTTGATTCTGTGGGATTCTGATTGGGACTTTTCCTCGATGGTCATGGATTTGCATCCAGTGGGGTATGATATTTTTACATCTATTATGGGAATAGAGAAGGATTATTATATTGATTCTCATCCAGATGTGGTTGGAAGCGCTGAGGAGTGGGAGTCTATAGTGGAGGGGCTTAAGTGAGGACATTTGAGGTGGTTTGTATTGAGAATATTGGCATGGAGGATAGTTTTCTGGTTGGGGTTTCCTATCTGGGGGAATGGGGTTCTGATGGAATGCTGAATGTGATTGATAGGGGTGGCGTAAAGAGGGAGTGTTATGCGGATAGATTTGAGTTACTGGAGCCTGAGGATATGGTAATAGGGGTTGATTTCTCCTCAGGCTCAGACAAGACTGCGTTCGCAATGCATAGAATTGAGCGAGATATTATGAAAAGTCTTGCAAGAATAGAACTGATGATGAAGTAATGATGGTGGTATTCCCAGGGAAATTCTAGAAGGATAGTCTCATAATTGCTTTATATCTGGTGTATAATTAAGTACTTAATAAGGTATAATTTTAATGGATGATATTGTAAGAATACCAGTTATAAAGCTTTCCCATCATTATTACTCTAAAAGGCGTCGAGAGAAGATGAAAAGGGTTGTGGTCTGGTTTAGTGCAGGAGCTGCAAGTGCAGTCGCTGCTAAATTGACGATTGACGATTGTTAGATATAAGGATATTTTACCAGTTCATATTGCTTATTGCGATACTGGCTCGGAGCATCCTGATAATAAGCGTTTTCTCAAAGAGTGTGAAGAATGGTTTGGACATCCAATAGAGTATTTAAAAAGTGAAAAATATGATGATATTTGGGATGTTTTTGATAAGACAAATTATTTAGCTGGTATACATGGGGCTCGTTGTACTACAGAGTTAAAGAAGGTCTTGAGGCAAAATTTTGAGAACTTGGATTCCGACATTCAGGTATTTGGTTATGATTTTACTGAGATTGCTAGGGCAAACAGGTTTAGGGAAAGTAATATGGAGGTTTACCTGGAGGCTCCCTTGATTGACCGACATATTTCCAAGAATGAATGTTTGGCCATATTGGAGAAGGCGAATATTGAATTGCCGATGATGTACAAGTTGGGGTATAAGAACAATAATTGCATTGGCTGTGTTAAGGGTGGGGCTGGATATTGGAATAAGATAAGGAAAGACTTTCCTGAGGTTTTTGAGCGCATGAGCCAACAGGAACAACGGCTTGATGTAGCTTTAAATAAAAAAATGGTAAAGGTTCCGGGGGAAAAGAAGCGGAAGAGGCAGAAAGTATTTCTTAAAGATTTACCAGAAGGAATGGGGAGATATGAAACAGAGCCAGATATAAGCTGTGGGTTAAGCTGTGCGGCGGCTTGGGTAGATATGAATGAGGGGGATGATATGGATGATTGCGAAACTTAAGAGCGTCTGCTTTTGAGGTCTCTGTAATTGATAACTTTTACAGAGGCTTCTTTTAGATTGATAATTTTACCTTTCTTGATGTATTCTGTTTCAATCTTGGGAAGCAGGTAATGAGTTTTAAGGGTGGCCTTCTGATGTCCGACCCTTTCAGCTACTGATTTGAGAACTTCACTAAACTTCTTTTTCCGTTCTTCCTCGTCTTTTGAGATATTGCCACTAGAGAGGCTTGTGGTGACAAGCTTATTGGCAGAGTACCCACGAAGGTCTTTGGCAGTAATATCGAAATCCTTGAGATAGCGGTTTACTTTATCAGATTTGATTTTGAATCCTTCAGAGGTGGTAAGAAGGGCAGAGTCTTTAGAATCGCATCTTCCCTTACACTCTTTGAGCAACTTAGCCATGAGCTTGTCTGTGAATTGTTTCTCATGGTCTACTCCAGACTTCCCCGTGTAGGTAAGCTTGACAGTGTCCCCTTCAACTTCAATATGTTTATTTTGGAACCCGGTGACGCCGACATGGCCATCTTTAGCCGAGGCTTCATTGCCAACTCGTTCCGATGTTTTGTCGATAATGGCAATAGCTAGGGCAGTTAGGCGAACTTTTTCTTTATCGCTCTTCAAGTCTTTGGTGACTTGGTTTCTGAGTTTATGAATATTGGATGCGAGAGAACGGACAGATTTAATCTTTTTCTGTCTACGTTGCTTTTCTTCATCTGTCATTGCCTCGGCTGTGATGAGGCTTCCTCTTCGCATCGTGAGTTTCATAAGTTTCCTTATTTAGGGATATCTTCAGGGTTCTTGTCGGCTCTTTCGGAAGCATCTCCAAGTTGGTCATCGGTAAATAGAAGAGGTGTATCTTTATTCTCATGGGCAAGCCTTACAAACCAGTAGTGGTCATTTGCTCCAAATTTTTGGTCTTTATTTTCAACTTTGACAATAGTGTTTTGTTTTTTTGCTTCAGCTTTATCTGCTTTAGCTTTTTTTGATTTCTTACAAATTATGAAAGCTTCCACCAGGGCGATTACCGCAAGTGTGATAATTCCAATAAGTTTTGGGTCAATATTTTCCATGCTGTTACTCCGTTTGGGTTTATATTTTATAGTATTATTAATTTTTTATGATACTTAAATAGAATATACAACGCAATAAAATAGAATATGCAAAGTAGTTAATACGTGTAAGTATTTGTTGGTGTATGATTTGTTTGTTTTATTTATACAAATAAAGTAATTTGGGATAATTTTTATATATTGGGTCTATGGGTATGGAAGTATATGTACCAGATAGGAATTTAGGAATATCCCGGTCGGATATGCCACAAATAAGCTCCAAGGATGTGCCTGAGTTTATTAAGTGGTTGGCGTCTAATGGTGTAAAGGTATCTCGCAGGAAGGCACATGCTGATTCATTGAGTGCGACCCAGAAGGAGATAAATCAATCGAAGGTTGAGGCATTGGCTTCGAAGCCATCTAATAGGGGGCATTTGGAGAAACCTGTGATTATTTCTCGTGACAATTATTTAATGGATGGCCATCATCGTTGGATGGCATTGTTGACAATGGATAAGGATGCGGTTATTCCTGTGGTGCAGGTGAATCTAAAGATACGAGACTTGTTGACCATGGCTAATAATTTTGGTGGGGTTCAGCGTAAGGATTTGGTAGCATCAATATTGAAGATAGCTCATGATATTTTAGATTGATATGGATGTATAATTGTTTATTGGGGGTTTAATTGTTAAAGAGATTGTTTGATGCCATTATTTAGAAAGACTTCAAATGGAAAGATGTTAAAGACATCCACTGGTGCAATGGCGCATGAGTGTTGTTGTGCATCTCCTTCTCCGTCTCCATCTCCTTCGCCTTCTCCATCCCCCTCTCCTAGTCCAGTTCCCTGCGGGGACTGCGACGGATGCGCAGAGTCATACATGGTGACACTTCCGGCCGACGATCTTTGCTGTGTGTACCAAGGCTCGGTTGTCTCCTCCACTTGGCCAGCGACAGTTGTAGAGGTCTTCCCTTTCGCTTTCTCCCCCGACCCATGCGACTGGGAATCTGCCCCCGGTTCAATTATTCCGGTCGTCCATCGCGACATATACTTCGGTGGTGGCACTTGTGAGGCACCGATTGGCGCGCCTACCTCTGGAACCACGGGATTCGGTGGGGCGGTGAAGCTGTACTGTGCAGGTGACACGTGGACGGTATTAATCGAATTTTCATTCAACCCTTGCTGGCAGGGTGTTTTCAGTTATGGCACCAAGCCCAATACCGACGGATGTCCTACAGGGGCATACACGAACGGGTTTAGCGTCCAGTGACGATTTTTGGGAGCTATATTAATCCAGCAGGTGTTACGTATACATGGTCTAGAGGGAACGGGTGGTAGGATGACAAATATAAAAGTGTCAGAAGGTGCTCTTTGCCAATGAAAACAGAATTTACAGAATCATATATTTGCCAAAGCAATATGAATTGCATGAATTGCCGATTTTCTCCTGTTCGGAAAAAATGGTTCAAGAAATTTGAAGTGCCTGATGATATTTGGGACAAGTGTGCCCGTGGTAAAACGATTGAAGAAATCAAAGAAGAGCATGCTGGCCTTGCCCAGGAGGTGGTTTAGTGGCTTTACATTTTAATGGTAACGGAATAATATCAGGAAAAGCAGGAGACCCTTCGGCAGATTGTTGTTGTGACATAAATGAATATATTTTTAATAAAAGTTTGAAAGAATTTTATGTAATTTAGAATGAGGAGATTGATATGGCAACAATAAAGGTACCAAAGACGGCAGCGTCATTTATAATTGATGGTGATGGTAAGTGTTGGGCAAAGGTGGGTCCAACGAATGCTGCTCCGACCGCTGTGGCTGGGGTGGCTTCATTTACTGCGTGTACAGATTGCGAAACGAGTCCATGTGGTGGGGCTGACCCTTCAATGATGTGTACAGTGTTTGATTCAGATTATGCAGGTGGGAATATTGGATGGGTTGGCGAGACTTGGACTCCTGCTGAAGTGGTAGCTGGAGCGACTAAGGAGGTTTGTCCTACTCTGTATGCCAGGTCAATATCGACATACGCCTCCGGCTTCTCCACCAGATATTTTGGAAATACTTGGCAAATAGCTGGTTTATCCCTGCGTCGTGAAGGGGCGACTAGAACAATTGGTTCTTGTACTTTAGCCGAGATCGGCTTAACTGGTAGCTATTTTATACGACTGTTAGCAGGCGAAGGCGCGGTCCAGGTTAACCACCTCGCAATAAACCCGACACCGATTGGGTTAAAGCAAGACCGAAGGACGTGGGGAGTTGGTCAACCCTGCACTGGACCAACCCCAAGCACTGTTAACAGTACCCTGAACCTGATTCTGACGGTTGGCAATCCACGAAGCTACGACTACCTGTTGTTGGACAAGTTTTTTGGGAGTTATACCGCTAGTGGAGTGACTTATACTTGGTCAAAGGGAAGGGGTTGGTAATGGATGAGGAGGGGTATATTGGTGCCCAAGTGGCTTATTTACCTGGTTCGATTAAAAGGCAATTTTTACAGAAGCTTCAAGAAGTATGTGTAGAGAACTGCACCAAGCTAGAGCCAAATTATAGCATGAATCAGTATAAGCCAAACTTTGACAATCATCATAATTTGGTTACATGGGGAGTTAAGATGCCCCAGGCGTGGTACGACCGTAAGCGTAAGAACATTCTTTATTGTGAGAATGGATTGCTGAATCAACATGCGGGAATTTATGTAGACCATAGAGGGTGGTTTGGGGACTCCTCCATCGTTGTAGATAAAGAATATGAAAATGACGTGAGCTTAGATGAAGAGGTGGAGATGGAAAAGATTGCTAGGAAGTGGTTGAAGTTCCCTGTATTCTTTGGGAGCTATGACCCCAATGGTCCAATTTTGGTAGCACTTCAAAGACAGAACGATGCTCCGGTTAGGTATCATTACAAGCATGCGAACTGGCGTAGGGAGAATTCTATTTTATCACTTATCCGAATTGTGAGTGGGCGTTTTAAAGATAGAGATGTCATTGTTCGCCCCCATCCAAAGCATATGAATGATTGGTATAAGGTGGAAGACCAGGCGTCCAAGCTTTTTGGAGATAGATGGAGTGTGGAAATTCGAGATAAAACAAAGATGAGTATTGGGGAGAGGGTGAAGCGATGTTCGAAAGTGATTACTATTAATTCAACGGTGGCAACTGAGGCTCTTTATTCTGGGATACCAATAGCGACCTTAGGGGGTGGTTCTTTCAATAATTCTGGTGCTACTTTTGAATGTTACCATGATTTGGATAAATTGAAAGATTTTGATGATTTTACGCCAGATGGGGACAAGGTGAGACGATACTTGGGGGCAGTTTTGCGTCATCAGATTAGCTATGGTTGCGAGTTGGATGCTATTCGGGTTAACAAATCTATTAGATTCTGGCTAGATGGTTGTTGGGATGGTGTACAATATTGATATGATAATTTTAAAGGACTGCGCATAATGGATGAAAGAAATGGTTTATTGATAGTTAGTGGATGTCCGAGGTCGGGGACATCGGTTTGCATGGATATACAAAGAGTAGCCCATGGTGATGAGAATATTTTAGGAGATAAGTTTCCTCAAGAAAATCGAAAAAAGAAACGTGAAGAGATGATGTCTAAACTTGAGGGCGAGAATCCTCATATGTGGCAAATTCGTACATATATGTTTGAGAAGCACGAGCAAGAGGAAGAGGGGAAGATGGATGAGGACGAAAGAGACTTCCGTGATATGAATCCTGAAGGTTTCTGGGAAATGGCTTTTAGCGTACAAGGGGTAATATATCGCCCCCAGTTCAAGGAGATATTGCAGGGGGTTCTTGATGGTGATAAGAAGATTTGCAAGGTTGTGAGTCAAGGATTGATGGCTTCAGACCCTATGTATTTGGGTAAGATAATTTATATGATGCGTCATCCACGACAGGTGGCCAAGTCTCAAGAGAGGCTCGTGAGGGGTTTTAGCTTCAAAGACCCTGAGAGTGGCAAGATAAAAAATGCCCTGGAGGATTTCAAGATACACAGTCCTGAGATGTATATTCAGGTTACTGTCCAGGCTTCTCAGTTTTTCCTTAATAATCCCGATATTCCGGTTCGATTTTTCGATTTTGATGATTTGATTGAAGACCCTGAGGGGACGATTGATGAGATGGGGGAATTTGTTGGATATGGTGATTATTCAAAGGCTTATGATGTTGTTCAGAAGAAATTGAAGCGTAGCTTGCCTGAGGATGTTCCTAACACATTGTGGGATGATGCAGAATATGTTTACGAAAAATTTTATACTGCTGCTAATATTGTAAATGGTAACGGCATCCGAGAGGAGGCCGAGTCGCTTTGGCGGGATATTTTGGAGTATTTCCAAGACCCTAAAAGAGCGTTTAACCGAGAAAAGATGAATTGGCGTTGTTTTCGAGCAAAGCAGCAGGTAAATGAGACTCTCTGCCGGGGTTGTGTTTCTAATGCTGCCATGAGAATTAATATGAAAAATAGAAGCGAGAGCATTGAGGGTCAGTTTACAAAACATTGGTCCGAAGAACCTTGTCTTTTTGAATGTGGATTTGACCTGGATAGGGATGAGTCTGAGTATTTAACGATAGAAGAGAGTATTAAAAGCAACTTCTGGAGGAACGACGATGACGTTGACAGATGAGCAATTAGAAGACATTAAGACTAATTATCTTGAACAGCAGAAGGGCCTCATGAAATGGATGCCGGATAATAATTTAACGAGAAGCGATATTAAGCCTCGTGAGGTTATCGAGCAGTTGAAGGCTAAATATACTGATGAGACCATTCAGGCGTTAATGGTACCCCTGCGTAATGCTGCAATTGGTACTCAGTTTGGAAGAATGGCTGAAAGGATGCTGAGGAGGCCAAATATTAATGTGGCGACATGTGATGCGTTAGTTGCAGGCTTGCAGGATGCATTGGTTACAGTTAATGCTAAGAAGGCAGAATTAGAGGTGTAAGGTTGGAAGGATTTTTCGAATCAGCGTTATGTAAATCAAAGGGGTCTTGCTATAAGTGCAGGACTTCTGAAGGTTATCGCAAGGGGATTATCGCCTCTTTTGATGACATGGAAGATATTAATTTTGAGTGCCCTTATGGGCAGACGAAAGATAATGTGGAGGCTCCTAAAAAGCCTGAGCCAGTGAAAATGAATAGAGCCCAGGCAAGCAAGAAGGATGAATCTCCCAAAGCGGTCACCAAGGCTAAGAACTTCAGCAAAGCTATGTTTAAGTTTGCCTGGCAATTAAGTGAGGGCGGAAAGACAGTGGTATCTGATGAGGTTCTAAATGAGCGTATTGCCATTTGCGAGTCCAATAAATGTGGAAAGTTCAATGGAAAGCGAATGGTTTGTGCCCAATGTGGTTGTCCATTTAAGAAAAAGCTTGTTTTATCAACGGAAAAGTGTCCGCTAAATTATTGGAAAGAAGCAACTTAAACAGATTCAACCGATATGGCTAGCCATGGTTGACCCAATTTCCCCTGGAGAGGTGCGCATCTCAAATCCAGAATAAGGGGGGTTGGGCTTTTTATTTTAAAAATATTGTCAAAACTTCCGTAATTCACTCCTGAAAATGCTATATGGTAGTGTAATTAATAAGGAGTTTTGATGAAATTTGGTGGTTATAATGATGCGTCTGAGGTTGAAGCGGGGCTGCATGTCGTTGCGGGTCAGATAGCGAAAGATTACGGGGTCACGGTTAACTTTCACAATGGAAGTGCTGTTGATGCTGATATTTTCAAGAAGGTTATTCGAGTTCCACGTCTTTCATGTTCATCTGAGATTCCTGATACTGCTTTGATGCTTGTTAGGGCTCAGACTTATCATGAGGCAGGTCATTGTGGTAAGACGATTATTGATAGGAAGATTTATGAGGAGGTTAAGGGTTCTCTTTTCAAGTGTTGGAATGCGATTGAAGACTGTCGAATGGAGCATGAGGTTGGGATTGACTATATAGGGTGTGCCAATTCATTCCGTGAAAAGAAGACTTATTATAATCAGAAGATTGGTTGTCAGATTGCTGATGAGGGGGTCAATGCTCCCCTGTGGGAAGCCCTATGTGCGATGAGCTTCAAGAGTCTTGGTGTGAATCCTTCATGGACTTTGACCGATAAGGCTCAAGCTTATTTTGATGCAGGCCGTGAGATTTTCATGCGGTGGTATGGTTGTAAGACTGCTTATGATGCTCTTGAGCTTGCCAAGGAATTGCATGAAGCATTGAAGGAATGTGCTAAGGATTATGAAGAGGAGCAAGAGCCTGAAGAGGGTGGTGAGGATTCTCAGCCAAATGACTCAGGCGAGAGCGAAGAGCAGGATGACAATACTCCTCAGCAAAGTTCTGATTCTGGCGATTTAGATGAAGATGAGGATTCTGAGGATGGTGATTCTAGCTCTGATGGAGATGAATCCGATGAAGGTGAAGGTGAAGAGGATGAGGATGAGTCTGAAGGGGATGAAGATGACTCCGATTCCGATTCCGATTCCGATTCCGATGAAGGTGAAGATTCAGATGGTTCTTCTAGCTCTGATGAGGATGACGATGAGGACTTAGAAGATGGTTCGGATGGTAATGACTCCGATGATGAGTCTGAGGAAGATGATGCTCCTGAGCACGGTTCTGGTTCTGACTCTGGCGATTTAGATGAAGAGGAATCTGATGAAGAGGAAGAGGATACCGATTGGGATAAAGTTTTAGATGAAGATTCTGAAGGTGGTCTAGAAGAGGATGACGTTATCAATGAAGAGATTTCTAAGATGATTAGTGACATTGATATGAATCAGGTTCATTATCTTTCTTACCGTGAAGATGACTATGTGATTGTCCCTGATGGAGGCGACTCTGATAAAAAACGTTATCAGAAAATGCACTCTGAGATTGCAGGTGATGTTATGGGGTTGACTTATGGGTTAGAACAGGCTCTAAGGGCTATGAGTCAGTCAAGACGTAAGCCTTACCTGAGACAGGGAAAGATTGATAAGAAACGTTACACTCATATTGGAATGGGCTTGAGCAAGGAAGTTTTCTACAAAACTCAAGAGGGAATGACTCTTGATACTGCTGTCTTCATTATTGTGGATGAGTCTGGTTCTATGGATGGGATTACTGAAGAGACTAAAAAGACGGTCATGGCGATTGGTGAAGCCATGAATGGGATTGGGGTTCCATTCGCTGTTTGTGGGAGTACCACTAAATATTGGGGTAGTGGTTTTCATTCTAGGAGTGGTTTTAATCGGAGCAATCCCATTGAGTATCGCTACTATAAGGCTTTTAGTGAGCCTTGGATGATGGCAGGGCATCGGGTTATGAATATTGGTGCTCACAAGCATAATGTTGATGGTGAAGTTATTGAGTTCGCCGCCTGTGCTCTTTCCGCTCAGACTGCAAAGAGAAAGATTATTATCAGCATCAATGATGGTGAGCCTTGTAGTGGTGAGTATAATGATGAAGTGCTTGCCCAAAATCTGATTCGAGTTTGTAATAATGTTCGTGAATCTGGAACGGAAGTTTATGGATTTGGTATTGGTGATAGTAGACCTGCTAAATTTTATGGAGAGGATAATTTCATTTATCTTGCTAAAGATGAGAGTATGGGTGCTGATTTTGTTAATAGCTTTGCTAACATTTTAACAGGTGGAATGGTGAAGGTATGATGCAAAATAATAGAGTTGGTCATTGCCAGACAGGAGCCTCTGATAAGGTTTATATTGTAAACATACTTGAACATGAAGGTAACTTTATTGTTAAAGCTTTATGGGGTCGGAGGGGAAAGATTTCTCAGAGCCAAATTAAAGGTTCATTTGCCACTATTGGTTCGGCTAGAATTGAGATGGAGAAAATCTTTGCATCCAAGTTAAAGGGCGGGTATGTGAATATTGAGTCTACAGATTACAATGGCCTCGTTACTTTAGATTCAGTGTATGAACATTTAACTCCTGATGTTGAATTTGATGAATTTGATGAATTTGATGATGATTCAGATTTAGACGAGGAAGAAATTGAGCCTTCTACTGCTCCGAGACCTAAGGTTGATTCCATTTTTGATGATGAAGAGCTTGAAGCGATTTGCATGGATAACCTTGGCATGGAAGAGAACTTTTTGATTGGTGTTAATTATCTTGCTGAGGAGCATAATGATTCAGATATGATTTATGTGTTTGACCGTTTTGGTGAAAAGAAGGAATGTTACAAGGAGCGATTTAAGATTGTAAAATGATAAAGGAGTGTGTCATTCTAATGGGAATCCCTGCAAGTGGGAAGTCCTCTTTTTTTAAGGAGAAGTTTTTCCTTACTCATATGCGTATCAATCTAGATATGCTTAAGAGGCGTTCTCGTGAGGAGATGTTTATAGAGGCGTGTTTAGAGACTGACCAATCTTTCGTTGTGGATAATACCAATCCTACAAGAAGAGATAGGGAGAGATATATTGCCCCTGCCAAGGAAAATGGTTTTGAAGTGATTGGATATTATTTGCAATCTAACATTGATGATTGTCTAGCACGAAATGCCAAACGACTTGGAAGAGAATTGATTCCTGAAGGTGGCGTAAGGTCTGTTCATTCGAAATTGGAGTTGCCAAATTTTTATGAAGGGTTTGACCATTTGTATTATGTATCATGGAATGAGACAGGTTTTAATATTGAGGACTGGCAGTGATTTTATTTGCAGAATATAATGGTCCAGATTTTGGGAAAGGTCGATTCATAAAAGGTAAGGTCTATCTTGCTGATGTGGCATCGGAGGGCGGTGTGGAGTATTCGAGGAATATAGCCCTGGTGGACGAGGATGGTGAGCGGATTCGATTGGATTATAAGGATGCTCGTTTTTCCTGTTTTTCTGATTGCCTAGCTGTGGTTGTTGAGCCAATGAGGGGAAGGGATTTAGAAGTTGGAGATGTGGTATCCTGTTCTAAGGCAAGCAAGGGAGAGAATTTCAAGATTGAGGTACAGGGTACTTATTGGAACATGTCACGTTTAATTTTACTGGATAGACTAATAGTGCAGCCAGGGAGAAAAGTTTTATGGAACTCTAATTGGTATTCTATTGGTGGGGTCGGTGATGATATGAATGTATTATTAGATGGCGAGTGGAGACCGCTACAGGAATGTCGATTTTTCGTGGTCTGTGGGCGCATAGGAGCTTCCCCAATGGTTAGGTGCAAGAGTGCGGTTGGACTTACCTCTATCAGTCTAGGGGCTTTATATGAGGTTTTAGGGGAATCTGGCAACCTTTATATGATTAAGGGGGATGATGGCGAAATGTGTGGTTTTGACCAGAGTCGTTTTGAGAAGATTTTTTTTGAAAAATAATATAAAATTTCCGTAATTTGCTCCTGAAAATGCTATAAGGTAGTGTGAGTTAATTAAAACTAAGGAGTTAGTGATGGAAGAAATTGTTGAGCTTTTAGAGGAGCTGTTGGGCGGTCAAGACAGGGTCGAGATTGCTTCAGATGACCCAAAGATTGTTCCCCATAAAGTTACTCTTGCCAAGGCAAAGGTTCGTAGTGGATTGCCTCAGAAGGGGTTTATGGTTGACCCTCCTCGTAAGGATAGGGATTCTTTCACTATTACTAGAGTGAATAAGAAGGGTTCTGCTAAGGTATCAGAGAGTAAGGAAGAGAAGCCTTCAAAGGTTGAAATTGATAGGAGTCAGCATACTTATGTGGCTCCCAAGATTGCTAAAGAGATTATGTCTGTGATGCTTGATGATGCAAGTCACATCATTCTTTTCAAGGGTGGTACAGGTACAGGTAAAACTGTTTGTGCGCATTATCTGACTGAGGAATTAGATATGGAGCTTTTTCAGATTAACTGCCATGGTGAGATTCCCTCTGAGGAGTTTTTTGGTGAGAAGTCGATTGAGATTGATGAAGCTACTGGTCAGAATCACATTGTATGGAAGAGCGGTATTGTTGAGAAGGCAATGAGAGCAGGTTTGGATGAGAATGGTGAAGAGCTTCCTGATGGGAAACCTGGATTGCTCTTTATTGATGAGGCAGGTGCGATGCCTCCCCATGTTGCCATTGGTTTGAATCGAGTATTTGAGTCTGATGACCCTCGCAGAACGTTTGTTGTTAATGCGGATGGTGGTCGTGTGGTTCGCTCTCACAGTAAGTTTCGTATTATTCTTAGTGCGAACACTGCTCTTCGTGGTGCAACTTCAATGGCTGAGTCTCTTTATACGGCTCAGACTCAAGCTCAAGACATTAGCTTGATTAACCGAACTACGGTTTGTTTCAAGTTCGGTTATAATAAGACTGTCGAGAAGCGGATTCTTCAGGAGAAGATTGGTGACGATGCTGTTGTGAATAATGTTCTGAAGTTTCGTGATGGAATTCGTGATGCTCTTCGTAATGGTCGGCTGAATACTCCATTCTCGACTCGACATATTGTCAATATTGCTGATGCTTATCGGGTGTTTGGCGATATTTCCAAGGCGATTTATTACACTACAGTCGAGTTTCTTCTGCCTCAGGAGATTCCGGTCTATGGTGAAGTTGCCAATATGGCGATGGGTATTGACATCCTGAAGGAAGTCGATGCAGGTGAGGATGATATGGATTTTATGTGATATTAAAGTCTTGACCCAGTTAGATTAACTCACTCACTCCTTAAATGGGTTAAGCAATTAAGGCAGTTTATTCTTGAAATAGACTGTCTTTTTTTATATATTTATAGGGGTCCCCAAAAAACTTTTTAATAATACTTGTAAAAGGTTTTAGTTTTGGGTATTGTTTATACAATATAAAAACTTACCGAGGAAGTAGATATGGAGAATATAGCTTTGGATGACAGTAACCGGTATCTCATTTATAAGATGTTGGGGAGAGAAGTTGAGGTTACATTGCCGAGAAGGCATGGTCGAAAAAAGCTATCGGGTCGAGTAGACCATGTCTGTAGAAATATATTTGAGAATATGGTTGAGCTTACGTTAGGTGGGCACCAGCACAGCTTTCAGGAGCCTTCTGCCATTGTTAATTCTGGCAAAAGGCTTCTTTTTGTTTACGGGGACGTGGGTATGGAAGATATGTCAGATGAGGAGCTATTTGATGAGGCTAGAGTGGTAGCTCATAGTGGGGAAAATGTGAATGACATCCTCCAGAGAACTTCTCGTAGTCCTACCTACACCTTAGAAATAAGTATGGGACCTAAAATAACCAAGAAGTCCAAAAGGATGAGAGAGAAAGCTATATCCTATTGATATAGAGAATTTTATATTTTATTTAAAAGAGAGCTACCTGGCTCTCTTTTTTATTTTAAATTTTATAATGGATTGGTAATTAATAGACTGTTTTCTCAAGGAGTTAATTTATGGCAATTCATGCAGGACCAAATGGAATAATAGGAGGCATTAATAATAATGTTGCGGCAGATTGTTGTTGTGACAATTTGGGGGGAAGTTTTGCCTCTTTCTGGGTTGAGTTCTTGGGATGTCCTGCCACCTCATGTGGAGCTACTACTTGTGCAGACCTAAATGGTTTCAAGATTTATATCAAATATAATGATGTTTCTGATTCTTGGGTGGGTTTTGGTTTTGGATTTGCTATTGAGATTATTCAAGTGGGTGAGAATTGGATAATGACTGGCTACGAAGGTGACCTTGCAGGTCAGGCTTGTTTC
>Ga0307376_10002230_pt1 | contig 19334 bp, 18 predicted proteins | sample TR2MG_FD_202536 | JGI IMG/M metagenome (GOLD analysis project Ga0307376, IMG submission 202536) | Soil microbial communities from Risofladan, Vaasa, Finland - TR-2 | ecosystem: Environmental > Terrestrial > Soil > Coastal area > Acid sulfate soil | place: Finland: Risofladan, Vaasa | collected...
TAACCTTCATTGAGCCAGGATCATCAACAACAATGAAGTCTGCCTTATCCCCGACCCTCAGCAGGCCACTTCCGAGGCTGTAATGAACCGCAGCATTTACTGAAGCTGCCCTGAGAATATTAAACAGATCATACTCTTTATTAACAAGGCGGGCAACGAGCAGGTTTATATGTCCTCTTTCAAGCATTTCAGGATGCAGATCGTCACTGCAAAGCATCACCCTGTCAGGATGAGATTCAAGCAAAGAAGCAAGGGCATTAAGGTTTTTTGCGGCACTGCCTTCGCGTATCAGAATATTCATTCCGAGAGAGATCTTTTCAAGAGCCTCTTCGATAGTTGAACATTCATGGTCAGTAGATATTCCTGCAGCTGCATATTTCACCAGGTCTCCTCCGGTGAGCCCCGGGGCATGGCCATCTATTACAACACCTGCATTGTGTGCGATTTTCAGCTTTGCAGTAACAACTTCATCACCGTAAATAACACCTGGAAAATTCATCATTTCTGCCAGGTAATTTATTCTTTTATCCAGCAAAAGCTTCCTTACTTCTTCCGGTCCTATAACCGCACCGGAGCTTTCAAATGAGGTAGCAGGAACGCACGATGGCGCACCAAACGAAAACTTCACAGGAACAGAGGCGGCATTATCAAGCATAAAATTAATCCCCTCAACTCCCATTACATTGGCAATCTCGTGAGGGTCCGACACAACTGCAACAGTTCCGTGCCTCACGGCCGCAACAGCAAACTGTGAGGGCGTGACCATAGAACTTTCTATGTGTACATGTGCATCTGTAAGCCCAGGCATAATAAAAAGATCAGGAGCCGATTCAACTTCCTTAATTGCGGTAATCGTTCCGCACATAAAGGAGATCTCGCCGGTATATATCTTCCTCTTATGCAGGTCCACTATTTTTCCTGAAATTTTCATTTTTGATTTTTATAAAAGATGTTCCACGTGGAACACAAGCCTTACCTTCCCAGATACATAATTAAAATTGAAATGTCAGAAGAAGATACTCCGCTAATCCTTGAGGCTTGTCCAATTGAACCCGGACGAATTTTCGTAAGTTTTTCTCTGCCTTCAGTAGAAATTGATGTTAGCTCATCATATTCAATATCGTCAGGGATTCTCAGGTCTTCCAGTCTGCTTATCTTTTCTGCAATATTCCTTTCGCGTTCCAGATAGCCTGAATATTTTATCCTGATCTCTGCTCCCTCTGCAATCTCCCTTTTTCTTTCTGAAGAGGAATACTTCAACTCTTCAGATCCCGGCATTTGCTGCAACAGCTCCCCCAGATCCACCTGTGGTCTTCCCGCAACAGTCATAGCCTTACTCTTCTGTGAAATACCGCTCGTCCCTTTAGACTCCAAAAAAACGTTAATCTTTACCGGATCCAGGCTTTCCTTCTTCAGAAAGCCTGCTATCTCATTCATCATTGCCTGCTTTTCCTTAAGTCTCTCGAGTCTTAATCCGCCTGCCATACCAAGCATGCACGCCTTTTCTGTAAGTCTCTCGTCTGCATTATCCTGTCTCAAAAGGATCCTGTACTCAGCTCTTGATGTAAACATCCTGTAAGGTTCATCAACTCCTTTCGTTACGAGGTCATCAATAAGTACTCCGATGTATCCTTCATCCCTGCCAATTACAAGCGGCTTCTCATTCCTTATCTTAAGGACCGCGTTTGCACCTGCCATCAGTCCCTGTGCTCCGGCTTCCTCATATCCTGTAGTTCCGTTTATCTGTCCGGCAAAATATAATCCTTCAATCTTTTTCGTCTCCAGAGTATGCTTTAGTTGTGTCGGTTGAAAGAAATCGTATTCTATCGCATAGCCCGGCCTGTATATCACTACTCCTTCCAGACCGCGTACCTTTCTTAACGCATTTAGTTGAGTCTCCAGTGGAAGACTGCTTGCAAATCCATTTATATAATATTCATTTGTGTCCCATCCCTCCGGCTCCAGGAATAGCTGGTGAAACTCCTTGTCTGCAAAAGTCACTATTTTATCTTCAACGCTCGGACAGTACCTGGGTCCTCTCCCTTTAATTCTTCCAGTAAACAGGGGAGAATATTCCAGACCTTTTCTTAGCTCATCATGTACCTCCTTATTCGTATGAGTAATGAAACAGCTTTTTTCATCCTTTATATCAGTACGGTCATTAAGGAATGAAAAGGAGAGTCCCTCTCCGTCTCCCTTCTGTTCTGTCATAAGACTGAAGTCCAGGCTTCTTCCGTCAACCCTTGCGCTTGTACCTGTCTTCATCCTTTCAACACTGAACCCAAGCTTCTTTAACTGATCACTTAATCCCATAGATGCCTGATCTCCGGATCTGCCTCCCTTCATTGTCTGAAATCCAACATGCATCAGTCCGTTCAGAAATGTTCCGTTTGTAAGTACTACTGCATCAGCATAAAATCTTGTCCCCAGTGACGTACTTACCCCCTTTACTCTCTCCCCTTCCAGGATCAGGCTTGTTGCCTGCTCCTGCCATATATGAAGCATTCCCTTGTTTTCCAGGACTTTTCTCCACTCCCGTGTGAACATCATTCTGTCACACTGAGCTCTCGGGCTCCACATTGCAGGTCCCTTGCTCCTGTTAAGCATCCTGAACTGTATCATTGTGCGGTCCGTGACTATCCCCGACATTCCGCCAAGTGCATCTATCTCTCTGATTATCTGTCCTTTCGCAATGCCGCCCATAGCTGGATTGCATGACATTTGGGCCAGCTTTGTCATATCCATTGTTACAAGCAGGGTCTTTGCACCCATTGTGGCTGCCATATGTGCCGCTTCACATCCCGCATGACCACCTCCTACAACAATAATATCATATGTGAAATTCATTCAGCTTCAGCTAATGCCAGATACATTTCTTCCCTTTCTGTCATCACAGCCTTCTCCTCCTTGCTGGAGTCTACATATCCGCACAGGTGCAAAAATCCGTGAAATATAACTCTTGTGGTTTCGCTTTCAAGTGATACATTTAGAGATTGAGCATTATACCTAACCCTCTCTATGCTAATGTATATCTCGCCGTTTATGACTTTCCCTTCGTTATAGTCAAATGTAATTATATCAGTAAGGTAATCATGGGCCAAAAACTCCCTGTTTATTTCCAGTAATTTTTTATCCGTTGTAAATATCACTTCTGTATTCCCGGTTTTTCTGCCAGCGTCATTTATTATTTTCAGGATAACCCGTTTAATCTTCCGGTTCTCCTTAAGTCGAAATCCTTCAATATCGTAGTTAAATCCTATTTTCAATAAACTAGTATTTAAAGGTCATTTTTACTTCATTACCCGCTTTGTTATACTCTGTTGTATCAGCGAGGTGCCTCATAAGGAAAACGCCCCTTCCCTGAAGGTTTTCAATATTCTCCGGTTTTGTGGGATCGGGCAGGTTCCGGTATTCAAAACCTTTGCCTTCATCGGTCACAAACACTTCAAACACATTTCCGTCCGCAGAAATTTCTACTGTTACATTCTTTGTTACATCCTCCTTATTTCCGTGTATAATAGCATTATTTACCGCCTCCACAGTTGAAACAAGAATCTTACCGTACACATCATCTGAAACACCAAGCCTCTTTGACAATGTGTCTACCATAGTTTCTATAATAGTCAGATTTTCAATGTCTGATTTTATGGTCATTTTTTCCGTCATAATAGAAACAATTACAATATCTTAAACTACCTGCGATTCTTTTTGTTTCACAAATACTTATTTATTCACCAGCCAAAGTTCGGGATTTAGTTTTGTCTTTTCTTCATAGATCATAAACTTTAATACAGCTTTATTTCCTTCAGCTGAATCACTAAAAACCTCTCCCAGCACCTGACCTGTTGCAACAATCTCTCCAGCCTTTACTCTTAAATTGACCAGATTCTGATATACTGTAAGGTATTTCCCGTGTCGCACTATAACTGCCATATTTGCTCCTGAAATAGCAAAAACCCTTACTGCCTGACCCTTAAATATCGATTTCGCCATTATATTACCACTCGAAGTTATTTCAATACCTATATTATCTTCCGTAACTCTTTTTAAGACAGGGTGTTGCTGCAGGCCAAAGTGGCTTGTTATGATTCCCTTTTCAACCGGCCATGGTAGCCTTCCTTTGTTTTCTCCGAAGGAATCCCCAACCAGCTTCATTTCATTCGTCATAGGTGTAGAAACACTTTTCTTTCTTTCTTCTTCAATCACCCTGGCAATTTCAGCTTCAATCTGCCGTGTTATCCGCTTTTTCTCTTCAAGTTGCTGCTTTAGTTGCGTTTCCTTCTTGCCAAGGGTTGTTACCATCCTCTCCCTGCGGACCTGGTCTTCTCTGAGAATCTGTTTCTGTCGTTCTTCTTTCCTTTTAAGGTCATTTATACTCTTTACGTCCGTTTCCAGCTTCGCTCTTGTAGTCTGCAGTTCATAATATATCTGGCTTATTAATTCCGCCTCATTCCTTCTGTATCTGGCAACCTGTTGTATATACTTAAGCCTCTTGTAGCCCTGGTTAAAGTCAGTTGAAGATAAAATAAATGCAACGGCAGGGTTTCCTCTTGTCGCTTTATATGCATTGATTATTGAGCGTCCGTATTCTTCCTTAAGCCTTGTCAGGTCTTCCTCCATTATCTCTCCTGCCTGTTTGTTAAGAGATATCCTGTATCGCAGAAGGCTAATCTCTTCGCCGTATTCATTTATTATTTTTTCCCGTAACGATAACTTCTTTCCTATAACGCTCAGCTCATTAAGGTTCTCCTTTCTTTCTGATGCCGTATTTTTGAGCAGCCGGTCCACATATTCTATTTCTTCGAGGTTTTTCTTCCTTCTATTCTCAAGTTCCGTGCGACTTTGGGCTCCGAGATCAAGAAATACGGACACCAACAACAATGATATTATTGCCTTAATTATCATAAAGATTCTCTTCTGTATCCCGGCAATACAACTTTAATCCTTTCATTAAACCCTACATTCAATTCCGTTATACTAATTTTCACGTGGAACATTTTCCCCACGCTTTTAATTTCTATGGTTGAAGGATATTTTTTCTTTCCGCGCTTTATAAAGTTACCAAACCTCATCAAATATTCCGGCTCATTTCCTGATGTCTTTATGTTCTCCTCTGAAATTTTTCTCTCTTCCCTGTTAACAATTATGTCTCTTATATAATTTCCTTCAGGATATGAAATCAGAAAATCATTACTTCCGGATATTATTGCATTAGAAACAGTAACATCTCCGGGTATGTCTCCCATAAAAATTTCAATCAAATTCTTCGGTAATCCCGATCTTCTAAGTATTTCTTCCCTGCTTCCGTATAGAATTACCCTGCTCATTTTATTAATTACAAATACGGAATCGCCTGTAGATATAGCTCTTACCAGCTCAATTCCCAGCGGCCCCCTGATTGAGGCAAAAAAATCTCCTTCCGGGTTAACTTTTGCATAAAGGTTAAAACTTCCTTCCACCTGCGTGCCCCTTAGTTCTACTTCCGCCTTTTTTATGACGAATCCTTCAGGATTAATGTTAAGAGACTTTGCCTCTGTTAAAATATTATAGCCCGAACTTTCAACATAGGTCCCCGTCATCCTTCCATCTCTTTTCCTTGTAGTAGCACAGGATGAAAAAATTATAGATATTATGAACAGAATTATTATTCCTGTTTTTCTCCTCCACATAATTCTATTTCCTTTTTAAGATATTCCTTTGAGCTATCACCCTCCAGCGCCATTCTCCAGTAATTAACTGCTTCATTACACTTTGACATTGTTTTAAGAATAAAACCCATGTGTTCAAGAATCTCGGGGTCATTTTCTTCAGATTTCTCAAATATCTTTCTCATTACACCGTATGCTTCCTTAATTTTTCCTGATTTATACAGAACCCAGGCATACGTATCAAGGTAGGTTGCATTATTACTATCCTTCGCTATTACCTTTTCTGTCATTTTCAGCGCTTTTTGTAATTCCCTGTCATTCTCAGCAAGAAAATATGAATAATTATTAAGCAGCATAATATTATCAGGGTCAATTATAAGGGCCTTCTCCATATACTTATACGCCTCCTCAAAATCTTTCATTCTGTATTTAAGTTCTCCCAGCATTGATAAAACCTGAAGCTTTAACTGTTTATCGTTCCCTGCCAGTATAAGTGCCTTATTCAGTTCAGAATCTGCTACATCGTACTTTCCCAATTCCATTGCAGCAATAGCATAATATACTTTACCGATGATACTCCTGTTATTCTCGGAAGAATAAGCTGAGGCAAGATTGTAGAGCTTTTCATATTCTTCACTTCCGGCATACAGCAAAATCAGTCTTTCTTTAAAAAAATAACCTTTTGGTACTTTACTCAATATCTCTTCATAACGCCCGATAGCCTTACCGGTCATTCCAAGCTTCTCATACATCTCCGGTCTTATGGATAAAACTTCCTCGTCATCAGGATAGTCTTCTTCCAGTAAAAGGAGGCTTGCTTCCAGGGTCTTGTTTTGTGATACTATGTATGCCGAATCCCTGTTAAGCTCACTTACCAGGGCCACTTTTCTTTCACGGTCTATAACCTGGCTCTTAATTACTGATCCCAGAAAAACAGAAACGCCCTCATACTTCTTCTTGCTTACAAGATTTATCAAAACCAGCATCTGTGACTCGGCATTGTTCGGATCATCTTCAATTATCCTGCTGTAAATACTGTCGCTCTTCTCCCCTTCTCCTGCTTCAGAATATATATTAGCTAACAATGCTTTATATTTGACTTCCTCCGGGAATCTATTAATCAAAGCCCTGGTTCTTTCAGCGGCCGCTGTATATGCTTTGTTACTTATCATTCCAGAAATCATTACCAGAAACATCTGCTCGTTGAGCGCCCCGGCCCTGTCAAGGATCATAAACAAAGAGTCCGCTTTTGAGATGTCACCCTTTTCAGAATATAGTCCTGCAAGTATTGTATTAACCTCCATGGCCTTAGGGCTAGCATATAGGGCACGCTGAAAATACACCAGGGCAGAATCCTTCTCTTCATACTGTACAAACAGAGATCCGCATGCCATCTGGTACCAGTAGTTATTCCTGTCAAGGTTTGCAGCTCTTGATGCATAACGGATAGCCTTATCAGAATCCCCCATTTTAGCATAAGCCTGTGCGAGCTCAAAATAAGGAACACTCCTGTTTTTGTCTATCTCAATACATTTTTCAAAGAGTGCTACCGCCTGGTCTGCTTTGCCTACATATTTCTGCCTGATTGCTTCAGCAATCAGATAATCATATTTACTGTTCACGGCAGCATCCTTAAACAGCGCCGAAGACACCTTTACTGTTTCCCGGGAACATCCCAGAAACATAAATATTGTTAAGCCATATAATACAAGTCTTCTCATTTTCTTCCTGAATGTCCAAAACCGCCATCGCCTCTCCCGCTTGCTTTAAGTTCCTCTACCTCAATAAATTCAGCCTTTTCGTGACTTGCAAAGATCATCTGTGCAATGCGGTCCCCATTATTAATAACAAATTCTACGTCCGATAAGTTAACAAGTATGATTCCTATCTCTCCCCTGTAGTCGGCGTCAATGGTGCCCGGTGAGTTCAGAACAGTAATGCCGTGTTTTATTGCCATGCCGCTTCTTGGTCTTATTTGCGCCTCGAACCCAACGGGTACCTCAATATATAGTCCTGTGCCTACCAGCTTTCTTTCCATGGGCCCAATTTTTACCTGCTCATTTATACATGCCCTCAGGTCCATTCCGGCTGAATGCGTTGTCTCATAGGCGGGAAGCCTGTGTCCCGACTTGTTTACAATTCTTATCTTCACGTTCTCCCGGGTATTAACGATGAAAAAAACCTGTCCCGCCTTTCTGCAAAAACGCAGAACGAAGCCAGCAAAATAGTGTCTATAAAAATATTTAACAATGAGCTTTTCGTTTCCACGATTCTTGAAAGCGCTACTAACAATATAGCCACAGCTATGTAAATCAAAAGCTTCTTTACTTCATATTTAATCGGGTAAAACCGCAGTCCTACAAAATAAGAGACGAGCACCATTGTAAGATAACAGGCCACGTGAGCCCAGGCAGCAGCAATATATCCGTATTTCGGTACGAACAGCAGGTTGCCTGTAATTGTTACCACAGCTCCTATAATGGTGATCCATGCCCCATAGATAGTTTTGTCGTCTACTTTATACCAGATACTCTGGTTTATAAATATCCCAAGCAGTAAGTATCCCATGCTCACTATCGGTACAACTATCAGTGACTCCCTGAAAACAGGGCCAATAATGACTTGCAGTCCTTCGATATATAGGTTGATGCACAGAAAAAGTATAAGACCTGTTATCACAAAGTACTTCATGGTTACGGCATATGTTTCTTTTGCATCATGTTTCCCCGCTTTTTCAAAGAAGAATGGTTCTGCGGCAAACCTGTACATCTGTATGAAAAGCGACATAAGAACGCCAACCTTGAATCCTGCTCCGTAAAGACCTACTGTTGACAATCCCTCCGGGCCTCCTATTAATCTTCTCAGCAGTATCTTATCAAGTACTTCGTTCAGTGATCCTGCCATTCCACCTATCAGTAGGGGCCAGGTATATGAAATCATTTTAAAAAAAATCTTTTTGTCAAAAACCGGCCTGATCCTAATAATGAACGGTATAAGGCACACTAGAGTAACAACCGACCCGGCCAGGTTTGCAACAAAGACATAGCCCACCCTGAAATCAGGGTTATATATTTTAAGTATCCAGCCTCCGCCTCTTTCCAGTATCCGTGGTGCTGACCTTAAAAAGAATAATACCAGTGTTACCGTGATAACTACATTTATTATTTTCAGAGCACTGAATACAATTGGTCTGTTATGTCCTCTCAGGTATGCAAAAGGTATGGCCGAAAAGGCATCAACAGCTACAATCCATGCAAACATACGGATATACTCCGGGTGATTGCCATACTTAAAAAACTCCGATACCGGTCCTATAAATACGGACACTGCGATAATGAACAGGGCAGAGGTAAAAAAGAGACTGAACAGTGCTGTGCTGTAAACCGTATCTGCCGGTGCTTTCTTGCCGGCAAACCTGAAATATGTTGTCTCCATTCCATAGGTTAGGATGACCAGGGCAAGCACCATCCAGGCATACAGCTCAGTAACGACTCCGTATTCTTCACGCCCGAAAATATATGTATAAAAGGGTGTTAGCAGGGCGTAATTAAGAAATCTTGGAACAACGGTCCCAAAGCCATAAACAACAGTCTGCCCTGCAAGTTTGCGGATTTCGTTCATGTTAAACTCTTAACTGCAAATATATATCTTTGTAGCTCGTAAATTTAAAGAAAATGAACTCGTCCATTCGGCAGGCCCTGCTCCTCATAGCTTTAATTCTTGTTTCAGGTTGCACGGCTAAAAAAGAGACCCCGGTAAGGGCAGAAATAAAAACTACAGAAGGAGACATCATTGTTGTACTTTCAGATCTCACTCCGCTTCACCGCGACAATTTCATAAAACTTGCTGAGTCAGGTTTTTATGACGGCGTTTCATTTCACCGCATTATCACGGACTTCATGATCCAGGCCGGCGACGGGCCTACCAGGAACCCTCCGTCATTAATTCCCGACTATACTGTTCCGGCCGAGATTAATGACTCTCTTTTCCATAAACGCGGAGCCCTGGCAGCTGCCCGTGAAGGCGATAACGCCAACCCTGCCAGAAGCTCCTCCGGGACACAGTTTTATATTGTACAGGGCAAAAAATATGATGATAAAGAACTGACAAAGACCGAACAACGTATAGATTATAACAAAAGGCAGGCCCTTTATCAGCAGGCCCTTGCTGAGCAGAGAGCCTCCGCATCAACTGATTCAATACACCTTAATGATGACGAGATTCAGCAGAACGCCATTCTTAAAGTATATGAGCTAATGGAGGCTTCCGGCCTTTATAAAATGCCTGAATATCGCAAGGAGATTTACCGCACCATAGGTGGCGCCCCGTTTCTTGACGGAGCCTACACAGTCTTCGGGGAAGTTATATCAGGAATGGACATCCTGGACGCTATCGGTAACACCCCCACCGATATAAATGACAAGCCCCTGAAAGACATCAGAATAATTAAAATAAAAATTGTACGAAAATAAACCTCTTCCGGCATGAAGAATAAAATAGCACAATTAAGAAAAGACGTTGAAGAGTTTCTGATCAGCGACAATGATCAGCTTGAGCAGTTCAGGCTCAAATATCTCAGCAAAAAGGGACTTATCCCTTCACTTTTTGAAGGTTTCAGAGATGTTCTTCCGGAGCAGAAAAAAGAGACGGGACTGTTGCTGAATAAACTCAAGCATCTTGCGGCAGACAGGTACAATGAATTTAAGGAACGACTTTCGTCCTCTGAAACAGCACCCCCGGGGATAGACCTGACAAGGCCGGCCATTCCTTTTGCGGTGGGCTCGAGGCACCCTATATCCATTGTCCGCCGGGAGATTATTGACATATTCTCAACGATTGGCTTTACTGTTTCTGAAGGACCTGAAATAGAAGACGACAATCACGTCTTCTCAAAGCTAAACTTTGCAAAGGATCATCCCGCCCGTGATATGCAGGATACATTTTATATCAGCAGGGTGTCTGGCGGCGAGTCTGATCCTCATGATGTTTTGCTTCGCACCCATACCTCCTCAGTGCAGGTACGTGTAATGGAAACGCAAAGGCCCCCCATCAGGACTATCTCTCCGGGCCGTGTTTTTCGTAATGAGGCCATCTCTGCCAGGGCTCATTGTATCTTTCACCAGATAGAAGGGCTGTACATTGCCGGGAATGTGTCATTTGCAGACCTACGGCAGACCTTACTCTATTTTGCTCGGGAATTCTTCGGACAGGAAGTAAATATAAGACTCAGGCCCTCTTTCTTCCCCTTCACCGAGCCTTCGGCAGAGATGGATGTAAGCTGTAACCTGTGCGGCGGAAAAGGGTGTAATGTATGTAAGGGAACCGGCTGGCTGGAGGTTCTGGGATGCGGGATGATTGACCCGAATGTTCTGGAGGCATGCAGTATTGATTCCTTAAAGTATTCAGGATTTGCCTTCGGAATGGGAATAGAGCGCGCGGCCATGCTTAAATACAGGATTAACGACCTGAGGCTCTACTTTGAAAATGATATGAGGTTCCTAAGTCAGTTCAGGGCAGAGATAATCTGACTTTAAAATTTTGATTTATTAAGATATATATTCAACTCTATTTGCAATCTTTGTGAACTTAATTAAATCTCTATGAAACAGCATGATTATGCTATATCATTTTGTGACAAATGTGCATTTGAGACCTGTTCCGTTTTCCGTTTTCTGACGAGGGACCAGACTGACCGTCTGAATTTTGAGAAAGATTGCCGGCACTACAAGAGAGGTGATGTTCTGTACCATGAAGGAAAAAGGATCAGCGGATTCTTTTGTATAAATTCAGGTATTATTAAAGTCTTTAAAACAGGGGTAGACGGAAAGGAACAGATATTAAGGTTCGCGAGGAAAGGGGAGATCATAGCATACAGATCTGTGCTCAGTAATGAAGCGGCATGTACGTCTGCAAAAGTGATAGAGGACTGCCAGGTATGTTTTATTCCCTCAGAGCTTCTGATACAGTTTGTAAAAACCAATCCGGCGTTTTCGTTCGAGATGCTTAAGCTCACGTGTCACGAGCTGGAAGAGGCTAATTCATATATTACTGATATTGCCCAAAAGACTGTCAGGGAGCGTGTTGCAGAGGTGCTTGTCCAGCTGATAATTGATTTTGGGTTGGATGATCAGAAGTATCTCAGGATCACCCTGACGCGAGAAGAACTGGCAAATATTGTTGGCACAGCCACAGAGTCAGTGATAAGGCTTCTTTCAGAATTTAAAAGCGATAATCTTATAGAGCTCTCCGGGCGCAAGATCCGGGTCCTTGATTTCAAGGGGCTTGAAAAGATCAGCAATGTCATCAGCTGACAGAATCAGAAAAGGGTATTTCCTGTACCCGGAACAATTCCAAGGTGTTTATAGGCAATTTCGGTAGCCTCCCGTCCACGCGGAGTACGTTTAATATAACCCTCCTTAATAAGGAATGGCTCATATACCTCTTCTATGGTGCCGCTCTCCTCGCCAACTGCTGTTGAAATATTGTTAACCCCGACAGGTCCTCCCTTGAACTTCTCAATGATAGTCCTCAGGATCCTGTTGTCCATCTCATCAAGACCATGTTTGTCAATATTTAGCGCCTCCAGGCTATAACGTGTTATCTCCACGTCTATTGATCCGGTGCCCTTTACCTGTGCAAAGTCGCGGACCCTTCTCAGAAGAGCATTGGCTATCCTGGGTGTTCCACGGCTTCGCGATGCTATTTCATGGGCGGCTTTTTCATCAATAGCAATATTGAGAATGTCAGCTGATCTTTTCACGATGCCCTTAAGCACCGGCGTATCATAATATTCAAGGTGGAATTTTATCCCGAACCTGGCACGCAGGGGGCTTGTCAGCAATCCTGACCGTGTAGTTGCACCTATAAGGGTGAAGGGGCTCAGTTTCAGCTGCACTGACCGTGCTCCCGGACCCTTGTCAATCATTATGTCAATCTGATAGTCCTCCATGGCTGAATAGAGGTACTCTTCAACCACCGGGCTTAGCCTGTGTATCTCATCAATGAACAGGACGTCTCCCTCGTCAAGACTTGTAAGAAGGCCTGCCAGGTCACCCGGTTTGTCAAGCACAGGGCCGGATGTCACCTTAAGTTTTACATTAAGTTCATTTGATATAATTGTGGCCAGCGTTGTTTTTCCGAGGCCGGGAGGCCCATGAAGGAGTACATGGTCGAGGGCCTCTCCGCGCTGTCTGGCAGCAGTTACAAACACGCTTAGATTGTCAGTGATACGCTTCTGACCTTTAAAGTCAATGAAGGAAAGCGGCCTTAATTGTTTTTCAACTTCAGCATCGCCGGTAAAAGTCACTTCGTTTCTGACGTTAAATTTTTCGCTCATCGTAAGATCATTTAATGAGCTTAACATCGCTCTCGGGCAGCTTGATGCTCACCCCGTTTATATTGGTTTCTATATCATCGTGATAGGTGATTGTCAGAACCACTTCTCCTTCTTCATTATATTTCTTCCATGTTTTTGAACGCAACCCGTTTTGATAATACCGGTCCTCCTTTATTCTGCCATTCTCATAATAAAGTATATGATGGCCCGTGGGGTTGCCCTGGTTATAGCTGCCCCTGAATCTCAATTTACCGTTTAAATAATAGGCCTTCCAGGGTCCGTCGCGTAATCCGAGAAGGTATGTGCCTGTTTCAATATTATCACCTGACCGGAGCATCCATTCACCATTCCTTTCCCCGTCAGCATATGTTCCCTGTGCAATTATCTCACCTTCACGAGTATATTCAGTATAACGCCCGTCTCTGCGCCCCTGGGAGTAGTCTTCTTCGCGGAGCAGCTCCCCTTCGGGATAGTACCAGCGCCATGTTCCGTCAATACGGCCGTTGCTGTACGATCCTGCCTGCTCCATCTTGCCTGACGATGAGTAAAACTTCCAGGTACCTGTTCGCCGGCTGTCTGCATACGCTCCTTCTGCCATCACAACACCTTCGGAAGAAAAGTCTTTCCATGCCCCATTACGGTTGCCTGTCTCATCGACAATCCCCTCAGAAATCAGAAGCCCGTTATCATTGTAAATCCTTGATCCCTTTATTGTTCCATTCTCGTTGTATTCGCGGTGTATGCCCACCGGAACACCCATCTTAAAAGGTCCGGAAAAAGTAAGCCTTCCGTTATCGTCATACTTATTGACAATCTCTATATCGGATCCTGTATCAATGTCCGTTCCGGTTACCTTTCCATCTTCGTACAAAAGTGTTACAAGAAGCTTTCCTTTTTCATCGTACTCCTTATAATAACCGTGAAGCTGGTCGTTGCGATAGTTCTTTTCAGCCCGGATATTTCCTCCCTGATAAAACTCAAGCCATTCTCCTTGTTTCAGTCCTGCGGCGTCAGTAAAGTTTATTTTCTCCCGGCTTATAAGAAAATCGTTGTTGTATTCCAGCAGGGTGATGATCTTACTCTCACGGTCATATTCACGCGACAGACCGTCCTTGTGTCCGTTATAATAAGGAATCGTCTGCCTTATTTTTCCTTCAGGATAAAATATCTGTGCAACGCCTTCTTTTTTGTCTCCCGCAAATAATTCTTTCGAGTAAATAAATAAACCAACTACAGGATCCTTCTGATACTTAATATAGTATCCGTTCCTTTTACCTAGAAGATAGCTTATTTTTTCCGTTGTATCGCCTGCCTGATCAAAGAAGGCCCATATACTGTCAAGAAGATAGCTGCGTCTTTTACCTTCAGACTTCAGAACGCCCGTTATATAAAAGCTTTTCCAGTATCCGTCAGGCTTTCCATTTCTTATATAACCTTCACTTGAAATATTGCCGTTAGGATATCTGAACTGCTGAAACCCGTCTTTTATCTCTTCAGGTTTTTGTGCAGAGAGGATTGTTGGAATGATTACCAGTAAAAACAGAATTCCTTTTCTCATTCTATAAGCCCAGTTTAGCAGATATTTCAAGCATACGTCTGATGGGAACTGCTGCCCTTTCAATAATTGCCGGATCCACTTTTATTTCCGGCTCTTCAAATTTAAGTGATTTATATATCTTTTCAAGTGTAATAAGCTTCATGAAATTACATTCACTGCAACCGCATGTTGAATCTTTAGGAGGAGCAGGTATAAATATTTTATCCGGTTCTGCCTTTTGCATCTGATAAATTATTCCAGGTTCAGTTGCCACAATATATTTGCTTCCACTGTCTTTGCTTATGAAAGAAAGAAGTCCAGATGTTGATCCTATATAATCTGCAACAATTCTTACCGGCATTTCGCATTCAGGGTGAACAATGATTTTTGATCCTGGATTTTCCTTTTTAATCTTAATTATTGCCTCTATAGAAAACTCTTCATGTACATGACATGCACCATTCCATACAAGAATATCCCTTCCTGTCAGACTCTTAATATAATTGCCAAGATTACGATCCGGGCCGAATATTATTTTTTCATTTTCGGGAAGAGATTCCACAATCTGTTTTGCATTTGATGATGTACATGCAATATCACTGAGAGCTTTAATGTCAGCAGTAGTATTCACATAAGTTATTACTGTCCTGCCTGGATTATTAATTATAAATTTTTCAAAGTCTTCTTTTTTACATGAATCAGCAAGAGAACATCCTGCCATAATATCTGGTATAATTACCTTTTTGCTGGGAGAAAGTATTTTTGCTGTTTCAGCCATAAAACTGACTCCTGCAAAAATAATTATATCAGCTTTTGTTACAGCTGCCTGTTGGGAAAGTGCCAGGCTGTCTCCAATAAAATCAGCTATATCCTGTATTTCCGGAATCTGATAGTAATGCGCCAGTATTACGGCATTTTTTTCCTTCCTGAGCTTATTTATATTATCTGTAAGCTCATTGTTTACATTACCTTTGACAGCATAAAAATCAGTTTTTTTTATGTTTTTATCAACAAGCATACTACTTACATTTAAATTGAAATTTATAATTATGATGCTTATTATATCCTGTTAATTGTGTTCAAATAATTTTATTTTTTCACTTGCAGAAAAGAGTATTAAAAGATTAAAAACAACTTTTAAACATATCAAAAAACATACCTTTTCAGTGACAGAACACCTTATGAAATAAATTAACAACTGTTTATACAGTTTTGTTAACACAGAAAAGAAGACAAATGTAGACCATTTTAATGTTCAGTCCCGGTTGAAAAACTCTTTTAAACTCATTAAAAAAAGATTTTGACGGAAAATTATTATAACAGGTAATCAAAAGTCTCACTTTATTAAAAGAAATGAACAAACTTCGACCGGGCTCGTTACATGTTATGAACAAAAAAGGACATGAATGTTTTCTTTTCTATTAATAATAGTCGGGCTATATTTGCATAAAAATATTGTAAAGTTTTGGAAAAAGTAATAATTACTGCAGATCATGCCGGATTTCGCCTTAAAGAGAAGGTTGTCAGATGGCTTATATCCAACAGGTATGAAGTAAAGGATATTGGTTGTTTTTCTGAGGAAAGTGTTGATTATCCTGACTTTGCCCATCCTCTTTGCGAGGCGATTGAAAGGGGAGAGTACAGGTTTGGCATAACGATATGCGGCTCGGGTAATGGTATTAATATGACGTCCAACAAGCATCAGGGAATAAGGTCCGCTGTTTGCTGGAATGAGGAGATAAGTCGTCTTGCAAGGACTCACAATGACGCAAATGTATGTGCATTGCCCGGAAGATTTATGACAGAAGCCGAAGCCATTGTTGTTGTAAAAACATTTCTCACAGGCTCATTTGACGGAGGGCGTCATAAGCGGCGTATAGACAAGATACCCCTGAGGTCTGATTGAGATGCTTTCAAACTCCTGTAAATATGGCATTCGCGCGGTAATTTTCATTGCCTCAAAGCAGGAGGGCTCCGTAAAGGTAGGGCTGAAGCAAATAGGTGATGAGCTTAAAATACCGGTTCCCTACCTTGCCAAAATACTGCAAATCCTGTCGAAGAGAAAGATACTGGATTCATCAAAAGGCCCCCATGGCGGCTTTTCTCTTCTTGTTCCGGCGAAAAACCTTACCCTTATGGATATTGTCAGGGCAATTGACGGGGCAGATTTTTTTGACAGGTGCTATATTACAGGAGAGAAATGTAACTTCGGCGAACCGGACAAAGGATTGTGTCTGCTACACAATGATCTTCGTAAGGAAAAAGAACGGCTGACGCAGTTTTTCACCGGCAGGACAGTTGACAGTCTGGTGAAGCTGGTACACAAAAACAATAATCTGATTATCTGATTTCTTTCAGGATCCGCCTGACTGCAAGCGCACTTACAACGCCGGCACCAACGCCAAGGATATCTGCTGCCAGGTCGAGAGCTTCAGCCTTCCTTGAGTTTGTAAGCAAATACTGAAGCACTTCCATGAGGGCACCGAAGACCACGGGGAAGACAAGCACGACATAACGGACAGTCCCGCTGCTCTGCCACAGGCAAGAGTCAAGCAACAAAATTCCGGAGAAAAGTGAATACATGATGAAGTGGCCAATCTTGTCAACATAGGGTATTTTCAGAAAATCGCCGGGCACCAGCGATTGGCCCCCCGACAGGCTCAGCCAGACTATCAGTAATCCGATGATAATACTTCTGTAATATCTTTTTATAAAGAGAGATACCATACTTTGCCGTTGAAGGGGCGAAAATAATAAACTAATGCCGAAACTTTTGTAAATTTAGAAAATTGATTTTCCCATGGCAGGAATTTATCTTCATATACCCTTCTGTAAAAGCTTCTGTTCGTACTGTGATTTTTACAGTGTTACGGACACCGATAAGACCGGAAGGTTTGTAGAGGCGATAATTGCCGAATCAGCTCTTCGGTCGGGATATCTTGAGGGAGAGACCGTTGAGACTATATATTTCGGAGGGGGCACACCTTCTCTTTTGGCTGTTGTGGACATCAGGAAGATCCTTTCGGCGCTTTCGGCGCGCTACAACCTTTCCCATGACCCCGAAATCACCCTGGAAGCCAATCCGGATGACATTACGGCTCAATATTCTGGCGAGTTGTTAGCAGCAGGCATTAACAGGCTCAGTTTAGGCGTACAGTCGTGGAGCGATGCCCGGCTAAAATACCTGGGACGCAGGCATACAGCAAAACAGTCTGCAACTGCGCTGGAGGAAGCATTCAGGGCAGGATTTAAAAATATATCAGCAGATCTGATTTACGGTGTTCCCGGAATGACGGCAGAAGACCTTAAGACTGATCTTGAAAAAACATTTTCATTTTCCGTAACGCACCTGTCTGCATACCATCTGACAATAGAGGGCGGAACAAAATTCGGGAAGATGAAAAAAGAGGGGAGGTTATCAGAGACAGATGAAGAAACCAGTGCAGCCATGTTTTCAATGCTTGGGTCTGAGTGCAGGGCTCACGGGTTCATTCATTACGAGATCTCTAACTTTGCCAGGGAGGGCTATATTTCAAGACACAATTCAGCGTACTGGAGGCAGATCCCCTACATAGGGCTGGGGCCTTCTGCGCATTCCTTCGACACCGTGTCACGGCAGTGGAATGCCTCAAACCTGAAAAATTACCTTCAGTCTATTGAGGGCGGCGTTGTTCCTTTTGAGCGCGAGGAGCTGGACAGGGTCACCATGTTCAATGAGTACCTGATGACTTCTATTCGTACCATGTGGGGGATTGACCTGGAACATATTGAGCAGCTTTATGACAAGGAGCTTCATGATTATCTTGTCAACTTATCCGAAAAATATATCCGTTACGGGCTGATGCACCGCAATAAAAATACCCTGATCCTTACGGACCAGGGTAAGATGATCTCTGATAATATCATTGCAGAGCTCCTTATGGAGCTTTGATTATCTCCTTCCTTTAAGCGTATAAGAACCGGCGCCAATCTGTTCTCCCTCGAGGTAAAGCCCAACGCTGTAAGTCCCGGCGATAAAGTCGCCTGTGTTGTCAAGGAAAATACACATTTCCACATCCTGGTTAGCATAATCCACGGCTCTGTTTGCAGAGAATATAAGCTGTTCGCCTTTTACTTCGAAGAGGTTTTCAGAAGATGTTGTAATGACCAGCTGATCAGGACGAACCACGCGGAGATATACTATTTTATTGCCTGCTGAGGCAATAGAATTTTCGCGGAGCGTAAAGCATACGCGCACTTTGTCAAGGCGATTTAGCTCCTCGGTCTCTTTTCTCTTCTTATTAAGGGCCACTGCCGTTACGTCCTTGGCCTGTATGACAGATGCAATGGTGACCTTTGAGGAGAGGTCCGCTTTAACTTTTTCGAGTTCAACATTGGTCTGCTGCACTTCTGTTATCTGCTGCTTTATCTCTGTGTTTTCTGCAACCAGTACTTTATTGCGCGAATTGAGAGAGTCAATCTGAACAATATAACTCTTCATAATGTCACGCATAGTAGTAATTTTTGCTTTATATTTACGTATAAGCTGAGCGTTGGAAGCGCTGACCTCCAGCAGCTTCTGAATCTTACCGCGCTCCTGCTGCAGCTGAGCATTAAGGGTATCATTGCTTGTCTTGAGGGTGTCATAGCCATACATTATCATGCGAAGCTCTCCTGCCAGTGAGTCTTTCTCTTCTGTCAGCACCTGTTCCATTTCAACCATCTTGTTCTTCTGGTTATAATAGAGAACGATAAGAGCAATTAATCCCAGTGTCAGGATTATTGTCGACACGATCATGACTACCGGAGCACCTTTTTTATGTTCCATGTATTC
>Ga0307376_10002232_pt1 | contig 19296 bp, 15 predicted proteins | sample TR2MG_FD_202536 | JGI IMG/M metagenome (GOLD analysis project Ga0307376, IMG submission 202536) | Soil microbial communities from Risofladan, Vaasa, Finland - TR-2 | ecosystem: Environmental > Terrestrial > Soil > Coastal area > Acid sulfate soil | place: Finland: Risofladan, Vaasa | collected...
ACCGGTGACGCCGATCCCGGGGCTGATAAAGAAACTATTTTGAGAACGATCCTGAAACGGACCCTGGATAAGACCAGGGAATCCCAGGGCATCTTCGGCGTCAACGTCATGGTGTCGGCTGAAATGAAAGAGATTGCCGGGTTAATCGTAAAAACAATGATGGAGGTCCGTGAAGAGGATCCGGAAATGAAAAAGCGGTTCAAGGTCCTGGTGACCTCGGCCGGAGATCCGGTACCCTGGTCGGCAGCCGTTAAAAAGACCGACCTGGTCTGGATGCACGTGATGCCGTCCGTAAAGGCCGCGCTACGCTGCAAGAAAGCGGGTGTCGACGTCATCGTGGCCTCCGGACATGAAGGCGGCTTTCATACTTCCTGGGAACCGGTCCACTCCATGATTCTGCTCCCCGCCGTTGTTGACGCCGTCTCCGATGAGAAGACACTGGTGGTGGGTGCCGGCGGCTTCTGCGACGGCAAGACACTGGCTGCGGCTCTTACCCTGGGTGCCGATGGGGTCCAAATGGGAACAAGATTCCTGGCAACCGTTGAGAGTGACTTTCATCAGTTGTGGAAAGAGGGCGTGGTGGCGGCCGGAGACCGTGGAACCCTGATAGCCCGCGGCTTTGTAGGGCCGGCCCGCTGGGTGAAGACACCCCGGAGCGAAGAGCACGCCAGAAACACCATGCTCAAGTCGCCCGGCGTATTCCTGGGCGTCCCCGACGACTATACCACCATCGACATGTCACTGATCGATTTTGAGAATGAATCCATCAAAGCAGTGTACAATGGCGACAAGGAAAAGGCCATGTTTGCCGCCGGCGAAGCGGCCCAGCGTATCAATGATATGCCCAAAGTAAACGATTTGGTGCAGGGAATAGTCAAGGAAGCTGAAGACATTCTAAGAAGCATCCAAACGAAATACCTGGACTAAGCGCTTCGCTCACAGCAATTGCCGGGAGCTGTGCGTTCCGCATTTTACTTGAACGCCCAGCTTGAATACGGCATAGCAGAACCCGATGTGAGCCTGTCTTTGCCGGCTGAGCTGTTTAAAAGACACAACAGAGTCCAAAGCTACCAGAGCTATGCAATTCTGATTGAGGGGGAAATGACATGACTGTTTCGGGGATCAACAACATCTGCGTGGTCGGCGCCGGGAATATGGGGCACCAGATTGCCCTGAGCGCGGCCTTGGCCGGGTACAAGGTCAAATGTACCGACAGCCAGGCCGAAGCCCTGCAAAAAGCCGACAAATTTGTCGACACCTACCTGCCGGAGCGGGTGGCCAAGGGCAAACTGTCCGCCGACGCGGCCAAAGCCGGCCGGGCCAATATTTCTTTTACCCCGGATCTTGAAGCAGCGGCCTGCGACGCTGATTTGGTGATAGAGGCAGTGCTGGAAAAACTGGAACTCAAGCGCGGCATATTTTCCAGGTTGGATCAGATCTGTCCGCCGCACGCCATCCTGGCCACCAACAGCTCTTTCATCGTCAGTTCGAAGATCGCCGACGTTACCAGGCGCCCGGCCAAAGTTTGCAACATGCACTTTTTCAACCCGGCCCTGGTGATGAAGCTGGTCGAGGTGGTCAAAGGTCCCCATGTGGCGGAGGAAACCGCCCAGACCGTAATGGAAGTCTGCAGGAGTATGGACAAGGTCCCCGTCCTTCTGCACAAAGAGATATACGGTTTCCTGGTTAACCGGATTCTGGCTTCCCTCTCTACTGAAGCCCTGTTTCTCAACGACATGGGTATCGCGTCGTGCCAGGATATCGACACCGCCGTGGTCAATGCCCTTGGTCATCCGATGGGGCCGTTCAAGTTGATGGACCTGACCGGCATAGATCTGTCTTATTATATCGCCATGGAGCGCTATCAGGAGACAGGTGATCCGGCGCAGAAGCCCTCCCCCACAGTCGTGGAGAAATACATCAAGAAGGAGTGGGGGCGAAAGACAGGCAAGGGTTTCTATGATTATTCAGACGGCAAATCCAGATAAGTGTAGCTTTTTCACCGCTGCTCAATGGTTTGCTCATCTGTAACAATGGCAACAAGGAAAGGGAGTATTTGAATTGATCGGTTTTCAAATGACTGAGGAGCAGGAACAGATCCGGCGCATGGCCAAATCGTTTGCCGAAAAGGAAATTATCCCCGTCGCGGCCGAATACGACGAAAAGGAACAGATTCCCTGGGGAGTAGTGGAGAAGGCCTTTGAGGCCGGCCTGATGAATATCCATGTTCCCGAAGAGTACGGCGGTCAGGGGTTGGATCACCTGACCGGGGCCATCGTCGCCGAAGAGTTGGCGTACGGGTGCCTGGGCATGGCGGGTAGCTTCGGGGCCAACAACCTGGCGCTGACACCCATAATGCTGGCCGGCAGTGACGAGCAGAAGGAACGTTTTCTGAAACCGTTTTGCGCTAAACCGCAGTTGGCCGGCTTCTGTCTCACCGAGCCGAACGCGGGATCCGATGCCTCCCGGGTTGCCACCACCGCCGTGCGGGAAGGCGACGACTACGTCATCAACGGCACGAAGTGCTTCATCACCAACGGGGGCGTGGCCAGTCTGTATACGGTGTTCTGCACGGTGGACCGGACCAGGGGCCTCAAGGGTATCACCGCCATCGTCGTTCCGGCGGATACACCCGGGGTTTCGGCCGGCAAGAAGGAAAAGAAAATGGGCGACCGGGCTTCCCATGTAGGCGAGGTTATTTTTGACAACGTCCGTGTTCCGGTGGCTAACCGCCTTGCCGGGGAGGGCGAAGGCTTCAGGATTGCTATGAAGACCCTGGACGCTACGCGGCCCGGCGTGGGAGCGTCGGCCGTGGGCGTGGCCCGGCGGGCCTTCGAGGAGGCTCTCAAGTATTCCCAGCAGCGTGAGCAGTTCGGGCAGCCGATATTTGCCAATCAGGCCATCCAGTTCATGCTGGCCGACATGGCCATCAAGATCGAGGCTGCCCGGGGACTGGTGTGGAAATCCTGCTGGATGCTGGACCAGGGGCTGAGGGCCAGCAAGGAGGGGGCCATGGCCAAGTGCTTCGCCGGCGACACGGCCATGCAGGTGGCGGTAGACGCCGTCCAGGTTATGGGCGGTTACGGCTACATGCGTGAGTACCCGGTCGAAAAGCTGGTGCGCGATGCCAAGATCCTGCAAATCTACGAAGGAACCAACCAGATCCAGCGGCTGGTTATCGCCCGGGAACTGGTAAGGTAGAGAGAAGGGGGTCCCTGGCAGGGCGCGACACGCCCACCGGCTGGTTGCGAGGCGTGAATTGAGGGGGGACATCGGGCGCCCGGTGTCCCCCGGGAGTCCGGGCCCCCGTTCATCTCCCTTCCGGCATGCTCCTTTGACGTTCATTTTTCGGATCCCCCTGCGCCGGATACACGGGCACTAAATGACGGCCCCAGGACGGGACCGGGAAGCTGATCCAGTCATCCGTCGACCAGACAGTCCTTTTCACCCGCGGCAAACGTGTTCTTTACGTTACAGGCTTCCGAACGGCCAGAGCACCGTAAAGGTGTCCGGACGACTTCACCTCACCAGTCTTTGATTGTGGCTATGGATGTTGGATTTCCCGGGTAGGACCGGGTAAAATTTCTTGTCGGGGGGATGCCTGATGAGCAAAAAAGTGACCAGGTTGGGAGTGCTGTCACCGTATCCCGAGTTTGGGGAGTTGGTCAAAGAAGTATGCGACGATTTGCCAGTGACTGTACGGGTTGAAGAAGCCATTTTGACCGAAGCGGTTATCAAGGCCAGGTACTGGGAGGAACATGAGACAGTAGACGTTATCATTGCCCGCGGTCCCACTGCGAGAATGGTGGAGGCTGCGGTGAAGTTGCCGGTTTCAGTCGTCGATATCACAAATTTTGATATTTTAAAAAGCCTGTATGACGGCATGCAAAACCGTATGGAGCCTATAGCCTTTTTAGATTATCATTACCAGTTACCCAAGTATGACTTTGAGCTTCTTGGTCGAATGCTGGGCAGTAAGTTGCACCTTTATAGTTATAAGACCAACAAAGACTTGCCAGGGCAGCTTGATCAGGCGATTCTACAGGGTATGCAGACAATTATAGCTACCGGTTCCTGTCTTGTGCATGATGCCGCCAGCAGGGGTGTTCATGCCATCTACGTAAAGAGTAGCCGGGAATCAATTATTGACGGTGTTAAGTGGGCCATGCGTCTGGCTAAAACCAGGCAAGAGAGCACATTATTAATGAAGAAGTTATCTTTTATCTTGAATAACATTCAAGATGGCGTTTTTTCGTTGGACGAGAATAATAATCTCTTCTTTTTTAATCGCGAAGCTGAAAAACTGACCGGTTTGAAAGCACATCAGGTTTTGGGCAAGCCTCTCGACCGGTTATTGGCGATGGAGCCTTTCGCCCTCCTGTATAAGGACGGTAGCGAGGCCAACGGTGAGTTGGTCCATTCCGGCGATCACGAGTTGATAGTAAGCCGCACGCCGATCCGGGTCGGAGACAAGTATCTTCTGGTCGTTAACATTCAATCGGTGCAAAGAATCAGACACATGGAGGAGAACACCCGCCTGAAACTTAGCGCCAAGGGTTTGGTCGCCCGCTATTCTTTCGGTGATATCGTCGGCAACAGTCCGGCTATCAAAAACACGGTATCGCAAGCCAGCAGGTATGCTGAGACTCATTTTACCGTGTTGATCACCGGTGAGAGCGGGACGGGGAAAGAGTTTTTTGCCCACAGCATTCACAACGCAAGCCCGCGGCACGCAGGGCCTTTCGTGGCTGTAAACTGCGCTGCCCTGCCGGAGAATCTTTTGGAAAGCGAATTATTCGGCTATGAGGAAGGCGCCTTCACCGGAGCGCGGCGCGGGGGCAAGTTAGGGTTATTCGAGCTGGCTCATGGCGGGACGATATTCCTGGATGAGATCGGCGGGGTGAGTCATTACCTTCAAGCGAGGCTACTGCGCACAATTCAGGAGAAAGAAGTGATGCATGTTGGAGGGGATCGGGTCATCCCTGTCGACGTCCGTGTGATTGCGGCAACCAACCGGAAGCTTGAGATGGAAGTGGCTAAGGGTGACTTCAGACTGGACTTGTACTACCGGTTAAATGTTCTATCACTGGAGATTCCTCCTCTCAGGAGTCGACTGGATGATATCCCTGTCCTCTTTTGCCACTTTCTCCGCCAGTTGGGTTGGCACTACCCCGGCAATTTGCCCGAGGATATTCAGAACCAACTTAAACGTTATGCGTGGCCGGGAAACGTGCGCGAACTGGAGAACTTTGCCGAAAGGTATTTCGCCCTGGGTGAGGATGATCCGAAGAGATACGTTACATTAAGAGAGTCGCTCAATTGTTTGCCTTTGAGCAATCGCCAAACTGAAGAGGCCCGTAAAATAACCGTGGAGGTAGGCTCGTTGGAAGAAATGGAGAGCCAGATAATAAACCAATTGGCCAAGGATTTTTCCAATCGCAAAGTCGAACTGGCCAATTTTCTAAAAATCAGCCGATCCACCCTGTGGCGCAAATTACGAAGTGAGAATGACGATATCATCAACTAATGAGGGTTGCCACCAGGTGGTTTGTCCCGGATGATGGCGGCCACCCACTCGCGTGGAGCCGTATGGCTATCCCGGTAATCCATGTAGCGGAGGTGTCGTTATGTCGGCAGCCTGGTCCGGTATCGATGTCCCGGACAGTAATTTTTGGAGTCTCCTGGGTATGAGCGTACTTCACAGGGAAAAGGGGAAAGCAGAAATCCTCTTGCCGGTATCGGATAAACTGCTTCAATTGTTCGGGGTGGTCCACGGAGGAGCCATTGCATCGTTGATCGACTCGGTCATAGGGCTGGCTGTCAACGGCTTTCTCGATCACGGGCTGCAGGCGGCCACCGTTGAAATGAACGTAAATTATCTGCTACCGGTTACTAAAGGCAGGTTGATTGCCGCCGCCACCATTTTGCAGCAGGGGAAGCGCATCATAGTGGGCAGCGCGGAGGTGCGGGACGATAAAGACCGGCTGGTCGCCTGCGGCCGGGCGACCTATATCATCAATCGTGCTTCCGGGAGCATTGAACGAGCCGGTGGGAGGCAGGGGCCGCCCACCGGCCGTCCCGGCGTTTAAAAAACTAACTGCCTGTTGCAAATAAGGACATGTTGGAAAAGAGTGAATTCTCCGAAGGGTTAGAAAAAGCCGGTTCAGTGGTGTGCTGAGGATGGCACCCTTATTGCATATGATTCTGATGTATAGAGCCCTCAAGAAGCAGGCTTCTCTCGCGGCGGCCCGGACCGTGTACCCGCCGTGAGGCCCGTGCCGCCTGCGGAAGAACCGCGACTCGCGCTTAACGGCAAAGAAAAGGGAGTGGAGCACAGGTGATAAAGGAAGCAGTAATCGTAAGCTGCGCCCGGACGGCCATTGCCAGGGAGAGGGGTGCGCTAAAGGAAGTTCCCCCGGAAGTTTATGCCGGCGAGGTCATAAAGGCCGCGGTTGAACGCAGCGGTCTGCGCGATTACGAATCGATTGACGAGGTAATCTTCGGCCACTGCCTCGGGGCGGTGGGTTGTATGGCCCGTATGGCGGCTTTGAAGGCCGGCCTGCCCATGTCCGTACCCGGTCTCACCGTCGACCGGCAATGCGGCTCAGGATCCACGGCCATTAACGCGGCCGCCGTTAACATATGGGCCGGTGTTGGTGAGATCTATGTGGCCGGGGGCGTGGAGAGCATGACCAGGCTACCGTACCTTCTGGAGAAGAGCCCCGTGGACTATCAGAGGACGCCGCCCCGCTTCGTGGGGAGGCCGCTGGCGCCGAAGGAGGTGGGTGACCCTCCCATGGGCATCACCGCCGAAAACGTGGCCGCGCGTTGGGGAATCAGCCGGGAGGAACAGGACGAAATGGGCTATATGAGCCAGGTGAAGGCGGCTCGCGCAATTCGCGAAGGGCGCTTCAAGGACCAGATCGTCCCCATAGCGGTGCCGCAGAAAAAAGGGGAACCGCTTGTCTTCGATACTGACGAGCATCCGCGGTCAACCACCCTGGAAGCCCTGGCCAAATTGAAACCGGCCTTCAAGGCGGACGGCACCGTTACCGCGGGCAGTTCCTCCGGCATAAACGACGGCGCCGGGGCGGTAGTCCTGATGAGCAGGGAGACCGCCGGCACCTTGGGGGCAACTCCTCTCGCCGTGGTCCGTTCCATTGGCTATGCCGGAGTGGACCCTAATATCATGGGTATGGGGCCGGTTCCGGCCACCCGCAAGGCTTTGCAAAAGGCGGGCCTCAGCATTGCGGACATCGACGTTATCGAGCTGAACGAAGCCTTCGCCGCCCAGGCTATCGCCTGCTGCCGCGATCTGGGCATTGATTGGCGGGACGAAGAAAGATTCAATCCTAACGGCGGAGCCATTGCCCTGGGTCATCCCATTGCCGCCTCGCTGGCCATCCTGGTGATCAAGGCGGTATACGAACTGCGGAGGCGGGGCGGGCGATATGCCCTGGTAACCGCCTGTTGCGGCGGCGGGCAGGGTGTGGCGACGGTCTTGGAAGGCTGTTGAGGAATAACCCGGTGAAATGGTGTGCCCCCGCGTTGGGGACCGGCCCAAGCCGGACCCCAACGCTTTATCCCCTGCGAGCTATTGACGGGAGGTGGTCGATGGAAAATTGGTGAGTCTGCGCTCTACGAACCGCGGCAACCAGTGGAAAATCAGTCTCTGGAAAGTTCAGAAATTTCAGTAAGCTGGAAGCAGTAAGATCATGAAGGAGGGCTTTTCCCATGCTCAGAAATCATATTATCTCGGCCATATGGATCGGCATCGTCGCGGCAGTCTGGGTCGTCGGTTCCAAATACATCGGCATCCCGGATGCCTGGCCCGGTTTTCTCGTCAGTTCCATGGTCATGATCGAAGGCCCCAAGTGGGAGGTTTGGGCCAAAGCGCAGTTCAGCGTGCTGATCGGTCTCGGTTTGGCCATGATCCTGGTGCCCTGGATTATGGCCTGGGTGCCGGCACTCGGACCGGATCCGGGCATTTTCCTTGTCCTTCTCATCGTGGTGGCCATCCCCATTTTCATCTCGGAAAACATTCCGCGTATCATCAGCGCCTCGATGATCTTCATATCGTTCGCTTCCAACTACGGAGCCCTGGGGAACCTCCTGGGGCCCAAAGCCCATCCCGGCGAGATGTTCTGGGCCTGGCTGGCGGGCGGGATATTCATGAGCCTGGGTATCATCTACGGTTTGTGGGTACTGCAGAAGATAAACCTGATCAAGGTTCCCGCCGATACCGGTTCCCAATCGGTAGCCGGCTAACGGCACAAGGTGCCGGTTACGTGGCCGCCGGCCCCGGTCGCCCGGTGGACGGCGGGGTGGAAAGAATGGCTCCAACCGGTTTGACCGGTGGTGGGCCGGGCAGTTGGCGCCCCGGGGCGGCCGTTTTGTGGTCGTGCCCCGGGGCCGACGCCTGTTCCGGGAGGCCTGCGGCACCGCCGGGTTACGGGCGACGCCCCGGAGGTTACCCGGGCCGGCGGGTCGCTTTCAGGTCAACAGGCACATGATGGAGATTTTTCTGAGGATCTGGATCTGGTTAAGGTAAAGATTTGCTGGCATTAAGTAACAAAGGAGTGGCAAAGGCCATGATGGATTATCCCCTTAGTCTGACAAACATCCTTTACCGGGCAAAAACTATATTTCCTAAAAAGGAAGTCGTTTCGCGGGATTTTTCAGGAATATTCAGATATACTTACGGTGATATGCATAAACGGGTCTGTCAATTGGCCAACGCTTTGCAAAAGATCGGTATCGGGCCGGGAGAAAGGGTTGCTTCCTTTGCCTGGAACAGTCACCGTCATCTCGAACTGTACTTTGCAGTTCCCTGTTACGGAGCCGTACTAAATACGGTTAATATTCGCCTGTTCAGGGACCATCTCATTCATTGCGTTAACTTCGCCGAAAACAAGATTATGTTCATCGACGAGGATCTGGTACCGGCTATTGAGGATGTCCAACAGGAACTAACTACAGTAAAAGCTTATGTAATCATGACCGACAAACCGGTTCTACCCAAAACCAGTCTATCACCAATATATTCCTACGAAGAACTGATCGGCGGCGAATCAGACCAGTACGAATTTCCCTATCCAGATGAATGGTCCCCGGCCATCATGGCTTACACCACTGCGACCACCGGTTTTCCAAAGGGTGTCCTGTACAGCCACCGCGGTCTGCACCTGCACAGCCTGTCCATTCTCCTGGGGGAATACGGGATGAATGAAAAGGATGTTTCCATGCCCATCGTGCCAATGTTTCACGTAAATGCCTGGTGCCGGCCGTTTTCCGATACCCTGATCGGAGCCAAACAGGTCCTGCCGGGTAGCCGGCCGACGGTCCAGGATATGTGCGAACTGATCCATAACGAAAGGGTGACCTTCAGCGCCGCCGTACCCACCGTTTGGATGGGCATTCTGGCCCACGTTCTGGAGAACCCGGGCAAATACGATTTCAGTTGCATCAGGTACCTCATGTCCGGCGGTTCGGCCCTGCCTATCAAGTTGGCGCAGGACTACGAGGAGAAGTTGGGAATCAAGGTCTACCAGGGCTACGGCCAAACGGAAACCACGCCGGTGACGCTTTTGAGTTTCCCCAAGAGCTATCTGGAGGACTTGGCCGGGGAAGACAAGTGGCGCCTAAGGGGAAAGACGGGACTGTTGATGCCCGGCCTGGAAATGAGGGTAGTTAACGATCAGGGCGGGGAAATAAAGCACGATGGCACCGAGATGGGCGAACTGCTGCTCAAGGGGCCGTGGGTTTTGCGGGAGTACTACAAGGATCCGGAAAAAACCAAGGAAGCGTTCGTTGATGGCTGGTTCAAAACCGGCGATATCGTAACGGTCGACGAAGAAGCCTATGTCCAGGTGATGGACCGGACCAAGGACTTGATCAAGAGCGGTGGCGAATGGATTTCCTCGGTGGATCTGGAAAACCAGCTTATGGGGCACCCGGCCGTGGCCGAGGCCGCCGTAATCGCCATTCCGCATGAAAAGTGGCAGGAAAGACCCCTGGCTTGCGTGGTGCTTAAGCCGGCGTTCGCGGGCAAGGTCACCAAGGAAGAAATGCTGGACTATTTACGGGGCAAGGTTGCCAATTGGTGGCTGCCGGACGACGTCGCCTTCGTTGCCGAAATACCCAAGACCAGCGTGGGCAAGTTCTCCAAACGGCACCTGAGGGAAGAATACCAGGCCGGGAAGCTGAAGTAGCCAGGCTGACAGGTGTTTCCCTGCCGGCAGACCCGGTTTTTCAGGTTGACCCGTCAAAACCGATTTCAGCGAGGTGATTTGCCGTGACGTTCCCTGTAAACCGGCCCCGCAGGTTGCGGGCAAGCCGGACCATGCGGCGGTTGGTCCGGGAAACCGTCCTTACCCCCGACGATTTTCTTTACCCCGTCTTTGTCACCTGGGGTAGCAAAGTACGCCGGCCGGTAGAGGCCATGCCGGGTATCTGCAACCTGTCCGTGGACTGCCTGGTGGAGGAAATCGCGCCGCTGGCCGACCTGGGTATCCCCGGCATCCTTCTCTTCGGCCTGCCGGAAACCAAGGACGAACTGGCCAGCGGGGCGTACGACGACGAGGGCGTGGTTCAGCAGGCAATTCGGGCGGTCAAGGCCGCTTTCCCAGACCTTTTGGTGGCGACCGACGTATGCCTGTGCGAATACACCAGCCACGGCCACTGCGGCGTAGTCAGCGACGGGTGCGTCCTGAACGACCCCACCCTGGAGCTCCTCGCCCGCACCGCCCTGTCCCATGCCCGGGCCGGGGCGGATATCGTGGCTCCTTCCGACATGATGGACGGGCGGGTGGCGGCGATCCGCCGTGTTCTGGACGAAAACGGGTACCAGGAAACCCCGGTCATGGCTTATGCGGTCAAGTACGCTTCCGCCTTCTACGGCCCGTTCCGGGAAGCGGCCGGTTCGGCGCCGCAGTTCGGCGACCGCCGGTCCTACCAGATGGATCCCCCCAACTGGCGCGAAGCCCTGCGGGAGGTACGGCTGGACATCGAAGAAGGAGCGGACATCGTCATGATCAAGCCGGCCCTGGCCTATCTTGATGTCCTCCAGCGCGTGCGGCAGGCCTGCGATCATCCCCTGGCCGCTTACAACGTGAGCGGGGAATACGCCATGGTCAAAGCCGCCGCTCAAAAGGGCTGGATCGACGAGCGGCGCGTCGTGCTGGAGACACTTACCGGTATCAAGAGGGCGGGTGCGGACATCATCATCACCTATCACGCTCCCGATGCCGTCCGTTGGCTGAAGGAAGAATATTGAAGCCGCAGGTGGCCGGGCCGCGCAACCGCTCCCGGCCGCCTGCCTGGACAAAAAGGGGAAGTAGCATGGAAATCAAAAATATCTGCGTCGTTGGTGCCGGCAACATGGGGCACCAGATAGCCCTTTGCGGAGCCATCAGCGGGTATAAGGTGAAATGCACGGACGTAAATGATGAAATCTTACGTGCGGCGGCCGGCTTTGCTAATACCTATCTGCCGGAAAGGGTTGCTAAGGGAAAACTTTCGGAAGAGGCCGCAAAGACCGCCAGAGAAAATATCTCGTTTACCGCTGACCTTGAAGAAGCGGCCGCTGACGCCGATCTGGTCATCGAAGCGGCGACCGAAAAGCTGGATCTCAAGCGGAGCATATTTGCGCAACTGGACCGGATTTGCCCGGCTCCTGCCATCCTGGCCACCAACAGTTCGTACATCGTCAGTTCCAAAATAGCCGATAGTACCAAACGCCCCGCGAAAGTCTGCAACATGCATTTTTTCAACCCGGCCCTGGTGATGAAGCTGGTGGAGGTGGTGAAGGGTCCCCACGTTGCGGACGAGACTGTCGAGACGCTGATGGATGTCGCCCGCAAGATGGGCAAAATGCCGGTTCTGTTGCACAAGGAGATCTATGGCTTTCTAGTCAACCGGATCCTGGCGGCCCAAAAGCGGGAGGCTCTTTTCCTTTACGATTTGGGCGTCGCCTCCTCGGAAGACATCGACACCGCCGTGGTCAACGCTCTGGGGCATCCCATGGGGCCGTTCCGCTTGATGGATCTCACCGGTATCGACCTCACCTACCATGTTTCCATGGAACGCTACCGGGAAACAGGTGATCCGGCGGAGAAACCCTCGCCGGTGGTGGTCGAGAAATACGTGAAGAAGGAGTGGGGCCGTAAGACCGGCAAGGGGTTCTATGACTATTCCCAGACCTAGCGGCCGGGACCGGTAATTCTCAGGGGAGGTGTTGTTCCATGCCCTTACATCCCGAAGTGAAGGGTTTTCTGAGGTCCCTGGGGACGCAGGCGGAGCCCGATGTCATTTGCGTCGCCGATGTACGGGCGATGCTGGAAGCCAGGGCGGCTTTCAAGGTCGATTTGCCCGAGGAAACTTTGGTGGTCCGCGACATCACCATTCCCGGTCCGGCCGGCGAGATTCCGGTCCGGCTTTATGCGCCGGTCCACCGCGATCCACTGCCGGTTTTGTGCTTTTTTCACGGCGGCGGCTTTGTAACTGGCAGCCTGAACACCCATGATGCGGCTTGTCGCTGGTTGGCCGCCGGAACCCCGTGCCTGGTGGTGTCGGTCGACTACCGCCTGGCGCCCGAGCACAAGTTCCCGGCCGCTCCGGATGACGCCTACGCCGCCGTGCAGTGGGTAGCCGCCAACGCCGCCGCAATCGGCGGAGACGCCGGCCGGGTGGCTGTCGGCGGCGACAGCGCGGGCGGCAACCTGGCCGCCGTCGTGTCGCTCATGGCCAGGGACCGGGGCGGGCCCTCCCTGCGCTTTCAGCTCCTCGTCTATCCCGCCGTCAACTGCATCGGGTCCACCCGCTCCTTCGAGGAGTACGGCGAAGGGGAGTACTTCCTGACCACCCGCATGATGAAGTGGTTCAATGCCCAGTATTTTGCCCGGGAAAGCGACATAAGCCATCCGTATGCCTCGCCGCTTCTGGCGCCCGATTTAAGCAACCTGCCCCCCGCCCTGGTCCTGACGCCCGAGTACGACCCGCTCAGGGACGAAGGGGAGGTCTATGCCATCCGTCTGCAGCGGGCGGGCAACCAGGCCGTCTGCATGCGCGTGATGGGACATGTGCACCCGTTTTTCACCCCGGCCTTTACGGCCGGTAAACTGGCGCTGTTAACCTCGGCCGGCGCCCTGCGCATGGCCTTCACCCGGTAGGCCGACCGGGAGGCTTCAGGACCTGGACGAGGTATTTCCGGAAATAAGAAGGAGGTGGATAGCCTGGTTGGCAACAGCGAACCAGGCGGATTGGGATGAGTATGGTTAACACGGTTAGCGGGCCGGTTGCGCCTGAAGACCTGGGCGTAACCCTCATGCACGAGCACATCGTATTCGGTTATCCGGGCTGGTACGGCGACTGCACCATCGCGCCGTTCGACCGTCAGGCAACAGTGGATACGGCCGTCAACACCTTTCTGCCCCTCAAGGAGTTCGGGCTCAAGACGGTGGTAGACGCGACCCCCAACGAGTGCGGGAGAGACCCGGAAGTGTGCCGGGAGGTTGCCGAAAGGACCGGTTTGAACATCGTCTGTGCCACCGGCTACTATTTCGAAGGCGAAGGCGCGCCCGCCTACTTCAAGTTCCGGAGTACCCTCGCCGATGCCGGGGCCGAAATATACGAGATGTTCATGCGGGAAATAACAGCGGGCATAGGGACGACCGGGATCAAGGCCGGGGTTATCAAGCTCGCTTCCAGCAAGGGAATGATCACCGACTACGAAAAAATGTTTTTCCGGGCCGCGGCCAGGGCCCAGAAGGAAACCGGCGTGCCTATCATCACCCATACCCAGGAAGGCACCATGGGCCCGGAGCAGGTTGAATTCCTGATCGGGGAGGGCGCCGACCCGCGGCACATGGTCATCGGTCACATGAGTGACAACACCGATATCAGTGACCACCTGGCGGTAACGGGACGCGGTGCCTACTCCGGATTCGACCGGATGGGACTGCAGGGTCTGGCGGGTTGTCCGATGGACGCCCAAAGGTATCCCGTCATCATCGGCCTGATCGGCGCGGGCATGGAAAAGCAGATTACCATTTCCCACGACAGCGTGCTGACCTGGCTGGGCCGGCCCCTCGCACTGCCGGAGGCGGCACTTCCCCTGGTGCAGGATTGGCACCCGGGCCACCTTTTCCGGAATATCATTCCCATTCTGAAGAAGGCCGGCGTCAGCGACGAACAGGTGAACACCATACTGGTCGACAATCCGCGGCGGATTTTCGGCGGGGAGTGAAACCCGTTTCCGGCATGGTTCGCACGGGGCCGGTGGCCGCAAACGGTTTATCCGCCGGGGCGCTGCCGGCCGGGTCGATTACGGCGGAACTCTACGGGTACGGGAGGATGTAACGTCACGGAAGGTCTCTGACAGGGTCAGGTAATAACAGGACAAGGTAAATGATTTCCGAAAGGCGAGGGCATGAAATTGAATACCACTCATTTCAAGGTGTGGCCGGCCAGGTTGCCGTTTGAGCTGGTTTACCCGCAGGTGCCCCTTTACGAGTTCCTGGAGACTTCGGCCAGACGCTACCCGGACAAGGATGCCGTCATTTATTACGGACAGCGCCTGTCCTACCGTACCATCTGGGAGCAGTCCCTCGCCCTGGCCGGCGCCCTCCACCGGGCCGGCATCCAGCCGGGCGACCGGGTGGCCCTTTACCTGCAGAACACGCCCCACTACCTGGTGGGCTTTTACGGCATCCTGCGGGCCAATGCCGTGGTGGTACCCCTCAATCCCATGCTGATAGAGGAAGAACTGGCGTTTCTCCTGAACGATTGCGGCGCGCGGGTTGTCATTACGACCGCGGACCTCTATCAGAAGGTGCGGGCAATCGCCGGCCGGACAGCGGTGGAAACCGTCATCGCCGGTCAGTATGGCGATTATTTACCCGCGGAACCCGAACTGCCGGTGCCAGCCTCCATGCTCACCGGTTTTCCCTTGGACGACGTAGCCGTGCTTTGGCAGGACCTGCTGCGGGAAAGGTGTGCCCCTCCCGGGGTGCAGTGGCAAAACGAGGATCTGGCCCTTTTGCCCTATACCGCGGGTTCCACCGGCCGGTCCAAGGGCTGTATGCACACTCATGCGACCGTTATCTCCAATGTGGTTAGTTCCGCCCTCTGGAACGGCGTCACCTCCGGTTCGGTATGCCTGGCCACCCTCCCCTTCTTTCACGTCACAGGCATGGTGCACAGCCTGCACGGTCCCATTCTGGCCGGGGCTTCCATCGTTCTCCTCACCCGCTGGGACAGGGAGGCGGCCCTCCAGGCCATCGAAAAGTACCGCTGCACGCACTGGACCAATATCACCACCATGCTCATCGACCTGCTGGCCCATCCGGAAATAGGGGGACGCGACGTGAGTTCCCTTCTCTCCGTGGGCGGGGGCGGGGCTCCCATGCCGGCGGCGGTGGCCGAAAAATTCCACGGCCTTACCGGCCTCCAGTTCGTGGAGGGGTACGGCCTGACCGAAACCATATCCCAGACCCACATGAATCCGCCGGACCGTCCCAAGCTGCAGTGCCTGGGCATTCCCGATTTCGGGGTCGACGCCCGCATCATTGATACCGGATCCCTCCGCGAGGTGCCCGGCGGAGAGGAGGGCGAACTGATCGTGGCCGGCCCCGAGGTGATGAAGGGGTACTGGCAGCGGCCTGAGGAGGACGCCGAGGCCTTCCTGGAGCTGGACGGCAAAAGATTTCTCCGGACGGGTGACATCTGCCGGGTAGACGAAGAAGGATATTTCTTCATCGTCGACCGGAAGAAGAGGATGATCAACGCGGCCGGATTCAAGGTCTGGCCCACCGAGGTGGAGGGGGTGCTGTACCGCCATCCCGCCGTGGCGGAGGTGTGCGTTATAGGGGTACCGGATCCCCACCGGGGCGAAAACACCAAGGCGTACATCATTCTCCGGCCGGAGTTCGTGGGCCGGGTCAGCGAGGCCGACATCGTCAATTGGGCCCGGGAGAATATGGCGAGCTACAAGTACCCGCGGATCGTCCAGTTCACCGACTCCCTTCCCAAGAGCGGCGCCGGCAAGGTATTGTGGCGTCAGTTACAGGATAAGGAAAAGGAAATGGCCGCCACCAGGAGGTAGAACTCCGGGTACGATAGAGCGGGGCTGTTCATGGCCGGACCCCGTCCCGTCAGGGCCGCCCGGAGCAGCGGCGGCCTTGGCCATTCTTTTTAGTGGCCGGCAGCCCCTCTGCCGTCGCCCCCGGGTCAGGTCGGTTCTCTCCGGTGCGAACACGGGCGGGGCATTAGATGACCGGACTGCGGAGTTAAGCCGGGTCGATGAGAGCTTGTCGTTGATACCCTTTGTCACGGGAGTTATGGTGGTTTGGTCCGCCCGGCGAATATCAGGGAGGTTTAAGCAGGTAAATATGGCTGACGAAAACATCAATACAGCTGTTGCCGAGTATAGTTATACCGTTGAAAGGGGGAAAATCCGCGAGTTCACCCTGGCAATCGGTGATCCCAATCCTATTTACACCGATGCACAGGAAGCATTGTCCCATGGTTATCAGGATATCATAGTGCCTCCAACTTTCGGCATCGTAATAGATTTGTGGTCCGGGTACGACTTCTGGGCCCAGACCCTGGCCATGGGCATGGACCCCTTTATGATTATACATGGGGAGCAGGAATACGAGTATTACGGCCCGGTCTACCCGGGTGACCGGATAACCGTCGTCTCAAGGCTGGTCGGTGATGAAACCAAGGAAGGACGTACCGGCACCATGCGCATGGTCCGGGTGGAAAATATCTATACCAACCAGCATGGGGAAAAGGTGATGGTAGGCCGCAGTACCCGCATAGAAAGAAAACAGGAGGGCGTTGGCGCGAAGTGACTGAACATAAATTTTCTTTTGACGGCGTCATGCTGGGTGACACGCTGCCGCCCTTGGTCAAGGAGGCCGTCAGCCGCATCCAGCTGGTGAGGTACGCGGGGGCCTCCGGTGACTTCAACCCCCTGCATACCGTTACGGCGATAGGCGAAAAGGCCGGCTTCGGCGGGGTAATCGCCCACGGGATGCTGATCATGGGCTTTGCCGCCGAGGCCATCGCTAACTGGGTGCCGAATCGTTGCCTGAGGCGCTTTGGCGTGCGTTTTGTCGGCCCGACCAGGCCGGGAGACGTTATCACCATCACCGGCAGGGTTGCCGCCAAAAGGATCGATAACGGCGAGAATCTCATCAGCTGTGAGGTGACGGCAACCGATCAGAATGGTGAAATAAAGCTTGCCGGCAGCTTTGACGCGGCTTTGCCGGCCGGGAGGGCTTGACCGGCGGGAGAATCAGCCCCGGGTTTTGGGCACCCGATACCCATTCGATGTGGAGGGAGTTGAAAACGTGTCTGACGCGCCGCGCCACGACCTCTTGACGGTGGACAATCTTTTCCGTTCCGCCTCCCGGGTGTATACGGACAGACCGGCCATCGTTTCCAGTGATAAGAGCTATACCTACGGGGAATGCAGCGACGTGGTCGCCCGCCTGGCCGGTTATCTCGCGGCCAACGGGATACAGCCGGGGGATTGCGTCTCAACCTTTTTGACCAATTGCCCGGAGTTGCCCCTGATAATGTTCGCCTGCGCCAGGCTCGGCGCGGTATTCAATCCCATCAACTACCGCCTGAGCCCCGCGGAGCTTCTTTATATCCTCGACGATGCATCCACCAAGGCCCTGTTTTACGACGCGGCGGGACGGGACGTTGTCGAAAGGATAAGGGACAAGATCAACGCCGGATTATCCGTGTGCGTCGCCGACCACGGCGTGGGTTGGTTTGACCCGCCGGGTTCCGCAGCCGCCGGGCAGCGATCTGTCCCCCGGAACGCGGAGGTTGGGGAGGACCGGGACTGTCTTTTGATTTATACCAGCGGCACCACCGGCAAGCCCAAAGGCGTCTTGCACACCCAGCGGAACGTGGTCCTTACCAGCCTGACCTGGCTCCTGTACAACAGAATCGGACCGGCTGACCGGGTGACCATGCTCGGGGCCCTGTACCACATAGGCCCGCTCCTTTCCATCTTCCTGCCGGCCGTCCAGGCCGGGGCTGCCTTTTACATCCCGCGGAGCATGGACCCGCCGGACCTGCTGGAGTACTTCCGGGAAAATGACATTACGACCGTCTGGGGTGTTCCCACCGTCCTGAACAACATAGCATCCAGGGCCGAAGCCGCCCAGAGCGGCCTCAAACTGCGGCTCATCCAATACTCCGGCGCCCCCATGGCGGTGGCCGTCCTGAAAAAAATAAGGAACGCCTTCGGCAACGTCTCCCTGGTCAACGCTTACGGGATGACCGAATGCGATGCCGTGACCGCCCTCTATGCCGAAGAACACGATTTTCATTTGGGATCAATCGGCAAAAGTGTCCCTAATACCGAAGTCCGGCTGGTAGCCATGGACGGTTATGACAAAGATGCGGTCGTGGAGCCCGGAGAACTGGGGGAACTGGTGGTCCGCAGCCCGGTAACCATGTCCGGCTACCACAACCTGCCTGAGAAAACCCGGGCCGTGCTCAGGGACGGCTGGTATTTCACCGGCGACGTAGCCAGGCGCGACCGGGACGGGTACCTGTACCTGGAGGGACGGGCCGACGATCTCATGATTTCCGGCGGGGAAAACGTCTCGCCGGTTGAGGTGGAAAACGTGCTGTTCAAGCATCCCAAGGTGAAAGAAGTTTCGGTGGCCGGTGTCGCCGACGAAGAATGGGGTGCGGTCATAACGGCCTTTGTCGTCCGGTCCGATAACAGTCTGACACCGGCGGAACTGGACGAGTTCTGCCGGATCAGTGACGAGTTGGCTAACTACAAGCGGCCGCGGCAGTATGTCTTTCTCGATGAGTTGCCAAAGACGAGTAGTGGCAAGATCGATAGGAAGCCCTTAAAAGCCTGGAAGGCTTCAACCTAGTGCCGGGTGACTCCGAAGAAGATATTTTTAAGAAGGGGCTAACGTCATGCTTGACAAGAGCAAAAGGTACATGAAAACCTGCTACGCCCTGGATAACCTTTCCACACTCCAGGGAAAGCGTATCTATTTCGACAGTATGGCCGAAATGGTTTTAGTCAGGGCGCAGGAAATACCGGACCATGTTCACTCGTACTACTACGACGAGGTCGTAACCTATGCGCAAACCAACGAACGGTCAAACAAGGTCGCCAATTATCTCAAGAAGAAAGGTCTGCACAAAGGCGATATTGTTTCCGTAATGATTATGAACTCGCCGGCCATCTATTACACCATGTTCGGGGCCCAAAAGCTCGGCTGTATAGCCGGAGCCATCAACTATATG
>Ga0307376_10002235_pt1 | contig 19288 bp, 28 predicted proteins | sample TR2MG_FD_202536 | JGI IMG/M metagenome (GOLD analysis project Ga0307376, IMG submission 202536) | Soil microbial communities from Risofladan, Vaasa, Finland - TR-2 | ecosystem: Environmental > Terrestrial > Soil > Coastal area > Acid sulfate soil | place: Finland: Risofladan, Vaasa | collected...
CCGGAGGCTTCCGCATTCGCTGGCAGATGTTCGGTGGCGTGAGCTTGCCTGTGTCCGGGCTGGAACTGCGGTACACGGTGACGGTGCGGGGAACGTGGATGGCGTGGAAGCCAGGCTACATGGTGCTACTGGCCGAGGATTTCGATATGCCACAACTGGCAGGGGCGATCCGGGCGGCACAGGTGGAGCAACGGCAGGAGAGGATAGCAGCCAATGGCTAGGGGCATAGCGTATCTTGAAGCATACTACCAGCAGACGAAGCCTCTTGTACTGCGGTATCTGGCGGGGATTGCCGACCATATCCACCTGCGGGCGCGGGGGCAGGCGGGCAGGGCAAACTCACCCCGAAAGATCAGCGAGGTAGACAAGGCGGCGCTATCGGGGCTGACGGCGGAGGCGTGCAAGAAGCTGAGTGACGGGGACTTGACGCGCCTACACGCGCTCACCCACACGATGGCGGGGAAGGAGACGGAGTGATGGCAACCGGCATCCCACTCATAGATATACCCCTCTGGTTGCTGGGGCTTGAGGCTGGCGGAGGCCCCGGCTTGAGGTTCGCCTTCGAGTTGCCACTGCCCGGCAGCAACCTGTCCTTGTTGGGCGCACCAGACTATGGACCGATGGGACCATGTCTGCAATGTGGTGGCCAGAACGCGACCACGAACAACCGCTTTGGTGAGCCTGTTTGCGAGCTATGCAAGACCAAACCGTGAGGAACTGATATGCCCTACTCTACAGTGGCGGACCTGCCGTCGGCGTTTAAGAACCTACCCGCGGGCGCGAAGGCTATCGCCATGCGGACTATGAACGCTATCCTGGAGGGCAAGGAAGAGACGAAAGAACTTGTCACCCAGGCCGTGCAGGCGGCATGGGCCAACATCAAGCTGGAATACACGCAGCAGGGCGGGGCGTGGGTAAAGAAGTGGTTCGCGCGGAAGGCCGGCCCCGAGTCCGCCAAGGAGCCCGACCTTTCCGCAACCCACGACATGCTGGCGGCGGAACTGACGCGCAGGGGGAAGATGCACCGAACGCCAATGGCAAAGGCCTGGTACGTCCCCATAGCCAAGGCAGACGCGGACAAGCGCATCGTCTACGGCATCGTGCTACAACCGGGGGACAAGAGGGACACCGATGCGCAGGATGACTTCGTAACACCCGACGAGATCGAGGTGGCAGCCCATGACTTCATGCGGCGCTATCGGGCGGCGAAGGCCACTATGGGTGTCCAGCATGAGAGGGAAGCTCCGGGCGTCGACATCGTGGAGAACTACATTGCGCCGGCGGACTTCACCCTGAATAGGCAAGAGGTACTGAAGGGCAGCTGGGTGACGGTCGCTTACGTCGGCGATGACAAGGTATGGGCGAAGGTCAAGGACGGTTCCCTGTCCGGCTTCTCGATAGGCGGGCGGGGAGAAAGGGTAGCAGCATGAGAGGAGGCGATGCAGATGGATGTTTACGCTTGGGCGTTTGACGAGGGCGGCGCCTATCCGCAGCACGATAACGCGTTCCGGGGCGGGGAGGAATACCAGGCGGGCGACTTGGTTACGGGCAAGGGCAACGCCATCTTTACCGATGATCGCGAGGAGGCAGAGGCCTATCGACCCAGGGGCACGCACATTGTTGAGCTAGAGAGCCTTCCGCATCCATCGGTGACGCTGAAGGAGTGGGCAGCTAGGCACGTATTGGGCCTAGTGGGTGGGGCGTGTCTCGATCATCTGCCGATGGAATTCGGCATACGCGGGTGTTTCAAATGGGTGGCAGAACCAGACGGTGTGCCGCTAAGTGAATTCGGAACAGAGGCGCCACACGTCGCCGCGGAACGAGTAGTCCATTCAGAACAGTCTACGCGAAAGGAAACAGCATGAGAGCAGAGATGGCGATAGACCAGAAGTTGGCGGAGTTGCGGCAGACAGACCCCGCGGGCGCGGCCGCCTTCGCCATGCGGCACAAGGCTACCTGTCCGGCCTGTGGGCGATACGCGATCAAGACGACTGCCGAAAATGCGGTTAGCGGTATGCGGAGCTTCTTCTGCACGGCCTGTAAGTGGACGGTGACGGTGACGGAGGCGGAGTTCCGGGGCAACCCGGTCGTCGCGCTTCGGGCGATCTGCGAGGAAGCGAAGCGGGCGGCGATGATGGTTTCGCGGCCACGGGTGACTGCGAGGCCGTCCATACCCTATATGAAGCCGAAAACGCCAGAAATCGCCAAAGAAACGCCACAAAAGCCAACCCAGGCGGACACCAGGGGCGGGGATGAACGGAACGACGGTCGGGATAAACCTGCTCGCCTGTAACTTGGCGGACTGCCCTGCCCACTACCGGGCCATGGACTACGCGCTGCGGTCGCTGCTGGATTCCGACTTGCGCGAGTTCGACTGGCGGTTGCAGGTAGTGGACAACGGCTCGACGTGCCGGGAAACACAGGAGCGGCTAGACCTCCTAGCACAGCAGGAGCCGCGTGTGGCCGTCCATTGGGCGGGGCAGAATCTCGGCATACCCAGGGGGCGCAACCTGGGATATCAGATGCTGCGCGCCGACTTCGAGCCGGAGTTCGTCGTCGAAGTTCATACCGACCACCTCTTCCCGGAGCGGTGGCTGGGGTCGATTGTCGGCCATATGCAGGCGCCGGTATGGGAGAGAGCGGGCATGGTGGGGGCAGCGTTGACGACGGGCGGTGGACAGTGGCGCTCGCCCCAGTTAATGCTGGACTACTCGCACCCGTACGCGCAGATACGTGCGGCGCTCGAAGCGCACGCCAAGACCTGGTATCGAGCCAACGATCTGCGCCCCGGCCTGGCTCATCCCGTAGTCATCCGGTGGGCGATGGTGGAGGCGTTGGGGGAGAGGGATGGCAGCGGGTTCTGTGTCTACGATCCGCTGCTACCCGGCAAGCAGAATTTCGAGGATACGGAGCTGGTCTTCCGGGCGTGGAAGGCGGGCTGGAAGGTGCTCATCGACTTCTCGACGATGGTCTACCACGCCTACCACCAGGGAAGGCTGGCGATCAGCACGGGTAGCGACGGCGTACCGTACCACGACCCGGACCCGAACGGTAGCCAGGACCATCTGTCGGGTTACGATCAGAACGCGGTGTACTGCCAGAGGAAGCACGGGCACGATTTCATACCGTTTGCGACGGCGACGCTAGGGCAGTGGATGGAGCGAGCTTATGTTAGGTAGGAGGCGATGATGCCAGCGAGGTGGTGCCGGATACTCAGAGTACGCGTCCCGCGGCTGATTGCCCGAGTTCTGTGGTGGCGTTGCGTGGTATGTGAAGGTAGGGGCTATCTCATATCTCGGGGCATTGGCGTGCGCGTGAGAGGTTCGTGTGACTGGTGCAGGGGAACGGGTTTCAACATTGAGAGTCCGCGGGGATGGTTCCGGCGGAGAAACCAGGAGGCGATAGGATGAGCGAGGCGGTGTGTCTGATCCTCATCGCGGTGGTAGTCGTTCTCGTGCTCGAAGTACGGAAACTCCGCCGCCGCGTCAAGGAAGTCGAATATAGCGCCTGGGAGGAATCTATGGGGGAAGACCTATGAACATCCTCCCCGTCGGATTCTCATTCATACGCGCCCTGTGCGACGGCTACGCTACGTGGTGCGCCGACAACCCCGCCGCCGAGGGACTGGACGAGAGCAAGACGCTTGCGCCCTCCGATGCCGAGTTCGTACTGACGATGAACAACGGCAACACGGAGGTTGTGCGGCAGGCGCAGGCGACGGCGCGCGAACTCGACATACCGCTCTGCTTCTGGACGATAGAGGACCCGAACGCGATTGGCGGCTTCATGGGGCAGGCGATGATGGCCGACTACGTGTTCACGAGCGACAAGGCCTGCATCCCCACCTATCGCCAACACCTGAAGCACGAGCGAGTCTACTGGCTACCGTTGGCGGCGAATGAATGGCTGCACAAACCGATGCCCCTAGCGGAGGACGCGGCGGACTTCGTTTTCTCGGGCAATTGGTACGATAACCAGTGGGAGGCGCGCAAGTGGGGGACGGAGACGGTTATCCTGCCCCTCGCCCGTGCGGGTTACTCCATGGCGATCTTCTCCTATGAGGAGCCGCCCTATCCCGAACTGAAACCATTCTGGCGGGGAGCGACTTCCTGCTATACGACGGCGGAGCAGTACACGCATGGGCGCGTGGTGTTGGGCAACAACAACCAACGGAGCGGCATGGATGGGCGGGACAAGACCTACATGACGAGCATGAGAAGCTACGAGGCCCTCGCCTGCGGCAAGCCGTTCCTCACATCCTGGAGCGAGGCATATGAGGCGTTGGGCTTCGAGCAGGATACTCATATGCGCTGGATATGGGAGGCGGACCATAGCGTTCGAACGGCGGACGTATGGCTGACAAAGGTGCCCCAGATGGCATGGGATATTGCATATGCTGGCCGCGCCTTCGTCCTCGCCAACCACACCTACGGACACCGCCTGGACAGAATAGCGCGAGCGATAGCGGGTATGGCAGACCCGGAGGATTGGGGATAATCGCCCGGAAAGGAGACAACCCATGGTGACCGCACTGGACTTGACGCGAAGCTACGACTTCGTCAACCTGTATGCGTACTGGTACACCATCTTCGTCGGATAGAAACCATCACTGGAGGCGGGAGCAATGATATACGAGAGCCTGTTCCCTAACAATGAACGAGCCGACACGGCCCGCGTCGTCTCGCGCCTAGCCCAGGCTATCGAGCGCGGAGAACCCTGCTCGATGATCTCGATGGCAGACGGGGAGTCGGCTACGCTGTGGGCGGCAAAGGGCTTCGGCGAGTTCCACTATCTATCAGCATGGGGCTTCGCTGCTGAAGATAGACCTGGCGTGGCCGAACAACTCATCGCGGCGCTCTCCAGGGTGGATATCGTGGGGTTGCCGCGGTCGGGACCGGAGGCGGCGAAACCCGGTATGGGGCCGAAACTCCGCGAAGCCCTGCGCCTGTGGGATGTGCGATTCAAGTTGGGCGCGCTCCTCGCCGATGCGCTGGTGCCGTTCTACTTGCTCTTTGACGGCTGGCTGTGGATGCTGCTGGAGAACCGGAAGGTGCTGGTGGTGACGAACGAGGCGGAGAGGGTCGCGGCGGCGCTTAAGTTGAATACGCCACCGATAGGAGACCTTACCACCTACTCGGCGGGTTTCTGGCATGTGGCGGACGCGACGCCAATCACGTTGGAGGAGGGACTCGCCGGGTCTGTGAAGTGTCTGGAGCAGGCGGCGAACCTACCGTGGAAGCCCGATATCTGCATCCTTGGCGCAGGCGCGCGGGCAGCACACCTCTGCGTCGAGATAGCCGATATGTACAGCATTCCCGTGATCGAACTCGGCTGCGTCATGTCTCTACTACACACGCCGACGAATGAACTGGTGACGCAATTCAAGTGGTACGAGAAGGAGGGGTAGGGTGCGCGTCCTTCTATATTACGGTCTACTGGCCGGCGGAGGTTGCGAGCGTCGCATGGGTGACCTCTGCCGATGGCTCCTTGACGCGGGCGATGAATGCTGGATCGTCGCCTCGGGCGCGTACGACACCGCGCTGACAATTCTGTGCGGGCATTGTCGCGTGCCCGCCAACCGCATTCTCTATATGCCACCGGGCGGAGTCTTTGAGGACTTCCTGAATGAGACCGCCGCCAACCTAGAGGCGGATGTTATCGACCATCAGTGGTGGGGCGCGGGCATTCCCAAGGACGGATTCGCGAAGCCCGCCATCTGCACCCTCCACGGTCTCGTGACGCCGCCGCCAGCCGGCTACTACAAGGGCATCATCTCGGTAGAGACCCTGCACGACGAACATGCCATGCGGGCGCTGACACCGAACTATCAGGTCATCTGGAACTGGGTCAACTTGGACAGGTTCCCGTTCCGCGAGGAGTTAGGCGAGAGTGCCGCCTTCTTCGGGCGCTCCTTCAAGATGATAAACGCCTTCAAGGTGGCGGAACACTGGCCGGGTATGATTGACTGCTACGGGATGGCGTCTGAGGCACTGCCCGAGTTTCCGCCGAATATGGAGTGGCATGGATTCGCGGATACGGCGGAGGTCATGCCTCGCTATCGCGTCATCTTCGGATCGGCGCAGGTCGTACTGGAGGCGATGGCGGCGGGGCGGTTTGTGATCGCGGGGCAGGGTTACTTCATAGACACGGTGCCCGCCGGCCATCTCGTGACGCCGGAGAACGTGGATGCCCTCGCTCAGAACCAGTTCTACTGCGAGCGGCGCGGCGACCCGGAACTGAAGGAGCGGACTTCGCTGGAGGTCTACGCCGACTTCCAATGGGCGATGGAGAATGACCTACCGGAGGAGAGGCGCTACCTGCGGCAGTGGGTGGAATCGTACCACAGCATGGATACACAGTGCGGACGGATTCGACAGCTCTACGAGGAGTGCATAGGATGACTGAAATGGAGGCGCGTCGCGTAGTCGAAAATCGGGGAATGAGGCTGTTCGGACTTCCTGCGGGTGGCGACCGGACGCATCGCATCGCCATGGCAAGAGTGGACAAGGATGGTAAGCAGTGGAGTTACTTCGTGGACGTGATTCTTGCCGACTTAGGCGAAGCCGAACTCGCGGGACATATGGACGGACTCGAAGAATGGATGCGATCCCAGGGCTTCCAGAGTCGGGAACACGCGGGCGAGGGGTGCATAGGATGATCTACGCCGACCTTGCCGCCGAAGTCGTCGCCGCGCTCGACGCCATGACGCCGCTGCAACGGGAGGGCGTACGGCGGAGCCTGAATGCGCCGAATCTGACCCTGCCGGAGAATGCCGCACTATGGGAGGCTATTGCCCCGGCCACCCAGGACGACGACCAGACGAACGACTCGCCGCTGGAGGATGTGCGGGCGGCCCTGGAAGATCTGCCCCCCGATTCCTGGCGGGTACTCAATAACGCCCTGTTCGTGCTCTACCGCGGCAACATCTTCGACGAGGCGTGCGAATATCTGGAGGGCGGTGGTATCCGCTTCGGGTTTGACGGACTCCAGGGCGGGCGCTACAAGACGTTTCTGGATGCCGTAGACGCGGAGGCCGCGCGCATAGGGCGGAATATCAGCATCCTGGACGTGGGCTGCTGGCAGGGAACGTTGATGTGCGAGTTACTCCAGCGGGGTTATGCGGTGGGGGGGACCGACATCTGCGAGGAGGTGGGGCCTGTCATACAGGAACGCATTCAGCGACTGCGGTCGGAGCACCGATTGCACCTTGGATTCCGCGCGGGTTGGGCACACGAAACTCTCACACACTACCAAGACGGAGCCTTCGATGTGCTGACCTGCCAGGAGACCCTAGAGCACGTTCCGGCCGCAGTCCTGCAGGCGACCTGCGACGAGATGATGCGGGTGGCGAAGCACAGCATTATCGTCGAGGTGCCCTTCGAGGATGGATGGCCGCTTCACCTCCGGGTGTACACGCTGGATGACCTCTTCGCGCTCTTCCACTCGGAGCAGTACAACATCGAGGTTATCATGCCGCCCGGAATAGGCGTCTATACCACAATCAAGGTGGTGCGGGAATGAGAATCGCCCTCGGCGGTATTCTGCACAATCGCTGGACCGTGCCCGCCTACCTGGACGCGATGGCGGCGCTCGATACCCACGGCCATACCGTGCAGTGGGTATGGGCGGTAGACGGGGCATGGCAACCGGGGGACCTCGGCCTTACCAATGAACGTTTCCCCCGCCTAGCCGTCGTCAACCTGGACTGCACCCTGCCGCACTACTGCCGCGAACCGGGCGACCAGGCGCACCTGCACCGGGTCTATTCCCGACTCGCCCTCCTCCGGAACATGCTCTCCGAGGCGGCGTTGGCGCTTGACTGCGAGGCACTCTTCTCCGTGGACAGTGACATACTACCCCCGCCAGAGACCCTACGACTACTGGCGAGTACGGGTAAGCCGTGGATAAGCGCCCTCGTGCCGAACTCGCAGACGGACCCGCACTGCTGGAACGTCTTTCACCTACGCGACGTGGAGATGCAGGGCGGCCTGCTCCAGCACTTCCGGGCGATGGGCAACGGCGCCAGGGGCAAGGCGTGGCCGGCAATGCAGGCATGGGAGCACGATCCGCGGGACGAGAATGAGGTGCAGGACCTGGCGGCGGGGGCGGTCTGCTTCTACCGACGGGGATTGCTGGAGGCGGCGCGCTGGAAGGCGGACCTGCGCGGGCGACAGGAAGACATCGGCTTTGCAGTGGATGCCTACCACGCAGGCTACCGGGCGGCCTATATGCCGATCCGGTGCAGGCATCTGACGGTGGAGGGTCAGGGGTGACCGATTTGCGGGCGGGACAAGTGACATCGACGCGGCAGTTCACGCTGCTGAGGTGCCCGGAACCTCGTTGTGATCGCCTGCTACTCAAGGCGCTGACGAAGGGGGGCGGCTCGACCTCATTCGAGACCGTCTGCCCGCGATGCCGGACGAGGGCACTTTGGACGATCCAGGAGGGGCATCGTCCGGTGTATCAGATCATCGACAAAAGGGCATAGACACCAAAAATCTATTGTATTCTATTGTGGGTTATGGTATAATAGTTTAGGAACAAGTGAATAGTTGCATCTGCCCCAAGCCTTTGAGCCTGGCGGATGAAGCGCCTCTAGCAGGCCAATCCAGAGACCCATAAGCGGTCCAGTGAAAACTGGGCCGCTTTTTCTTTTGGCCCGAGAGAGGTGATGCCAAATGCCAGACAAGCCGGCCGATGAGGACGAGAACACCCCGCACGAACTCCGCAACCTGTTCGTGAAGGAAATCTCACTCGTCGACCGCGCCGCGAATCGACGCAAGTTTCTGCTGTTCAAATCAGAGTCAGGGCAAGGAGGTCGACCCATGCCCGAAGTGACGTTGACGGAAGCGGAAGTGCTCGAACTGGATACGGCTCTCAATACCCCGACCGACACCGAGGGCGCTGTGCTCGCGGCGATGGAGACGGCGGTGGAGAAAGCCCTCAGTTCGGGCGATAAGAACAAGGTCACCGCGGCCCTTCGGCTGCTCGGCGGAATCTCTGACCCGGCCGTCAAGGCGTTGGCAAAGGAGTTGTCGGCAGCCGCCGGCGACACCACGCCCGCCAAGACTGAGCCTGCGAAGAAGGTCGAGCCGAAACCGGAACCCGCGAGGAAGGAAGCTCCAGTGGCAAAGGCAGACGAGAAGCCGAAGGAGCCTGAGAAGGCCCCTGAGCTTCCCGCAGAGGTTATCGATCTGGCCAAATCCGGGGATTATGAGGCCATCACTAAGGCTGCGGTTGAGAATCCCGGCATGGTTGGCATCGTGGTCGGACTCCTGAAGAGTCAGGCCGTTGAGATCGCTGACCTCAAGAAGTTCCAGGTCGAGCAGATCGCCAAGGCCGACGCCGAGGAAGTCGCTCGGATCGTCGATGAGGCGGGCCTGCCCGGCGCAGCCCGAGAGGATCAGATTCTTCTGGTCAAGGGCATGGACAGTGACGCACGCAAGCAGTTCGCCGCCCTCGCTAAGGGCATCAAAGAGAATATCAAAGCTGGTGTTGGCGTCGGACAGATCGGGACCTCGCGCCGCGGCGAGCCGACCCTGAAGGCATACGACACCATCCAGAAGCGCGCCAAGGAGCTGATCGCGAAGTCGGCTACCAAGCTCGACGAGAACGATGCGCTCTTCCAGGTGCTCGCCGACGATCCCGAACTCGCCCAGCAGTATAGGGCGGAAGTCGCGGGGGAGGGATAGACAATGGCAACCGAACTTCCGTCTGTTCTCCACACGTTCGTTCCGAATCAGGACCTGCGGCTGAACCAGTATCACATCGTTCGCATTGTGTGCTGGTCTGACCGCTGGAATGGACCGCTTGTCGGACTGTGCGGTGACGGGCAGAAGATGTGCGGGATTCTCCAGAACGCACCGAACCTGCCTGGCGCCACTCCCGGCGAGTGGGCACTGGTGATGCGCGTTGGCAAGAGCAAGTGCGTCATCACCGCGGCAATCACCTGCGGCGCGTCCTGGGCTTCCGATGCCCTCGGGCATGCGGTGCAGTGCGTTGCAAGCGACTGGATTGGTGGGCAGATGCATGAACCGGGTGCGCTGTCTCCTACGCCGACCGGCGGCGAGTGCGCCACGCTTGACGTTGAGGCGCTGAATCCATGGAGAGCCGACGCTGGCTTCCAGGATGGCTAGGAGGATATAGACCATGCCACTGCCGACCAAAGCGATGGTTCACATTGATCCGATGCTGACGACTATCGCCAGCAACTGGATTCTCGGCAGCTCGCTCGGCGGAAGGTACTTTGCCGGTGAGCGCCTCTTCCCCCTCGTAAACCAGAGCGAGATTAGCGCGAATATCTTCCGCTACAATCGCTCCGACCAGTTCCGCGTTCACGATGTTAGGCCCCGGGCTCCGGCTTCGGAGTCTGAGGGCGGCGGATACCGGATGAATGCGCCCGGCCACTACTTCTGCAAGGAATGGGCGTATCACAAGGACCTCGGCTACGAGGAGCCCGCCTACGCAACCAACCCGATCAATATGGATCGGGACGCGACCAATCACGTGACCCAGTTGCTCATGCTCAAGCGCGACTATCTCATTTCGGCGGCCGCGTTTGGCGTCGGCATCTGGGGAACGGACGTGACGGGCGCGAACGCCGCGACCAACTACGGGCTGAACATCGTCCGGCGTTGGCAGGACTACGCGACCCCGAGCGCGCCGCAGCAGGACATTGACTACTACCGCAACTGGATGGAACTCGCCTCTGGCGGGTTTGCTCCGAACAAGTTGGCGGTGGGGTCTAACGTCTGGGATGCGCTGAAGAACCATCCGAGCATCATCGCCCGGTACGTCTTCACGCAGGCTGGCGGCGTTCCCGAGGCCACCCCTCAGATGGTAGCTGACTACCTGGAGCTGGACGAGATCATCGTCCTGAAGACGGTAGCCAACTACGGACCTGAGGGCGGCCAGTGGATTGGCCAGCGTATCTTCCCTGGCAACGACGCGCTCCTGTACTTCACGCCTCCGTCGCCTTCCCTCACCGTTCCGTCTGCCGGTTACACCATCGGGTGGACTGGCGCGGGACACCAGGGAACGTCGGTGGTCGTGAAGCGGTTCCCCCTCGCGAACGACGCGCAGGGTGACCGAATCACCGCCGCATTCCACTTCGACGTAAGTATCCTGGAGCCGGTCCTGGGAGTCTACTTCTCGGGCCTGACGACGGGTGGTATCGCACAGGTGGTGATGAACGAGGCCTAACCAGTCTCGTGACGTGCTGAGTAACCAAGGCGGGGCGGTTCGCACTGAACGGGCCGCCCCGCTCACAAAATGAAAGTGAGGCGACGCATGATTCTAGGCAAAGTGATGCGAGAGTTCTACGGACAGAGTGAGGCCAAGCATCGCATCGGCGAAGTGCTGAAGGTCGATGTGAACGACCAGCTCCGCAAGTCCGGCTTCCTCTCCGAGATCGAACCCGACACCCCCATTCTCCGCTGTTCCTGTGGGCGTATGTTCCTCGTGGTAGAGGGCGAGGACTCCGAACAACTACTCAGCGCCCACATCGCCGACTTGGGCAAGGGCCATAAGAAGGTCGAGGCCAAGGAGAAGGTTCCCGCGTGAGCACCTCCTACAGCGGCGATCCTGCCGCCTCGACGACTGACTGGGTGCGCTTCGAGATTCAGGATACGGGACCATCCTACTCCGGGGACCCATTCGTCTTCCAGAACGAGGAGATAGCATCCAAGGTCGCTGACTGCGGCGGCAACAAGTGGCAGGCGGCAGGACACTTGCTCCTCGTTTGGGCGCGGCAGATCGGGCACAACCCCAACTTCCAAATTGGGCGCTTCTCCGAGGACTGGAACGCCGCAGCCCTCTTCCTGGAGGAGAAGGGCAAGGAACTCCTCGCCTCGGCGGATGCGTCCGCGGGCGCGGGCGCGTATGTGGGCGGTATCAGCGTCACGGACGTAGACGCAAAGGCCGGCGATACCGACCGCACGCAGCCGACGTTCCGGCGCGGATTCATGGACAACCCCAACGCGGGATGGTGAGCGTCGATGCCTATTGCCGTGTCCATGTTTGACGAGATGAGGCGTCCACTCCTCCGCTTCTACGAGGAGGCGGAAGCGCGTTTGTCTCAGATCATCGGGCGTGCGGCAACCACGTCATTCGAGTACCGCCGCACCATGCTGCTCCTCCAGCAGATAGACAGCATCATCCGGGCGCTGGAGGAGAGGCAGGCGGGGTGGAGTCGCAGGTATCTGCCGCGGGCCTACCGGCGAGGCATGGACCTGACGGCTGAGTCATTCAGGATGCCCGTCCTGCCGGCTATGACGCTTATGGACCGGCGGGGCGTGGAGGTGGCTATCGCCAGGGTTACCGCCGAGACCTCCGAGGCCCTGCACAGCATCGCGCCCTTCGTGCAACGGGTATGGACGGATACGCAGCAGACGGTGCTTAGGGAAACTCAGATCGCCCACCTGATAGCGGAGGGACGCGTCGAGGGGTTGGGGCCGCAAGTCATGGGGCGGCGCATACGGGAAGCCCTACGGACGGGCGCGACGGACGGACTCAAGGGCTACATTCCCGACGACCTGCGCGCAAGCCTCGAAGCCTGCTCCCGCGGCGAGTACATCGGAATCAACTGCCGCGATGGTGTCTTCCGGCGCTACAACCTCAAGTCATACTCCGAGATGGTGGCGCAGACGGCAACCCGGCAGGCGGCGAGCGAGGGCGCCATAGCCAGCACTACGGCGGTCGGCGGGGATCTCGTACAGATATCGGTTCATAGCGGGGCCTGCCCTCAGTGTGCGGCGGTGCAGGGCAGCGTGTACTCCATCACGGGGCAGACGGACGGGTTTCCGATCCTGCGGGATGAGTTCAGGCCGCCACTCCATCCAAGGTGTGAGCACGTCCTTATCGGCGTGAGTGCGGACTTTCTTGAGGAGCGCGGCGTGTATGAGACCCTACAGGAGTTCTCCTCGAACCCCAATCTCACAGTGGATACGTCGGCGGAGTATGCGGCGCTGCTGGGGGCAAGTTAGATGCCACGGGATGTCTCTCGATACTTCATCCACACGATACAGCTTGAGCGCGGCCCTATCGGCACTGAGGGTACGGGGACGGCCGACGATGGCGAACCGATAGCCGCGGCCACGCCGCTAACGCTTACGCTGAACGCACGGGTGGAGTTCGACAACGTTCGCATATTCGATAACGCAGGCCAGGAGATCGACTGTGCCGGGATCGTGTTCCTGCCCTGGACATACATAGACGGGGCGGGGGTGACGCAAGACCTGAATCTTGGTGGGCAGGATCGCATCGTCTTCGAGACGAGGACATACAGCATCGCGCGGCGCGACCGACAAGAGGGCTGGATGAACGACCGCGGGCGGCACTGGGTCGCCTATATCAGGTGAGGCATGGCGAGCGGAATCAAGTGGGATAAAACCCAAGCGGCGCGGATGAAACAGAGGTTGTCCTTTCTGGCTTCGTCCTATCCGACTGCGACGGCGCAGATGGCGGGGGAAGTTGCCATGCAGGTCATCGCGGATTCGATCAATGAGCCGCCTACCGTTCCCATCGACACCGGCAACCTGCGGAGCAGTGGTACGTTCGAGGTGATCTCGGACAGCTCGTGGCGTTCCGTCAAGGTCCTCGTCGGATTCAATACGCCCTATGCCGCGAGGGTCCACGAGATACCGATGCACTTTCAGGACGCGGACGCGGGCAACAAGTACCTCGAATCCAAGCTCCAGCGCCACCAGGAGCAATACGTTCGGGTGTGGGTTAAGGGCGTCACGCGCCGCTTGGGCATGGGCGGTATGCCGATGGCTGCTGGTGGTGGTTTGGGCGGCGGCTCAGGCGCTGGATAGCATATGGACATTCTACACGAGCTTTTCTACTGGATAGGTGCCGAGCTAACGCTGTCACTCGCTGACGAGTGGCATTGCGGCCACCTGCCGGCAGAGGGCGTGGGCCCGATGGCGGTGCTGCTGGAGCGCGGCGGTTCTTCCGATAAGCCGATTCTGCGGGGCAGCGTCGGCGAGTTGATGTTCCAGGTTCTCACGGTGGGCGGTGTCGGGTCAAGCTACTTCACGACTCGGGCGCTGGCACATCGCATACACGAACTCCTCAGGGATCGGGCGGGCGTACAGCTCGCCGATCATACGGTTTGGGTCATCGAGGCGGTGAACGAACCTCAGTTCCTCGGAGGCGACGAGCGCTTCCGATACGAGATTAGCGCGAACTACGCGGTTCGCGGAATCACAGACGCTGCCTGGGGTTATTAGCCGCCGGGCCAAAGGAGACGCTCACTATGGGCGCTACTAAACTGCCGCAACTCGGGCCCTGTCAGGTCTGGTTTGGCGATGCCGGGTCCGAGGTGGAGTTGGGGAAGACGCACGACGTGATTATCAGGCTCGTGGAGGAAACCGCGCCGATCACCTATGCCCAAACGGGAACGGGTCCCTGGGACCTGGTGACGGTCGGCAAAATCTGCGATATCGAATGTCAGTTCGCGAGCCTGAACTACGACCTGTTCGAGCAGGTCCTGCCAACGGAGGCTGAGTGGTATGGAGCAGCGGGCACTCCGACGGTGGGCATCTCGAACGACGCCCTGGACATTCGCCTGGGTTTGGGGACGAGTCATCGCGACCACGCGAAGCGGCTCATCATCAAGCCGTATGTCGATGGGGTTCCTTCCGTAGATGAAGAGGACTGGATCACGGCGCCGGTCTGCTTCCCGCAGGTCAACATGGAGTGGCATTTCAACGCCACAGACCAACGGATTCTGACGGCGACGTTCCACAGCTTCCCGCTCTCTCAGGCGCTGCCGCGAATCCTCTTCCTGGGAGACGAGGCGCAACTCCCGTTGGTGTAGACGCATAAGAGAGGCTTGTTGTCGGCTCGGAGTGGGCTGTCCCGCCTCCAGCCTTTCGCGCGTTGCGCGCACTCCGGGCCACCCAGAATAACAGGAGGCGAATGCTATGACGCTTGAACTAGACGCACTAGCGGCAGAACCGTTGCTCGTGAATGTCGGCGGTACGGAGTACAAGGTCGCGGTGACAGTCGGCGTGATTGTCGAGGCGGGCAAGGGCGACCAGTCCGACCCGATGGAACTCACACAGATCATCATGGAGAAGGCGGGGATGCCCCGCGAGGTATTCCTGGCGCTCAGTGTGCCGCAAGCCGCGGCCCTGAGCAAGGCGATCACCGAACGGTTCTTCCCGGAAGCCGCGGGGCCAGCGAAGAAGGACGAACCCCCCTCGCCTGGCCCGAGGCTATTGTCGGATTCCTCCGCAGTTGCGGTGGAGCCTACGTCTACCGAGACGACCTGAACCATGCCCACTCTATCTGGCACATGGACGTGCGAACGTTCCGTGTGCTATTCGACGCCGGGATGCGGTGGGAGGCACAGGAGCGCCAGGTGGACCTAACCATCTCCGCCTTCCCGTATATGGATGAGTCGGGACAGAAGGAAGTGCGCCGGGTTTTCGCTCGGGCAACCGAGCCCGCGGGAGAGACTGACCCCGGCGAGGCTCAGAACGTGAAGGCGCTTCAGAGTATGAGGGCTATAGCCCGGTTCAACGCGATGACAGACCGGGCGCGGAAGGGCAAGCCGAGTGGCGTTTGATGCTGGGGCCGTAACTGGCTCCATACAACTCGATTATGGACAGGCAGTCAAGGCACTGACTGCGGTAGATCAGCAAGTCAAACTCACGATGGACCGCGTCGGAACATCCTTCCAGCGCGCCTCGGGGTTCATCAGACTCCATGCTGAAGACATCCGGCGCGTCGGTATGGCGATGACTGTGGCGGGCGGGGCTATCGCGGCCAGTCTCGGTAAAGCAGTTATGTCCGCGGCCGAGTTCGAGACGCAGATGCGGAACGTGGACTCTATCCTCAAGTTGACGGAAGCGCAGTTTCAGGCTACCTCTGCCGAGATCATCGCCCTTTCGACGCGCCTGCCTCAGTCTGCCGCGACACTGGCCGCCGGCCTCTACGACATCGCCTCTTCGGGTTTTGAAGGGGCGGACGGACTCAAGGTGCTGGAGGCTTCAGCCAAGGCGGCCTCTGCTGGTATGTCCGATACCGCGACCGCTGCCCGGGCCATCGCCGGCGCTATCAATGCCTATGGTATGACGGCAGAGGATTCCGCCCACATATCTGACGTGCTCTTTAAGACCGTTGACCGCGGCGTGATCACTTTCTCCGAACTGTCGAATGGTATCGGCGAGGTGCTGGCATCGGCCGCCGCCGTTGGCGTGAGTCTCGAAGAGGTCGGGGCGGCAATCGCCACCATGACGAAGGCGGGTATTGGCTCCGACATGGCCATGACCGCACTCAACCGAATCATGGTGACATTCCTGAATCCCCCGAAGTTGCTCGCCACCGCGCTCGCCACGGTTACCAAGGAATCAGCCCTCTCCATCATCCAGACGAAGGGACTCGCCGGGGCGGTGGACATTCTGAACAAGGTGAGTGGGAACAGTCCCGAGCTTCTCGCCGCGATGGGGCTGGAGCAACGTTCGCTGCGCGCGGCAATGAGCCTGACCCGCCAGGAAGGTGCTATCTATCGAGCCGAACTGGAGTTGCAGGCGGACGCTGCAGGGGCGACACAGGCCGCACTTGAACGACAAGCAAAGGCTTTCGCCTACCAATGGGGCCTGATGCGGAACCAGATCACCGCTGCGGCAATCGGTATCGGGCAGGAACTGATACCGGCGCTGCGGCCGCTGGTCGAAACGCTGGGCAGAGTAGCGAAGGCCGTGGCCGCCTGGGTGAAGGAGAACCCCGAACTCACGCGCTCGCTCACGGTCCTGACGGCAAAGGTGGCGGCATTCATGCTTGCCCTAGGTCCCATGCTCATCGCTCTGCCCGGCCTTATCATGTCGCTTCAACTCCTCATACCGTTACTCGCGCCGCAACTCGTCTTCGCGCTCGCAGCAGTGGCTGGCGGGGCGGCGACGGCTGGTGAGGCTATGATGCTCCTGGCGGCGCCCGCTGGAGCATTGGCGCTAGTGACGGCCTCCTTCGTCACCATGACCTATACCATCCGCGAGGCTATCCGGGCATGGTGGGATTACAAGAAGGAACTCGCGGCGACGGGCGTTGAGTTAACCCGGCAGGCGGCCGCACGCGTCGAACTCGCGGCCGCCGAACGGAAGCTGGCCGAGGCAGAGGCGCGGGCGGCGAGGTTCACCGCGAAAGGACAAGCAGTCCCCGTGTTGACGCGGGCGGATATTAGCGGCTGGAAGGGGCAGATCGCTGACCTCAAGCAGGAACTCGCCAAGTTGGAAACGGCACGTACTGCTGCGGCGAAAGTGCCGGAGGCTGGTGGCGTCGGCGTCGCTAGTATCGCGGGCGTCAAGGCTACCAAGGACGCCCTCCTGGAAGCGACTACCAAGGGCCTTGACTGGCTCCATATACAAGTAGAGATCGCCAAGGCCGCGGGCGACGTGGCTGCCCAACACCAGCTCGAAGCCAAGTATCTCACGGCACTGTCCGGCGTCTGGGAGAAATGGCGCACAAGTACGAACCAGGCACGGGCCGAACTCGCGCTTTCAGCGAAGCAGGCCGCCGACGATATTCGCAAGGTGGCAGAGGAGACTCGCGCGGCAGACGAAGCCTTTGACGCGCAACTCGCCACGCTGAACGCTCTTACGGAGGCGGGTTACGACCCTCTGACCGACGCGCTGATTCGCCTCCACCCGGAGTTCACGCAGGCCATCCTCGACGCGCAGGAAATGTGCGACAACCTGAACGCGTTGACGAAGGCCGGCGTCTTCCGCTTCCAGGAACAACTAGAGTCGATGTTCGATGTGATCGGGAGAACCGTGCCGGGCTTCGGCTTCCTGCGGCGGGAGGTGGACGCTACGCAGACTAGCCTCCACGGATTGCAGGGCGAACTGGTCAATCTTCAGTGGGCATTGGCGACGGAAGACCTGGGCGCGGGCGAGCGCGGGGTCATCATCGCCCGCATTGAGGAAATCCGCCGGCTGATGCAGGAACTTGCGAACGTCAGCCCCCCAGTAGCCCGCGAGATTAGCGAGGACTGGGTCAACGTCGTTCGCAACATCCACGACGCCTTCGCCCAGGCTTTCGGCGACATGATGACGGGGGCATCTTCCTTTGCCGATTTCCTGCTCGACATCTGGCGCTCCATCGAGCGCAGCTTCGCCAATATGATCGCGAAGATGGTGGCGGATTGGCTATTCGGTATCGACCAGATGCAGAAGACGGGGCAGGCGGGCGGCGTTCTCGGCGGGATATTCAACGCGGCGGCGGGCCTGCTGCTCGGCGGCGGTGGTACGGCAGGCCCGAGCGTGGACGCCTACGGGGAGGCGTTGGCAATCAGCGGCGCGATTCCCACTTTCGCGCGAGGCGGAATCGTGACGAGGCCGACCCTGGCGATGGTGGGCGAGGTGCCCGAGAAAATCACACCCCTCTCGCAGATGGCCGGGGCGGGCCCTCCCATGACGGTCAACCTCACGATTCAGGCTATCGACACGCAGACCGGGATGGATTTCCTGTTGAGGAATCGTGGCGCGATAAGCAGCGCGCTCCAGCAGTCCATGCGCGAGAACAACCCCGTTGGCAGGAGGCGCTAGATGGAAGTCGCTACCTATCCCACCCTGCCACAGGCGGAACTCAGCGTAGAGGTCCTCTATAGCACGGACATCGCCCCATTCGACACCGGCTATCTCGTGCGATCCGGGCGCTGGGCGCGCTCGCGGCTCCGATTCCGACTTGCTTATGATCTCCTCCATCCCGCCCAATGGCAGAGCATCCTCGACCTGTACCATCAGCAACTCGGGGCGCTGCGAGAGTTCCGATTCGACGACCATACAGATACCGCTCCGCGCGCTCGGCTATTCGGCGTGGGGGACGGGGAGACGTTGGTCTTCTGGTTTCAGCATGACTATACCTCGGGGGCAGTCGTCAAGGTGGATGGCGCGGTCTATACCGACGCCTTCATTGATTCGCAGTCCGGCCGGGTGCAATTCGACGTGGCTCCGGCGCGGGGGCAACTGCTCACCTACGACGCCGATGACGCAGGCTATCGGGTTCACTTTGCCGAGGATCGACAGCCCTACACCTATCAGAAGTGGGGCGGTTACAACTGCGAGGTCGTGCTAGAGCAGATACAGGACCGCCAGGACATCTACCCGATCCGGCAGGTGGTATGTGGCGGGGCCCTCCATGCCCAAACACTCGACGCTATAGGGGAGGCCGTCGCCTACTCATTCGTCTGCCCGTGCGACGTGTCGGTGGACGATGCGAGCTACTACGTATCGACCTGGGTGGACGCAGGCAGCGTGCGGGTGTCGCTCTGCACGGACGAGGA
>Ga0307376_10002238_pt1 | contig 19248 bp, 17 predicted proteins | sample TR2MG_FD_202536 | JGI IMG/M metagenome (GOLD analysis project Ga0307376, IMG submission 202536) | Soil microbial communities from Risofladan, Vaasa, Finland - TR-2 | ecosystem: Environmental > Terrestrial > Soil > Coastal area > Acid sulfate soil | place: Finland: Risofladan, Vaasa | collected...
TGGGTTCACCACTTATTTGAATCAGGTGCAACTGTTGCTGAAGGAATAAGCACAACCTATAAAATCTTAAAAGCCAAGGGGTTATACAAAGGTGAAGTGCCATATGTTATCCACATCGGCGGAGACGGGTCAACCTACGACATAGGGTTTCAATTCCTTAAAGCAGCCCTTATCCGAACAAGCTCTTTCGTTGAAATGAATGAATACTTGATGAACCAAAAATAATCGTTAATTATAATTATTTATTTATTATTTTTTTTTTTAGAGAATTCAAATTAGAAAAATTAATACAGTGTTTAAAATGAGTCTGCAAGAGAGTTTGGCAAGGCGTAAAGATTGCTCGGGTGAAGGGCGCGTATTGCAATTATCTGTTATTAAAGAAATATGTAATTCTACATTTCAAGCAGCACCTTCAAATTCTTTATTTGTTGTATTACCTAATGGCGACGATTACACTGGAGGGACATATAAATATAATAGTGATGGTTTGGTTCGATTAACTGATAAAGAAAAAACAAAATTGACTATGGAACTATATCCCGAATTGTTTTGGAAGGAATCTATTGAATTTGAGGATTTAATTCGAGTAGGGATTACATGGCAATATCTCTCATTAAAAGTGGATAGCATAGGGCTTGGTGTATCACAACGAGCAAGAGCGCCTAAAAAATACAATAAACTCGTTAACAATTTAACGAATCAAAATTATGCCTTCTTATATTCGGTAGCAGTTCGAGAGAGAGATAGGGCTCCTTTAGTAGAAGATACTGCAGAACCTCTTCAAATAAAAGTAGAGGAGGGTACAATCTTACTCGACACTCCAGCTTGCTACAAAGACCGCGCAATCTATGAGAAAAAGTATAAAGGAATTCCACTAGACGATGTTATATTTAATCGTATTGATGAAAAGGCACCAAACCATACAAATTTAAACCAAATTTCTCAACTGCTCTGGGCTTGTCAAGGAGAAAACGATCACGCGACTCATGGAAACCGCGATGCGCTAGAGAAAAACGGTTACGGTCGGGTGCACGCCTCGGGATGTGCGGGATATGCTGTATATCCAATAGTTTATGTAGAGGATCTTGCAAATGTCCCAAATGGATCATACCATTATAATCCGGTCGGGTATTCTGCGTTAAATAGATGGATTAATTTTGATGGAACCATAAGATACGACCATTTTATACAAAAATTTAGCTCTGAGACTTTTAGAGCTGAGATTGAAAAGGAATTTGATACTAGTTTCTCTAAATATGCTATATTATTATGTATCGATCGAAAAAAGCCTTGCGCTGGATTAATGCACAGAGTTATGAACCTAAAGTATTGGGCCGAAGTTGAGGCTGGAATGGCGTTAGCAGGGCTACAATTACAGGCAAATGCTCTAGGTTTGAAATGGCATAAGAAAATATTGTCAAATCCAGATGATCCAAGATATAGAACATTGTTCAGTCTCGATTCTGCTGAACAATCGATAAATAATGTGGCTAATAATTTAGTAAATCGAGCAAATAATGAGCGGGTATCCCTTGAAGGAAATTTAGTACCAATTGCATTATTTCATTTATTAGAGGGATAAAATACTTTTTTTACACTTTATTTTAAATGTAGATCAAGATAATTAACTAAACTTACTAACAAGTCCAAATTCTCTTAATTTGAGGAATATTTTTTAGCATACCATCTTTTTTTACTCCACACACCTTGCCAACAACTGCAACCATCGCAATATTGATTGATAATCACCTGTAAATCATCGTATATTTTTAATAACTTTTCTAAAATTATTGACCGGCAAGTATCTATTATATCGGGATTTCGCTTCATTGTAAGTATAATGTTGGTTGGTCCTAAAAACGATGAAAGTATGTCTAGAACACCTCCAATATCGGTCACTGTTATTAAATAGTTCTTTCCAGCTCTTTTAGCAGCAGACTCAGTTATTCTGAGCAGTCTTGAATACCATACATTATTTTGATTTAATTTAATACTTTCTAAGTGTTCTATGATATCTTCTGGTTTTATTGGAAGACTAAACCAGACTGTACTAGATTTAAATAGGGGGGACACTCCAAATACTGCCGCCATTATTCCCGGGCCATAATTTGGAAGATAAAAAGGAAATGATTCTCCTCCAAAATAGGTTTCTCCATTACAATTATAAGAAATTTTTCAAGATTTGCATACCGTAGGGCTTCATTCTTATGGATTCGGGATGGAATTGAATAGCTTCAATACGATCTTATTTAAATTAATTTTTTTTTTTTAGGTAAATAGGTAATTTAGGCAAAGATAAAAATCGGTAAAATTACTCAGTTCTTAAGGAATAATAAGCTATTTTTAATTTTTTTATAAAGATATCAGTATTTATAAAGATTTCAGTATTTTAAATGATTATGGGTTATTCAAAAAAAAGTATATTGATAACGGGTGCTAGTTCTGGAATTGGGAGGGCTTGTGCCGAGTATTTAGCACTTAATGGTTTTAAAATTTACGCTGGTGCCAGAAAAAAAGAAGATATTGAAGCTCTTAATGGGATCAAGAATGTGATAGGTTTAAAAATTGATGTCACTGATGATCAGACCGTTAAGAAGGCATTTAATTTCGTAAAAAATGAAAATTCAGGGTTATTTGCAATTATTAATAACGCAGGGATTGCATCCGCTGGGCCATTAATGGATATAAGTACCAATGATTTAATCAATCAATTTAATGTAAATTTAATTGGTATTCATAGAATCACTTCAACTTTTTTTCCTCTCATACTAAAATCCAAAGGGCGAATAATAATGATAAGTAGTAATTCAGGATTTTTTGCTGCTCCTTTCTTTGGACCATATAGTGCAAGTAAATTTGCTTTAGAGGGTTATTCCGATTCTCTTCGAAGAGAACTTTTATTGTATGATGTAAAAGTAATTATTATCCAACCAGGGAGGATTAAAACTCCAATCTGGATTAAAGGGGAGGAATTGCTGTTAAAATTTAAAGGCTCTATGTTTGAGAAGGAGGCTGTTTTTATTGGTAAACATGAGATTGAAAAAGGTAAAAATGATTCTTTAGATCCGAAAGAAGTTGCAAAAATAATTTTAAAAGCACTAACAACTAAAAAACCAAAGAATAGGTACATGATCGTCCCCAATGTGTTTAGGAACAAAATGTTAAAAACCCTATCTTCTAAAAGAATAGATAACATTTTAAAAAAGGAATTAGCGAAGATTAAGAATAAAAAAAACTGAGCTATGATATAATATCTTGTTTTTTTGGAGATTTATTATCGCTTACTCCTTTTTTTTTAATTTTCGTTAGGTAATGTAGATAAATCACTTATTCAACCGTTTGCATTGAATATACTCTTATTTAACCTATGAGTTTATAAGTTTACGCATTTTAATGTTCTCTAAATACCTAATTTACTGAATTGAGAAATCTATGAGAAAGAAAATTAAAATTATTGCAATTTCTTTAATAGTTGTAATTGCTAGCAGCTTATCTATTATTTTTGGAATCATGATTTTTAGCAATAAACCTTCAGCAAGATTTGGAATTGGATTAGTATATGATAAGAGTGTGAAAAAACTAATCCTTTTTGGAGGAGGATACCAAGATAGTACCTCACACACCTATTATGGTGATACATGGTGTTATGATCCTATTGTGAATCTTTGGACTGAATTATTTCCCTCAAATAGTCCTTCAGCAAGATCGAGCCATTCCATGGTGTATGATCCAGTTAACCAAAAAATAATTCTCTTTGGTGGAGTTGATTTAAGTGATAACTGGTTGAATGAAACATGGATCTATGATTCTACAACAAATAGTTGGACTCAAGTTTTTCCCGATAGTGCTCCACCAATTAGAGGAAGCGCATCAATGTTTTATGATGTCCAAACACAAAAAGTTATAGTTTTTGGAGGATATCGGGATTCTGGCAACCATTTAGATGATACATGGGCATATGATTATACAACTAATAATTGGACGAATTTAAATCCTATAAGTAAACCAACGGGGCGATATGGTGCTCCAATGATCTATGATCCAATTAATCAGCGAGGATTGATGTTTGGAGGGCGCACTTCTACATATCTGGATGAAAGCTGGGTTTATTATTACTCTAATAACACTTGGTTGGAATTGATTTTGGCTACAAAACCTACAGAACGATACTGGGAAGGATTAACATTTGATGAAAGTGCTCAAAAGGTAATTCTTTTTGGGGGGTGAAATCCTGCGGGTGTTGGAGAAGCATTGGACGACACTTGGATATTTGATCCATCTAACAATCAATGGACAGAAGTTATTCCAAGTTCAAGTCCTGCTAATCGGTTCCATACTTCACTTATATACGTGCCTGACACAGAAAAAAATATAGTTTTTAGTGGTTTTAGATTCCCAGCAAATTGTTTAGGTGATACTTGGTGTTATGATTATGATACAAATATCTGGAATCAATTAAAATAAATCTTTTTTATTAACATTTTAAATTTTTCAAATTTTTTCCACAATAGATAATGTTTAAGACACATCAACGTGAGATTCGATACGGGAAATTAGTTCTTCAACACGATTGTAATCATCTATCCTTATGGAGATTGCTTCATTTGGGCACTCTCTTTCACATCGTCCGCATCCTTTACACTCATCTTGATCAATAAGCGCTTTTCCATCAACCATTTTCATCGCATCATATATGCAAACTTTAAAACATTTCCCGCAACCAACGCAAATTTCACTATTAACTTCCACTTCAACACCTTCCATCCTCGTTATAATTTTTTTTAGGTCGGAAGAACCGTATTTCATTGCACTTAATATACAGCAACAAGAACAGCAATGACAAAGCGACATAAAATGGCCCTCATCAGGTAAGGTTCCATATCTTATTGAATCTCCTTTCAATCTTCCTAAATGTGGAACCAGTCCGTTCGCATAAGCCAAACGTTCTCGTTCTAATGCTTCTTCTATTGTTGCAACATGGGCATTATGTGTCTTCCATTTTTCAAGATCTATTCTCTTTGTAGCCTCACCTAACCATGTACAACCTTGATGAACATCATGATTCTGACATTCATTAGCTAAGCGGCATCCACAATCCATCAACACTATATGACTTGCTTTTTTAATAAAATACTCTGTAACAATCAAAGGTAATATTTTATCTTCATAGGTACCCAAAGACACATTTATTGGAATAGCAGAACCATTTGAATTTTTTATATCCATCCATCGATTGAGAATGAATTTAATACCAGGAATTTTAGATAATCTTATCAATTTTTTATATCGATTTGCGCGGGGTGTGTCTATTTCAATTGGCTTTAAATCTAATTCTTGATTTTTATTCAATTTTGATTTCTCTCTTCTTTTTTTTTATACTAAGTTATTTTATCTAAGATCTATATAAATCTTATTATGCTAATTTTATGAGTGATTAAGAAATTAATAACTCCTCTTCATTAAGAGGATTGTTTATCAATCTTTCAATTTCTTCTTTTTCTAAAAATATAGGATTGGTCAATTTTTCCACCAATTTTATCTTTTGCAATTATTACTATATAATCTATAGAATATTTTAATAAATTGATTGAATCCAAAACAATATCAATATAAACTTAGAACATTTTAGAAATAATATATTTTTATCAATTTACAGTAATGTAAGTAGAGATTTAATATACCATTAATCCTAATTAGCATGATACGTTTTCACTTTTAAAAAAAACTTGAGACATCAAAATGTTATTATCCAAACGAGAACGTGTATTTAGAACTTTAGAACTCGATGGAGAACCAGATATGGTACCAATCCATTATTTTGGATTTGAGCAGACCGGGAGTTCTTTCCAAGCTTTTAAAGAATCAGGAGAAATGGAAAAAAATCGTTCTTATGTCGAAAATAAAATCTCTAATGTAAAATATTACATTACAGAGCAACGCTTTTGGAATGTTGATCTCTACGGGATGGACCCTTTTGGAGAAAACAAAATTAAAATTAGGTACGAAAACGCACCTCTAGAACATCCTAACTGTCGTCTAAATAGAATGGATGGAAGATTGTATAGAACTGAAATACAGGTTAATACTGGTTTAGAATATGCTTGGTACGTGGGAGGTTATTTTAAAACCCCAGAAATCTTGCATTCTTATTGGGACCAATATGGAAAACCAACAGAATTGATTAACAAAAGAGTTAAATATTCTTCTCAAACTTGGGAGCGGTTTGTTGAAGCCCTTGCGCCTTATTTCTACCCTATGGCAAATTTACCCATAAATCCCTCTGAAGTTTTGATAGGGGGCATTACATTTACTCGCTTTGCGTATTATATCCGTAAAAATCCCAGTTTTATTCATGAAATTATGGATGAATACACAAAAGTTAACATCGAAATTATAAAACGATTAGCTGAAGTGGGCGTTGATATCATGACATTTGGAGATGATTTAGGTTACAAGGAAAATCCCTTTTTCTCTCTAGATGTTTTCCGTGAATTTATCCTTCCATATCATAAAAAAATATATCAGGCATGTAAAAAAAGGGGGGTATTAATTGTGTTACACTCCTGTGGAAAAATAGATCAGTTTTTACCCGATTTAATTGATGCAGGGCTCAATTGTATACAATCGTTAGAAGCAACGGCAGGCGTGGACTTACCCGGGTTAAAAGAATCCTTAGGGGATCGTTTATGTTTCATGGGAGGATTAGATTCTTCGGGGATTATAACTTATGGGACTCCTAAGGATGTTGAAGAAAATGTGAGAAATACTATAAAAAGTGCGGGAAAAGGTGGAGGCTATTTTGTAGGACCTAGTCACGATATAATAAATATCCCTTGGGAGAATATTCTAGCCATGAGAGCCGCAATCGAAAAATACAGAAAGTATCCCCTAAATTAATAATGTCCTTTTTACTATTAAGTAAAATTATTAAAAATGTATAAAAATTAAGAAAAGAACAAAGATGGATATAGAAGGACTTTATAACATTATAAAAAATGAATTGGAAATAGCAGCCATTAACAAATTTGAATCAAAAAAAGATTATCTAAATTGGAGCCAAAAATTTTATGAAAAATATGGTTATAAAACATATAGACTAAAAGTTCCTGAAATCGACGATATTATTAAGAAATTTCTAAATAAATTCAAGGAATTATCTTTTGAACAACGAATAGATTTATCCCGAATATTTTATAAACCTGATTATATCTCACACACCAGTTTTGGATTGAAACTTCTTGAACTCAGTTTGTCAGAATTATCCTTCCAAAATTTTGAAATTTTAGATGAAATTTGTGGTTATTTAACTCATTGGGGTCCAACTGATTCTTTTTCTCTTTATATTATGCAACCATTACTAAGAAAATATCCAAAAGAAGTTAAAAATATATTAAAAAAATGGAATAATTCTAAACATACTTGGAAAAAACGAGTTAGTGTAGTTACATTCACAAGAAAAATAGGAGCTGAAGGTAGGCATGTAGATTTTCTTTTAAAATTATGTGATAACCTAAAATGGGACAAAGAAGATTTAATCAGAAAGGCAGTCGGATGGGCTCTTAAAGATAACATGGTTGGAAAAAATAAAGAAAATGTTCTAAATTACGTAAAAAATTTAAGGGAAAAAGGAGTTTCCTCCACGATAACATTATACGCCATTCGGAATCTAAAAGGAAGAGAACGAGAGGAAGTATTGAAATTCAAACCCATAAAATAGTAAAATTTAGAAAATATCCACTTAGAGTATGATCTTATTCAAAAGTCTCGAATTCGTGGAACTATTCTAAAAGAATTGAGGTAACTTTAACATTTTACTCCAAAAATAAATTTCAATTTTATTCTTTTATCTATTTTATATTTAGTTATATCTTTACTCTTTATTTGAATGTTAAGAATTATTCTTCTTTTTCTACAAACAAACGTTTGTTGGTAAGATTTAAATATCAATATTTATTTTAGTACATTAAATATAAAATTATTTTCTTTCATCAATCATAGAAATTATAGCATAAAGAACATGAAAAATTCAACCAAGGATAAAAAAACTAATGAAAAAAAAGAAGAAAGGAACTAAGGAACGGATTAGGGATGTGGCTATCGATCTATTCTCACAAAAAGGATATAATGCCGTCTCCATACGAGATATAGCCCGTTTAGTAAATATACACGAGAGTTCTATCTATAGTCACTTTAAAGGTAAAGAGGATATTATGGATCACATTATCGAATTCCTCATTGATGAGTTTAGATATGATCCAAATGAAATATCATTGGATGATTTACTTGACAAATATGATCCCGAAATGCTCATGAATAATGCAATTAACCCAATAATAGAACAATTGAAGGTTCCACACATCCGAAAGATAATAAGACTCATGTGTATTGAGCTCTACCAGAATGTAAAATTCTTAGATTTTTTTAAAAACCAATTTATGAAACCTTCTTATATTTTCTGGAGTCAAATTTTCCAGAAAATGATGAATAAAGGATACATTAAGGAATATGATGCCAAAATACTAGCCGATGAATTCTTCAACTACTGTATTTACCTGTTCTTTGAATGCTTTATTCTTGATTATAACGAGACTTCCTATGAATTGTTAATCGACAATTTGATAATTAAACTATCTAGACATATTAAGTACATTTTCGATATGGTTAGAATAAAGGAGTCTTGAAGTTAAAGAGGTGATAATATGAGTACAGAAATTTATTATTTTACAGGAACGGGAAATTCTTTGGTTGTTGCAAGAGATATAGCAAGCAAAACGAATGGAAAATTGATATCAATACCTTCTATGATGGAAAAAGAAAGAATCACAACCGATGCGGATATGATCGGAATTGCATTCCCTGTTTATTATGCAACAAATGGTTGTAGCGGTATTCCGCTAATTGTTGAAAAATTCGTTAATAAATTAGAAAATTTTGGCTCAAAGTACATTTTTGCGGTTTGTACACACAGTGGTATGCCAGGTGTGACTATTGAAAATCTAAGTAAAATTATTAAGTCTCGTGGTGGTAAACTAGCGGCTGGTTTTACTGTGAAGTTAAATAATCCACCATCTGTCTTTGAGAAATTGAAGAAGGCCATATTTCATAAGGAATTAAAAGATACAGCAATTTTTAAAGCTCAAGAAAGACAACAAAAAGTCTTTGATCATTGGAAAAAGAAGCTTCAAATTATTTATGATTATATTAGCACTAAAAAAGAAGGTATGCTTGAAACCCGTAATAAATTAACTAAATTATTTTTTACACCACTTCTTTTTTTACTGATAAAGCCCGTGTTCTCATCCAGATATAAAAAACTTTCTAATTCGTTAAATTTATCTTTTAAAGAAATGATACCCCTAGCAGACAGGAGCTATCAATACGATGAAAATTGCAATGCTTGCGGTATTTGTGCCAGAATTTGTCCGGTAAATAATATTAAAATGATTAATAACAGACCCGTATGGCAGCACTATTGCGAAAATTGTTTCGCATGTTATGTGTGGTGCCCGAACGAGGCAATCTATGGTGATATCGTTTCTTATGCTGAGCGATATCACCATCCTGATGTAAAAGTTACTGATATGATAAAAAGTAAATCATAATATTATACGGAGGTGATAAAATGATGAGAAAAGAAAAAAAATGGGCTATAGTTACTGGAGTTCTTCTCCTAATTTCACTTGTTTCTGGCGGTGCGGCAGCCATCTTAGCCGGAGGAGTGCTTTACGATATAATCTATGCAATCCATAAGATATCATCGGTTCTAACTGCTATTTTCTTTATAGTATCAATTCGTCTTAGCAGTAAAAATTAGTATTTTTTTTTTTAATTATTAAGAACCATATTTCTAAGAAATATACTACAATTGAAAAAAATCAAAAGTATCCTTTAAAACTTTGAAGTAGGTTTAAAATTGTAATAAAATTAAAAATGCCATTTTCTTGAAGAGGCATTGCAGATTTCTTTAAACAAATCCTTTCGATATTTGTTTTCTACTTCTAAATTTTTAAATAGCAAAAAGTTATCTAACATCTCCTTGGTAATTGTATTTTCTCCTTTTTCTTTTAACCAATTTATAATATTAAGAATTATTTCCCCCTCACGCCCTCCAGCGAATTTCGGTAAATATTGGTTTGCAATGTATTCAGACCGATAAAAAGTCCGCACAAATATTCCTTTTGGATCCAGGTTTTTATAAAGGTGTGAAACATTTTCCGGCGCAGAATCAATAACTAAATTTTTACCTGCGTTTTGAATTTTCTTATACAGTGGTATCCAATCTTTTGAACCCATAGGTGCATTTCCGGCTCCTGGGACCCATTGAATTCCTGTTATACTAGACTCGTTTAATAAGAAATCTAAATGTGGGAGTTCGTTAGGACCATCTAAATGATAAATTGCGTAATCCATATGCTCTGCTTGTTTCACAAGATCAGGTAAAACGAATTTTTTAAACCATGTAGGGTTCAACATAGCGCTAAAATCACTTTGTAGAGCATACCATCTTTTTTTATTCCATACACCTTGCCAACAACTACAGCCATCACAAAATTGGGAGATAATCCCCTGTATATCATCGTATACTTTTAATAGCTTCTCTAAAATTATTGATCGGCAAGTATCTATTATATCTGGATTTCGTTTCATTGTAAGTATTATGTTGGTTGGTCCTAAAAACGATGAAAGTATGTCTAGAACACCACCGATATCGGTCACTGTTATTAAGTAGTTTTTACCGGCTCTTTTCGCAGCAGTTTCAGTTATTCTGAGCAGTCTTGAATACCATAAGTTATTTTGATTTAATTTTATACTTTCTAAGTGTTCTACGATATCATCTGGTTTCATAGGAAGACTAAACCAAACTGTTTCAGATTTAAATTGGGGGGACACTCCAAATACTGCTGCTATTATTCCCGGACCATAATTGGGAAAATAAAAAGGAATCGACTCTCCTCCAAAATAAGTTTCCCCAGCTCGTTTTTCAAATCCATCCAAAGCTTTATCAATGTCCTCGTAGTTTCTCGCTAAAGTCCAATCACTACCTATTATATCCAAATATGCTCCAAGTTTTCCTCTTTTCTTTGGATAATAATAGCTTAGAACAGGACGATCGATGATTTCGTGATCCCACCACGCATTCATTCGCTCTTTCGCTTCGACAATATCCTCTTTATATTCCATAAAAAAGATATTAAAACAAGATAAATTAATCTTTACATTATTAAGTTTTGAGTAGTTTGGAAGTATTTCTATTTGTCTAAAGCATTATTAAAAAAAAAGAAATTATGTCTAAAAATTAGGATATAATTTCTGATGAAGTAACATCAACTGTTTTTATCTTTTTGATCTTTTTTCTAGAGTGAAGGTATATCGCGAGACCTGCTACGAAAAACCCAATATCCATTGTTAAGGCTCCAAACCAGGTAGTGTACACACCAAGTCCTATTGTTACAGAATCATCAAAGAGAAGTGGTACTCCGGTAGCATCAGGATTTATGATACTCATTGGCCATCCAATGAAATCCAAAACCACGTGGCTGAAAACAAGAAGTCCGATAATCATACTTATATAGAGGCTTTCAATTCTCCATATTGTTGAAATCATATTTTTATCTTGTTCTTTCCTTGAATTTAGGAGTGTTGTTACGAGTGCGCTAATTAACATTGCACTAGCAGACCAGACCACTGCCATGAATAGCCCATGAGAGGGCCATATCGCAAATATAAATATAAAGGACAAGATATCAATAACCATGGCGCTTATCAATGAAGCCCAGAGCGGTATTTGGGGAAAAAATCGTTTGGCGGCTAATCCTATTCCAATATGAGCTAAAGCAGGCATGTGATTTGTATAGTTAAAATTATTTAATAAACTTATATAGTCCAAATTTTAGCTTCATTACCCTCTTAAATTTCTTAGGTCTAGACTGTTCCGATTTGTAATCTACGGAAAAATTCAATTTCGACCATAAAACTTAAATATACAAACTTACTTAGTGAGAAAGAATAAATTCAATAAAAAGAGGTATATAAGATGAAAAATAATAAAGTGTTGATCGTATATGGTACCCGGTATGGAGCAACGAAAAGCACCGTTGAGGAAATTGCGAAAGTTCTTCAAGATGATGATTTTGATGTAAAAATAGTTAATGTCAAAGAAGAGAAAGTTCGAGATATTGCGGAATTTGAACTTGTTATTGTTGGGAGCGGCATGAGAATTGAAAGATGGGTGAGCAAGGCTGAAGGATTTTTAAAGAAGTTTAGTGGTGAACTCAAGAAAAAGAAAGTAGCTATCTTCGTGTCTTCCGGTGGACGAGCACTTATGGAACATAAAGGAGAACTCGATGAAATTAAAAGAATAACGAAAAAATATCTTGAAGATAAAGCTTCTAAGTATGACTTACATCCAATCTCGATGACCATGTTTGGTGGTGTATGGGATTTTAATCAAATTTCCAAAATTTTTAGAAAATTCCTAGAAGCAGAGAGGGAAAATATCATCGCAGCTGGAAGTAAAGAGACAAAGCCCGGGGTTTATGATACAAGAAACTGGGATGATGTTCGAAACTGGGCGAGTGATTTAGCCAAAAAAGTACGAGAAGCAGGTAATAATAAAAAAGGTAAAACAGAAGCAACTATTTAGTGAATAAAGAAAGTTTTTTTGTTTTTTGTTTTATTTATATCTTTTTTTAATAATGAAGGTCATATTATTCTTTAAATAAGTTAATCTCGCTTGGATAAAACAGCTCATAGAACTAAGAGAGAAAAAAAAGACCTTAATCAATAGCGATCTTTAAAAATAACCAAAAATTCTTTTTGATGAATTTAAAATTTATTGAAAGTAAAAGGTGAGAAAGATGGTTGGAGTTAAATTCCCTGATGATTTTATATGGGGTGCAGCAACGTCTAGTTACCAAGTAGAAGGAGCATGGAATGAAGACGGCAAAGGTGAGAGCATTTGGGACAGGTTTAGCCATACTCCTGGAAAAATATTCAATGGTGATACTGGGGATATAGCAGGTGATCATTACCATCGCTTTTTAGATGATATCAAAGTGATGAAAGATATAGGGCTTAGAGCTTATAGGTTTTCAATATCATGGCCTCGTATTTTTCCAACAGGTAAGGGAAAAGTGAATCAAAAGGGTGTAGAATTCTACGATAAGCTGATTGATGAATTAAAGGAAAATGACATTGAACCATTAGTAACTCTTTATCACTGGGATCTACCAGTTGAATTAAATAAATATGGAGCTTGGGAGAGTAATGATGTTGTTGATGCTTTCTTAAATTATGCTCAGTTTGTTTTTAACCAATATGGAGACAGAGTTAAGAACTGGATAACATTCAATGAACCCATGATTTTTACCTATCTTTTCTACTCTATCGGTCTGTATGAAAAGAGAGATTATGATTCAGCTTTTAAGGCAACCCACATGATTAATGTTGCTCACGCAAGAGCAATAGAAACCTTCCGTTCTTGCGATCATCCAGATGGCAAAATTGGAATAGCCCTTAATATAACTCCTGTATATCCAAAAACCAACTCTCAGTTAGACGCTAAGCTTGTATTATTAAATGATGGACTGATTAATAGATGGTTTTTAGATCCAGTTCTAAAAGGTGAGTATCCAACAGATATTTTAGATATCGTTCGAAAAAAATTTAAGTTTCCTATTCCCTCGAGGAAGGATTTAGAGTTATTAAAAAACAATCCGATGGATTTTCTCGGAATCAATAACTATTCTTGTGCAAGAGTTCATGCTAAGAGAGAAAGAGATCTAGATAATATTGCGAAAATTCTTATTCCCCAACAGCCAAGTAAAGAAGCTGAAATTTCAGAAATGGGATGGGAAATCTATCCTCGTGGTTTGTATGATTTGCTTAAAAGAATTGATGAGGATTACGATCATCCCGAAATACACATAACAGAAAACGGAATGGCATGCAAAGATAATATAATAGACGGGGAAGTCGTCCAAGATGACGATCGTATTAGTTATCTCAAGAGATATCTCACAGAAGTTAATAACGCGATACAGGACGGTGTGAAAATAAAATCATATTTCGTATGGAGTTTGATTGATAATTTTGAATGGGTATCTGGTTATTCTAAAAAATTTGGTATCATTAAAGTTAATCCTGAAACTCTCGACCGTACAAGGAAAAAGAGCGCATATTGGTATAAGAATGTGATCAAAGAGAACGGATTTTCTTATCAGTGATTAACATTTGTAAAAAGTTGAAAAAATACAAAAATTATATCAATTTCCCCTCTTTATTATTAGATCCATAATCCTTAAGATTTTAACCGGATTATATTAGATCATTCGAGGAATTAAAATGATAAGTGAACTAACCAAAATTTACGATCATCGTAAAATTGAAAGAGAACTATATGATTGGTGGGAAAAAGAAGGTTTCTTCAGACCAGAAAAATCAAAGGAATTGGGAATTACGAACGAAAGCTCTGAGCGTTTCTGTATTACAATCCCATTACCGAATGTGACTGGTCAACTTCATCTTGGACACGCAATTACCATTTCTATTGAAGATTTGATGACACGGTATGAACGTATGCGTCATAAAGAAACTCTTTACATTCCTGGCACAGATCATGCCGGAATAGCCACCCAAAATGTCGTAGAACGCGAGCTTTTGAAGCAAGGGATCAAACGCAAAGAAATAGGACGCAATAAATTTGTTGAAAAAGTTTGGGAATGGAAAGAGAGATATCATGCAAGAATTACTGAGCAATCAAAAAGCCTGGGGATTAGTAGTGATTGGACTAGAGAACACTTTACATTAGATCCTGATTTATCCCGCGCAGTCAGAGAAGCATTTTATAGGTTTTATAATAAGAAATTAATTTACCGTGGAGAATATTTAGTGAACTGGTGTCCTGGAAGATGTGAATCTGCGATTTCGGATCTCGAAACGGATTCTGTTGAAGAACAGGGGCATTTATGGTATATAAAATATCCAATTATCACCAATTCATGGAATGGTCCTCAAAATCCTTGGTCAAGTGGTAAATGGGCAGAAGGAGCCACAGATTTTATTACTGTAGCAACAACCCGACCAGAAACATTATTAGGAGATAGTGCGATTGCGACGATTGATTCACATCCAAAATACGCTAAATATATTGGAAAGAAAGCAGTTTTACCCGCAGTTGGACGCCTTTTACCAATCATTGTGGATGAATATGTAGATCCTGAATTTGGCACTGGAGCTCTAAAAATTACTCCCGCACATGACCCAAACGATTTTGAAATAGGAAAAAAACATAATTTGGAATTCTTTAACATTTTCAGTGAGAAAGCAGAAATTTTACCTGGATTTGTTGATTCATATACCGGTTTAGATAGGTATGAATGTCGAGAAGCTATTATAAATGATTTGGAAAAGGAAGGACTTTTAACTGAAATTGAACCTTATAATTATACCATCGCTCATTGTCAAAGATGCCATACAATAATTGAACCTCGTATCTCAATTCAGTGGTTCGTGAGTACTAAAACACTTGCTGAAGTTTCAATGAAAATGGTACACGCTGGAGAAACTAAGATAATTCCTTTTCGAGAAGAACAACGTTTCTTTCATTGGATGGAAAATATTCACGATTGGTGTATTTCGCGTCAGCTCTGGTGGGGACATAGAATCCCCGTCTGGTATTGCGACGAATGCAAAGCAGAAATTTGTCCTAAACCTGATGTAGATGTAGTTGATACTTGTCCAAAATGCGGTAGTTCCAAAGTACATCAAGATGAAGATGTGTTAGATACATGGTTTTCTAGTGGATTATGGTCTTTTTCGACTTTAGGATGGCCAAATGTTGATCATCCAGATTTCAAAAGATTTTTCCCTACAGACACAAGAGAAACGGGTTATGACATTCTCTTTTTTTGGGTTGCTCGAGAAATGATGATGGGTATCGAGCTCACAGGCCAAGTACCTTACCATATGGTTTATCTACATGGTTTGATAAGGGATGAAAAAGGAAAAAAGATTAGTAAATCGATGGAAAATGTAGATCAATACGATCCTTTGGTATTAATCAAGGATTTCGGTGCGGATTCTCTCCGTTATGTTCTAATCTCTAACAGTGTCCCCGGATTGGATACAAATTTAGACCCGAAAAACATTGATGCTGCTCATAAATATTGTAATAAAATCTGGCAAGCGTCTCGCTATGTTTTAACTAACATTACTTCGGATGAGATAGTTCCGAAAATCGATGAAATCGAGTTGGATAAGCTAAAATTCCCCGATAAATGGATTCTTTCTCGATTAAACTCATTGGTTAGAGATGTACAATCCTACATGGATGATTACGATTACTTACGGATGACAAGAGAAATAAAATCGTTTTTTTGGAGTGAATTTTGTGATTGGTACATTGAGATGAGCAAAATTTTTCTGTACGATGAGAGTTATTCAGATAAACACATTCAAAAAGCGATACTACTCCATGTATTAGAGACTTTCTATAAATTGCTACATCCCGTTATGCCGTTCATCACTGAAAAATTATGGCAAACTCTTCCAGCCAACCTTAAAACTACTCCCACAATAATGTATGCTCCTTGGCCAATAGCACAAGAATCATTCATCGATCAAACCATAGAAGATAGTTTTCTCTTGATGGCTGATTTTGTCAGGGAGGTAAGACGGGTGAAACACGATTTTGGAATCCCTCTAAAAACTCTTGTCCCATTACAAATAGAAACTGAAACTCATCGAGCATTATTTGAATTGTGTAAGAACGAGTTAGTTAAAATGGCATTTATAGACGAAAATAAATTCGTAATGGATAAAAAAATCGTTCCACCTCCTCAATCAGCCCGAATCGTGCTTAGCGGAATACCTGCATTTGTTCCTTTGTCTGGAATGATCGATATCGAAAAGGAAAAAGCAAAAATCCACACATCCTTAGAAAAAACCAAAACAGAAGTTAGTAAAATCGAAATAAAACTTCAGAGTCAATTTTCTGAGCGAGCTCCAAAAGAATTAGTAGACAAGGAACTACAAAATCTTGAAGAATTAAGAATTAAAATTGAACAACTTGAAGATCAATTAAGAATACTGTAAATTCTCTAATAAAAGGGTTGATCCTTGATATCTGGAATTTTTACTTGAGGAGCGTTTTTCCTTATATATTTGATAGATTTTATTGTTTCATCCTTAGTTAATTCAAAGACAACAGGACCATCGAAATTCTTTTGATGGATCATATTTAAAAATTCGGGGGGAAAATTCTTTCCAGTTCCTAAAGCGCTATGATCAGAGAATAGATTCTCGTCGTTGAAGTCTTGGAGATGAATTTCGGCAGTTATATCTAAATATTTTTCTGTGATTTCGAGCAAATCGTGATTTCCTGAAAAGCCACCAAGAACATGTGCGGTATCTATACACAGCTTTGTCTTCAATTTTTTAATGATTTTAATTGTAGCGTCAAAAGGAAATACAATATTTTCTATAGCGATTTTACTTCTCTTTATATCGGTTTCTTCTATGAACCTCTCAATGCTTTGTATGGCATTAACAGAGAATAACTCCGATGTAATTTCTTTGATTTGAGGACTCTCGATAAATCCTATAACGCTTGCAACGGTTTCACCAGTGGGATGCAAAACAAAGACATCAACATCGTCTACTAATTCTTTAATAGAATTGTAGGCATGTATTAAAGAATTAACACTTCCTTCGCGTATGAATTCATTTGGACCTCCAAGATCTAGGCTCAAAAAAGGAAGATGAGCAGAATAGGTGATATCGTATTCACTTTTGATGTCTTGTAATATTTTTATTTGATTAATATCCATTGTAATTGGAAAAACTTGAAACAAATCCAACGCAATCTCAAAATGCTGATAACCAGACACAGCAGCTCTTTTAATCAGGTCAGAAAATCTGAATTCTGATATTCCATCCAAACCTTTTTTGGCAAGGATTCCATCAATTAATAGATCATAAGTCATAGGTGAAATTCCGAATCTCATACTATAAAGTCAACAATATTCTGCAATTTTATATAAATTGTTAAAAGGGGCTTAGTTTTTAAATTTTAATTTCTTTTTTACATCACTACAATAATATCAACATTAATCATGACCTTATCAAAACGGGAGCGTGTTTTCAGAACCCTCGAACTTGACGACAATATTGACAAGCTACCTGTTCATTATCTAGGCTTTGAAAAATCAGCTAGTTCTTATCAGAGATTTCTAAAAACTGATGAATATAATAAGAATAAATTATTCGTAGAAAACGAATTTTCCAAAGTAAAATACTGTTGGGCGGGTGATATTACTGAACTAAGATTCTGGAATGTTGATTGCCATGCAATGGATCCATGGGGTCCTAAAAAGTTCAAAGAACCTACAAAGCGGGCTCCTCCTGAATATCCGGATTGTAATATAAGTGCAATTGATGGCAGATTGTGGAAACTAGTTAAACAGGTTGATACAGGCATAGCTTATCTGTGGTATATTGATGGATATTTTCGAACTCCTGAAATTTTACATTCTTACTGGGATAAATATGGAAAACCTTCAGAACTAGTAAACGATAAGCTTAATTATACACCCCAAATTTGGGATGGATATGTAGATTCACTAAAAAATTATTTATATCCCATGGTACCTTTACCTGTGGCTATACATGAATCATTATTTGAAGGGCTGACAATGAGCCGGGTGGCTTACTATATGCGAAAAAACCCCCAATTTATCCATGAAGTCCTGGAAGAATACACTAAATTAAATTTAGAAGTTATAAAACGCGTTCATGAGGCTGGTGCAGGTATTATTTTTTATTCGGATGATTTAGGTTATAAAGGGCGCTCAATTTTATCAATTGAACAATTTAAGAAGTTTATTCTACCTTATTACAAAAAATTATATGAAGCCTGTAACAAGAGAGGAATGTTTATTGTTCAACATTCATGTGGGTATATTGATAAAAATTTACCTTATATGGCAGAAGCAGGACTTAATTGCATTCAAGCACTTGAACCTGGTGCGGGTGTCGATTTGGATTACTTAAAGCAAACACTTGGTGACAAATTAAGTTTTATGGGGGGTATAGATTCAAGTCGGATTCTAAATTTTGGAACGGCTAACGACATTGTACAGGAAGTAAAACGGTGTGTGAAAGCAGCAGGGAATAATGGTGGTTATTTTGTCGGTCCTAGCCATAATATATTAAATGCTCCTTGGGAAAATACACATTTATTGGAATAGC
>Ga0307376_10002241_pt1 | contig 19242 bp, 16 predicted proteins | sample TR2MG_FD_202536 | JGI IMG/M metagenome (GOLD analysis project Ga0307376, IMG submission 202536) | Soil microbial communities from Risofladan, Vaasa, Finland - TR-2 | ecosystem: Environmental > Terrestrial > Soil > Coastal area > Acid sulfate soil | place: Finland: Risofladan, Vaasa | collected...
CCCCGGTTGATCCGAATGTCCAGAGAGAACCCGGTCCCCAGAATGTCCTCCCCCAGCAGCCCCCACTCGCGGGCATCCTCGATCGCCTGCTGCAGTCGCACCACCGCCAGCGGATACTCGTTCCGCACGTAGATGAACGCCTCGCCCGCCCCAATCGCGTAGGCGCCGATCGTCATCCCCTCGATCACCCCGTACGGGTTCGCCTCCATGATCGAGCGGTCCATGAACGCGCCCGGATCGCCCTCATCTCCGTTGCAGATCACGTACCGCAACTCCCCCGCGGCCTGCGCGCACGAGCGCCACTTCCGCCCCGTCGGGAACCCGCCGCCCCCGCGGCCCCGCAGACCCGACAGCTCCACCTCCGCAATCACCTGCTCCGGCGTCATCTCCGTGAGCGCCTTCGCCAATCCGCTGTACCCGCCCACCGCGATGTAGTCGTCGATGCTCGTCGGATCGATGAGGCCGTGGTGCTCCAGGACGATGCGCCGCTGCTTCCTGTAGAAGGGGATCTCCGCGCTCGACACGCACCTCCGGCCCGTCTCGGCGTCCTCGTACAGGAGCGACTCCACGACGCGCCCGTTCAGCACCGTCTCCCGCACGATCTCCGGCACATCCTCCTCCCGCACGTTCTGGTAGAAGATGTCACCGGGCTGAACGACCACGATGGGCCCCCGTTCGCAGAACCCGTGGCACCCCGTCCGCTTGAGCCTCACCTCCCTCGCCTCCGCGGGGAGGCCCCGGAGCGCTTCCTCCAGCGCCGCGAAGACGCGCCCGGCCCCCTTCGCGGCGCACCCCGTGCTGGTGCAGACCGCCACGCTGACCGTCTCCGCACCCGCCCTCAGAGCGCTCTCGGCGCGAACCCGCTCCAGGTCCGCAGCGCACGTCACCCTCTTAGTCGCGATCCCGGTCACGTTCGTCCTTCTTCGCGTACGTCTCTAGTATGTCCGGCACATGCCCCAGCTTCACTTTGTCGAAGTACCGGTCGTCGATCATCATCACGGGCGCCAGCGCGCACGCCCCCAGGCAGTTGACCGGCTGATAGGTGAAGAGGCGGTCCGCCGTCGTGTCCCCGGGGCCTACACCGAGACGGCTCTGAATCAGCGCCGAGATCTCCCTCGCCCCCTTGAGATAGCAGACCGTCCCCATGCAGATCGTAATGATGTGCTTGCCCCGCGGGACCAGGCTGAACGACCTATAGAACGTCGCCACCGAGTAGATCTGGGTGAGCGGAACGTGCAGCAGCTCCGCCATCTCCTTCGCCGCCTCGGGCGGCACGTACCCGAGGTCGGTCTGAAGATCCTGGAGCATCGGGATGATGAAATCGGGATCGCGATCGTAGGCCTCGGCGACGGCCTGCACGGTCGCCCGGTAATCACGCCTCTCCGTCTTCGTTTCCATTGGCCGCCTGCCTGAGCTTCGTTCCGACGGATCGCCGATTACTTATGCACTCCGCCGGCCAGAACCATCGCGCCCGCCCGCGCCTGGCTCTCCGAAACGACGTCTTCGAGTTCCCGCACTTCGAGCGCGCCCGTGATACACGCCTCCACGCACGCCGGCTGCCGGCCCACCGCCAACCGATCCGCACACATGTCGCACTTCACCGCCGTCGTCCCCTCTCGGCTCATGCGCACCATCCCGAACGGACACGCCATCACACACGCCTTGCACCCGATGCAGAGCTCCCGCGTCAGCACCACCGGGCCCTCCGGCGACTGGCGATGGATCGCCCCCGTCGGGCATACCGTCAGACACGGCGCGTCCGCGCAGTGATTGCACACCAACGGCACGGGATCCTCGCCCACCGCAATCACCTCGCAGACCGCGCTCAGCAGCACGCCCGAGGTCAGGGAGACGTGTTCCCCCGCTCCCGAGCGCTGGTAGGCGCACTCCACGACACAGCCCAGGCACGCGTAGCACTTGCTCGCATCTACCACAATCACCTTAGCCAAGGCCCATCTCCTTACCAGCTTGCTCTATAAACGAGATGAGGATTGCTTCCTTAAACGCCCGACTTCCCCGCTGGGGGAACGAGGCCTGAAATCAGTTGCTTCGTAGTCAGACCTACCTACTGACGACTCCCCGCCCGGCGACGGCGCGAGAGCACGCGCCGGCCGGGCTGAGCGCCGCTCAGACGCACCGCCGCGCGCTGCCTCAGAACCTCCGCTCTCACCGGCGCCGGTGCCGGTGCTTGCGCCTCGGCCGGCACCTGCACAGTCGAGCGATTCGTGAGGTAACACGCTACCCCGACGAACATCGCCCCTCCCACGATATTGCCCGCCGTGACGGAGATCAGGTTCTGCGTCCACATCGTCGTCCAGTTCAGGGACGCCAACTGCACAGCGGTCAACGCAGATGCCTCTCGCGCCGAGGCGAAGCCGTTGGCGAATATGCCCGCCGGGATAAAGTACATGTTGGCGACACAGTGCTCAAACCCCGAGGCGACGAAGGCCGTGATCGGGAAGAAGATGCCGAGGAACTTACCCGCGGCCGACTTGCTCGCCATCGCCATCACTATCGCCAGGCACACGAGCCAGTTGCAGCCGATCCCCCGGAAGAAGAACGCCACATTGTGGTTGACCCCCTCCACCGATGCGCCGCTGACCTTGCCGGCGGCGATGTTGATGGCGACCCCCCCGACCGGCCCCGCCAGCAGAGCCGACCCCTTCACGATGATCAGCGCCAGCACCACCGATCCCACCAGATTGCCGAGGTAAACGATTCCCCAGTTCCTCAGAAGACCGGCCAGGCCTATCCGCCTGGAACACAATGCCACCGTCATGAGGTTGTTGCCCGTGAATAGCTCCGCACCCGCAATCACCACGAGCATCAGCCCTACGGTGAAGGCCGCCCCCATGGCCAGTCGCTGCATCCCCCAGGTCGCCCAGGTGCCCGTCGCCACGATCGTGGCGAGGTGGGCACCAAACCCGATATACACGCCCGCCAGAATCCCCAGAAGAAACATCCGTGGGATCGGCAGCTTCGCCTTTGCCTCTCCCGCGTCTGCAAGCGCTAGAGCAGTCTCAACTGGTGCACGCACGATTGACACCCTCCGTTACCCGACCCGATGAACACAGGCCCGCCCGCCGGCGGCCCCGGATCCGAACTGGCTGTCATGCAGCACGGCACAAAACAGGCACGCTCGGTCAAGCCTCGCGCCCCTTCGATCCCTCCCGAAACTCATTTCCGGACCGGCCGGGGATGGGATACCGGCCTTCCGGGGGCGCTCTCTGCCGATCGTGACAGGACCCCTAGAAGGCGCGTGGGCCCTCTCCCGTCCGCCGCGCGCAAAGGCGTCGCGCGCCCTTCGCGCTCCCTCTTCTCGGCCGTCGTCTCCGTCGTGTGACACTGGCCGCAACACCAGATTCGGCATACCGCGTCATAGCGGTATCGCTCATACGAGCACTGCGGACATCGCTCCGCTTCAGACGGCACGCCCATGGGCTCTCACTCCCTTCGGCGCAAGCCGCGGCCGCCACCCGAGCTACATCGGGACGTCCTCAAGCGACGCCGTGCCGGGCCAATCTACCCGTACCGCGCTACTATCAGTAGTGTGCCCGAGTCGTCGAGTCGCGCGCCATTGTGGAAGTCCACACTGTGGCAGACCACAGTGCCCCCCAGCGGAGCTGCGCGGGCCGGGTGTGGCTCACCAGAGGGGTCGTGGGCGAGGGGGCTGGTGGGGGGCGAAGGCGCCGGAGGTTCCGGGGGAGCTCGGGCGGGTGCTGGCGCGCGTCTTTCCGGTGCCGTTTCCGAGGCCGGGGTTCAATTACGCGTGAGGGGCGGGCGAGGGTTGACAGCCGGGGTGCGCGGTTCTAGGATACGCGTGATGGGCGAGTGGCGGAATTGGCAGACGCGCAGGACTTAGAATCCTGTGGTTAGCAGCCATCCGGGTTCGACTCCCGGCTCGCCCACTGGAGGGGGCTTCGGCAGCAAGCTACCGAAGCAACAAATGCTGTTGTGGGACCCGGCTGGGTCGGCGTTCCGGGTCTCGCTGCAGGCTTCGACATCGAGTTGCCGCATCACCGGGCCCTGTCGCGATCGGAATGCGGTTGCTTCGGGTTCAGAGTCTGGGTCACATGCCACAAGCAGGGTCATTGCATTATCTGGCTGTGACTGCTCCCTTCGCAATGGGCGGATGGTCGTCATCCGTAGGAGGCACATTCTTGTGCCGAAATCTGTCATGTGAGACGCCTACCGCGGCTGATCGCGGCAAGAATGCCGCTCCTACGAGTGCTTCCTCATGGTGGCGGTGCAGCGTAGTTGGCGTGGCGGGCGAGCGCGGGAGGAGGTCGGCGGGGTGCGACGGGCACAAACGAGTTGGAAATGACACATTTCGGCTCCCCTGAATTCGTGAGGGCCGAATCCTCTACGCCTTTCGAGATTGGCCGAGAAGTCCCTCCTTCCGCGTCCTCTGCAGAATCGCCGCCTGCGGTGAACCCCCGTTTTCACACGAAATCGGGGCTCGCCTTAGAATCCTGTGGTTAGCAGCCATCCGGGTTCGACTCCCGGCTCGCCCACTGGAGGGGGCTTCGGCAGCAAGCTACCGAAGCAACAAAGCAACAAAGGAACGGCCGCAGGCTGAAGCCTGCGCTACCGGGAACGGCAACGGTCCCTAAGCCCTTCGGGCCGGGATGGCGGCCCCTTCGGGGCCTAGCCACCGGCGGGGATCGGTGTCCCCGCCCTACAGAACGGCAAGCAACGTCGTCGCGACAGGAATCCGCCGGAGGCGGACAAGTGTCGCTGCTGCGAGCGCGGGGGCATGGTCGCGGGGGTTCGTCACGTGAGGCTTGACAGGAGCGGTGGAGTCGGCTTAGAATCGAATAGAGAGATGATGGTGCGGGAGTAGCTCAGTGGTAGAGCGTCACCTTGCCAAGGTGAGGGTCGAGGGTTCAAATCCCTTCTCCCGCTCCATTTGATTTTGAGAGTGCGTGATCGGCCCGCGCCGGCCGAATCTCCGGAAGTTGAGGACCTCGCCTCGGGTTCGGCGAGGTCATCTTTTCGCGGTGGATTGGGTAGGTGATGAGTCCCGCGGTCAAAGGAGCAGGTTCGTGACGAGTCCGGGTAAGCAGGAGCTTGAGGTGGAGGTGGAGGTGAAGGAGCTGGAGGGGGGCCAGGTGGAGCTTCAGGTGAGGGTGCCGCCGGAGCCGGTGGGGAAGGCTCGGAATGAGGTGCTGAAGGGCTTTGGGAGGCGGGCGAACATACCGGGGTTCCGCAAGGGAAAGGCGCCGCGGTCGGTGCTGGAGCGGTTCGTGGACCAGGATGCGCTGCGGCAGGAGATCATCGATTCGCTGCTGGAAACGGCCTGCGGCGCGGCGGTGGAGAAGGCGGGGGTCGAGGCGCTGGATCGGGCGAGGGTGAGGGAGACGACGCTGGCGGAGGACGGGGCTCTCACGTTCTTGGCGACGCTGACGCTGCGGCCGACGATCGAGCTGGACGAGTACAAGGGTCTGGAGGTGACGCGGCGGGTGTCGCCGGTGATGGAGGCGCAGGTGGAGGGGGAGCTGGAGCGGCTTCGGGCGCGGCGGTCCGAGTTCCAGGAGCTTCCGGAGGACGGGGTCGTGGAGAAGGGCGATCTGGCGATCGTCGATTACGACATGTCGGTGGACGGGGAGAAGCAGGATGATGCAAGTACGGAGGGCTATCCGCTGGAGGTGGGGGCGGACCAGCTTTTCCCGGAGATGAATGAGGCGCTGCCGGGGGCGAAAGTCGGGGAGGTGAGGGAGTTCGAGATCGCCTACCCCGAGGATCATTCGGAGGAGTCGCTGCGGGGGAAGACGGCGCAGTTCATGGTGACGGTGCGGGAGGCGAGGCGGAGGCAGCTTCCGGAGCTGAACGATGAGTTTGCGAAGCAGGTGTCGGACCTGGAGACGATGGAGGCGCTGCGGGAGCGGGTCCGGGAGAGTCTCGAGGCCATCGGGAAGGCGATGGCGGAGGACGATGTGCGGACGCAGCTCGTGAGGCAGGTGACGGAGGGGGCGACGCTGGACGTTCCGGAGGCGTTGGTCGGGCGGGAGGTGGACCGGCGGATGGAGGAGATCGAGGGGGAGCTGGAGCGGCGAGGGATGACGCTGCGCCGGCATCTTGAGACGCGACAGATGTCGTTTGAGGATTGGCGGGCGGACATCGAGGCGGAGGCGCGGGCGGCGGCAAGGCGGGCGCTCGTGCTGGACGAAATCGGGGAGCGGGAGAAGATCGAGGTGACGGATGAGGAGGTGCACGAGGAGATGCACCGGCGGGCGGAGGCGGAGGGGCTGAAGGAAGAGGATATCCACGAGCGATATTCGGACTCGCAGGAGCTGAACCGTTTGGTCACGCGGCTGTATCACTGGAAGATCGTGCAGTTCGTGTTGGACAAGGCGACCGTGACCGAGGAGGTGGTGGAGCCGGAGGCGGAGGGGGCGGAAGAGGGGGCGACGCCGGAGGTTGAGGCAACGGAGACAGAGGAGACCGAGGGGATGGCGGAGGGGTAAGGGGCAGGAGCGTCCGCCTCTGGCGCGGAAGTGGTCCGCCGGAGGTGGAGGCTATGACTACCCGTGTTCTGCTGGTCGTTCTGGTTCTTTCGTGCGCTGTCGCGTCGGCTGCGCCGCCGGAGATGGCGTTCGAGACGATCACCCTCAAGCATGGGACGGCGTGTGAGGTGGCGCCGCTGCTGGGGTCTGGGTTTCGGTTTGCGGACGAGCTGGCCGGGTCTGCGGGGGCAGGGCGGTCGGGGGCGCGGGATTTCCCTGGAGTAAGCCTGATCACTGCGGCGCACCCGGGGTCGCGGTATCTGCTGGTGGCGGGGACGGCGGAGGGGGTGGGGGCGCTGCGTGGTTTCGTGGCGACGTTCGACGTGCCGCGGCGGGAGGTCGAGATCGCGGCCGCGGTCTATCCGGCGCCGCCGGCCCAGATGACGGGCTGGACGAAGCTGGGCGATGTGGGGGAGGTTGAGGTGCTCGGGCGGACGATTGCGGCCGGGGAGACGCTGCGGTTCCCTCCTTTGCCCCCTAGCTTCAAGCCGACGGAGATTTCGGTGTTGGAGGGAGAGGGGGCGGCGGAGTTCCTTCCACTGCCGGCGTTCGGGAACTTCCCGCAGGTGGTGCTGGCGGCGGAGGCGGATAGGCGCAAGGGGAGGGTGCGCCTTGGGGTGGGGGTTCTCGATGGGGCGACTGCTCCCGCGGCGGCGGCGGCGGCGAACCTGCGGTACACGCTCAGCATGCGCGCGGGTGAGAGCATTGGGTTGATGCTGCTGTGGGGGAAGGCGGCGGTGACGGTGGTGGTGAGGGTGGAGGGCGGGTGAGGCGCAGGGGAAAGGGCAGGAGAGTCGCCCGCCCGAGGCGGGCAAGCCGCCAAGGCGCCCAAGGCTCCTGCCCTACGTTTAATCTCGAATCCGTTTCCGCGTCGCGGCTAGTGCACCGGCCCTGCCGGCGGCATCTGCTGGGCTGATGCGACGTCTTTCTCCTGCGGGTGGGTGTCGAACACGACTTCCCGCTTTCGCCTCTCGTGGAGGGCGATGCGCGCCACCTCGTCCATCGTCTCGACGAAGCGGAACTTGAGGTCCTCCTGGACGTGTGAGGGGATCTCCTCGAGATCCTTGCGGTTCTCCTCCGGGAGGATGATGGTTCTGATGCCGGCGCGATGGGCGGCGAGGACCTTCTCCTTGACGCCGCCGACGGGGAGGACCTTGCCTCGGAGGGTGATCTCGCCGGTCATGGCGACGTTGCGATGGACGGGGCGCCCGGTGAGGGCGGAGAGAAGGGCGGTGGCCATGGTGATGCCGGCGGAGGGCCCGTCTTTGGGGATCTGCCCTGAGGGGACGTGGATGTGCACGTCGGTGACCCGGTAGAAGTCGGGATCGATGTCGAGCTGGGCGGCGCGGGAGCGGGCATAGCTGAAGGCGGCCTTGCCGGACTCCTGCATGACGTCGCCGAGGTGGCCCGTGAGCTGGAGGGTGCCCTTGCCCTTCATGAGGGTGACCTCGATGAAGAGGATGTCGCCGCCGAACTCGGTCCAGCCGAGGCCGGTGGCAACGCCGATGTCGTCTTCCTTTTCGGCGATGCCGAAGCGGAACCGGGGCGGGCCGAGGTAATTGCGGACGGACTTGGCGGTGAGGCGGGCGGCCTTGACCTTGCCCTGGGCGACGCCCTTGGCGACTTTGCGGGAGATGGAGGCGATTTCCCGCTCGAGGTTGCGGACGCCGGCCTCGCGGGTGTGCTCGCGGATGACGCTGCGGAGCCCGGCCTCGGTGAAGCGGAGCCGCTTGGGCTCGAGGCCGTGGTTCTTGAGCTGCTTGGGGACGAGGAAGAGCTGGGCGATCTTGAGCTTCTCCTCCTCGATGTAGCCGGGGAACTCGATGGTCTCCATCCGGTCCCGGAGGGCGGGCGGAATGGGATCCATGAGATTGCCGGTGGTGATGAACATGACCTCTGAGAGGTCGAGAGGGACCTCGAGGTAGTGGTCGCTGAAGGCGTTGTTCTGCTCGGGGTCGAGGACCTCGAGGAGGGCGGAGGCGGGATCGCCGCGAAAGTCGATGCCGATCTTGTCGACCTCGTCCATCATGAAGACGGGATTTCGGGTGCCGGCGGTCTTGAGGCCCTGGACGATGCGGCCGGGGAGGGCGCCGACGTAGGTGCGGCGGTGGCCGCGGATTTCCCCCTCGTCGCGGACGCCTCCGAGGGAGATGCGGACGAACTCGCGGCCGGTGGCGCGGGCGATGGAGCGACCGATGGAGGTCTTGCCGACGCCGGGGGGGCCGATGAAGCAGAGGATGGGGCCCTTCATTGCGGGGTTGAGCTTGCGGACGGCGAGGAACTCGAGGATGCGCTCCTTGATCTTCTTGAGGCCGTAGTGGTCTTCGTTGAGGATGCGCTCGGCGGCCGCGATGTCGAGCTTCTCCTCGCTGCGCTTGTTCCAGGGCATGGCGATGAGCCAGTCGAGGTAGGTGCGGACGACGACGACCTCGGGGGAGGCTGGGGGCATGCGCTCGAGCCGGTCGATCTCCTTGAGGGCGCGCTCTTCGACGTCCTGGGGCATCTCCGCGTCTTTGACGCGGGTGCGGAGCTCTTCGATCTCGCCGGTGCGGTCGTCGCGCTCGCCGAGCTCGCGCTGGATGGCCTTCATCTTCTCCCGCAGGTAGAACTCTTTCTGGGACTCTTCGAGCTCCTGCTTGACGCGGGAGCTGATCTTGCGCTCGACCTCGAGGATTTCGATTTCGCGGTTGAGGACGTTGGCGAGGGTCTCGAGGCGGTCGCGCTGGTTGGCGGCCTCGAGGACTTGCTGCTTGATGTCGACGGGGATCTGAGCGTAGTAGGCGATAAGGTCGGCGAGACGGCCGGGGTCGGACATGCGGCGGGCGGATTCGAAGGCTTCGGCGGGGATATTCCTGCCGAGGTTGATGAGGCGCTCGAACTGGGCGATGACGTTGCGGACGAGGGCCTCGGTCTTGATGCCGGGCTGCTCGGTTTCGGAGAGTGGCTCGATGTGGGCGCGGAGGAAGGGATCGGAATGGACGTAGTCGCGGACGCGGACGCGGCCGGATCCCTCGATCATGACGCGGATGGTGCCGTCGGGAAGGGGCAGAGTCTGGACGATTTCGCCGATGGTGCCGACGGAGTAGAGGTCATCGGGGCCGGGGTCGTCGACGTTGACGTTGCGCTGGGCGAGGAGCGTGATGCGTCGGTTCTCCTTCATCGCCGCCTCGAGCGCCTGGATGGAGCGAGGGCGGCCCACGAAGAGGGGAACGACCAGATAGGGATAGATCACGGCGCCCCTGGTGGGAAGCACGGGGACCTGATCCGGAACGGGTTGGGCTTTGCCTTCGACCTCTTCCGGGGAGAGGACCTTCGTATCTTTCACGTCGGACACAGCGTTCTCCTCGGCCGGTGATTGCTATCCGGCCTTGCGCTCTTCGGCCTGCGGCTCCGGCGAGTCTTCGCCGTCTTTGCGATTCTGCTCGCCCTCGAGCGAGGCGACGAGGGTGGCTGGCTGCTGGCGGCGCACGGCCTCCGCCGTGACGAGGCACTTGGCGGTGCCGCGACGGGAAGGGACTTCGTACATGATATCGAGCATGACTTCCTCGATGATCGTGCGGAGCGCGCGGGCGCCGGTCTTGCGGGCGATGGCCTGTTCGGCGATGGCCTCCAGGGCGTCCTGGGTGAACTCGAGATCGACGCCGTCCCACTCGAGGTACTTGCGGTACTGCTGGACGAGGGCGTTTCTGGGCTCGACGAGTATGCGAAGGAGGGTTTCCTTGTCGAGCGGATCGAGGGTGCCAATGACGGGGAGGCGGCCGATGAACTCGGGTATGAAGCCGAATTTGAGCAGATCCTCGGGGAGGACCTGGCGCAGTATCTCGCCCAAGGACCGCTCGGTCTTGGCCTCGAAGGCGGCGCGGAGCCCGAAGGGGCGCTGGTCGCTGACGCGGTGCCGGATGATGTCGTCGAGGCCCTCGAAGGTGCCGCCGCAGACGAAGAGGATGTCGGTGGAGTCCATCTGGATGTATTCCTGCTGCGGGTGCTTGCGGCCGCCCTGGGGGGGGATGTTGGCGATGGTGCCTTCGAGGATCTTGAGAAGCGCCTGCTGGACGCCCTCGCCGCTGACGTCGCGGGTGATGGAGCGGTTTTCGCTCTTGCGGGCGATCTTGTCGATCTCGTCGATGTAGACGATGCCGCGCTGGGCGCGCTCGACGTTGCTGTCGGCGGCCTGATAGAGCTTGAGCAGGATATTCTCGACGTCTTCGCCGACGTAACCGGCCTCGGTGAGAGTGGTGGCGTCGGTGATGCAGAAGGGGACGTCGAGGATCTTGGCGAGGGTCTGGGCGAGGAGGGTCTTGCCGCTGCCGGTGGGCCCGATGAGCAGGATGTTGCTCTTCTGGAGCTCGACGTCCTCGGTCTCGTCCTCGCGCTGCATCTGGATGCGCTTGTAGTGGTTGTAGACGGCGACGGAGAGGACGCGGCGGGCATGATCCTGGCCGATGACGTAGTCGCTGAGGGCCTCGTGGATTTCCTTGGGTGCGGGGATGGCGAACTCGAAGAGGGCCTCCTGCTGGGCGACGGTGGGCCGGTGCTCCTCCTGGAGCAGCTCGTGGCAGAGGGAGGTGCAATCGGCGCAGATGAAGACGCCGTCGCCGGCGATGAGGCGGCCTCCGACTTCGGTTTGGGTCTTACCGCAAAACGAGCACTGTGGCTCTGGTTTACGCGTCCGCATATCATGTATCTCCGGAGATTGGGGCGAGGAGTGGTTCCGCTACTCTGACGTTGGCTGCTGCTTCGGCACAGGCATGGCCAATACTTCGTCAACGAGGCCGTACTCCTTGGCTTCGTCGGCGCTCATCCAGCGATCGCGCTCGGTATCGCGCTTGATGGTCTCCACATCCTGGCCGGTATGGTAGGCCATGATCTCGTTGATCCGGTCGCGCGTGCGGAGCAGCTCCCGGGTGAAGATCTCCACCTCGCTGACCTGGCCGAACGTGCCGCCGAGCGGCTGGTGGATCATGACCCGTGAGTTGGGCAGTGCAAAGCGCTTGTCCTTAGCGCCCGCGGCGAGCAGCAGCGCGGCCATGCTGACGGACTTGCCCACGCAGAAGGTGTGGACATCGGGCTTGATGATCTGCATCGTGTCGTAGATGGCGAGCCCGGCCGGGACTTCGCCGCCAGGGCTGTTGATGTAGATCTCAATCTTCTTTTCGGGATCTTCGCTCTGAAGGTAAAACAGCTGGCCGATCACGAGGCTGGCGACGGTGTCGTTGATTTCGCTCCCTATGAAGATGATGCGGTTCTGGAGCAGCCGTGAGAACAGATCCCACGATCGCTCGCCCCGGGGCGTCTGTTCGACTACACTGGGTACGTACAGCATGGCGTCCTCCTGCCCCCTCCCTGACGGCGGCGCCGTCAGCCGCTGGCGTGTTCGAATGTGACTGATAGTGGGGGCCCTAGTTATTGGTACCCGAAAACCGCCCGAACATCACAGGTCGCGCGGCCGCCCCGACCACACCCCGCCAAAATGGCTGTTGGTGGCCACATGAATGGCACAGCGCCGCCCGCTACGGCGGGCCGCGCTCTATGGATACCACGTCCTGAGGAGTTTCACCTGTCCCGGGAGGGTCACAACGAGGCAGCGGAGCTGGACATCTTTGCAGCCCAAATTGAAGCCCGATGGGGGGAGGGCTCCTGGAGGGGTATCCCAGTCAGTGATGTGATGTTTGCGTTCGAAGTCGACCGCAAACATCTTCAGTGGGGGGTCGGGGACCTCTGGTGAGAGGCGCGGTCGCGGGCGGCGAGGGCGGCATCGGCGCGGATGACGTGCCAGGCGGTATCGATGAGCTTGCGGTTCCGGTTGCGGCTCTCCTGCTGGAGGCGGCGGTGGGCTTCGTCCTCGGTGAGGTTGAAGCGCCGGATGAGGATGGCTTTGGCGCGCTCAATCGCGGTGCGGGCGCGAACGGACTCTTTGGCACGCCTGAGCTGGGACTTGAGCTGGTCGAGGTCGCTGGCGCGGGCGGCGGCGACGCAGAGGGCGGCGACGAGGGCCTGGGAGGGGACGGGCTCGACGAGGTGGATGAGGGCGCCGGTGTCGAGAGCGAGCTTGATGGACTGGCGGGAGCCGGTCGGGGTGAGGACGACGAGGGCGAAGCCGCCTTCTGTAGAGGCGCGAGCGAAGGCGGAAGCGAGGTGAAAGCTGCGGGGGCTGGTTCGGAGGAGAACGACGGAGGGGCGGAGGTCGCGGACGCGGTCGTAGGCGCTGCGGGAGGTGAGGACGAAGGGGCGGACGGGGTAGCCGGAGTCCTGCAGGGCGCGGGCGATCTCGCCGGCGGCTTGGGAATCATCGGCGATGACGGCGACTCGGATGGGTGCGGCGTGCTCTTCGGGCATGGCGTGCCTCCAAAATGAAAAGATGCCTTCAGTTCCGGGGGACGTTGTGAGGAAGTCCCCGGGACGGAGGGCAGCCATTGCCCGGGCGAGGCGCGGCCGCCGTGGCCGCGGGCTCGCCTCTTCAGTTGCGGACGGTAGTATAGCGGGAGGTGGATTGGTTGGCAAGAGGGTGTGTGTTCGCCGGGCGTGACAAAGCCGCCTCCGCAGGTTGGGGGCCCGCGCTGCCAGGCGGCCGGCGTGGATGAAGGCCGGGAAGCCCCGCTCGTGAACCGGGAGAGGGTGGCCCCGCGGCAGGCGCAGAGGAAGTGCTCCTCTGGTAGAATCGGGCTCAGTTCGCAGTGAGGGTATCGGTGCGCCGGGAGAGTCGGCGCACAAGCCACGACGCCAATCCCCCGATGAGGCCCACCACAACTGCATAGCCGCCGATGGCCGCCGAGCTGATGAGCAGGCCCTCGCTGAACTGGGCAAGACCCCCGAGACATACGATAGCGAATGCGAGGGCGGCTCCTGCGACGAGAAAGCGACGAGCGCGGAGGCGAGAGCGAGAAAGCCGTTCGCCGAGCCATGCTCCCAGTCCCAGCGCGAGGAACATTCCGAGCGGCTGGGCGATGTGCTCGTACGGCATGAACGGGAACTTGCCGCGGGCAACCGCCTGCCAGGTTACGAGCCAGAAGAGGAGAGCAGGCACCATCGCCGGCAGCCAGCCGCGGCGCCGCGCAACGTACCCCACGGCAATGCCTACCACCACCAATGGCGGTACACCGCAAACGAAGTCTTCGACCTGCCGGTGCTGGCTAAGCCAGTCGGCTGCGTTGTAGAGGTGTCCGGCCCAGCCGGTGACCAGAAGTACGCCGTTCGGATTCCGCGGAAGGATTCGCGCGATAGCATGCATCAAGGCATAGGCATCGCAGAGAGCAATGGCGCCGAAGAAGCCGTACACGGCTATGGCGAGAGCGCCGACCGTCCGCAGCACTGGTCTTCGAGCGCGAACTCCGGCGGCGTCGCGAGCGAACTCCTGGGCGAGGCCCCGAGCCTCACCTACTTCGCGAATTGCCTCGCGCGCCGCAATCTCGGGGTCGCAGCCGCCAGCGAGTCGTTCCTCGTAGTCGGCGTAGAGGTGGGTGCGAAGCTCGGCGATGATGGGTTCGGCATTCGGTCCCGACAGGGCAAGCCGCGCCTCCACCTGTGACAGGAACTCCTCCAGCTCATGGTTGCTCATGTCGTCCCCTCGGCCGGCTTGACTTGGAGCATCATGTCGACGGCGTCTCGGAAACGCAGCCAGCGTTCGCGGTGGGCGCGCAACGCCGAGCGCCCTTTGCGAGTGAGGCGGTAGTACTTACGGCTGGGGCCCTTCTCCACGGTGAGCCACTCGGAGGTCAGGAGGCTGTCGCGCTCCATGGCGTGGAGCGCGGGATAGAGGCTGCCTTCTTTGAGGTGCAGCAGTCCGTCGGTCTTCGTGCGAATCTCCCTGGCGATCTCGTAGCCGTAGCGCTGGCCGTCGGCGAGGGCGGCCAGCACGAGGCTGGAAAGCGTCCCGCGAAGCAGCTCGGATGTGTCGCCTGCCATGGTTGCCTCTATACCTAGACTGTCTATATATACCACAGTCAGGGCCGGTGGTCAAGGGGCGTCTTGGGGGGATTTCGCAACGCTGTAGTGGCAGGGGCGAGCCCCTGCCCAACAGGCAACAGGGCGGCGGGCGTGGACGTGCCCGCCCTACAGCACCTAATACGTCTGAAACAGCTTCCCCCACTTGGTCTCCAGCGCCTCCTTGACGCGGCGGGAGCCGACGCAGGGGTACCAGTAGACGTCGTGGTAGAGCCTGGAGGCGACGTAGGACCAGGGAGCGAGGGCGGTGCGCAGGAGGAACTTCTCCAGGGGCTTGAGGGGGCCCCAGTAGATCAGCTTCTGGCCGCGGCTGGCGAAGGTGTTCTGCTCCCGGGTGAAGTGCCAGTTTTCGCCGGAGATGTCGTCGCCGACGATGTCGATCTCGTCGATCTTCCCGACCCCGAGGCCGGCCTCGTGCGCGAGGCGGATGAAGTCGAGGGACATGGGGTCGAATCCCATCATCTTCGCAGCCACCGCGTCGATGGCGACCTGGTCGGCGCTGGCGAGGATGATGTCCTTCTCATAGGGGACCATGCAGCGCGGGCCGGGGCCGTCGCCGGCGAAGGTCCCATCGGTGACGGCGAAGACGCCGGGATGGATCTCCTTCTGGATGGTGAGCAGGTCCACGAGGGTCTCGTGGATGACCGAGTGGGTCCAGTGGCGCCTCTCGTGGAGGAGGCCGCCGAAGGCGTTCTTCATGGCGCCCGTTATAGTGGTGAAAACGTGGGTCTTGGTGGTGGGGAGCTGGATGATGTTGCTGCCCACGAGGCGCTTGGGAATGCGGATGCCGTCGGGGTAGATCTCGGGGAGGGCGAGCATCTTGCCCTTGGGCTCGTAGGTGATCCACTCCTCGCCTTCTTCGTAGAGGTGGATGTTGCGGATGTCGTGCTTCTCGAGGACGGGCTTGTGCTTGTTGGCGACCTCGCCCTTGCGAGCGGAGACGACGACGGTGCGGTTGTGGGCGCCGTAGATCTTCTCCACCGGCCAGCCGTCGGCGAGGAGCTTCTTGATGACGCCTTCGAGCTGCCAGGGCGTAGTGGAACAGGCGGGGTACCAGACCTGCCAGGAGATGTTGATCTTGAGGGCGATCTCGGCGTTGGCGTCGAGGTGCTCGCGGTACTTCGCCAGGTCGAGCAGCCGGGCGTAGTCGTCGAGGACGGTTTCGGGCTTGGTGCGCAGCGCGGCGACTATAGGTCGGGCCATGGTCTTCCAATCAGCGGTAGTAGATCACCAATGCTACTGTACCCATCCACAGGAGCATGTTGATGAAGAAGGGTCGGTCGGAAAGCACAATGCGGTCTGGGTCGCCGCCTTCGCTCTTTTGGTGGATGAGGTAGAGGTAGCGAAAGATTCCGAAGATGACGAAGGGGACCGTGAAGAGGAGACCTTCGGAGCCGAAGACGGCGACGGTGCGCGTGTCCACGGTGTAGAGGATGTAGGCCATGAGGGTGGAGGCGGTGACGACGGCGATCATCTGGTCGAGGAGGTAGGAGCTGTATTCGGTGAGGCTGGCGCGGTGGGCGGCGGCGTTGTTTTCGAGCAGGACGAGCTCGTGGCGGCGCTTGCTGAGGGCGATGAAGAGGGAGAGGAGAAGGGTGCAGATGAGGAGCCAGTGGGATATCTCGACGTTGATGGCGGCGGCGCCGGCGACGGCGCGGAGGACGAAGAACGTGGCGACCATCATGACGTCGAGGATGACGACGTGCTTGAGAGAGAACGAGTAGAGGAGGTTGAGAGCGAGATAGGCGATGGCGAGGGCGGCGAAGGAGCGGTTGAGGGAGAACGAGAGGCCGACGGCGCCGATGGCGAAGATGAGGGCGAAGATGATGGCGAGTGACTTGGGGAGGCGGCCGGAGGCGATAGGGCGGTTTCGCTTGGTGGGGTGCTCTCTATCCTTCTCGACGTCGGCGACGTCGTTGAAGAGATAGACGGCGCTGGAGAGGAAGCAGAAGATGCAGAAGGCGCCGAGGGTCCAGGCGACGGCGCCGCGGTCGTAGAGGCGCTGGCCGAAGACGATGCCGGCGAAGAGGAAGAAGTTCTTCGTCCACTGCCGGGGGCGCATGCCTTCGATGAGTGCGGTGATCACGAGCGGCTGCTCTCCACAGGGGCTGAGTATCAATACCACAGAACGGGGCGTTTTGCCTTTCTCGGGGAGCCCGAGAGCTCGGGTGTGAGAAGCGAACGGAGCCCACGGCGGGCCCCGTTCGTCCATGTCAAGATGTTCAGTTGGGAGCTAAGCGAACGGGGTCCCCTTGCGCGCCTGCTGCATGACCCACATGACCTGGCGGACGCTCTCGGGGGTGAAAGCCGGGTTTCGGGACAGGAGGCTCTTGACAGCCGAGGGGAAGCGAGTTATGATTACCTCTATCATAGAGGTAAATCTAACACAGAGGTAGTCTCCATGAAGGCTGATCCGCAGTTGGTGAAGGGGACGGTGCGACTGCTGGCGCTGCGGTTGTTGGCAAAGGAGCCGATGTACGGCTACCAGATCATCCAGCACCTGCGGGGCCAAAGCGAGGGCTACTTCCGGCTCGGGGAGGGCGCGCTCTATCCCCTGCTCCACGAACTGGAACACCAGGGGTTCGTGCGACCAGAGTGGCAGGACCAAGAGAACCGGCCGAAGCGACGCTACTACCACCTCACCGCCAAGGGCAAGAAGGAACTGGCCCGCCGACTGGCGGCGTGGCAGGGGTTCACGCGTGCTGTGGACTCGGTACTGGAGGCGCGCTATGTCTGATTTAGAAGAGTACCTGCGGCAACTGCGGGACGCGCTCGACGTGACGTCGGCCCGGGCCGAGGTGATCGTCGCCGAGACGCGGTGCCACCTGGAGGCGAGGGCGGCAGAGCTGCAGCAGGCCGGCGAGAATCGCGCAGACGCGCTGCAGAGGGCAATGCGCGAGTTCGGCGACCCTAAGGCTACCGCCCGCGCGCTGACGCGGGCCAACGGCCGGCACCGCACCTACCGGAGGCTGCTGCAGGCGGCGCTCGCGCTGTGCTGTCTGGTGCTGGCGGCGGGTGCGAGCCTCTACTCCCTCTACGGGTTCCGCACCAATCTGACGGGAGGTGGTGCGGGTGTTGCCAGCACGCCGCCGGCCGAGCGCGCCTCGCCCTGGCCGCTGGCCGAGCTGCCCAGCTACGATGCTACGTCGCTGAGCCCCCACCAGGTGCGCCTCCAGTGCCAGGACCTGCGCGAGTTCGATGTCTCGGACCGGCTGGCTGATCTGCTCCAGGCCAGCTTCGACAGCCGCACGCAGTGGCCGGAGGAGTTGCCGGAGGGCTTCGACCCCGCGCGCTTCGTGGAACTCGGCAAGAACCCCGGCCTGGGGCTGCGCGCGCTCCACGCGCAGGGGATCACAGGGCGGGGCGTCTCCCTCGCCATCATTGACATGCCGCTGCTGGTGGACCATGTCGAATACGCCGACCGGCTCCGCCTCTATGAGGAACTCCACGTCTTGGAGAGGAGGGCCTCCATGCACGGCGTGGCGGTCGCCTCCATCGCCGCCGGCAGGACGGTGGGGGTGGCGCCCGAGGCCGACGTCTACTACGTCGCCGCGACCTGGTTGACCTCCAACCCGGTGCCCTGGGCTCGCGCTCTGTCCGGCCTCCTCCTCGCGCGCGTGAACTCCCGCCACGGGCGGCCGTCGGCCGGGGGCGACATTGGATGGGAGATGGTGGACTTCACCTGGGCGGCGCGTACCATCGAACGCGTCCTTGACCTCAACCGCGACCTGCCCGCGGCGCGGAAGATCCGGGTCATCTGCATCGAGGTCGGCTGGTCGCCGGGCCAGCGCGGCTACGAAGCGGCGATGGCGGCGGTGGAGCGGGCGAAGAGGGAGGGCGTCTTCGTCATTTCCTCCTGCCTGCACGAGACCCACGGACTCTGGTTCCACGGGCTGGCGCGGGAGCCGCTGGACGATGCAGATGACCCCGACTCCTACTATCCCGTCGCGGCCTGGGGGCCGAACCTCGCGGAGCCGACGCTGCTCCTCCCCATGGACTCCCGCGCGACCGCCGCCCCCACCGGAGAGGGCGACTATGCCTTCTACCCACAGGGCGGGTGGAGCTGGGTCACGCCCTATCTTGCGGGGCTCTACGCGCTCGCCTGCCAGGTGAATCCCGAGGTCACCCCCGAAGTCTTCTGGGAGACCGCGCTGGCGACCGGCACGCCGCCCGCGCCGAGCGCGCCGCCCTCCCGGGAGGAGGTGCGCGCGCAGATGGAGCGGCGGTTCGACACCTCCATCGCAGAGGCGAACGAGCGCGAGGGTGAGGAGGAAGTCGCGCGGAAGCTCAAACTCCGCTACGAGCAGTTGACCGGCGAATCCGCGCCCGAGGTGAGCGATGCCGCACTCCGCGAGCGGCTCATCGACCGCATGACCGACGACGCCATCACCCGCGCCGCCGGAGGTCAGGGCAAGATCGTCAACCCCGCCGCGCTGATAGAGGCGCTCAGGAGGCGGTGAGGGGTGGTAGGTTGGGCGAGTGACGAAAGAGGCCCCCGGCAGGACGCCGGGGGCCTGAGATCGAGTTCCCGCGGGTGGATCAGGCGAAGGGGGTTCCCTTGCGCGCCTGCTGCATGACCCACATGACTTGGCGGACGCTTTCGGGGGTGACGAAGAGCGGCTTGCCTCTCCGAATCGAGTCGTAGAGGGAGTCGTAGAAGTCCTTCTTCGGCGCGAGCTTGGTCGGCATGGTCTTCTCTTCGAACTCGATGGTTTCGCCGCTGCCGTACTTCCGGGTGGCGACCATGTGGGAGTCGTTGACCTTCATTCGCGGGAGCGTGCGCGCCTTGGAGTAG